>ERZ1673962.601-NODE-601-length-23080-cov-4.319609_pt1 | contig 23080 bp, 30 predicted proteins | sample MGYA00580188_ERZ1673962 | MGnify/ENA primary metagenome ERZ1673962 (study PRJEB41334, sample SAMN05608104) | rock metagenome | biome: terrestrial subsurface; feature: shale formation; material: shale | place: USA: Pennsylvania ... | reverse complement strand
AATCGTATCAAGTTCTTTTTCGTTAATTGGCAAGTTCATTAGATAAAAAATGAATCAAGGTTTGCTGTATGTTCTGTTTTCCATCCAATCGAATCTAAAATAGACTTAAGTGGGTCCAAGAAGCTCTTCTCAAATTGTAGTTCATAATCAATATATTTGTCAAGTCCCAATTCTTTAGGAAAATCAGAAATAAAGGAAATGACATTCTCTCGTATGATATTCGGTTTTTTTAAGAAAATATACTTCACTTTTTCTCCATTATTAATAAGTGAATATTTATGAGTAAGTTTTTTCTCCTTTATATAATGATTAAACAAAAGAGAACCACGAATATGAATTGGAGTTCCTTTTGAGTATATTTCATTACGAGAACTATACTTCCTTATATCTGACGCTGTTCTGGGAAAGGCAATTTGCTCCGGAGAAAAAGTTCTAAACTCTTGCCGACATTCATTAATAAACTTGATTACCTCATCTTCGGTTCCACTCATCATAATCTTTAACCCATCCTTAATCATTTTACGACAAGGTGCTGGAGTTGAGGATTTGACCGCCTCAATTCCCATCATCTTGAGTTTTGGTTCGGCATAACGAACACCTTCACTATCCCAGACATTTAGAATATAACGCTTCTTCGCAGTCCAGATTCCTCGGTCGGCAATATTCTCCCGCTTCATAATCATCTTCTGGTCGTAGGCATTCATATACTCCGCTAGTTCCTCATAGCAACCCTGAATATATTTTTCAATTTCGGTCTTACAGATTTTATCAAGAAACGAAACAACAGATTCGGTAGTTTTTTTCTTTTCCTTATATACGGCATTTACCAGAGGTCCCATATTCAGGTAAATGGAGTCGGTGTCGGACGCAATCACATAATCATAATCCTCAGTTTTAAGTATTTTATTGAAATATCTATTCATCTTATTTTCAATCCAACGAATCGCAACCTGCCCCGAAAGAGTAATCGCTTCGGCATTCTCAAGTTTATAATACCTGAAGTATTGATTTCCACAAGCACCGTAGGCAGAATTGAGAGATATTTTTTTAGACATCTGAATATTATTACATCTTGAAATCTCCTTTATAGTTTTTTCCCTCAAAGATTTTAATTGAGAATCGGACATTTCAGATAAGTTCACATTTCCATCCCTTTGCTTTACCTTTTGTAATAACTTTACCATTTTTACTACTACTAACCCAAAGAGTAGAATGAGGTAAATTATTTTCTTTACACCAGTCTTCTAATCTATTGGTAATAATTTCTTCACCAATTGGAGACGTTATTTTAAATGTTGAAGATAAACAATCTCTCATATGATCTTTATTTTCTTTCCAGTGGTTAGTAGACCAATCTCTCATAAATTCAGAATGTTCTGGTCTTTTTTTACCAGTATTAACTTCAAGTGCTTTTTTTAAGTTTTCTTTTGCTATACTAACATATTTTGGATTTCCAGTTTTAAGTTTTTTTTGAGATTCTGAAACTTTATTTCTAACTTCTAATGATTTTTTCATAGGATTATTATCTCCCTTACATAAACCATTAGCATTTACATAGTTCCAACCACCTTTTCCACCAACATTCATATTATAGCATTTATCTTTTTTATAATGCTCCTCAACTATTTTTTCTTCTTTTAAATACATTTCATTTTCCTCATTACAAAATTCAACTATTTCTCTATAAAAATTTTCTTTACCATGTTTTTCTATTGCCTTTTTTAAAGCAACACCAGAACCTAAATATTCATCATTTATGTTTTTAGTGGAGTGTGCTCCATAATAGTACTTACCATTTTTCATATTTGTTGTTTTGTATATGAAATAATACATCTAAAATACCTGTTTCCTACAGCACTATTTATAATAGTTTCCTTTTTTTCATTTCCGATTCAATTTGCTCCAATTCTTTTTTTTCCTTAATCATCAGGTCCTTATACACAACGCGGTCGTTATACATTTTCTCCATGAGTTCGGGAAGGAATCCCCTCACATCTTTACGATACATCGCACCATTAGGACATACCGCATAGTCCTTATACTTCTCAAAAGTTAGTTCTTGGTTGAGAATCTTATCTACAGTTACGGTGGGGTGCCTTTTATCAACAAGAGTTTCTGGACTCACGTTAAATTCCATAATTAAATGCGGATAAAGTGAATTCAAATCGAAATTAACGACCCAATCATAAACTCCGGGTACGGGTTCTTTTACATAGGCACCAGCATACTTTTCACTTTTTTCTGATTTAGTTTTAGGAGGAATTACAATATTCCTATCCTTAAGATAATTGTAAATGATAGTATCCCACATAGAAACTTGAGAGAATACATCATTATAATTAACCTTGGCATCATATGCCATCGTAAGTGCCAGTTCAATTAGTTTCATCTTGTCTTCCAATCGGTCAACAAGTTCTACGTCCTTTATGTTATACTCACAAAATTTCTGCCAACCTTTGGTATAAAAATCCTTAAAGGTATCAAACTCGGAGTGGTCCAGTTTTTTCTGCCCGAGTTCCACTTCGGCAATATAATCCAGACGATATGATTCCTGTGCCTTATAGGTAAACTTTTTATAAAGATCCAAATAATCTAATTGTGATATGCCACCAATATTATAATAGATTTGATTTCTTCCCAAAACAAATGTCTCCTTTTCGGATACTATTCCCCACGGAGAAATACGCTTCATTAACTTTTCGCCAAGTATTTTTTCGAGACGACGAACCAAATAAGGAATATCGTAAAACATACTATTCCATCCAGTAATAACCTCTGGTGTATTTTCCTCAATCATCCACCAGCAAATAAAATCATTTAACAGATCATACTCGGAAGAAAATTGCCGGTAAGTAACATTTTTTTGATTATTTTGATAAGGTCCAAGTCCCCAAGTTCGGATTTGTTTTGTATTGTAATCCTGTAAAGTAATCAAAAGAACCTCTTCTGCTGCGGATTCTACATCAGGAAATCCATTCTCCGATGCGACCTCAATATCAATAGTGGTTAGTTTAATTTTACCAATATCAAACTTAATTTCAGTTTCTGGATATTTGTCAGAAATGTATTGATAAATGTACCGGTCATTCCCATAGATTTTAAAGTTTTCTACATTATCATACTTTTTAAGAAACTCTCTACATTCTTTTACCGAACCCGGTTGAATAGATTCTACATATTCTCCCTGAAGTGTTTTATATTTGGTTGGTTTTTTAGACGAAACAAAAAGAGTTGGAGAAAACTTTTCACGAGTCATAAAGTGGTTTCCGTCTTTATAACCTCTAACTAAAAAGTAATCTCCAATCATAAGTACATTTGTATAAAAATTCATCAGGTAGTTAGTTCAAGATACTTTTCAGTAATTTCTTTTTTTGGATCAACAATCGTTAAAATACTATCAGAATGAATCAACATTTCATTTTGATCTGTAACATCAGGCCAAGGAGTTAGATTCCCTTCCTTATCAATTTGATGTGGATTGATAAGTTTACAATCTGGTTCACCAAGTTGAGATCCCAATTCAGCAATTTCGGTAATTAATACCGTATTAATCTTCAAAAGAAGACACTTCACATTCCGTTCCATTTACTTTTTCCTCGTACATTTTTTTAATATCGTTGACTGGTTCAACAATTGTTACAATCCAATCCGGTCGAACTGGAATCTCACTATCACTCGTAAACATAATCCAAGAAGAGAATGTTACACTAACGGTGCCGTCTTCAGGTTCTGCTGGTTCTTCGGTTAAGAAAATTGAATTGCTGATTTGCATTTTATGCGGATTTTTAAATAAGTATCCACATACCTTCTCATCAGAAATTAATTCCTTAATATCAGCGATTACGGATTCTCCAGATTTTAATAGAGCAATTTTTACAGACATTTTTAGTTTTCCTCTCAATTCATTATAGCACAAAAAAAGGGGAGGTGCAACTGGTTTTTGCCAGTCACCTCCCTGTAGCAACGATATTTGGGTGGACCTCTGTATTTAGATGTAATCTTTCCTCTTATGATGATCCGGGACAACTCTTCCGAGAGTAATTGATAAGAGTCCGTCCTCAAAATCAACAGATCTAACTTCTGTATCATCAGAAAGCGTCCAAGATCTGGTGAAGGATCTTTGAGCCAATCCTTTATGGAGGTAATTAGATTCTGTCTCTTTATCTTCTTTTTGACCTTCAACGAAAAGTTTTCCATCTTGAGTATAAACAAAGACTTCTTTTTTTCTAAATCCGGCAAGAGCCAATTCGAGTCTTGATTCTAAATTATTGATTTGAACCAAGTTGTATGGAGGATAATTTGAAGTTGTTTCATGAAGATTAAACAAACGATCAAAATATTCATCCAGTCCAATACTGTTTCTTGTGATCTTATCCATTAGATTGGGAAGATCCGCAGCAGTATACCTTGTAAGATTAGTCATTTTAGTATCTCCTTAAAAAGCGAGGTTTGATTGTGTGGATCCTTTCGGCATCCGTATATAATTATAAGACTTTCATAAAAAAAGCGGGATAGTATTTCCCGCACCTTTTATTCGGTTTTTTCTACTTCCTCAAGATGTTCCTTTAGAGCATTTTTCCACTGCTTTTCAGTATAACCACAAGCAATAAAAAATCTCCTTACCATTTCTAAAAATTGATTTTCATTTAGATATGGATCATCGCATATAATATCCACATCCTCTTTGGGCAAAATAAACTTGGCATCCGGATTTGTGTGCCAAGCAGCGTTTTCATTACTATGATTATAACGAAATTGAAAACTTCCAGAAGCCATCACTCAGCATCCTCAACAATTTTCTTTTTAGAACCAATATTATACTTAGTTTCCAAAACCCAATCTTCCTTATCCTTATAAGCAAGAACTTTGATTTGATTTAGTGGAGCAATATCCTGAATCTTGGCAACATCCACAATCTCAATCAAACCCCAATCCGCAAGAAGTTGAGCGATTCGATTACGACGCTGAACGTCATTCACAGTAAGATTTGCGTGTTTGCCATCAAGTGCGAAAAGCTCTTTAAAATGCGTAATATAATAACGACCTTGCTTATGAAGAATATGACAAGATTGATAAAGTTTTTTCTCTTTTCTTGATGCTACACCGATTCTCGTAAGAGTTTCACGAACCTTTAAAAAATCATCCGGTTCATTAAGAATTACTTCCACCATTTGATCTGGAGTCCATTTCACAATAGGTTCATTTACGACTGACATAATTTTCCTCAAAATTATTTACATATCTTTTATTTAGGTTTTGTATCCTTTGGGTCATTTATAAATTATTTTGTTCCTCCGGTTTCAATTTTTGACTTTATAAAATTAAGTTGCTCTTTGGTGAGAACTCTCAACGCTTGTTTTGCCTTCTCATTACTATATCCATAATAACTTTTAACACAATCAAGATCTTTGATTTTATCTTTATAAATCCAAGGAGAATATCTTTTCCTTTTTCTCAAACTATTTAAGTAAAATGAATATTGAATATCTTTGTCAAGATGATGATTGATATTCATTTCGTTCACATACATAATTGTATCTATCTCACCGGATAAGCATTTGTTAATCACAAACGGAACATATTCCTTGATAAGAGATGGATCTTCCTCCAACAGATTTTTCTTGGAGAAATTGATCGAGTTTAACCAGTCTTTTAATTCAGTCACCAATCAATCCCTCACTTTTTAATCTATTGTAATTATAACATCCATCAAAATTAAATTGGATTTTTGGAGTTTTATTATAATTAAATAACAATAGTTCCTTTCTTTGCTTTTGATCTCGCATATATTCACCAACCGAACGCATCGTATAAGTTAAATCAAACTCTGCGGCAGTCCAGTTCTTAAATCTATCTTTTACTAACTGATCTGAATTGTAACTAATCAACTGATCCATAGTATTAGCATCACAATCAGCAGCAAACTTATCGTGATCGAATCCTTTGTGCATTGCTCCCTTGCGCCCATAGAGATTATCCTTAATATCATAAGGAGGATCAAGATACATAAAGGCACCCATATTTCCATCCATCAAATAATCATAGGAATAATTGGTTATTCTCCATTTAGAGATAAGTTTAGAATACTCGGGCAGTTTCTCAATTCCACGAAAACTAAAATTAGATTTGGATGCCTGTGCCGAAAATGAAGAACTTTCAGTAAGACCACTAAAAGAACACTTATTCACAATATAAAATGCTATGGCACGATCTACTGAAGTTTCTGCCGGATCATTAATCATATCCTTTGCGGCAAGAAAAAGTTCCTTTGCTGCCTCTGGATTATAGTGATTGGATTTTTCACGAGAAAGAGTATCTCGTAAATCATCCGGAAATGTCTGTAGTACCTGCCAGAAGTTTACAAGAGGTTCATAAAGGTCATTTACCCAAATCTTAATGTTTGGATATTTTTTTGTAATATGAATGGCAACACTTCCACCACCAACGAATGGTTCCCGAAACTCATCATAGTTTCGTAGGTCGGGAAAATGTGGATCCATCTTGACGCAAGCACGAGACTTACCGCCTGGATATCTTAAAGGAGTTTTAAGAGATTTCATACTACCACTCATAGGTTTCATCCTCCCATTTATAAAGTTCATCTACAATTTGATGATAAAGTTCCTTGACTTGTTTTTTGGGAGCAAGAGAAATATCTTTGGCGAGGTATTCTACATCTCCCTTATCAATAACAATCTTAAGTCCAGATTTAGAAATATTTTTTTCAGGATCAAATTTCTTAAGAGCATTCTCAAAAGATACCACTCCAATATGTCGTTGTGTTTGATCGATCAAAATCATTTCATCAAACTTTTTTTCTGGGAAATTATTATTTACAGTTCCCTGAAAGTTTTTAAGAGTTATTTCTTTCGTGTTGATGGTTTTATTAGTTTGAAATAATTTATCCAAACCCTTCGCCTCATATCTCCACAATTCCTCATTTACTTTAGTAGTAAAATCATGACCCAGAGTATCATTCAATCCAACATAAACCAAGTTTTTACTTGTCTTTTCAATTGCCTTTTCGATAAATACTGCTCGACTAAACTTTTGACCACCAAATCTTAAACGACGAGTGTATTCAACTACTCCCATCACCATTTCAAAATCAAAATCAATTTTAGTTTTCATAATCTGCTGGGTGATACTTCAAATATTCTCTAAAGGTTAATTTCATTTCCTTGTGCGTCATACCACAATGTTTTGCGGCAGCGGGAACAGTCATTTTAGCGCGAAACAAACCTTCGTTTGCTTCTTTTACATTTTCCGGAGTTGTCTTGACCGGAACCTCACATAATGATGCCTTGTCAATCTTATATGAGTTCATTTAAACTCAACCTCACACATAATTTCCGTTAGTGCCGCCAAAAGATTTATCTCTTGGTCCATTACAAAACAACACTGATATTGATATTTAGATATAATAAGAATAGCAGAAGGAATGGTAGATGGCACTAGACATTCATAAAGAGCATCATAAATCTTACGAAGAATAGCGGAGGCATCATTATCCAAGTTCTTTACCACCCAGTTTCTAACCTCCGTAAAGTTCTTATCTTTAAGATGTTTCATAAGGTCATTTATGGCAATATCAGAAAAGGAAGCAAGAATACCGGAGTCAATTGTTCCGCCGGCAGAATATCGCTGAAGAACATTTAGTAGTTGTCGCGTATCCGGGAAATAATTCTTTACGAGTTCGAGTATAACTTTTTTATCATAATCGATTTTTTCCTGTTCGAGTATGTGCGTCATCCTCTTAAAGATGTCGGACATCATCTGTGGTTTTTCTTCTTTTTGGATGGGCGTATATTTGAGAACAACACATCTTGATTGAATTGGTTCAATAATTTTATTCAGGTTGTTACAGGTAAAAATAAAGCACACATTATTATGAAGTTGCTCTATCACCCCACGAAGACACAGCATTACATCATTTGTGGTCCCATCAAACTCGTCAAAAAACACCACCTTCTTCTTGTCATTAAACATCGAAACTGTGGTTCCAAAATTAATGACTTGATTGCGAACCGTATCCAAGTATCTTCCTTCTGAAGACCCATTTAGAAACAAAACATCTTGCTTTGTGATTTTACATAGTGTTTTGATTGTTTGAGTTTTACCACACCCCTGCGAACCCTGAAGAATAAGATTTTGATTTAATTGACCTTCCTTAGCGACATTAAGAAAGAACTCCTTAACATTTTTAGTGAGAATCAAATCTTCGACAGATTGTGGTGCCCAACGCTCAACCCAGAGAAATGGTTTATTATCAGTTAATTCCATAATTTAATTTATCCACGAAGGTTTTCTTGACGGCATACGAAGATAATTATCTCTAACCCAAGTCTTGGTGTTAATGTAATTCTTGTAAGCAGTAAAAGTGTCAATAGTTGTATCCAGTTTAATCTCATCTGGCATCGCACGAGCAAAGGGAGTTACTTTATCAATTTTACCTTTTGGGAATAGATAGTATGCCCCCAAAAGAGTATTATAGCACGAATGAGGTTTTCCGTACCTCAAATGAAACTCATCACACAGGTTCATTCCATGCTTGATTAACCAATAGGCATTATCAATTGATTTTGCCGCCCACTGGGTACAGGGATGATTGCGAAATGCTCCTTTTTCTGTAGCATATGGTTCTCCATTTTTTTTAGCGAGAGTTCCATAGTTATGATACCATTTGGACGCTACGATAGAAAGCATTTGACAGGTTTCTAACGCCATTTTAGTTACGTGGCGGTCAGGAAGTACAATAGCACTCTCCGCTGGATACGGAGAAGTTACAAAAATATTCAAAGTTAGTTCCTCAAAAACAATACTTTTTGACTACATATTTTACTTCATTTGGTTTATCTTCCATCCAAAATGCTTCCATTTCAATTTGCCGAATACTAGGACCAACCAATCTTACAGCAGATTCCACATCTTGCCTTCTTCTGTCAGAAAGATTCATATTAGAAGATGAGATTCCTAATGGAGTCATAGATTTATTCTTACAGTATTGTGCCAAATGAACTGACTCGTGTAGTAATGTTTCGTTGATGTAATATTTTACATTATCTCTCGAAACAATACGATTAGTACAAATATTCATAGTTTTTTCGGTTGGACTGAACCACCCATAGATGTCGTGTTTTCTACAAATTGGAGCATTTTCAACTACTCGAATCTTGCGAGAAACCATTTGATAGATTTCCATAGATTGAGGAGAAAGATAAAATAAGAAATCCATTACTCAAAGGTAGAATCGGGTTCCATCGCAATCCAATAAGAAAGATTGTATTTGGTGTTTGTAAATTGAGAAAGAAGTTTTTCTGACAGAACTACATCATAAGCACCAGAAATAATCTTACTGAGATTCTCTACTTTGAAATTAAAAGTAAAGACATTATCAGTCTCTCCCACAACGATAGAATACTCATTAGAGGTATTATTCTTTTTATCACGAACCACCAGACGAATTACTCCTGCTTCACCAATCGCAGAAATATCGGGAAGTTGATAGACAGATGCTGCCTTAACAAGTCTTTCGGTAATTCCACTTTCGAGTTGAAAAGAAACATCTTTGGAAGGAAGATTGATTTGCTTTTCTGGTGGAGAGACGATTACATTTGGATCTGAATAGAAATACTTGACCCTCCGCTTTCCATCACGAATTGTAATGTAACTATCTTCAGAAAAGTCCAAATCAGGATCCTGATGAAGACTCAATCCATTCAGAAACTGATTTAGGTCATAAATCGCAAAATCACGGGGAAAGTTTTCGGCAATTTCTGCTTCGGAAAGAATATTTTTGGCGATTGAGATTGTTCTCAATACATTACCTTTCTTAACCAAAATAGATTGATTAATACCAGAGAAGTTTTTGAGAATAGTAATCGTGTTTTCAGAGAGTTTCATAGTGTTAGGTTTAAGTTTCATAATCAACGGAATTCGGAGAGACCATTATCCTTACGAGAATAATGCTTATCAAAGTGAAGTAGTAGCATAGCATAGTGAATGACCTTCAGCAAATCTCGTTTGTTGCGTCCGTCCTTATTCCCATAGCGACTACCATACTTGAGAATATTTGATTGACAAAATCCGGCGGCAAGTTTTTTGGCTGCCATCAGGTCAATAGTTTGAATGTCTGCGTAATCTTCTTCATCTCCACAGTAATGCCCGCTGTATGTGCTGCTGACATAATTTTCAACATCCTTAAGGATTTTATCTTCATTATATTTCCAAAGATGATTTTTTGGTTCGTTCATAGCAGGAGTTTTTGTCAAATCAACATATCCAGAGTGTTCGTTCATAGTCATTTTATACTCAAGTGATTGCCTTTCATTTTCGGCATTAGAGAAAGCCATAATTAAGAAAAGTCATAATTAACCTCTCTCAATTATAGCAGATTTAAGGTTGTTGGTCAAGTTGTTTCTGAATGAGTTTTTGTCGCTCGTCAAAAGAAAGATTTATCCAATAACTATGTTTTACTGCCATTTCAGCATCACTATGTTTTTTGTGACAAGTTCTACAAAGGAGACGACACTTCTCAACTTCTTTCCACCACAAGTCTAAAGAACAACCAATTTTTCCAATAGTTAGGATTTTATGTGCTGGGTCAATATGGTCAAACTCAAGATTTTCAGTTTTTCCACACCAAACACATTTTCCTCCAAGTTTTTCTTTTGCTTGTTCTTTTAATTGTTTTCTTCGGTTGTTATTATTTTTAGTGTTTTGTTCTTTTAATTTTTCTTTGTTTTTTTCATAATACTTTAAATGCCTATCATTACATTTTTCTTTATTTTTGGAATAATATTCTCTATCAGCAAGGCGTTTTGCTTCTTTTTGCTCCTCCGTCATTTTTTGACGATATTTTTTATTGTATTCTGATTTTTCTTCTTTTGTAAGTGCCATAATTACCGAAAAGTGCTATTAATATTTATACGAATAACACTTTTCAGTAAAAAAGTTTTATTAGAAAAGAACTTCGTGACCACCCTCAATAGTCAGTTCAAGTTCGGTGGGCATCTTAAAATCGGCATCTACTTTATCATACAGTTCAAGAAAAGCAGTTTTAGTTTCATCATCAAAACGATTAGTACAAACCTGAATTGCCTTTGCCTTATCGCCAAAAATAGCATAAGCACGAATGATATGAACCAAACGACGAGTGCTGATGATTTCTTCAATACCGCCATCATAGAAGGTTTTACGAATAATATCCCCCCAATCGCACAATTTCTTACAGAAATCATCAATCTCAGTCAGACCCAGAGTGGCAGCAATACCCTGAAGAATACGGATTTCCACAGAACTGGCGGGATAAGGTTGCTCGAAAGTGACCGGGAAGCGTTCCAAGAATGCCTCATTAAGCACGTTGGTGCCGATAAAGCGACCATCATCAGAACCCTTACCCTTGGTGTTTGCGGTCGCAATCACATTAAATCCGGCAGCGGGTTTGACGAAGCGACCAATCTTCTTCAGGAAGACACCTTTACCTTCCAGAACAGACTGAAGACACAGGATTTTATTGGAAGCAAGGTCAATCTCATCGAGAAGCAATATGGCACCACGCTCAAGTGCTTCGATGACTGGACCATTATGCCACGCAGTTTCACCATTCACAAGGCGAAATCCCCCAATCAAATCGTCCTCATCTGTTTCGATAGTCACATTCACCCTAATCATTTCACGTTTCAACTGAGCACACGCCTGCTCCACCGAGAACGTTTTGCCATTACCCGAAAGACCCGTAATGAATGTAGGGTAAAAGAGACGGGACTGAATAATGCGTTTAATGTCAGCAAAATTACCAAACTTGACGAAGGTATCATCTTTATCGGGAATAAGGTCTTGTTGATGGTCGGGAAGAACGGCAACACTCTGAAAAGAACGCTCGATTTCTTCTACTTTATCTTGTGTGATTTCGAGGTTCCACTTACCACGACCAATCTTATGATGAGAAAGTTTGTTGCTTACGGTTTGGTAGTTAAGACCACGAGAGGCACAAAACCCTTTGAGGTCTCCAGAAGTGATTTCTGGACCATAAAGTTCTTGAATGCTTTCAATAAGTTGCTGGTCGTTCACGGATGATTTACGAGGCATAATGTAGTTAGGTCGTTTTGTTTAACTGAAGTTATTATACGACAAAAAAGGGGGTCGTGGGACCCCCAGTGGTCAGTTTGCCAACTGGTTCTTCAGGGTTTCAAGGTGCTCCCGACTTACAATTTTCCCAGTATATCCGGGATAAAACTTTTTCACAATCGCAGAAACACCCATCGCAGTAATCGCACTATCACAAATTACACACACCTCTTTGGTGGTGTAATTTACAACGTGTTCGAGAGGAAACTTATATTTCATAGTATCAAGCGACCAAAGAAACGAACTCACCAAGAATACGCCTATTCATTTTCTTGGATTTCAGACTTTTCACAAAAGCGGTCTTAATCTGTGATTTAGAGGCATCTTCAGAAACAGAAAACTCCGTGTCCTGTGATATGGAGGTAGAAGAAATACCAAAATAAGCGTGATATCCAGAAGTCTTAAGAGTAAAACTCTTTTCTTTCTTCCAGGAGTTCATCACATCATCATAATCAGACCCAGAGTATCCACAATACCTGCGAATAAAGTTTCCGGCATCACGAGATTCGATTACACGAATACCAATAAAGTTCGTATTCACAAAAGTATCTCTTAAATTGTGAAGAATGACATCCGTAAATTTCCACCAGGCACTACCCAAAGAATAAGTATTTCCGGTTTTTCGGTCTCTCAAAAAGGAATTTGGTCCAATAGAACACGTTCCCATATAGGGACTTTCTTCCCATTTGCGTATAAACTCGTGATGATATTTTGGAGCATTTGCCTCACCATCAGTCAAGATTACACACTGGACTTTCTGTAGTTTATTTTGTTTCTGAAATTGTGGAAGAATTTGATGAAGAGAAATTAGTGCCTCGTTTAGAGGTGTTCCAGAAAGACTCAATCCCATAGGAATATTATATTTACAAGAATATGATTCTTGAAAATGATTAGCAAGACGAAAGATATTTTTCATCTGTTCGTCAAGAGTCTTATTATTTACTTTACTTGTAAAAAGATTCATCATAGAAAAATGTTCTTCTACTCGAATCAAATTATCTTTCTTTTGATATGAAAGTTGCCTAATATTTGACTTACCTTCGGCATCATAAGAGATCAAAGGATAGTCGTGAGTGAAGGCATAAACCTCAAATGGAATAGCAACTTTTTTACAGAACCAAATCAGATTAAAGAGTTGTTTCACAGTATCTGACATTACACTTGCCATCGAACCGGACCAGTCCAAAACAAATACAAGACCATGATTCTTGCCGTCAGCGAGGGTTGTAATCTTCTTAAAGAGGTCCTCACTATACTTATATGAATGTATGCGAGAGCAATCAAGAACCCCTGTGCGGGCGGTTGTGGCACGGGCATAGGAGTCTGCTGCCTTGCGACACTCAAACTCTTTCACCAGATAATTGACCTCTTTTTGTGCCGACCGCTTAAAATCAACAAACTTACGATCAACCTCGCCAAAAATATCAGAATACTGATATTCATAATGCTCAAGATAAGAGGACCAGTGTTCTTTACATTTAGAATGAATCTCGGCATTTGGAACAATAACCCGTTTAAGATCAAGTTGAGGCAATTCCAGATATACACTTTCTGCCCCAGAACCACCAATCAAGTCTTTAAGGGACTCCTCAAGTGAATCCATCGTTTTGACTTCGGGTTCTGCTTTTTCCGAACCTTGCTGACCGCCTTGTGATTGAGTGGATTGGTCCTGCTGTGCGGTTCCACCATAAGAATCAGTTTCACCGGGTTCCTCATTTTCAGATTCCTCACCGCCACCTTCCTCCTGATTCATAGCATCAGAAGCACCACTTTGAGAGGTTTCTTTACTATCGGGACTTGATTCGATTTCTTCGTTCTGCTTCTGCTTACAATACTCATAGAGTACCTTTGCGGCGATTAGAACATCATCGAAAGTTTCGGCATTCGCAATCAAATTGGAGATTTCTGTTTCTTCACCAACCTGAATTGGCACATCAACATAATTACCAATCTTAAAATAAAGATTTACCCGGTCGGCAAGATTATAAGTTTCGAGATCAGTATCATCGATTAGGAAAAAATCTTGCTCTGCCAGTTCTTTATAACCAGCATAGAAACTTTTGGGAGAACCAGGATACTTCCTTTTACAAAGTTTTTCGACCCTTACATCCTCACATACATTTATAAATTGTTGAGGAATCTTATGATTCTTGCTCCAGTCAATATTGGGAGTCCAGAGTGAATGGGAGATTTCGTGAAGAACGAGCATATTATAAACACTATCAGTTGCTTTCTCCCAGAGAGGCAGAGTAAGACACCGAGTATGGACGTTAAAGCAGGCAGTATCTACTTTTTTGTGCTCCACTATGAGGTCCTCTGTTGCCAGAAGACGGGCAAGTGTTCCTCGTATCTCAAACTTATCAGACATTTAGGTTAGGTGCGTTATGGACCTATTATACGAAAAAAGGGTCCTTATGAGGGACCCCGTGTGCCAGTTTTGGAAGTGGTCTTTATCTACCTCTTGCTCTGCGGTTACGGGCCCGATAATCTGTAGGAACCTCCATATAACCAGATTTACCTTTACCATAAGGTTTAGAATGATCAATAGAATTTTCGTAATCACCATCTGCCTGTTTAACTTCTATATTTTTTGCAGCATTCATTCTGTTAATGGATTTTTTATTTGCTTCAATTCTTTCGCGATCTCTTCTATCATTCATATTTTCAGTTTCTCCTTGTCTCCTTAACGCATATCCACGATATTCACGATCTACTTTATTTTCTACATCATCTTTCCATTTTGGCTTTTTATATACAGTTTTTCCTTTTCTAGTAACTCCACGAATATCATTCCCAGTAATTCTGTCCGCAATAGACCTTCCAGAACCTCTAACTGCCTCGTCAAGAATCTCTTCTCTCCACTCTTCACTCATATTTGTCATAATCGCAAGTGCCGCTTCTTCGGTGTCGGCAAATCCTTCATCAAGTAGGTGACCTTTAATGATGTCAAAGAGGTCGGTTTCTTCACCTACAGTTGATTTTACAACTGGACGATATCCACCACTTGCTTTTGTTGGTGTTTTTCTTCCAGGACCAGCAGAAAGAACTGCACCAATTGCCCGTCCAACTGGATTTGTTTTTATAAACTTATCAGTTGCCTTAGCACCTGCAGCAAGAGTACGTTCTACGGCACCTTGAAAATCTTCATCAAGTTGCTCTACTTCTTCTTTAGGTTGATGAACCTGCAAATATGCTTCCCATAAACCTACAATTTCTTTGTCTCTCATTTTTTCCAAAACTTTTTAATTATTTATAAAAAAAAACACTCCGGAGAGTGTTTCTTCTTAAAGGATTTCAATCGTGCCTTTGCTTGACGGAGTGCCTGCGGTTTCAGTTTCCGCTTTTGCTCCTTCTTGGAATGGTGGAATCGGTTTGGAACTTTCATCGGTCTTGTGCTTATGAGAACACAATAATATCTATAATCGCAGTTGTCAAGAGGTCCAGTTGAGAAAGTGTCCTATGCCTCTGTCTTATAGGAAAATCCATTTTTTTTCTCAAACTTAATGATACGATCAAACTTATCCTGTATTCCGTCCTTATGAGAAATGACAAAAATATTCGCACCCTTAATTACATAACGAATAATCTTAAGAAAACTATCGGTTCCAAACTCATCCAGAGAGGAATCAAAAATCTCATCAAAAATTAATAAGTTCGTATTGCTTGAGTTTTTTAATCTGGCGACCTCACGCCAGGCAAAAACAATCGCAAGATTAATTTTTGCCTTTTCTCCTTCACTAAAAGAACTATAAGAAAAATCTTCGTGAATGGGAGACTTTACGGACTCATTAAACTCACTATCAAGATGGAAATTAATATAAAAATCCATCATCTGTAAGTATCGATTTACCTGCTGATTGATAAAGGGAAGATACTTTTTAATAATCTTTGTTTTTACTCCATCATCTTTGAGAAGAGAATATGCAAAATCATAATGAACGATTTCTTCTTTTTTACTCGAAAGGTCATCATATGTTTTTTGGAGATTTTCTCTAAACTCTTCTAACTTCTCGTGTTCAGTATTTCTATTTTTAAGTTGTTCGGTAAGAGTTTGAATTTCAGATTCGAGATCTCGTATTTGTCTCTGATTGATAGAAATTCGAGTATTGTTTTGAGAAATATCATGGTTGAGTCTTGTAATCTCCTTGGATAAAGCGATAAATTGACGCTCTCTTTCTCCCTCATATTTCATAGTCTCCTCAAGTTGCTGAAAACCTTTTTGGAGTTCTTTTGCCTTATTTTGAGAGTCGTCAATTCTATTTAATCTAAACTCCTCCTCTATGGTTTGAGTACAAGTGGGGCAAACCGTATTTTGTGAGAAAAACTTATGCTCTTTAGTAATCACCGATACTTTTTGAGAGATTTTACCCTTGAGATTATTAAGTTTCACTAACTTTTCGGAGGCACCACTCACCTCTTCCTGTTCTTTACAATACTTAAAGATGTCCTCTTCAATTCTGGCGTTCGCAATCATATGAATACCAACCTCAGCATCTAACTTGGTAATCTTTTCTTTATTGACATTTATATTAGCATTACCACGATTCTCAAGTTCGTCAATAAATCTCTTCTGCATGATAACCTTATCGTCCAGATTTTGTTTCCTCAATTCGAGAGATTTTATTTCATCCTTTTTAGAGCGTATTTTTTCCTTAATGATAGTATTCATCACGGAAAATATTCTTATATCCAAAAGGTCCTCAATCACCTCACGACGATGTGCCGTTGTAAGTTGCATAAAAGGAACAAAGGTGCTACTACCCAGAATTACAATTTGAGTAAAACTTCTATAGTTTAGTTTGAGAATATTCTCTTCCAATACTTTTTGATTTAAGCGGTCATCAGATTCCTTATGAAGAGGAGAACCATTCACTTCGATATCAAAAATATTTGGTTTGATTCCACGCCTTACCATATATTCACGATTATTTACAGAAAACTCAATTTCGACTAAACAATCCTTTTCATTAGTCGTATTGATAAGTTGATTCTTATTAATTTTGCGGAATGCTTTATTAAAAAGAACAAATGTAAGAGCGTCTATTACGGAACTTTTTCCATTTCCATTTGCGCCAACAATAATATTTGTTTGGTTCTTCTCAAAATCAATTTCTGTAAATTGATTGGGTGATGAAAGAAAGTTCTTGTATCTAATCTTGTGAAATACTATCATTTTTAGGAGGAATTACAATATCATCAGGAGTAATTACAGTATACTTGTAATTGTAAGTTTTACAAGTCTTTATCGCCAGTTCATCATCAACTTCTATCACATCCATCTCTTTCTCATAATCTTCATCATACTCAAGCATCATAGCGTAACGAGTGGCATCGTCCTCATCCTCAAAGAGAAATAAGACCTTTTCTCCATATCTATCTTGAACGGCATATGCTCCGTCATCTCTTCGATCTTTAAGTGTAAGAAGAAACATTTTACTCGATTTCGCAAGATTGCTGATATAAATCTTGAAATATGCCTTTAATGACATTCTTATCAAAATTACATTCTGATTCGTCAATATAACGATTTAGAATTGAAATAGTATTCTCTTCTTCATCAATTACAAAGTCTTCATTTTCCTGAATGTCAAAGTTTTCAACAATTTTTAAGTCCTGAATACCGACCTTATAGAGTTTGTCAATAAACTTATCAAACTCTTTTTGTTTTGATTTTTTACGGACAATTACCTTAACAATTTTATTCGCATACTCCGTAACATCAAACATTTGATGTGGAGTATCCTCATAATAAATGTTATAGAATAATTTATAAGGATTATTAATTGGAGTGTGCTCTAAAGTTTCAGTATCAAAGATATGAAATCCACGAGTATCATTTACATCCGTCCAGTACATTTCATAAGGATTACCAAGATAGAAGATGCGTCCATTATCAGAACGAGTATGGTAATGACCTGAAAATACCTTTTGGAACTTTGTAAAAATATTCGGGTCCAGTCCATGTTCCTCCATTATAAGATGTTTATTTACACGAAATCCCTGTAGTTCCAAATGCCCCATCGCAATCTTTGCCTTGGACTTCTTTATAACTTTTAGTGTTTCATCATAGTTTTCACTACAGATCCACGGAATAAAAGTCATATCAATACCACCAACTTTTGTATTTGTTGGAGAACTATAGGTTTTGATATTTGGATAGTCCTTAAGAAGAAGTTCTGGTGCGTTTATTTCTGTGGAATTACGAAGGAAGATGTCGTGATTACCAACAATCATATGAACCTCATACTTACGAAGAGGTTCTAATACAACTCTTCTGGTCCAGTCCAATCCCCAGAAATCAATACTTTTGCGATTATCAAAAGCATCTCCCATATGAACGACTATTTCTACTCCCTGTTCTTCTAAAGTGGGAAAGAAAATATTCTTATAGAATAACTCAAAATAATCGTGAAGATGTCTTGAGGATTTTCTGGCCGTCCAATGACTGTCCGTAAAAATTCCGATTTTCATAATAATTTATCTCGTTTGCGGATGTTTTCGGTAGCAGTTAGAATTTGTAAATTATCTGGATGATGTTTACCACCTTTTGATATTGGGTAAATATGGTCTACATGATGAGGTACTCCAGTTTCCTCTGTAATTTTAGCACATTCTTTATAAATGGACAATATCCGTTGATGCTCTTCTTTAGTTAATATGGGAGATTCTCCAAACTTTTTTGCTCTATACCTATAGGTTTTGTTATTTTGTTTTTCCTTTGTCCTATAAGGTTCCATTAACTCTTTATTATTGAGTTTTTCCAATCCAGATTTTATAGTACAAGGAGCGCAAGTATAATTGGAAACATATCTTTCGAGAGATTCACAAACTTTACAAGGAGTAAAACTAATATAAGTTTTCTTTCCATTCTTAATTGCCTCTTCACGAGCAGCACTTTTTTGAGTGTATCCTCTTTCTTTTGCTGCTGCTTTATTCTTAAGAAGATTTTCTGCTTTTATTTTTTTACGCTCCTCTGGTGTATATTTTGGTTTAGGCATACCCATTCTATCTCTACAATACTATAATTATTTATAACATTGTAGAGATAGAAAGAATCATCGATTTCCGTTTCTATACTGAATGGCATCCTTCATACTATTAAACTCTGAATTGTTTCCAGAAAGCAATCCATCATCTACAGTCATAACCTCATCAAACCCAGTTTTTTCAATAATCTTGGTTTTTATTTCCAGTTGTCTTTTCTCCTTTTGTATTCTTCTCAAAAAAGCATAATGTATAATTTGAGTAAAATACGCAAAAGGATTGGTGGATTTCTCTGGGTCAAAATTATGAATATACTGAACGGAGTTTTCTATTCCATCAGAAATCATATCCTCTCTAAACATATAATTTACAAAGTTTGGTTTATATGATAAGTGAGTTGCTATTTTAAGAAAACATTCTCCAATATAATTTGGAATAAGTGGTTTTCCTTCCCATGGTTTAGATTTTGGGGGATACTCATCATATTTTTCATAATATTCTTGAGCAGCCTTCTTTACCTTATTACGATAAACAATAATAGCGTCTAATAACTCTCTATTATTCACATAATGTTCGGAGTTCTTCTTTGGCATGAAATGTATCTTTAATAAGTTATGTTTATTCTATCACATTCTTGAGAGATTCACAAGGCTTGACAAGTATGGAAAATGTGTGTAGAATAGGTTTGTTCCGTTTGAGAGTAGGGTGTAAGTAAGCTTAAAGAGATTAAGTTTTTATATTGGATTTTGATTGTTCTTATACATCTTTTCTAACTTATTACGAGCATCCTTGACTGAATCAATATATCCCATATTCGCATCTAATGGAACTTTACCTCCTGGTTGATATTCTTCGGTAGAGTTATTTACATAATAATCATATAAATCAATAATTCTTTTATTTTTAGTTTCAGTCATGGTGATTACTTTATCTAATTTAATAAAAAAAATATCATCATCAGCAATCTCCATCCAGGGTTTCATCTTAACGTATGTCTCATGAGTTGGAGTATCAAGCATTTTCATAACTACTGGATTTTGTAATATTATAATAGGGTCCCCATCATTCTCATCTATGGAAATAAGAGACATTATTTCCTCTGAAGAGACCAATTTAATTATACAATAAAACTCTTTTTCCATTAGTTTTTTAGAGGTATGTTTATAATTTCATAGTTAAAGTTTTCTTCATTATAGATCTTGATCCTTTCAATTAGATGATTGAGTGTATAATTTTTTCTTGACTTATAACTAATATCATCGGCAATATCATATAGAGTTGCCTTTACTTTATTTTCTCCTTTTCTTAAAACTCTTCCTATTGATTGGAGATTTCGTATTCTTGATTTACTTGGTGAGGCAAAAATCACATTATGTAGATTTTTAATGTTAATTCCCGTACTGAAAGTTCCGTATGATGCCACAATAATCGCATTATTTTCTCTTTCGGTAATTTCCCTAACTAATTCTCTCTCATCAGTATTTACACCACCATGTATAAAGAAAACTTTACGGTCATCAGTAGTATTGCTATTTATTGATTCGTAAAGAGGTTGCCCGTGCCCTTCTACTCTAGCGAAAAGAACAAGAGTATTTCCCTTTAAGTCTAATGTTAAATTTTTAATGAAGTTGTTTCTCTTTTGATGATTAATAAGATACTGAACCTCATCCTCAAATACCTCAAATCGATGTGGTGGGTGCTTCAGTAGAAGAACCTTAATATCTAATTTAGCAAGATGACCCTTTTCCATCAGTTCATCTGTTTTGATAATCTTATACGAAGGACCAAAGAGACCCTCAAGAACCCACTTATGAGTTTGAGAACCATCAAGTGTTCCGGTAAATCCAAAACGATACTTTGCGTCACAAAGTTTAGTCATTATGGATATTAATGACTTGGACTTAAACTGATGTGCCTCATCTCCAACGACAACATTAAATCTGGAAAAGTATTGCTTGGGAAGTTTATAAATGGACTGCCAAGTAGTAATAATGACTTGAGAATCAGTTTCTCTTTCTTTTCCTGCGTAGATTTTATGACAGTATGAACCAACATCCCATCCATAATCCGCAAAATCTTTATACATTTGTTCCACGAGAGAAGTGGTTGGAACAACTATTAGAGTATTTTGTTCTTTCTCAACATAATATCTTACAATAGCGTATATCATTAACGACTTTCCAGAAGCAGTTGGAGATATTAATAACTTTCGATTATGTCTTAAGGCATCATATACTCCCTCAACCTGATAATCACGAGGAGCATGTCTGCTAATCGCTGTCATATAATCCTTTACACCTTCCTTTGAGATGTTCTCATTTATCTCAAAAGGAAGACCATAGAACTTATTGTCCGTGAATTCGTAGGTATAATTATGATCCTTACAGAACTGAATTACTCTATCTAAAAGACCAATATAGATTTCACCTGTTTGTGTAGAGAAGAGGCGAATTTTTCCGTCCCAATACTTGTTTCGATATGCCGGAGCAAACTTTGCGTTCGGTACATCGAAAGTAAATTGGTCCGCTAGTTCATAATATACGTGGGGTTCTGCCTGAATGTGGAGATAAACCTCATTTTTTTTTCAATAATAATTTGCCCTTTAAAGATATTTTGAATCTTTGTATTTACCATTATAATTATGATTCAATAATTTTTTATTAGAAAAAGAACGACCTTCTTTAATATATCTTAATGCGGTATTTCTTCCTATACCATATTTATCTACCGCCCACCGTGCCGCTTCATTCATACTCTTAAATTTTATTCCTTCAAGTTCTATTTCAATTCTCTGTGTATTTTTTTCTAAATGATTTTTAGAATAATTAATTTTTTTATCTAGTGGGACATTTTTCCACCCTTCTTTAATTTTTTCGCTTCTCCATTTCTTATGTTCCTCACCTTCTTTTCTCCCAGTACGTAAATTACTAATAATTTTTTTAGTTTTTTCCGTATGTCTATATCCTAATATTCCTTCTCCACCAAAAGTAGCATTATATTCTGGTTTTAATTTTTCAATTAATCTTGGTTCTTCCACATTAAGTAAAAAATTTTTATCACCTTCTAGTATATTTTCAAAAGAAAAGTTCTCTTCACCATATTTTCTTATTGCTCTAATAATTGGTTGATTATTTTTCTTTTTAGATCTAGCAGTTGATAGATGCTGATTAAATCTCCATTTTGGATTTTTTTGACTTGTAAATCCTATATAAAATTTTTGATTTATATTATTTGTTATTTTGTATATGAATGCCATAAAACATCTTTCCATCCCATATTATTTATAATAAAAAAAGAGGCAGAAATGCCTCCTTAAAAATTATTTCAACGGACCTACAGGAACTATCTTAAAAGTTTTTGGTCCCACTTTAGGACTACCAGGACCCATAGGGCGAGCATTATTTAAATTTTTTTGAGTAGTTGTATCCATGGGAAACATCTGCTTTTTATTTACCGGTTTTTCTGCTTCTAAAATAAATTCTTGAAAAGTCTTCATCGGGTTTTATTTTTATTTAGTTGTATCCTGCGGTGAACTTCATAAACTCAATACTATTCTTGATTTGATAAGTCCTATTAGAAATACATTTAATAATCTCTTCCAAAAACTTAAGTATCACATCATAATACCTTATCTTTAGATCAATTTTATTTAATCTCTCATCGGCGTCCATATGCCTCTGTAGTGCCTCTTTATCTCTTACCTTATACGGGAATGGTTCTTCCGCATATACCTCCGCTGTTGCCTTTCCTGTGTAGTAGTTGTATCGGTCTAACTTAACTTTATTATAAGTCTCTCTTGCTTTTTCACGAAGAAGAATTGTGGTGTTTTATATTGTATAATACTTGGAATGAAGTTGAGGTATTTTTAGTGATTCATCATGTAAATTATCTGGGTCTATGACAGAATCTCTCTGCCACATTTCTTGTACTTCATCAAGATTCATCATAATGGTTTGTTGTTTTTGTC
>ERZ1673962.600-NODE-600-length-23107-cov-140.117647_pt1 | contig 23107 bp, 25 predicted proteins | sample MGYA00580188_ERZ1673962 | MGnify/ENA primary metagenome ERZ1673962 (study PRJEB41334, sample SAMN05608104) | rock metagenome | biome: terrestrial subsurface; feature: shale formation; material: shale | place: USA: Pennsylvania ... | reverse complement strand
ACGCCACGCAGATCGGCTCGCTGTACGAGCTGCTGGGCATGTGCGACATCGTCTCGCTGCACGTCCCCGAGCTGCCTTCCACCCAGTGGATGATCGGCGAAAAGGAAATCCGCGCGATGAAGAAGGGCGGCATCCTGATCAACGCCGCGCGCGGCACCGTGGTCGAGCTGGATCACCTGGCCGCCGCGATCAAGGACGAGCACCTGATCGGCGCCGCCATCGACGTGTTCCCGGTCGAGCCGAAGTCCAACGACGAGGAATTCGAAAGCCCGCTGCGTGGCCTGGATCGCGTGATCCTGACCCCGCACATCGGTGGTTCGACCGCCGAAGCGCAGGCCAACATCGGCCTGGAAGTCGCCGAGAAGCTGGTCAAGTACAGCGACAACGGCACCTCGGTGTCCTCGGTCAACTTCCCGGAAGTCGCCCTGCCGTCGCACCCGGGCAAGCACCGCCTGCTGCACATCCACCAGAACATTCCGGGCGTGATGAGCGAGATCAACAAGGTCTTCGCCGACAACGGCATCAACATCTGCGGCCAGTTCCTGCAGACCAACGAGAAGGTCGGCTACGTCGTCATCGACGTGGACAAGGAATACTCCGATCTGGCGCTGGAGAAGCTGCAGCACGTCAACGGCACCATCCGCAGCCGCGTGCTGTTCTGATTCGCTGACGCGGTGCGTTGAAAGGGAGGCTTCGGCCTCCCTTTTTCGTTCATGCGCACTGTCTAAACCCGAGCGCTCTCCGCTAGCTGCGCAGCACCCGATTACCCGCAGCATCGACATCCGCCCCTGGCTGCTCGTCACGCGGCTCGGGCGTCGGCGGCACATCGGTCTCGATCGGTGCCTGGCGCGGCTGCAGCACCGGTGCTTCGATCTGTTCCATCTCGTCCGATTGCTGATCCGACTGCGGCCGCGGCTCGCGGTTGTCCAGCGGATGCTGACGCGCCTTTTCCGGATTGGTCGGCCCGGTAGTCTCGGCCAGGGCGCTCGTCGCGCCCGCCAGTGAAACCAGCAGAATGCTCAAACGCAGCATGCCCATCGCGCACCTCCCGATCATTGCTCTTGCAGGTTCGGCACGCCGGCACCGACAAAGGTTTCCGCACGGCTGCCGGCAACGGCCGAGCGGTCAGGCTGAACGCAGAACGGCCCGGCAAGCTGAGCCTGCCGGGCCGTTCAGGTGCAACCGATGGATCAGTAGGCGCCGCGTTCGCCGCCCTCGCCGCCTGTACCGGTCGTACCCTGCTTACCAGCCGCACCATCGCCGCCAGCATCGACGCCGGTGCCGTGATCGCTACCGTGTGTGGTCGCCGGGCGCTCGGTCTCGTCCGGCATTTTGCCGGTATCGGAGGTCGAATCCATTCCGGAGTCAGCGCCAGTGCCGCCCATGGTCCCGGGCTGCTCGGTGCTGTGCCCCATCGAGTCGCGGTGGCCGGTATCGGCGCCGGCATCGGCACCAGTGCCGGTGTTGGCCGCGAATGCCGCGCTGGAAAGCAGTCCCGCCAGGGTGAATGCCGCAATCTTGTGCATGTTCATGATTGACTCCTGCATATTTCAGGGGGTTCATGTAATCCGGCAGCGGGACGCGCCAGGGGTTTCGTCGTCAGCCTTTACAAAACGTGACAGCCCTGTGGAGCGCCCTGCCAGAGCGGCTAGTCGCTCGGACCGTCGGTCGCCTGCGGCCGGTCACCGAGCAGATCCTCCACGTAGAGCATGCGCACCAGCACCATGCCGACCGCTGCCAGCGGTGTCGCCAGCAGCAGGCCGAGGGTGCCGGCCAGCAGGCCGAACAGAAGTTGCACGGCGATGGTCAGCGCCGGCGGAACCGAGACGATGCGCTGCTGCATCCACGGCGTGAACACATAGCTTTCCAGGGTCTGGATGAACAGATAGAGCGCGGCGACGTAGAGCACCGTGCGCCCGCCCTCCAGCGAAGCCAGCAGGAGCGCCGGGATCACCGCCAGCACCGGACCGATATTGGGAATGAACGACAGCAGACCGGCGATCAGGCCGAGCACCAGCGCCAGCTCGATGCCCAGCAGCCACAGACCGAGCGTGGTCAGTACGCCGATCAGCAGCATTTCCAGCAACTTGGCCAGCAGCCAGGCGCGTAATGTCGAGCCGCTTTCGTCGAGCACCTCCGCCGCGCGCGGACGATAGCCCAGCGGCATCAGCTTCAGCAGCCCGCGCACATAGACCTGCGGGTTGATGGCGAGGCAGATGCCGATGGCGAAGGCGATGGCGAAGCTGCTCAGCGCCCCGACGATCGAGCCCATCACCTTGGTCACCACGCTGAACGCGCTTGAACCATCAGGCAGCGAGTCCTCCAGGCGCTCACGCTGCTGCAGCAGCTCATTCGCCCAGGGCAGCTGCTCGGCGCGCTCACGCAGGCGCTCGACGGCCTCGGGTAGCGAATCGGAGAGCGCATCGGCCTGCTCGGCGATACTCGGCGCGACCAGCCAGCCGCCGCCGCCCAGACCGAGCAGCAAGAGCACGAAGAACACCCCCATGGACAGCTTGTAGGACAGCGCCGTCTTGCTGCAGAGCCAGCGGCTCACGCCATGGATCAGCACACCGAAGAGAATCGAGGCGAACAGCAGCAGGATGAAATCGAACGCCAGCCAGGCGACGATGCTCAGCAGCACCACGACGGCCAGCACCGCGGCCTGCACAATCGTGCGATTGGCGACCGTCTTGGCATCGTTCTGCGGTGTCGACGTGGACATGATGCTCCCCCTCGTGAGTACAAGAGGTACGACAGACCGCGCCGCGCATTAATTCAGCTGTTACCGCCAATCAGCGCAGCAGCTGCCAGAGCGAGGCGCCGACGCCGGCCATGCTCTCGCCCGCCACCAGGCCGGCCGCGGCGACGATCACGAAGCGCTCGCCGAGGCTGCGCCAGCGTGACGCGAAGGCCCAGGCGAGCACGGCACCGAAGGTCATCATCAGCGAAATCGACGCCGGAATGATGAATGCCAGGCCGAGCGCCGCGGAGCTCGGCAACCAGCGCAGCCGGCGTTCGGGCAGCAACCCTTCCAGCGTCCCGAGCAGCACCCCACAGAGCGCACCAGCCAGCATCGCCCAGCGAATGTCGGCAGCGAGCGCGCCGAGACCGCCGGTCAAGGCTTCGGCCACCGCTTTCCAGGTAGCGACCGCCGGAGCCGGCCATTCGGGTGTGATCAGCATGCTCTGCGGATCGGGAATCAGCAGCTGATAGGCCAGTACGCCGACCACGCTGCCGAGCAGAATGCCGAAGCACTGCGCCAGCGCCTGACGCCCCGGCGCAGCGCCGATGGCATGCCCGACCTTGAAGTCGTTGAGCAGATCGGTGCACTGCCCCGCCGCGCCACCGGCGGTGTTGGCGCTCATCAGATTGACCGGCACTTGGCCCGGGGCGAACACGCCGAAGCTCAGCTGCGACAGCTGGCCGATGGCGCCGATCGGCGGAATCCCGGTCGCGCCGACCACCCGCGCGGCAACCATCGCCAGCAGCAGCGCCAGCGGAATCGACAGCGCCGCCAGCCAGGGGTCGATGCCGAACAGGCTGACCTGCAGCGCCAGCACCAGTCCTACCGACAGCGCAAAACCGGCCGCTGGCCAGCCGTGCGGGCGCCGCAGCACCGGCCACCGGCGTGTTGTTGGCGAGCGTGAGCGCAGTAGGCGCAGGCCCAGCGAGGTCAGAGTCGCGCAGACCATCAGGCTCACGCCCGGCCACAGCAGCCATTCGATCAGCTCAGCGAACTGCGGCCCCTGGGCGGCAGCCGGCAAGCGCACCAGTCCCTCGGCCAGCAGCCAGGGCGCGATCAGGCCCCAGGCCAGCACGGCGCCGAGCAGCAGCGACAGGCCGACGCGCAACCCGATGATGCCGCCGAAGCCGAGCAACAGCAGCGAGGGTTCGAAGCTGAACGTCAGGCGTTCCAGCTGCGCCGAAGGGGCCCAGCGCGGCAGCGTCCAGAAAAAGGTATCGACCAGTTTGCTCCCGGCGGCCAGCACGGCGGCACCGCCCAGTACCCAGAGCCGGCGCCCGGCCTCGGCGCCATGACTGTAGATCTGTTGCAACGTCGCCAGGGTCGCCATGCCCTCGGGAAAGCGCAGCCCCGACTCGACGATCAGCGAGGGTCGCAGGTACCAGGCCACCCAGACCCCGAGAAAGCTCACCGAGAACACCCAGGCCATCAGCGGCAGGCTGTCCAGCTGCTGACCGGTGAGCAGGGTATAGGCGGGAATCGGTGCCACCAGCCCGCCGGAGATGATCGAGGCGCAGGACGAGGCGGTGGTCTGGTTGATGTTGCTTTCCAGCAGCGACCAGCGCGGGCGGCCGAACGCGACGGCAATGCTCTGCCAGAACGCGAAGCCGATCAGCAGCGCGATGATCGACATATTGAACGACCAGCCGATCTTGAGGCCCGAGTAGACATTCGACGGCGCCAGCAGCGCACCCAGCAGCAGACCGGTGAGCAAGGCACGCAGGGTCAGTTCACGAGACGAAACGGCAGAGGTGGTCGCGATCATTCCCCTACCTTAGCAGCCGCCCGGTGCAAAAACGCGCGCCCTTTTCGATGCCTCGCGTTCGCCCTGGCGGAGTTGTGCACGTGCTGGCTGGATAATGCCCGTTCGCCATCTCTCGGCTGAACTTCGCTGCAAGGTGCTGGTCGTTTAGTAACTTTTTAATCAATCACGCCCGACTGACTAGGTACCGAACATGGACGCGGAGCTTACACGGGACACATCCTCCCCAACTGTCACGCTGTTAACCGGCAATGAACTGCTTGGGTTGTTCTTTCGCCACTTTCTAGGCGAACAGGCGCAAGTCGAAGTTGCGCTGACCGGACTGCAATCACCGGACAATCGCGGAGCCGACCTGTTTCTGGTCGACGCCGGCCATAGCGAAGCCGAACAGATATCCAGCCTGATCGACCAGCTCGACGAGCACACACCGGTGGCGCTGGTGAATATCGTCCCCGAGCAGGCCGAGCAGCTGGTCGAAAGACACCCGGTGATTCGCGGGGTGTTCTACAGCCACGCCACCCGCGAGCACCTGCTCGAGGGCATCCGCGTGCTGCTCAAGGGTGGCGACTGGCTGCCACGGGTCCTCACCGAGAGGCTGCTGGGCCAGTGGCGGCGCATGCGCCAGCTCGCTGAAACCAAGTCCAGCCTGACGCTGCGCGAGCGCGAGATCCTGAGCCTCGCCGGCAAGGGGCTGTCGAATGCGGAAATCGCCGAGCAGCTGTGCCTCAGCCCGCACACGATCAAGAGTCATATCCACAATCTGTTGCGCAAGATCGGCGCCTCCAATCGGGCCGAGGCGGCGTACCTGCTGCGCAGTCATCTCGACTGGGACAAATCCTGTAGCGCTTGAGTAGCGTCCCGCAGCGACGGGCGGCCTAGCGGAACGGCAGGTCACCGAGACGCTCTGGCACGGTGCGAAAGCGTCACGCCCGTGCCAGGCATTAATCCCGAGCGAATTGCTCGTGCTACGCCTTTTACATCATCCGATGGATGTTCAAGGGCGTCCGCCGCGTTCAAGAATCGCGACCACTGTCATCCGGTACACGCCAATGGCCCGTTACGCCCTGCCCCGCGCCACATCACTGTCTGCCCTGGTTGCCTGCTTGGCCTGCGCGCCGCTGATGGCCGCCGACCTGATGGACAACGGCGATCTATCGCCCCTCGGCACCAGCACCACCACCTCCCAGCTTGCCGTTCAGCTGACCGACGCCAGAGCCGCCTATATCCAGCAGCTCGGCCAGGGCAACCTCGCCGAGCTGACTCAGAACGGCCAGGCGTTGAGCGCGCAGATGCTGCAGCAGGGCGGCGACCAGGAAGCCTTTATCCTGCAGCACGGCGAAAACCTGATGGCGGTCATCGAGCAGGTCGGCCAGGGCAACTACGCCGAAATCCGCCAGACCGGCAGCGACAACCAGGCCAGCATTAGCCAGTACGGCGCCTATAACGATGCGCGCATCGAGCAGACCGGCCAGGGCCTGCGCAGCGCGGTGACGCAATACGGCGTCGGCCAGCAGATCAATATCGTGCAGGGTCGCTAGCGATCAGGAGAGTTCATGTTCAAGCCTACGGCAATTGCCACCCTGCTCACCCTCGCCGCCACTCAGGCCATGGCGCAGAACAGCATCGAACTGGAGCAGGTCGGCACGGACAATGTCGCCGAACTGCAACAGACCGGCCTGGTCGAGTCCAGCACCATGGATGTCAGCCAGATCGGCAACCTCAACACCGCCAGCATCACGCAGATCGGCGAGGCCTACTTCAAGGTCGCCAACCTGCAGCAGATCGGTAACGCCAACGTCGCCACCATCGAACAGACCGGACGTACCAGCACGGTCGATGCCAGCAGCATCGGCAACGGCAACCAGATCACCGGCAGCCAGACCGCCTTCGTCACGGCACAGATCGAGCAGCGCGGCGACGACAACGTGCTGACCTTCGACCAGCAGGGCTACTTCGAAGGGTCGCGGATGATCGTGTCCCAGGACGGTCTGGGCAACCTGGCCGACATTTACCAGGGCGACGGCAATCGCATGAACATCGCCCAGGCCGGCACCTACAACATCGCCGAGGTTCAGCAGAACGACTACCACAACGAACTCGACTTCACCCAGAGCGGCGACAGCAACCGGCTGACGGTCGACCAGAACGGCTTCGGCGGCCGCATCAGTGGCTCGTCGACCGGCAGCGGTAACAGCGTCGACATCGCCCAGAGCTTCATGTCCAACCAGGCCACGGTGATCCAGAACGGCAACGACAACCTGGCGAGCATCGAACAGGGCAACTACGGTCATCAGGCCACCATCACCCAACTGGGCAGCGCCAACGAGGCGATGATCCGCCAGAGCCTGCCGGCCAATGACTTCACCCGCCTGCCCGGCGTCGCGACGATCCACCAGAGCGGCACCGGAAACAGCGCCACCATCGTCCAGCAGTAGCGCAACCACCCTCCAGCCACGGACCGGCTTCAACGGAAACAGAACGGATGCTGACCATGACCCTCACCACCTGGCTGCTCGCAGCCACCCCCGCCCCTGCCGATGCACCGGTAGCCGTCAGTTTCGAGCTGCAACCGGCCGAGCAAAGCCGGCTTTCGCTCGCTCTGTGCTTCAAGGGCAGCGGGCAGCAGGTCCGCTTTCGTCTGAAGGTCCGCTCCAGCGGCAGGGCCGGCAATGCCCAGACCGCGCAGAGCGGCACGCTGACCGCCACCCCGACACAGCAATGCCCGCTGAACAACCGCCTCAGCATCGCTGACGACACCCGTGTCGAGGCCGAGCTGCAGTGGTGGATCGACGATGCCGAGCAGCCGCCGATCCTGCGCAGCTACCCGGACGACGACGCCGATGTGGACGACGAAAGCGAGCCGGAACAGATCGCGTGAAGGCCGAAAGCGGACCGACGGCGCACCAGGTGGCGCTCGTTCAGCGCAGGTTCAGCTGGGGTTCAGGCCGACTGACCGAACGGCACTCCCGCACGGCCCTGGCCGCTGCTAGAGTTCGCTGCCGAGCTATCTGCAGCCCATTGGAGGGCGCATGTCACTGGATGACCGCAAGAAACTCGTCCGTCAGCACATCGACCTGACCTGGAACCGCGGGCGCCTGGCGCTGGCCGAGCACCTGCACAGCAAGGATTTTCTCTACAAGAGCTCCTTCATCGGCCGGCCGCTCGCCAGCGCCGAGTTTCTCGACATGGTCCGGCAGATCCGCCACGCCATGCCGGAACTGGAAGTGGTGGTCGAGGAATGCATCGCCGAAGGCAACCGGGTGGTCACCTGGAGCACGCTGATCGGCACCATCGAGCAGCCGGCGTTCGGCTATCCGCCCAGCGACAAGGTGCTCAGCATCTCCGCCATGGCCTTCTGGAGCATCACCCCGACCCAGCAGGTGCAGGAGATCTGCACGATGTTCGACATGGAGAGCTTTCGCGCCCAGCTGGGCCTGGATACCCGGCCCTACGCAGAGAAAGCCCTGCCCTGATCCGATCGCTCACCACAGCCAGCCCAGCCACAACAGCGCCACCAGCAGCCAGGCGCTTAGGGTCAGGGCGCCGCGTTCCCACTGCCGATTCCAGCACCGTTCGCGTGCCCGCCAGCGGTTCCGCTCGAGCTGCATCCCGGGTACGGGCAGTGGCGGCTGGCGCAGCAGGCGGGTGAGATACAGCGATGCCGACAGTGCCGGATTGGGCAACTGCGCCAGCCGCGACGGCACCCTCCAGCCACGGCGCAGAGCCAGCAGCGTCAGACCCAGAGCTGCCAGCAGCGGCCAGAGCGCCGACCACAGGCCCGCGGGATACACCCCAGCCAGCAGCGCTTCGCGCATGGTCGGCCAGAACCAGGGCACGGATAGCGACGCCATGCTGAGCAGCGCCCACGGCAACCACTGGCCGAGCGGCGCGCGTGCACTGGCGTGCTGCTGGTCGCGCCACATCAGCCAGAGCGCGCGCCAGAGCAGCAACGCGGTGGCGAAGCTGGCCAGGGTCAGCCAGGGCAACCAGGCGACGAAGGCGCTTTCATGCCAGGCCTCCTTCAGCAGGTACTTCATTGCCGCGCCGCTGGTGAACGGCGCGCCCATGATCGCCAGCGCCGGCAGCATCAGCAGCACCCAGCCCAGACGCGACAGCCGCCCTTCGTGGACCATCCCGGCGGCGAGGAACAGCGCGCCCTTGGCCAGCCCGTGATGCACGCCGAACAGCACCAGCACCGTCAGCAGCGCCGCAGAGGGCGCCTCCAGGCTCCAGGCCAGCGCCAGGATCATCAGCATCCAGCCCATCTGGCTCACCGAGGACCAGGCCAGCACTGCCTTGGACTTGGCCGCGCACAGCCCCAGCGCAGCCGCATAGAGCGCGCCGAACAGGCCGGCGATCAGTAGCGGCGTGCTCCAGGCCGCCAGCGTCGGATCGCTCTCCGGCAGGCAGCGCCAGATGCCGAGAATGCCGGCCTTGAGCATCGCCCCGGAGAGTACCGCGCTGGCGGGTGCCGGGGCCTGCGGATGGGCCAGCGGCAGCCAGACGTGCAGCGGCCAGAACCCAGCCTTCAGGCCGAGCCCGAGCACCAGCAGGGCCAAGGTCAGGTGGTCGATTGGCTGCGCCTGCCAGGTGGCGAAGTCGAAGGCCTGTTCGGTGCTGTGACTGCGCAGCAACAGCCCGGCGAGCAGCAGCATCTCGCCGCAGATCGCCAGTTGCAGATAGAGGCGTCCGGCCCGCCGCGGGCCCGGTCCACCGCGCTGCACGATCAACCCATAGGCCGCGAGGCTCATGGCGCTGAAGCCGAGGTAGAAGCTCAATGCGTCGGTGGCGATGATCAGCAGCAGATTGCCGGCCAGCGCCAGTTGCCAGAACGCCCAGAAGCGCAGCCGCTTCCGATCGGTGGCCAGGCTGCTGTTGGCAAAGATCGCCGCGCAACTCCAGAGCACGGCGGTAAAGCCCAGCCAGGCGCGGGTCAGCGTATCGCTGGCGCCCCAGCGCACACCCTCCCAGAGCCACGGCAACTCCAACGCTGGCGGCGGTTGCAGCGCTGCCAGCAACGCCGGCGCACAGGCCAGCCACAGCCACGGCAGGCTGCGTTCGCGCAGCCACAACAGCAGGACGCCGCCGAGCAACGGTGCGAAGGGCACCAGCAACCAGAGCCAGGCGTTCATATGGCGAACTCCCGCTCGACGATCAACTGGCTCCAGCCCAGCGGGCTGAGCGCGGTGGCCGCCAGCAGGCCGACCAGCAGCGACAGCAGCGCCGTGATCAGCGGCGGCAGCAACAGCATCCAATGGGTTTCGAAACGCTCATCGGCCCAGCGGTTCTGGTGCCAGTCCGCCGGCTCAGCGAACCAGCCCCGCCACAGCAGCGGCAGGAAGTAGGCGGCGTTCAGCAGCGCCGAACCGAGCAGCACCAGCAGCACCCAGTCCTGACCGACCTCCAGCGCGCCGAGGCCGAGCGTCCATTTGCTGATGAAGCCGGCAATCGGCGGAATACCGATCATGCCCAATGCACCGATGGAGAAAGCCGTCATGGTCCAGGGCATGCGCCGGCCGACGCCGTCCATCTCGCGGATGCGGTGAATGCCCAGAGTCTCGGCGAAATTGCCCGCGCAATAGAACAGCGTGACCTTCATCAGCCCCTGATGGACCAGATGCACCAGGCCGCCCACCGCCGCGATCGGCCCGAGCAGCGCGACGCCAAGCGTCACGTAGGACACCTGGCTGATGGTCGAGTAGGCCAGGCGCTTCTTCAGCTCCTGCTGCTGCAAGGCACGCAGCGAGCCGTAGAGGATGGTCGCCGCTGCGAGCCAGAGCAGCGGTTTGGTGAGATCCAGCTGCGTCAGCGCCTCGGCACCAAACACGTCGTAGACCACCCGCACGATGCCGAACGCCCCCGCCTTGACCACCGCTACCGCATGCAGCAGCGCACTGACCGGCGCCGGCGCAACCATCGCCTGTGGCAGCCAGCCATGCAGCGGGATCAGCGCGGCCTTCACGCCAAGGCCGAGGATCAGCAGTGCAAAGGCCACCCGCAGCGCCATGTCATGTTCATCGACCTGCTCCAGCAGATAGCCGGCCGCCTGGAAATCCGGCGTGCCGGCCAGGCTGTGCAGCAAGGCCACGCCCATCAGCACCAGCGACCCTCCACCGACGGTGTAGGCCAGATAGACGCGCCCCGCGGCGAGCGACTCCGGCGTGCCGCGATGCACCACCAACGGAAAGGTGGCCAGGGTCAACAGTTCGTAGAACAGCAGGAAGCTGACCAGATTGCCCGCCAGCGCCAGGCCCACCGTGGCGCTGACGCAGAGGCTGAAGTAGCCGAAGAAGCGCGAGCGCAGCGGCGAGTTTTCCAGGTAGCCGATGGCATAGATCGTCGTCACCGCCCACAGCAGCGATGACAGCGCGACGAACAGCAGGGCCAGCGCATCGGCTTGCAGTACCAACGGCACGCCCGGCAACAGTGGCACGCTGAAGCGGTACTCGCTGCCCTGGCTGACGCCATAGAGCATGCTGCCGACCAGCACCAGCTTGAGCGTCACGCCGAGCAGGTTGAGGGTCACACGCAGGCGCTGCTGGTCCTCGCGCAGACCGAAGATCACCAGGCCCGGCAGCAGCGAGCTGAGCACGATGCCCAATGGCAGAAACGCATGCCAGCTCATCGCCCGAGCCCTCCCAGCCAGAGCAACAGCGGCTCGCTGATCAGCGCCAGCCCCCAGACCAGCAGCGCCGGCAGCAACGCCAGCCACTGCGCCAGACGGTCGGCATGAATGCTCGGTGGATTCGGCCGGGCACGGTCGAATCCATGGGCGACGACGCGAAACACGTAGGCCGCCGACATCAGCGTGCCGAGCAATGCGCCCAAGGCCCAGGGCCAGTGCTGCGGCCGTTCGAACAGCGGCTGCAACAACAGCCACTTGGCCAGGAAACCGCCACTGGGCGGCAAGCCGATCAGGCTGCCGCCGGCCACGGCGAACGCCGCCAGGGCGATCGGCACGTTCTGACTGGCGCCTTTCATGCCCGTCACCCGCTTGCTGCCGAGGATGCTCTGCAACTCGCCGGCCGCGAGGAACATCGAGACCTTGGCCAACCCGTGGGCCAGCACGAACAGCCACAGGGCCGCATGCAGGCGCGGTTCGTCCAGATGCAGCAACAGCCCCAGCGCCAGCAGCGCGTAGCCCAGCTGGGCGACCGTCGAGTAGGCCACCAGCGTCTTCAGTCGCGGCGCGCGCAACGCCGACCAGCCGCCGCCGACCAGCGCCAGCACACCGGCGGCGCCGAACAGCAGGCCGGCGTCGCGGCCGAATTCAGCCGGGGCGATCTCGCTCCAGATCAGCCAGAGGATGTACAGCGGCCCCTTGACCACCAGTGCCGAGAGCAGCGCGCTGACCGCAGTCGGTGCCGCGGCGTGGGCCGGCGGCAACCACAGGTGCAGCGGCCACAGCGCGGCCTTGAGCATCAGCCCGAGGGTCATCAACAGCAGCGCCAGATAAGTCACGCCATCGGCTTCGGTCAGTTGCGCCAGCATGGCCAGATCGAGCACGCCGTAGCGCCCGTAGATCAGCGCCACACCGAGCAGATAGGCCAGTGAGCCGGCCAGCGACAGCAGCAGGTAGTTCAGCGCCGGCTTCCAGGCCTTGCGCCCCGCCAGCGACACCAGCGCCACCGCGACAAGGCTGAGCAACTCCAGCGTCACGTAGAGGTTGAACAGGTCCGCCGACAGCCACAGCGCGGCCAGTGCCGCGTGCAACAGGCAGGACAATGGCCAGTAATCCTGATTCCCGGCGGCATGGGCGATGCGCGCCGCGTACAGCGCCACCAGCAGGTGCAATCCGGCAGTGAACACCAGCAGCAGCGCGGCCAGCGGGGTCAGGCGGAAACGGATCGCCAGCCCCGCCTCCCAGCCACCGACCAGCAGGCTTCGCTCGCCATGATCGAGCACCACCTGCAGCGCCATGATCGCCGCCAGGAGCGCGCCCAGGCTAAGCGCGATCACCCAGCGGCCGCTGCGCGCCGGGCGCAGCAGGATCAGCAGCAAGGCACCGGCCAGCGGCAGCAGCAGGCTGACCAGGGCGGCGTTCATCGCTCTTGCCCCTTCGAGGTGGCCAGCGCACTGCTCAGGCGCAACGCCAGGGCGGTCGCACTCACCGCCACCACCAGCCCGGTGACCACCAGCGCCACCAGCAGCGGATCGCTCGGGGCGTGACGCGCCGCCAGGGCGATCATCACCAGAAACACGCCGCTGCCCATCAGATTGATGGCGATGATCCGCCGCAGCGCATGGCGCAATGTGAGCAACCCGTGCAGGCCGAGCAGCCAGAGGGCGAAGCCGACGGCGATCCAGAACAGCGTGGCGCTCATGGCTGCGGCTCCGGGTCGTCGCCGATCACCAGCAGGCTCAGGCTGGCGGCGATGGAGAGTGTCGCCGCGGCCTCGATGACGACGATCAGCGGCTTGGCCCAGCCGGTCGGGTACTGCAGCCAGCCATCGCCAAACCAGGCGCAGGCTGCCGCCACCGCGACGAACAACAGCAGGCCGACCAGCACCAGCAGGCGCAGCGGCCAGAAGCCCCAGCGCAACGCCGGCAACGCACCGGCCAGACGCAGCAGGACGATGCCGGAGGCCAGCAGCGCGCCGGCCTGGAAGGCACCGCCGGGCGAGGCGGCACCACGCCAGAGTACATAGCCGCCGGCCAGCACCAGCAGCGGCGCGAGTGTTCGGCCCCAGGCGCGCAGCAGTGGCCAGGGCTCGCTCAGCTGCGGCTGCGGCGCGCCGAGCTGCCGTGCGCCGAGCAGGGCCAGCAGCAGGACGGCCAGCTCGAGCAAGGTGTCCCATGCACGGAAGTTGAGCAGCACCGCCGTGACCGGATGCTCGACGCCGCTCTGCACCAGCGCGGCATCGATCTGCGTCGGCACGCTCGGTTGCAGTTCGGCCAGCGGCGCGAGCTGCGGCAAAACCATCAGCAAGAGCGGCAGCAGCACCGCCACCGCGGCCAGGCGCTGGCGGCGCGACAGCTGCGGCTCGCTGCCGGCCCGTGGCTGGCGCGCCAGCGCGGCGAACAGCAGCACACCGGTCAGCCCGGCGCCGATGACGGCCTCGGCCAGCGCCAGGTCGGCCGCTCCCAGTCGCGCCCAGACCAGCGCCAGCACCAGGCCGAAGGCGATGAACAGCAACACGCCGGCATACAGCTGGCGCACATGCAGCGCGCCACCGGCCAGACCGAGCAGCAACAGGCCGAGGACCGCATCCAGCAGCCAGTCAGTCATCGCCGTCCTCCTCGTCGGACTGACGGGCCAGCAGCTGGCAGGCAGTGGCGCCGGAGGCCAGAACCAGCAGCCAGATCAGCAGCATCTGCGCGACTTCCAGCACGCCGCCAGCGCGCAGCGAAAGGCCGGCAACCACCAGCCCGAGGCCGAGGGTGTCGGCCTTGGTCAGCGCATGCAGGCGACTCAGGGTATCGGGAAAGCGCAGAAGGCCGATGCTGCCGGCAGCGAAAAACCCCAGCCCACCGGCCAGCAGCAGCCAGCTGAAGAGGTCGAGCAGTTCACTCATGGCGGCTACGTCGCAGCAGCTGTACCAGAGCGGCGCTGATCATCGCCGCCAACAGCGCCAGCACCAGCGCCGCATCGCGCAGTGCCGGCGCGCCCTGCCACTGCGCCAGCACCAGCAGCAGCGCCGTGCCGGTGGTGCCGAACAGCTGCACGGCAAGCAGCCGGTCGACCCGCCGCGGGCCGAGCAGTACGCGCCACAGGCCGATGATCAGGGTCAGCAGCAGAAGTGCGCAGAACACTGCCATCAAGGCCGCCCATCCACGCCAAGCAGCCGCTCCAGGCGCCGTTCCAGTTCGGCCACGGTGGCTTGCCAGGGCAGGCGCTCATCCAGCACGTGCACACGCATCTCGTCGGCATCGACTCGCGACGCCAGGGTCCCGGGCAACAGCCCGACCATCGCCGAGAGCAACAGGCGCACCCGCGGCGACTGGCTGGTGAGCGGATAGGGATGCCACGCCGGCTGCAGCGGACAGCGTGGCTGCAGCGCACGCCGCGCCACATCCCAGCCACCGAGCAGCATGTGCTTGAGAAAGAAGCCGAGAAACGCCGGCAGCGCCGCCAGGCGCATGGCCATCGGGCGCAGGCCGAGCCAAAGGCTCAGCGCGACGGCCAGGGTGATCGTCGGCACACCCAGCACCCAGCCCTGTCCGGCAGCGAACAGCGCCCAGAGTGCGGTATAGAGCAGTGACCAGAAGAGTGCGTCGGTGGCTCCGCGACGCCATGCGGCCTGTGTCATCACAACCTCCTTGGCATTCCGATCTTTGTTACAAGTCGAGGCCAAGAGTTCGCCGCTGTCCACCAAACACCGCGAAGAGCCTTGTATCAGCAGATTGCCGTTCGGCCTGGCCAGCGGCGCTGCACCGCCTGTTTCTCCCAGCTGCGGCCCGCGGCAGGATCAGCACAGGTGTCTCAGGAACCAGTCGCCGGCCAGCCGCGCCACCTCCTCCAGCGTGCCGTGCTCCTCGAACAGGTGCGTCGCCCCCGGTACCACCACCAGCTGATGCACGCACTGCAGACGGGCAGCAGCGGCACGGTTGAGTTCCAGCACCTCGAGGTCGCCGCTGCCGACGAGGAACAGCGAAGCCGCCTTGACCCGCGCCAGCGATAGATCCGCCAGGTCGACCCGGCCGCCACGCGAGACCACCGCGGCGATGTCCGCCGGACGCGAGGCGGCGGTGGTCAGCGCCGCGGCGGCGCCGGTGCTGCTGCCGAACAGGCCGATGCGCAGATCGTGCAAGCGCGCATCGCTGCTCAGCTGGTCGACCACGCCGCTGAGGCGCTGGCTGAGCAGCGGGATGTCGAAGCGCAGCTGCCGGGTGATCTCGTCGATGGGCTGCTCGTGCTTGGTGAGCAGATCGAAGAGCAGGGTCGCCAGTCCCATTTCGTTGAAGCAATGCGCCACGCTGCGGTTGCGCTGGCTGTGCCGGCTGCTGCCGCTGCCGTGGACGAACACCACCAGGCCGGTGGCCGCGGGCGGCAGGCACAGCTCGCCGTGCAGACGTGCCTTGCCGAGCGTGAAGCGCATGGGTGTCACCGGAAGCGGGGTCATGCCGCCTGCCCTCCCTGGGTCCACGCGCGCTGTAGCAGCTCCACCACCTGACGGTCGGGGGTCTGCTCGAAATGCTCGTACCAGCGGCCGATGGCATACAGGTCATGGGGTACATGCAGGCAGACGACGCGATCCGCCAGTTTTTCCAGCTGCGCGATGCTCTGCGCAGCCGCCACCGGCACCGCAACGGTGATGCACGTCGCGCCCAGGTGGCGCACCGCCTGCACCGCGGCGCGCATGGTCGCGCCGGTCGCCAGTCCGTCGTCCACCAGGATCACGGCACGCCCGGCGATGAGCGGCGGCGGTCGTTCACCGCGATAGGCCTGTTCGCGCCGCTGCAGCTCGTGGGTTTCCTGGGCGATGGTGCCGTCGATCTCGGCCCTGGAGACGTGGATGTACTGCACGATGTCGTCGTTCATCACACGCACGCCGCCGCTGGCGATGGCGCCCATGGCCAGTTCGCGATTGCCCGGCGTGCCGAGTTTGCGCACAACCAGAATGTCCAGCTCGAGGCCCAGCCGCTGTGCCACCTCGAATGCTACCGGCACACCGCCGCGCGGCAATGCCAGGACCAGCGCATCGCGCCAGTCGGCATCCTCCGCCAGGCGCTCGGCCAGCGCCGCACCTGCCTGGACTCGATCGAAAAAGGGGATCTTGAAGGTCATGGCAGGCTCCTTGGTTCCGGCACGGGCTGTATTGGAGTCTGGCTCAAGAATCGAGTGCCGGCAGGCCATCTGCGACGAACAACCCGTTTGACTGCCGGGCTTCGCGCACCGCCGATCGGAACGGATGTGGACAAGGTTACAAATTCGTTGCCGCCGACTCTCTGACGCCATTAAAGTGCCATCACCCGCTACCGATAACCCGGGCAGACCCGTCGAATGTGCGCCCACTGCGACGGCGGCCAATGCCTGGGATGGATGACCAATGACCGAGAAGAACAACAAACCGGCGCCATGGCGTATGCGCAGCACCCTGCTGATGACGGTCAGCCTGCTGTTTCCCTCAACTCCCGTGCACGCGGCCGAACACCTGACGCTGCTGACCTGGGAGGAATACCTCAGCGAAGCGGTGATCGAACGCTGGCAAGCCGAAACCGGGGTCGAGATCAGGCAGATCTACTTCGATAGCGGCGACAAGCGCGACGAAGTCCTCGCCAAGCCCGAGCATCAGATCGATATCGCCCTGACGGAGCTGATCAGCGCCTCGCGCTTTGGCGCCCGCGGCCTGCTGGACCCGATCGACGACAAGCAGCTGCCGACGCTGCGTCATGTCCCGCAACGCTGGCGCAACAGCTGCGGGCGCTACGGCGTGCCCTACCTGTGGGGCACGCTCGGCATCGCCTATCGCAGCGACCGCCTGGAAAGCGCGCCACGATCCTGGAAGGACCTGCTGCAACCGGCTCGCGCCGACGAGCCACACATCATCATGATGGAGGATCACGAGGACATCCTCGCCAGTCCGCTGATCCTGCAGAACCATTCGATCAACACCTCGAACAACGACGAACTCAAGGCCGCCTTCGACCTGCTCATGACCCAGTCCAGCGCCGTGCTGACCTACGAGTACGTGATCACCTCACTGCGCAGCCAGCGCTACCTCGACCAGGCCGACATGGCCCTGGCCTACAGCGGCGACCAGCAGGTGCTCAACGAAGTCGAAGGGGTCGACGGCGGGCCCTGGCGCTACGTGGTGCCCGAAGAGGGCACGCTGCTCTGGGTCGATTGCCTGTCGATACCGACCGGCACCGCGAAGAAGGCGCTGGCGCGGCGCTTCCTCGACTTCCTCCAGCAGCCGGAAATCGCCGCCCTGAATGCCGCCGATCTGGGCGTCGCCACACCGAACGCTGCGGCGCAGGCCCTGCTACCGGCGGATATCCGCGCGGATTCGACCATCTACCCGCCGGAAGCGGTGCTTGAGAGAAGCCAGGTCTACGAGACGCGACCGCTGGAGGGCACGCAGACGCGGCGGCGCATCATCAGTGCACTGATCAACGCCCATGACGCTAGGTAAACGCACGCTGCTGGTGATCTTTCCGGTCATTCTGATCATCCAGCTGGTTGCCTCGACCACCGCCTACCTGACCCAGCGCGCCTCGCTGCTGGGGCTGGAGCAGGCGCGCCTGGAGCAGCAGCTCTCGGCGCTGACCTCCGCCTACCTGGACTATGAGGCGTTCAATCGCAGCGTGCTCTACTCGATCATGGATAGCGAGGCGCTGCTGCTGTTCCTGCGCGAGTCGGACACCGACTTTCGCAACGACACCCTCGGGCTGCGCATCCAGCAGAGCATCCGCTCGCTATCCAATACCGAGCTGACCTTCGTTTCCCTCGCCGTCGTGCAGCCCGATGGCAGGCCGGCCTACTACTTCGAAAGCAGCCTGTCGCCATTCGCCTCGATGAATGCGAGCCAGCAGCGTATCGTCAGCGAAGCCAGACGGTCTTCGGCATCCGGCAACACCCTCTACGTCGAGCAGGCCAATGACGACCCGCTGCTGATGAACACCGACTTCATCCTGCCGGCCTCCAGCAGCCGGCCACTGCCAAGCCAGCGCGCCGAGGCCTTCGCCATTCAGCTGGCGGTGCGCCCGGAGCGCTTCCTCAAGCTCAAGCGCAGCCTGGAAAGCGAATACGGTGCGCCTGTCGAAATCTCCGACGAGCCGTTGCCGGCGGTCGCGGGGTTGTCCGCCGGGGTTTCGCTATCGCGCTCGCTGCATGCACGGCTGACACCGGCGCCACACTACACCGCCGAGCGCCTGCAGACCCTCGGGCTCGCCTTCATCGCCGGCGGCGCGCTTATTTGCCTGATCTCCATCGGCCTGCTGCTGTGGCTGATCCGCCGTTCCATTACCGGCCCCATCAGCCAGCTGGACGACCAGCTCACCGACCTGCTGCTGTGCAAGCGCGACGCGCTCGACGAGCCGACCGATGGCGGCGAGATCGGCCGGCTGACGGTGAACATGAAGACCCTGCACGACCGCAACACCGAAGCGCTGCAACGCATCCGCGAAATATCCTGGGAGGACAGCCTGACCCAGGTCAGCAACCGGGCGCACTTCGGCGTGCTGGCCAATGCCATGTACGAGCAGTGCATGCGCACGCACAAGCGGCTGGCACTGCTGTTTCTCGATCTGGACAACTTCAAGCAGGTCAACGATCAACACGGCCACGAGGCCGGCGACGCTCTACTGCGAATCTTCGCCCAGCGTGCCCGCGGCGTGCTCGAACGGCATCGCACCGACTACCCGCAGACGGAAACGGCCCTGGCGCGCCTGTCCGGCGACGAGTTCGCCATCCTGCTGCTGAGCGAAACCGGCGACGGCGGCCTGCAGCAACTGTGCGACGCGCTGCTCGGCCTCTGCCGCGGCGGGTTTCGTCTGGAGGATCGCCTGTATCCGGTCAGCGTCAGCATCGGCACCGCCTGCTACCCGGAAGATGCGGACTCGATCACCCAGTTGCTCACCCGTGCCGACACTGCCATGTACCAGGCCAAGGCCGAGGGCAAGAACACCGCGGTGGCCTTCAGCGGCGAGCTGGAGCGACGCAACGAGCGAATCCGCCTGATCGAAGACCAGCTGCGCGAGCTCGACGGCGACGACCAGCTGCGGCTGGTCTACATGCCGGCGCTGGATCGCGAAGGCGCAGTGGTCAGTTGCGAAGTGCTGCTGCGCTGGCATTCACCGATCCTCGGGACGGTTTCGCCCGGCGAGTTCATCCCCATCGCCGAACGCGCCGGGCTGTTCCCGAAGATCGACAGCTGGGTCATCGATCATGCCCTGGCGGAGTACCCGAAGCTGGTGCAGCTGTTCGGCGAAGGGGTGCTGCTGGCGATCAACGTGTCCTCCGCGCAGCTCAACGACGACCGCATCTGCCGCTATCTGGTCGAGCGCGCCGCCCATCACGGCGTCGAGCCGGGCAGGATCGAGATCGAGCTGACCGAAACCTACGCCGCCGAGCTGTGCAAGAACACCATGGAAGTGGTCCAGGCGATTCGCCGCGCAGGCTTTCGCGTGGCCATCGACGATTTCGGCGTCGGCTATACCTCGATCCAGCAGCTGCTCGAGTACCCCGCCGACACCATCAAGCTGGACATGGCGATTATCACCCGGCTGACCCGCCCGGAGATGCAGCAGAGCCTGAGCGCCCTCATCGCCTTCTGCCACGCCCAGGGCAAGCGCGTGAATGCCGAGGGCGTCGACAACATGGAAAAGCAGTCGGCACTGCTGCAGGCCGGCTGCGACCTGTTCCAGGGCTACCTGATCTCGCCGCCGCGCTCGCTGGCGGCACTGGAGGACTGGATGGCGGTACGCAACCGCGCCCAGGGCGCGCTGCGTCTGGAACAGCTGACGCAGCGCGTCGAAGCGCAACCCTTTTGAGCGCGCCGCGTGTGCACTTGCGCGACCGATCATCGCAACCGGCAATCGTCGCGTGCCAGCAGGCGGAAGAGCCCTGCAGCCTGATCTACGCTGCAAAGGCACCCTCCCAATCATTGAGGCCTTCGCCATGGACAAAACGCGCGACAAGCTTCTGCAACCCGAACACCATGACCCCTACCTCAAGGCCTGGCATCAGCGCAGCGACACCCTCTGCCCACAATGCGGCGCCGCCTACCAGGCCGGACGCTGGACCTGGCACGGCCTGATCGATGCGAGCAACGCAGAGGAAGCGATCTGCCCGGCCTGCCAGCGCATCGCCGAAGACGTATCGGCCGGCACCATCAGGCTGCGCGGCGCCTTCGTCAAAGCGCACGCCGACGAGCTCAGCGGGCTGATCCGCAACACCGAGGAAAAGGAGAAGGCCGAGCACCCGCTCGAGCGCCTGATGGCCATCAGCGACGAGCCCGACGGGTTGCGCGTGACCACCACCGGCCTGCACCTGGCGCAGCGCATTGGCCACGCGCTGGAGGCCGCCTACGACGGCGAGCTGAAGATCCACTACGACGGTGAAGAGTATTACGTCGACGTGCTCTGGCAGCGCGACTGAGCCAGCGGACCGCAGTTCAGATGGTCTCCTCGCCGGCTGCCCCGGCAGGATTGGCGCGCGTCGACATGGCGAGGATTTCCGGCACCACGTCGCGCGCGAACACATCGTGCAGCCGGCGCAGCTCGGCGAACGGGTCGGGATTATGGTCGACGCGGATATCCCACAGCGGGTATTCCTCGTTATCGACCACATACACCGTTGCCGACGACTCGCCATGGCGATCGCCGCCCTGGGCATCGCCGGCGGCGATCGCCTCCATCAAACGCTCCACCAGCGGCAGTTGTGCGCTGCGCTCATAGGCTTCGCAGGCGGCTTCCAGCACCTCGCGCCCTTTGAGCCGGTTACCCTGCACACAGAACTGTTCGCCGGCGATCGAGCCCGCCCAGGGCAGGCACTTTTCCCCGGTCCAGCAGGCCGTGCGACCCTTGCTGTCGATCACCGCGCACTGGCGCTGGCTCATGCAGGGATCGGTGCGCCTCAGCCGCGCCAGCACCTCGGCCGCCGGGCTGAACTGGCGCAGGAAACGCAGGCCGTCGATACCGAGGTACGGATTGATCTGCGCCTGGGTCGCCACCGCCCCGACATGGGCCGCCGCGTGGGTCAACAACTTGCCCACCGCGGGCATCGCCGTGGCCGCGGCCACGCCGAACTGACCGGTGCGCGGGCAGCGGGCGATGATGGAAAAGGTCATGGGCGTGCTCTCTGGATTCGTCAGGGCTTAGGCCCGGGCCGAGCGGCAAACGTTCAGAGCGGGCGGCTCACTCGGGCAATTCGACACTGACCTTGATCGCCGAATACCAGGCCGTGACCGCGGCGATATCCTCGTCGCTCAGTCCCGAGGCGATGACGCTCATCTGCGGATGCTTGCGCTCACCGGAGCGGAAGGCCTGCAGCTGGCGCGCCAGGTACAGCTCGCCGTTGCCGGCCAGGTTCGGTGCATCGGCGACCGTGGCGATGCCATCGATGCCGTGGCACGCGGCGCACATCTTGGCCTTGGCCTTGGCAGCGGTCAGATCGGCCGCCAGCGCCGGAAGGCAGGCGCTGCCCACCAGCAATGCCAGCACCAGGGACAGCCACCGCTTGAGATCCATCGACATGCAGAAATCCTCGAATGGCGCCGGCTACCGCGAACGGCAGCCCGGCGCAGCGGCTCAGTTGCCCTGGTAGGAGATGCGGTAGATGGCCCCGGCGGTGTCGTCGCTGACCAGCAACGAGCCGTCCTTGAGCTGAGCGACATCGACGATGCGGCCGTAGTACTCGCCGGTTTCCTCATCCAGCCAGCCTTCGGCGAAGGGCACCGTATCGCCGGACGGACCGCTGCCATCGGCCTCGAACGGCGTGAACATCACCCGCGCACCAGCCGGCACGGTGCGGTTCCAGCTGCCGCGCTGGGCGCTGAACAGTCCGCCGCGGTACTGCTCGGGAAACTGCTTGCCGGTATAGAACATGTGGCCCATGTCGGCGGCATGAGCGGTGGTTTCCACTACCGGCGAAGTCAGGCCCTCCGGCGGGGTCTCGTCGGCATATTCGTTGGTGCGCACCTGACCACCGCCGTACCAGGGCATGCCGAAGTTCATTCCTGCCTTGGGCGCATGATTGATTTCGCCCGGTGGCGTATCGTCGCCCATGCCGTCGACCTGGTTGTCGGTAAACCACAGCTCCTTGCTGGTCGGGTTATAGGTGATGCCCACGGAGTTGCGCACACCGGTGGCGTAGACCTCGCGTTTGCTGCCGTCGCGCTCCATGCGCACGATGCCGCCGATGCCGTGCTTAGCGTACAGGTCGAGCTTGTCCTTGGGCGGCACGTTGTGTGGCTGGCCGAGGGAGATGGTGAGTTTGTTGTCCGGGCTGATGGCACAGACCCGCGCCCCGTGGTTGTAGCTCTCCTCGTCCTTGGGGATCAGCTCGCCGGTCGGGACCACGATGTCCGCCGCCACGTCCGGCCCCTCGTAGAAGAACTCCGCCGCCGGGAACACCAGCACGCGGTTGTGCTCGGCGACGAAGAGGAAGCCGTCCGGGCTGAAGCAGGGGCCGGGCTGGGTGAAGGAAATCGCCGGAGCGAAGCGCTTCACTTCATCGGCCGTGCGGTTCTTGGTGCGGTCGGTGACCGTCCACAGATCGGTCTTGCGGGTGCCGACGAACACCACCCCGCTGGAAGGCCCAACCGCCATATGACGGGCATCCGGGACTATGGCGTAGAGATCGATGCGAAAACCCTCCGGCAGCTTGATGCGCTTGAGGTTGTCGCGGATGGCGTCGGCGGTGGGTCCATCCTGGGGGATGGTCTTCATGTCCAGCGACTGGCCGGTGGTCTTCATCGAGCGCATGCGCTCCAGTGCTTCATCACTGGTCGGTGCCGCAATCGCAGCGGCACAGCTCATCGCGAGCAAGGCGCTCAGGGTCAGGCAGGGAATCTTCATGGCACGCACCTCAGGGCACCGCCGCGTGGGGCGGTCATCTTGTTGTTATGGCGTTCCCGGCGACGAGCTGCGCACCGGGCATGCGGCTAGCCCGCATTTCTCACAGCCCTGCGCATTGGGCCGTTTTGACGGACGCAGGT
>ERZ1673962.598-NODE-598-length-23192-cov-5.416735_pt1 | contig 23192 bp, 17 predicted proteins | sample MGYA00580188_ERZ1673962 | MGnify/ENA primary metagenome ERZ1673962 (study PRJEB41334, sample SAMN05608104) | rock metagenome | biome: terrestrial subsurface; feature: shale formation; material: shale | place: USA: Pennsylvania ... | reverse complement strand
CGTTGCAGAATTACACCTCGGCGGACAGTGTTGAGAGCTACGTTGAACGTGAGTCAGAAATCGGCATTGATCTAAATGGGGACGGCACGCTGTCGTCGCCGAAAGAGTACGTGGAGCAGGAAGGCGAAGCCTTTCTCTCAGTCGTAAATGGGGTCTATACCATTGAACACGGCACCAGTTCCCATACGCTGAAGCGTGGCAGTGGTCTGGAATACACCGAGAACTCGAGCTACGGGTTCACGCATGTGGAGCCGACGACCGACGGTTATGTGGCGGTATTGCAGTTTGAGGATGGTCGGATCAGCCTGCGCTGGTTTGACGCCAATGGCACGTTGCAGAATTACACCTCGGCGGACAGTGTTGAGAGCTACGTTGAGCGTGAGTCAGAAATCGGCATCGACCTGAACGGCGACGGCGAACTCTCCACCCCGCATGTTATTGATACCTTGGGCGATACGTCTCTGCAATTGACGGATACCGGTTATGCATTGGTGATCGGCGATTCCAGTACGCCCATCTTGGATGCCCAAGGCAATCAACTCGCCCCCAACTGGAACTTCGAACTCAAGCGCTTCGCAGAGACAGGTGCCTCAGACGAGTACGTTATCGTTGCTGAACAGCCTTCTGATAACGAATACGAGTTTTACGTGCTGGATGCGAATGGAGCCTTTGTTGAGCGAATCGGTCCCATGTCTGAAATGGCGGCCCAGGCGTATGAGCTGGATCTGAACGTTGACTTTACTGGTGATGGAATGATCGGCCGGGGTACCGCGGCCCAGGATGGCATCACTTCAGAACTCTCTGGTGACTGGAACAACCAGGGCGCTATCCGTGGCGACGCACAGGGCAACGATATCGTAACGAAGAATATCTTGTCCGAGGGCACGGCCTCCTCCGACGCTCACAGCTGGGTCGATCTCTATGGTGGAGATGGTGACGACATTTTGGTCGGCGGCGATGGGGAGAATTTCTTCTTCGGCGGCAAGGGGGACGATGTGTTCCATGCCGGCGATAAAGCCGTCAATGGTGAAAACCCTGAGGATCAAGGCGCAGTCTATATCTTCGACACCCGCGGTTCGAACGGTTCCCCCTGGGCAGGCGTGAATGAAAGTGATGGTTCTGTTTATGTGCAGGACGATAAAGGCAGCTTGATGCGAATCTTCCTGGACGGCGAGACCGGTTGGGTGAAAGATCTCACGAGCAACGACGGCTATGGAACCGACACCCTGATCGGGGTGGACTCGGTCTATATTCGGACCGATGGCGGCGAGATTTGGGTTTCATACGACCAGGAAACCGGTGGTTACGTCATCGATAACCAGTCAGCACAGTGGGTAGAGATTGAACAAAATGATTGGGGCTTGGAAGGCCAAATTAACGGTACTAATAACGCTGAAACAATTAATGCTGAAACAATTGATATAACTACTCATCCGGACTTTGCCGCATTCACTCAAAATGATTGGGTGGATATTGAGGGTAAAGGTGGTGATGACACGTTGATTGGCCATGCAGGCGATGGCGAGATTGAGGGCGACAAAGGCAACGATACCATCGACGGTGGTTTGGGGTACGATATCGCCTCTTACGAACTGTTTGATCTTAACGACTACAGCCACTTCCTCGATTATGTAGATAACGGCGACGGCACACTCACCATCACCAAAAACGGTGTGGCAGTGATGACTGTCCAGTTGGATGCTCAAGGCAATGGCACGGTAACCGATTTGCGTAGTGGGCCGGAAAACCTTGGTACCGATACCTTGTCGGGCATTGAGAGCATCGAAATTGAAGGTACTGTTGACTGGCTGGGCATCACTGTGGATGCCGAGGGTAACTATCAGGTTGCCGGTACTAAATATCCATATTCTGAAAGTGACAGTTTTGATCAGGGCTGGACCAATGGCTATCTTCAGGGCACAGAGTTTGATGATGTGCTGGAGGTTAATAGCGAAAGCGGCTTCGACCCATCGGTGTTTGACGAAAATAGCCATGTGAGTCTCTGGGCCGGAGGCGGTAACGACGATCTCACTGGCCACGCTGGTGGAAACTGGATGAGTGGTGGCGCTGGCGACGATCTTATGGACGGCGGCGCTGGTTCCGATACTGCGGACTACACAACAATAGCCCCCCAGGCTTATGAATCATTTTTCGGGCAAAGCGACGGTTTTGATTTCTGGTACCGTGAAGAGACTGACGGCTCCCTTACGGTATATATCGATGATCAGGACTTGTACAACATCAATCTTGCCGGAGAGGGATGGGTTGAAGACAAGTGGGCTGGTGATGGCGATACGGGTCGTGACACGCTTCTGAATATGGAGAGTGTCTTTATCCATATCGGTACTTCGAATAGTGATATAAATATAAGTTTGGAATACGACCCATCAACAGGTCAGTACTTTGTTTATGGCGGTGAGCGGAATGTTGTTTACGCTGAAAGCTGGGGCAATGGAGGTGGCAATGTGTATGGCTCCAATTCGTCCGAACTTTTGGATGTGAGCGCGTTTTCTGAAGTAGATTCAACAGACAGCAATGCCTATATCTATATTCAAAGCCGAGGAGGCGATGACGAGCTGATTGGTGGCGTTAGTCACGACGAGGCCTACTACGTTGCCGATTACGATGCCTGGTTCGACTTGCTGGGTTCGACCGACGAATTTGGTGATCCTACTGTAGATATTACTGAGTTCAATTACCGGGACAATGGCGACGGCAGTATCACGGTCTTCGCTGAGGGCATCGATCTTTATCGCGTTGCGCTGGATGCAGATGGTTACGGTTATGTCGATGATTTGTGGGCGGCCGATGGAGATCTTGGTCGCGACACATTGAGTGGCGGCATCGATGGAATTGAAATCCAGATTCCGCATGGCTCCATGCTCATAGAGCGTTCTCTTGATGGCGACTACTCGGTCATGGGTAAAATCCGGGCCGGCATCCAGGACTATACGGAAGTAGTTAATAATGGCGACGGTACGGGTGAAATTATCGGCTCGGACATGGATGACATGGTTATTGTGGATAATTATGGCGAGCTTGATTTAACTACTAACAGTACAGTTACTATCGATGGGGATTATGGTAACGACACTATCGAGGGGCATGCCGGTACGGATATTATGGTTGGTGGCGCTGGTAATGACGTTATGGACGGTGCTGGAGGCCAGGACAAAGCTCTCTTCAACTCTCAGATCTGGGACGGCTCAACCACCGCCCCCCAGCTGGATGTGGCCGTGAACGGATCTCTGATTACGATCAGTAATGCGAGCGCCGGAGATTTGTACCGTGTCGATTTGATGGGGCAGCAGGCCGTTGATTCCGTTGGGGACACAGCGGAAACAGCATCTACCGCGCTGAGTTCCGGTAACGCAGTGCGTTCGTCCTTTGAAACCGAAGATGACGTAGATACATTTGCAGTCTCTGTCGAGGCGGGGCAGACCTATATCGTTCGCGGTACAGCTGATTACTCTGAAGGTGAGGGCACTACTCCCTGGATCTTAGGCATCGGGGATGGGGCAGGAGCACCCATCGGTAATTGGTTCTACGCGTCGGATGCATCGGGTGAATACGTCGAGTTTACCTCATTCGAATCAGGAACCGCGTACATCAGTGTTCAGAGTAACGAGTTCATGTCTGGAGACTACTCGTTGGAGGTACTGCCGCTGGGGACGGAGGTCGCAGGAAGTACTGTCGAGGTTCCGTCGAACTACAGAGAGGGTGTCTCCGTGGAGGATGTATCGGCCATGGAGCATGATCTTGCTGTTAACACTGAACACTTCAACTTCAGTGTTGATAACGGTACAGGCCAGGCATCTGACGTTGATATTGCTCAGACTGATACCGGTTACGACATTCTCGTCAATGGCGTTAAACAGGACGAAGCTGCCGTAGCGTAGTAATCCGCGAACCTGGCAACCTTCGGGTTGCACTAATAACCGCCTCGTCCCTCGGCCGGGGCGGTCTTCTCTTCTATATCTGTAGATCCTCTATGCGTGAAGAAACTCCGGTAAGCCTGATCAGGGAGGTGTATTCCCTATGTAAACGTTCGTTCTGGTTTGTAGTGGCCTTCAGCTTCTGCATTAACCTTTTAATGATTGTGCCTGCTATCTACATGCTGCAGGTGTACGACAGGGTTATTACCAGTGGCAGCTATAACACGTTGTTGGTGCTGACACTGATAATGGTCTTTCTAATGGTTTCTATGGGTGGTCTTGAGTGGGTTCGTTCCCGGGTGTTGATTCACTTGGGGGAGCGCATAGATGGACTACTGGCATCCCGGCTATTTGATGCAGGTTTTGTGAACAAACTTCGCGGTGCGCCGAACAGTGGCGCACAGGGTTTGCAGGATTTGTTTGGCCTAAAGAACTTCGTGACCGGCAATGGACTGTTCGCGTTCCTGGACTTCCCCTGGCTGCCGGTATATCTGGCCATCATGTTTGTCTTCCACCCACTGTATGGCTGGGTGGGTGTTGGTGCGGCCGTTATTCTGCTGGCCTTTGCCTTTATCAACGAATACCTCACCAACCCGATGCTGCAGGAAGCGAGCAAGAAATCGGTGGGTGTAAACCAGCTGCTGACGCGAAACTTCCAGAACGCCGAGGCTGTACATGCCATGGGTATGCAGTCCAGCGTACGAAGCAAGTGGCGACCCATGCACGACGAAGTTAAGGAACTGCAGGCTCAGGCCAGTAAGCGTTCCGCCGGATTTTCCAGTGCTTCAAGAAATATTCGCATGTTGGTGCAGTCTCTGATCCTGGGGCTGGGTGCCTATCTGGTGTTGGAACAGGAGATCTCACCAGGGCTGATGATTGCAGGCTCGATTCTTTTGGGCCGGGCATTAGCTCCTATTGACCAGTTGATTGGTGCCTGGCGTGGGTTCAGTGCTGCACGCTCGCAGTACCAACGGATTACCGATCTGCTCGAGGAAGTGCCGGAGCAGTCAGAACGCATGGCCCTGCCGGAACCGCAAGGTAACGTAGCCTTCGAGCAGGTTTTTGTGGTGCCTCCTGCCTCTGAAATGCCAGTTCTTAAAAACCTGAATTTTACAATTCAGCCCGGTGAAGTTGTTGGCGTGATTGGGCAGAGCGCTTCCGGTAAGTCGACGCTGGCACGGGCGGTGTTGGGTGTTTGGCCTGTTACAAAAGGCGTGGTACGCCTCGACGGCGCAGATATTAATCAGTGGGATCGCGACCAGTTGGGCCCGTTTGTTGGCTATGTGCCCCAGGACGTAGAGCTGTTTGATGGCACGGTTAAAGATAATATTGCCCGTTTCGGTCAAGTTGATCCAGATGCTGTCGTGGAGGCCGCCAGGCTTGCCGGTGTGCATGAACTTATCCTCCGTTTGCCCCAGGGTTATGACACTGTCATCGGCCAGAATGGTGGGGTGCTCTCTGGTGGGCAGCGCCAGCGTATTGCTCTGGCCCGGGCGATTTATCGGTTTCCGAAACTGGTGGTGCTGGATGAGCCAAACTCCAATCTCGATGATGCCGGTGAGCGGGATCTGGCCCGTACGATCATGGAGTTAAAGCGCCGTGGAACGACGGTGATTGCCATTTCCCATCGAATGTCGCTTGTTAACCTCGTCGATAAAATTATGGTGTTGGTCGATGGCCAGGTACGGGATTTTGATGAGCGGAAAAAAGTGCTTGATGCGATGAAACAGTCGGCTCGACCGGCTCCGGTTCCGGTGCGCAAGGTGTCTGCAAATCCGGTTAAGGGGGAGCAAAAATAATGGCGCTTCCATCGTTGAGTAACTTGCGGTCTTCGAAACAGTCCTCCTCTCCATCAACGTCTGGAGACAAACGGGTGATTTTCATAGGGGTGGTGATTGTAGCCCTTGTGTTTGCCGTGTTTGGTGTTTGGTCGGCTGTTGCCCCGTTGGATAGTGCCGCTCTGGCGCCAGGGTTGGTGAAGGTTGAGGGCAACCGAAAGCAGGTTCAGCATTATGAAGGCGGGATTGTCGAAACCATTTTTGTGGAAGAGGGCCAGGCTGTAGAGAAGGGTGACCTGCTGATGCGCCTGGACGATACACAGGCCCGTGCAGAGCGCCAGATTCTGACGGGTCAGTTGATGGCTGCCAAGGCCGAAGAGGCGCGATTCCTGGCGGAACTCAAGGGCGCTGAGCAACCAGAATTCCCCTCAATTCTCGATGATGACGAGCGGGGTAAGGAAGCTCGTGAGTCGTCTCTTCAACATTTTCTGGCCAGAAAAGAGGCCCGGCAGGGTGAAATCGAGGTATTGGAGCAGCAGATCGAGCAATTGCACCTGCAGGCGGGTGGTTTGCAGGAAATGATTGACGCCAAAACCCGAATGGTGACCTCTTATAACGAGGAAATTGCCCAACATGATGCACTTTACTCCAAGGGGTTGTCCAATAACCTTCGGATTCGTGAGTTGCAGCGCCAGCGTGATGAATACCAAGGGGAAATCGCCGAACATAAGTCTGAAATTGCCAGTACCCAAGTGCGCGTGACTGAGGCCGGTCTGAAGATTATTCAGATTGAGCGAAATGCTAAAACGGAAGCTGCGAATGAGCTTTCTCGCATCAAATCCGAAATTTATGACTTGGAAGAGCGTCTTTTCGTTGTTGAAGACAGGATTCGTAAATCGGAGATTCGTGCCACGGCGGATGGCGTTGTTCTGGGGCTAACCGTATTTACTGTTGGAGGAGTGATTCAGCCGGGCGATGTGTTGATGGAAATCGTTCCGAAGGACGCAAAGCTGGTGGTTGAGGCTCGAATTAGCCCGTCCGACATTGATTCAGTAGCGGTTGGTATGTTGGCGGATTTGCGATTTCCAGGGTTCAATACCGCCAGTACTCCTATTGTCAGCGGCCAGCTGGTGGATGTTTCTCCGGATAGTTTTGTTAACGAAGAGGATGGTACGTCCTACTACATTGGTAAGCTGGAGGCAGACCCGGAGTCCTTGAGAGAACAGCTGGGTCGGTTCCGCCTGGTACCGGGGATGCCAGTGGAAACGGTGATTAAAACAGGCTCTCGTACGCTGTTTCAGTATTTGGCAAAGCCAGCCCTGAATGCATTGGACACGTCTCTGCTAGAACAGTAAATGTCACATTGCATGCTCCTATCTTTATCTCAAGGCTCGATGCTGCGGTATGTCTGAAAGAGAAAAGAACATATAGCCGACGGAATACAGGGTTTGCTTAAATAACCCGTTCTGAGCCTCGTACGGTACGATATTTTCGACATATAAAATAAACACGTTAACGTTAGGAAGTGAAATGAAAAAAGCACTTATTACCGGTGTGACCGGCCAAGATGGCTCTTATTTGGCCGAGTTTCTTTTGGAAAAGGGATATGAGGTACACGGTATTAAGCGTCGTGCCTCATTGTTTAATACTCAGCGCGTTGATCATATTTATCAGGATCCACACGTGGAACACCAAAACTTTGTTTTACATTATGGTGATTTGACGGATTCTTCTAATTTAACCCGAATTTTGCAAGAAGTGCAGCCAGACGAAGTATATAACCTGGGTGCTCAGTCTCACGTTGCAGTCAGTTTTGAGTCCCCTGAATACACGGCGGATGTCGATGCTATGGGTACATTACGTATCCTGGAAGCGATACGTTTGTTGGGCTTAGAGAAAAAAACAAAATTCTATCAAGCTTCGACCTCTGAGTTATTCGGGCTGGTACAGGAAATTCCGCAGAAAGAAACAACACCGATGTATCCGCGCTCCCCTTATGCGGTGGCAAAGATGTACGCCTACTGGATAACCATTAACTACCGTGAGTCTTACGGTATGTATGCCTGTAACGGTATTTTGTTTAACCACGAGTCGCCTCGCCGTGGCGAAACCTTTGTAACCCGTAAAATTACTCGTGGTTTAGCGAATATTGCCCAAGGCCTGGAGCAGTGTCTATATATGGGGAATATGGATGCCTTGCGTGATTGGGGACATGCCAAAGACTACGTGCGGATGCAGTGGATGATGTTGCAACAAGATCAGCCCGAGGACTTTGTGATCGCCACCGGCGTACAGTATTCGGTACGGGAGTTCATCACTTGGTCTGCCAAGGAGTTAGGCATCACTTTGCGCTTTGAAGGCGAGGGAGTGGATGAGATAGGTGTCGTCGAAGCCGTAGAAGGGGACGCGGCGCCAAAGGTTAAGGTTGGTGATGTGTTGGTGAAAGTTGACCCTCGCTACTTCCGCCCCGCCGAAGTGGAAACCCTGTTGGGTGATCCAAGTAAAGCCAAAGATAAGCTGGGCTGGGAGCCGGAAATCACTACCCAAGAGATGTGTGCAGAGATGGTCGCGGAAGATCTGGAGGTCGCTAAGCGTCATGCTCTCCTAAAAGAGCATGGTTATGATATTCCGGTGTCGGTTGAGTAAAAGGTTAACCACATGAAAAACATCTTTGTCGCTGGCCACAATGGTATGGTCGGCTCTGCTATCGTTCGACAACTACAAAAGCAGGATGACGTTAATGTCATCACTCGCTCTCGTAACGAGCTGAATTTGCTTAACCAACAGGCCGTACAGGCGTTTTTTGAGTCAGAATCTATCGATCAAGTGTATCTGGCGGCAGCGAAAGTTGGTGGTATTATCGCCAATAATACCTATCCAGCAGAGTTCATTTATGAAAATCTGATGATTGAGTCAAACATAATCCACTCAGCGCATCAGGCCGGGGTTCAGCAATTGTTGTTTTTGGGATCCTCCTGCATTTATCCGAAGTTGGCCGATCAACCCATGCGTGAAGATGCGCTGCTAACCGGCACGTTGGAGCCAACTAACGAGCCTTACGCAATTGCCAAAATAGCCGGTATTAAACTGTGCGAAAGCTATAACCGACAGTACGGTCGAGACTATCGTTCGGTCATGCCCACCAATTTGTACGGACCTAACGACAATTTTCACCCAGAGAACAGTCACGTGATACCTGCGTTATTGCGCCGTTTTCACGAAGCAAAGGAGCGTGGAGATGAGACAGTGACTGCCTGGGGAAGTGGCTCTCCGATGCGCGAGTTTTTGCACGTTGATGATATGGCTGCCGCCAGTGTGTTTATGATGAACTTGGATAGCGACATCTATCAGCAACATACCCAACCGATGCTGAGCCACATTAATGTTGGTACCGGAGTAGACTGCACTATCAAAGAGCTGACCGAAACCGTCGCCAAAGTCGTTGGCTTTGAGGGCAACATAGAGTGGGATACTTCTAAACCCGACGGCGCGCCGCGCAAGTTGATGGACGTATCGCGGTTAACCCAGCTTGGTTGGACAGCGAGGATAGGTTTGGAAGAGGGCTTGCGCGATGCTTACCAATGGTTCTTGGAGCATCAGGGTGATTTCCGCACATGAGTAACTGGCTTGATGCAGACACTTTTCGCAAAGTCGTAGATGCCACACCTCTGGTATCTATTGATCTGATTGTTGAGGACCATGAAGGCCGCGTCTTGCTTGGTCAAAGGGTCAATCGGCCAGCACTGGATTATTGGTTCGTGCCGGGTGGCCGCATTCAGAAAAACGAATCTCTGGATGTGGCTTTCGTGCGTTTAACCTGGGCTGAGTTGGGCTGTGAGTTCCAGCGTGACCAGGCGCACTTCGAGGGTGTGTATGAGCACCTTTATGAGGATAGTGTCTTTGGTGAAAGCCCCAGTACGCATTATGTTGTCTTGGCTTACCGCCTTAAAGTGCATGCCACTGACTTAAAGCTACCGGAGCAGCAGCATAGTGATTACAGCTGGTGGTCGCCTGCGGAACTGTTAGCCAGCGAGCAAGTGCATACCAATACGCGGGCTTATTTTGCGTAACGGCGGCTTGAGCTGAATGTCGAGCATACCCAATCGTAGCCAACCGTTGGTATCCATTGTGATGCCTTCTTTTAACCAGGCACCGTTCATTGAGCGGGCGCTTGATAGCGTGTTGCAACAAAGTTGGCAGCACCTGGAAGTGATCGTTCAGGATGGTGGCTCCTCTGATGGTACTCAAGCAGTTCTATTCCGAATAGCTGAACGAGACTCACGCCTGCGCTGGTTTTCGGAAACAGATAGTGGCCCTGCGGATGCGATCAATAAGGCACTTAAGCGTGTGCGAGGCACGTATGTGGGTTGGCTGAATTCGGATGATTGTTATACCCCGGGTGCTGTCGAAAGAGCCGTCAATCAACTGCAAAATCATCCTGAGTGGATGCTTTGTTACGGTCAGGGGCAGCATATTGATGGTTCGGGCGAGCCTATTGCCCTTTACCCGACTTTGCCGGCTATGGATGCACCGCGACCGGTTGTGCCGCCCCCTTCAGCTTTTCAGCAAGGCTGCTTTATCTGTCAGCCGACTGTATTTTTCAAAACGGTGATGTTGCGTCTGCTGGGTCCGCTGGATACCAATCTGAAAGCCAGCTTTGATTTTGATTACTGGCTTAGGGCTTTTAACTCCTTTGCCGGGAGGATCGGTTACGTGCCCGCTATTCAGGCATGCAGTCGCCTGCATGAAAACACCATTACTCACAGCCAAAGGCTCACCGTAGCCTTGGAAGGCATGAAGTTATTGGCGAAGCATCAGGGCATTGCCCCGGCGCATTGGTTGATCAGTTATTTTCGTGAACAAAGGCAGGCCGGGGTGGATAGTACTGTGCTCAAGCAAGAGCTTGATGAATTGTTGCCAACGGCCAATCGATGGCTGCAACCGCATGATATGAAGCTTTTACACCGTCTGTTCGATGAAAGCAGCATGCATAAGCCTTCAAAACGGCAATAATAATCGGTAGTAGATGCTAAACGCGATGGGATCAAGCTGAATAATTGTGACCTTGATAAACCGTCAGGCGTTGTTAACCGAGCTTGGCTCTGAGAGCCAGTGATATCAATAGGAGTCGTATTTTGGCAGTTTCTCGCAGGGCCGCAGACATAATCAGTAACAGCGGTGTAGCCTTTGGTACCAGTGGTGCGCGAGGGCTCGTGGAGCAGTTTACGAATGAGGTATGTGCTGCTTTTACCGTGGCTTTTTTAACGGTAATGCGCGAACAGAGCACCGTTGCGCGGGTTGCTATCGGTTTGGACCGGCGCCCAAGCAGCCCGGCCATGGCTGCGGCCTGCACAGCAGCTGCCCGTGCTGTGGGCATGGATGTCTTGGATTATGGCGTTTTGCCGACACCGGCGTTGGCCTTGCAGGCCATGGCCGAGGGCGTGCCGGCCATCATGATTACAGGCAGCCACATTCCTTTTGACCGTAATGGCATCAAGTTTTACCGCCCTGATGGTGAAATCTCCAAAGCGGATGAACAGGCGATTTTGCAGGTAGCGGCTGAACTGCCTGCTTTGGATGATCTTGCGCGAGAACCTGTTAGCGACGCTGCTAATGAACGCTACCTTTCCCGCTACAGTGAGTGGTTTTCTGGACAACCATTGGCCGGTAAACGAGTAGGCCTGTACCAGCATTCAGCGGCAGGCCGGGATCTTACGGTGCAGGTTCTGGAAACTCTCGGCGCCCGGGTAGTGCCCTTGGGCTTGAGCGAGGAGTTTGTGCCGGTAGATACCGAAGCCGTGAGTGAGGCAGACCGTAAATTGGGCCGCGATTGGGTTGCCGAACACCAACTGGATGCGCTCCTGACGACGGATGGAGATGGCGACCGCCCGTTACTGGCGGACGAACGTGGTGAGTGGCTGCGTGGCGATGTGGTAGGGCTTTTGTGCGCTCGCGAATTGGGTATTGAGGCCTTGGCGGTGCCTGTTAGCTGCAATACCGCCATTGAAGCGTGCGGGGCTTTACAGAAAGTGGAGCGTACCCGTATTGGTTCGCCTTATGTTCTCGCTGCGATGGAGCAGCTTAAGGAAGGTTATCGTGCTGTTGCGGGTTTTGAGGCCAATGGTGGCTTTATGTTGGGTTCTCCCATCCAGCAAGGAAACAAGCGACTGGAAGCCTTGCCAACCCGCGATGCCCTTTTGCCGGCCATCGCGTTGATGGTGGCTGCTGCCAGGAAGGGGCACCCACTCTTGGCTCTGGTTGAGGGGCTACCTGCCCGTTATACCGCCAGTGATCGGCTAAAAGCGTTCCCGACGGAGCGTAGCCGGTCTTTGCTGGCAACGTGGGCTGACAATTTGAGTGGCTTGCAAAATGCTTTGTCGTTGGAGTCTTCGATTACCGGGAAAGATACGACAGATGGTTTGCGGGTAACGCTGCAGAGCGGTGACATTGTGCACCTTCGCCCTTCGGGCAATGCACCGGAGCTGCGCTGTTACGTGGAAGCCGGCTCTTCACGCGCGGCGGATGCGCTACTCGATCAGTGCATGAGGGCGCTGAGCGAGCTATGAGCCGGAACTTTCGTATTGTTCTGCATATAGGCACTGAGAAAACCGGCACCACCACGCTGCAGGGCTACCTGCACGCGGCGCAAGAGGAACTCAGAAAGCAGGGGGTTGCCTACTACTCGACGCCTGGGCGCTCTGAAGCACGAGCTTTGGCGGCGTGCGCCTTGGGTGATAAAGCGCCCGATGACTTTTTGAAGCAGCAAGGCATTGAGACCGTGGCCCAACGCCAGGCGCTTCGGGAAACCGTGGAAAAGGATTTTCACGAGGCAATGGCTGCAGTCGCGGATGACGCGCACACGGTGGTGATTTCCAGTGAGCATTTTCATTCCCGTGTGCGCCAGCCCTGGCAGGTTCAGTGGCTCAAAGAGTTGATAGAGCCCTGGGCATCTGAGATTCAAGTGATTGTGTACTTGCGGCCACAGGTAGAAATGCTGACCTCTTTTTATTCCACGGCTCTGCGAAACGGTGAGGTGCGCGCACTGGACGCTATTGGCGAAAAAGTCTGCCGCCCTCGTAACCATTTCTACAATTTTAAGTCGCTGTTGAGCTTTTGGGGAGCTGCGTTTGGCCGCGATAACCTGATGCCAAGGCTATTTACTTCAGACGACCTGGTTCAGCAGGACATCGTGGCGGATTTTTTTGAAGCGATAGGCATGTCTACCCCGGAGCGGTGGGATCTGAACGTACCCCGCAAAAACGAATCCATTAACCCTTTGGGCCAGGCACTGTTGCGTGGCCTCAACCAGGCTCACAAGCGAGGTGAGGGTTGGTTGCCGACTGATGAATACCGGCCTCTTGCTCGCAAGGTGCAGCAGTTTTTTGTTGGCTCGGGTGAGCGTTTGCCGTTTGATCAGGAAAAAGTGTTGCAGGCAGCGTTTGATGATTCCAATCAATGGATTTGCGAGCACTGGTTTGGCGAGCGGGAGAGGCTTTTTCCGCCGTTGACTGCCGGAAAGCCGCGCCCGGTAACGGTTTCGGACGAACAGCTGCGTTTGGTCGAAGCTGTCACCACCCGCCTGGATCAACCGGATAAAAAAGGCGTGCCTGAGCTTAACCGGTGTGCTGATTATCTACGAGATGCAGCAGTGGCCCTGGAGAAAGCTGATGACCTGGCGGCTGCCCGCAAGCGCATGGCCCTGGCTCACGTTATTCGCCCTCAAGGGCCGTTTATCGCTCGCAAATTGGATGAATATGAAAAGCAGAGAGGGTGGTTGAGCAGACTCAAGGGTTGGCTGCCTTTGGGGGACGCATGAATTTGTTGGCTGCGCTGGCATAATGAATGTAGCGGAAGAGCGGCCTTGCGAGCCAAAACGCTGGTATCAATGTGCGGCGGAACCCGGTGAGAGCACCGGCTACGCAGTGCTTGAAATATTGCCGTGTGATGCCTCGGGACATTTGCTGGGTTCCCCGCTTCACCTTCCGCTTCGGCCTGGTCGGGCGGGGCGCAGAGTTATTGGTACGCCGCGAGGGTGTGAGCTGTTACGTTTTCAGTGGTTAAGGTTTGATGGTGAGACTGATCGCCCTGACTCGTTTGAAATCTTTCTGAAACCACTCGGCTTTCTCGGCGCTGGCTGGCGCCTGCATAAGCGGCTTTCTTTGTGGCGGCTTATGCCCGGTGGATGGAGAGCGTTTGCTACCTTACTGCGTTGTCTGTTCTTTCCTTCAACGATTTACTCTCGCTACGAGCAAACGTTTGTCTATTTGCGGCGTTCTGCTATCGATGCACCGGCAGCTGCTGAGTTGTCCGAAGATGATTGGCCCGGCTTAAAGTGGTTGTCAGTAAGCAAATCTGAAAAAGCTTTGGAGTTTGGCCCATACGATTGGGTGGTTTTTCGTGGTGACGGCGACCAATGGTTGCAAGGCGGGGTTGCGGGTTTAAAACGTTGGTCTTCAAACCGGCCTGGCATTCGCGTGATTACGTTTGATGAGCTCCAGGTTGATGAGCGTACCGGTGCGATGGAGCCTTGGCTAAAGCCAGAATGGAATCTCGATTTCTTTTTTTCCAGCGCTTACCAAGGACACAGCGTGGCTATTCGGGGAGACCTGGTCGCGCAATTTTTGCCGGAGTTACCTGCTGAGAGCAGGGCATCAGCAGATGCGATGGTCGACGCGCTGTTAGTGGCCATGGTCGCTCATTATAAAAGGGAATTCGACTCACTGGTTGCGCATTGCCCGGTTTTGGCTTTGCGGGTTTCCAAACCATTAGAGAGTGGCATTTCGGATAGCCGCTACTGGCCGGATGTGCGTTCTGAGTGGTTAAAATCGGCGCTTGGTGTGGAGCCAACTCCAGTTGCCGCCGCCGGGCGGCTCGGTTGCGGATGGCGGATTCGTTGGCCGTTGCCAGAAACTCCACCTTTGATTTCGCTCTGTATTCCTACCCGCAACGGTTTAGCAGTGTTAAAACCCTGCCTGGATGCGATTCTGAACCGAACAAGTTACCCCAATTTCGAAGTATTGGTGGTTGATAACCAAAGTGACTGCTCGGAAACACTGGATTATCTTTCGCAACTACAGGCCCAAGACTCCCGGGTACGGGTTATTCGTTACGATCAGCCGTTCAACTTTTCCGCAATCAACAACTATGCAGTGGCGCATGCTCACGGCGAGCTTGTCGGGATCATCAACAACGATATTGAACCCCGGCATTCGGAGTGGTTGACCGAAATGGCGTCTCATGCGCTGCGCCCGGATGTGGGCTGCGTGGGCGCCAAGCTTTATTACCCGAATGGCCGAATTCAGCACGGCGGTGTGGTATTGGGTATTGGTGGCGTGGCTGGGCATGCCTTCCGGTTTGAACCTGGCGAGGCTCAAGGCTACCAAGGCCGTTTGGTATTTGCGCAAAATTACTCGGCCGTGACCGCAGCTTGTTTGCTAGTGCGTAAGTCGCTTTACGAAGAGGTTGGCGGGCTAGATGAGCGCCTGGCGGTCAATTACAACGATGTGGATTTTTGCCTGAAAGTTAAGGCACTGGGCTATCGCAATATATGGACGCCGCACGCGGAACTCATTCACCATGAGTCTTTCACCCGAGGTGGCCCTGCCAGCCGCCAAAAACGGAAGCGCGCCGAGCGTGAATTCCGATTGATGAGAAAGAGGTGGGGCGAGCTGCTGAATGATGACCCGGCCTACCACCCGAAATTGACGCGGGTGCATGAGGACTTCTCATTAGGTTCAGATAATAGTCTGTGAATTGGTTTAGCCTGGGGATGCTTGATATTACGGGATCAGCGTTATGACCAGCTGAGTGAGTGAATTAGGGAGATGTACAAAATGGCACGAGTATTAGTGGTCGGTGGAGCTGGTTATATCGGCTCTCATATGGTGAAACAGCTGGTTCAAAGTGGGCGTCAAGTTGTCACTTTGGACAATCTCTCGACCGGCTTTCGGGAGTTATCACGGTACGGAGAGCTGGTGGTTGGCGATTTGGCGGATACTCATCTCTTGGAGCGCCTGTTTACTGAGAATCGTTTTGATGCAGTAATGCACTTCGCAGCGAGTAGCCTGGTGGGTGAGTCTGTTACTGACCCGGGAAAATATTACCGCAATAACATTGCGGGTACGCTGAACCTACTGGATGTGATGGTCAGACACCAGGTTAAAAATTTCATCTTCTCGTCTACCGCTGCAACGTTTGGGGAGCCTGAATACACGCCAATTGATGAGGTGCATTCCCAAAAGCCGATTAATCCCTATGGTGCCAGTAAGCTGATGGTTGAGCGGATACTGCAAGACTACGCCGCCGCCTATAGATTGAACTCGGTATCCTTGCGCTACTTTAACGCGAGCGGTGCAGATCCGGGCGGCGAGTTAGGCGAATGCCACGACCCGGAAACCCACCTGATTCCTTTGATACTGCAAGCGGCATCCGGCCGAAGAAAGGCCATTACGGTATTCGGGCGTGACTATCCCACTGATGATGGCACCTGTGTTCGCGATTACATTCATATCGTTGATCTGTGCAGTGCGCACGCTCAGGCATTGGATTACCTGTGCTCCGGCGACGGCGAGGGAGCCCTTGCGTTCAACCTGGGTAACGGCCAAGGCTTTTCGGTCAAGCAGGTGATTGAAGTGGCACGGCGCGTGGTGGCTGAAGATGGTTGCTCCATCGTCGTCAACGAAGGCGACCGTCGGCCAGGTGACCCGGCAGTTCTGGTGGCCGATGCACAGAAGGCTCGAGCTGAGTTGGGCTGGCAGCCTCAGTACGCGGAACTTGAAACTATTGTTCGACATGCCTGGGCATGGGAAAAGCAGTTGGCAGGAATCTGAGTGTGAGATTCAAAAAGATTGCCTATAGCGATCTCAACGCCAAAGCAAAAGAGATCTGCAGCTGCCATGTATTATAGCAACGACTGACGGCATGACATGGAGAAAGTATGCCTACCCAAAGTTCCCTGACACCTTCCAGCAGCCTCGCATGGAAAAAGCTCGAGCAGCAGGCGGAAGCCCTGAAACATTCTCACCTTTCGCAATTGTTTGCTGAGCAGCCAGGGCGTTTTAAGACTCTCAGCTTGACGTTTTCACCGTTGTTGATGGATTTCAGTAAACAATTGGTGACAAGTGATGTTGTTGATGGCCTTGTTTCATTGGTTCATGAAAAGCAGTTGCCGGCCTGGATTGATCGGTTGTTTGCCGGAGAACATGTAAACGACACCGAGCAACGCGCCGCCCAGCATTGGGCCTTGCGGCTGCCCGCTGATGCCGAGAGTGTAGGTGTTGATTTGGTTCGCGAGGTGCAAGGTCAGCGAGAAAAGATGCGAGGGCTGGTTGAGCTTTTGCGGGCTGGGGAGTGGAAAGGCTACAGCGGCAAGGTCATCACCGATGTGGTGAATATCGGCGTTGGCGGTTCGGATCTTGGCCCGCTGATGACATGTGAGGCTTTGGACGACGCGGCGGTGAGTGCCAATACACAAGCAAGGCAGGGTGATATCGCTCCCCGGGTTCATTTTGCCTCTTCTATGGAAGGCAGCCAGCTCGCGCAGCTTTTGCAGGCGCTGAACCCAGCCACCACGCTGTTTGTGATTGCCTCCAAGTCGTTCACTACCCAAGACACTATGGCGAATGTTGAGACGGTGCTGTCGTGGTTTGGGAGCCGGGAGTTAGATGAAACGTTGATGAAACATCATCACTTCGTGGGCATATCGACCCGCCCGGATTTGATGCAGGACTGGGGTATTGCGCCGGAGCACCAGCTGGAATTTTGGGATTGGGTTGGTGGGCGCTTTTCCTTATGGTCCACCATTGGTTTCAGCCTGGCGGTTAAAATCGGTTACGAGGCGTTTGAGTCTTTGTTGGCCGGTGCCCATACCATGGACGAGCATTTCCGCACTGCACCCCTGGCGCAGAACCTGCCGGTAATGAGCGCGCTGCTGGGTGTCTGGAATACCAACTTTCTCGGTATCAATACCCACGCGGTTTTGCCCTACGATGGCCGCTTGAAGCATTTGCCAGCGTATCTTCAGCAATTGGAGATGGAGTCCAACGGCAAATCGGCGCGCCGGGATGGCGGGCCGGTGTCTTACCAAACCTGCCCGATTATCTGGGGCGAAGTCGGCCCGAATGGCCAGCATGCCTTTTACCAGCTGCTACATCAGGGCACCGAACGGGTGTCTTCAGATTTTTTGTTGGTGGCGAATCGTTATCGGGAGGCGCATTACGCGCCCATCGCCGATTACCTGCAGCGCCAACACTGTTTGGGCCTTGCCAATGGCCTGGCCCAGAGTCAATTGCTGGCGTTGGGGGAACAGTCTCTGCCTGATGCCTCAGACCTGCCAGCCCATAAACGCTACCCGGGAAACCAGCCCAGCACCACAATGGTGCTCGATGAGCTGACGCCGTACAGCCTGGGCATGTTGTTGGCGCTGTATGAGCACAAGGTATTCGTTCAGTCTGTAATTTGGGAGATCAATCCATTCGACCAGTGGGGCGTGGAGCTGGGCAAGAAGCTGGCTGGGCAAACGCAGGGATTGTTGCAGCAAGGCGCGCAGGCGGATCTGTCTGGTCTGGATGCGTCAACGGCCGGTTTGTTGATGCACGTTGCCGATGCGGTTGCTCCTTGAACAACTGGAGTCACCGCTTCGTGGCGTCAAAATTATCGCGAGGCTTCGTGCTATATTTTCGAGGGTAGTGCATGAGCGACAGTGTAGTTGCCGCATTGGTTGGAGCCATCGTGGGTGGGGGAATCGCATACTTTTCTGCGCTTTGTATGTATCGCCGCTCTGCTCTCAGCCAAGCTGCGGCTAAATTTCGTTCCCAATTTGTTGACGAAGTTCTGCTTCTTGAGAAAGGTTCTCTCGATGTACCGCGAGTGCTCACCGATGAGGCTTACACGAAACATCTGAAAGCGAAAATTGAATTTGAGCCCTACTTGAGTGCCGGAGAGCTGAGATCATTTTCTGAGGCATGGAATCGGTATTTTGAGTACCGAGGATTCTTCATTGGTCAGAACGTAGCCCCCGGCAGTACGGATGTAAGGAAAAACGAAATCCCAAAAGCGCTGGGGGTTATTCAAGACCTTTTGTTCCATGCCCAGCACAGGTAAATAGAACAACTCGCAGCAGTCCTCGGTTAGACGTGCCGCTTTGTATTGGTGTGTGTCGCAAGGCAGGCCCTCGCCTCCGGTGTTGGCCAATGTGGTGCTAGTAAAATCTTCTCTCTGTCATCGTTGAGTCGATACCGTCGGTGGTGGATGCAAATGACGACGGCTAAGCGGATTGCTGGTCGGGACGAAGACATAAACAAAGAGCAATAGAAAAGGCTCTGAAATGAGTTTTTCTGCAGCTTCGTAAGGTGTTTATAAATGCCAGTTGTCCAGCTTGCAACTTCATCGGCCGTTAAGGGGCAATCCATTGAGTTGAGGCTGCAGCATACAAATGGACCTGAGTACGTGCAGCTACAAGTCGAGGTGTACGACTGCGGCGTCCTCAATCCTTCCTCTAAGCTAGGATTTTGTAAGACTCCGAAGAGAATGGCGAAGGAGGAGTTGGCGGTCGATATTGATACTCAACACTTAGCAATTGGTATTTATGAAGTCCGGTTGTTAAGACTCTACGACGACGGAGAAACGAATGATAAACCACTTCTCGATCTAGTGGCAGTAAAGGACTATCCGCGGACTTTCTTCGAGGTCGTCGAATCACCTGAGGCTGCAAGGCCTCTGAATGTTATTCGCAAGGAGGTGGAGCAGCTCGAACAAGAGATTGAGTGGCGTTTTCTTGAACCCCGAGATGTCCGGACTGACGCATCCATGCTGGGCACCGTATACACTGGATTTGTCTTCATCAAAGATGTCCTTGTTGGAACGCGCATTCGATTGGATCGATTGGAACTGGTGCCAACAAATGACGGGATTGGTGCCCGAGATCCACACGAAGTTGTAAACACTTTTCTTGAGCACAGGACGTCCACAGGCATCATTTTTGAGTACGGAGGGCAGCTTGAATCGCAGTCGCGACGCGCGAGTCCTGTTTGCGTTGTTCATTTCCCAGCGGTTCAATCGAACTCGCTAGATGCTGCAAGAGATTGTTGCGTTGGGAAGACGAACGCCGTGCTGCTTGCGCTCGCACTTTCTAGAGATGCCGGGGGTTCAATTTTCGACGTCGTTCTCATCGACCACAGCTCAGGCCGAGCCACCAAGTTTACTATCCCTCCAGCCTATGTTGGCAATCTCCTAACTGGTCAGCTAGCAGGTGAATCGGCGGAATCTTTAGAGGCATATGTCGAGGGGATATCGGAAGACTCGATGGGCGCCTTCCTATCTGAGTTGTACAAAGAGGCGCGTCGTGAGCGTGATCCTAGGTATCAGTACATTCGCTTGTGGCAGATACTCGAGCTACTGGCTGATCAGGAGGAATTCGATCAAAGTGAGCCTCTTACGGACTACGAGGGGATTGTGATGGAGGAAGAGAACGGAAGTCCTCGCCGCAGCAAAGGATCTGTTCACACTGTATTCCGACTTCTTAGGGAGGCCCAACTTGGCTCAACAGAGCAAACATGGAAGGATGTCAACGTGTGGTTCGCCTTCAGGAGCGCAGTCGCTCATTATGGTGCACTATCGGAGTTTCATCGCCTTTCACGAGCTGCAGTACGAAGTTGGGCGCAGGTCGGTATAGACGAGATTGCAGAGTCTGAGGGACATGACAAATTCTTGGATAGCCTTCGCTGGAAAGTACGTCTGCTTCTCATGCAGCGGCTGGTGCGTGTAGCTAATGGGTATTCGTAACGAATTCATACCGAACAATCGAAGTGTGGGTGTTGAGGCTTTGGGAAAAGGGTTGTCTGGATTTTGTTTTGGGTCAGGCTACCCACGCTGGAATGCCGATTTGTTGGTCTCTCAGAACTATATGTTCCATCCATCGGTGTTGGTGAATCGACTCAGCGGTTTACGCGAATAAGCTGATATAGATTGATAAGATCGCATAAGGTCTCTACGCTTGAGGTCTATAGGAGTGCGATAGATTGGTAATTTGGTAAAAGATTCCTCAAGAGTAGAAGGATCGACGCGATGGACCCATTAAGAAACCCCTTTGCCCCCGGAGCAGGCACACCACCACCTGCACTGGTCGGGCGAGATGAAATTATCTCTGCAGCCGAGATTGCGTTGCACCGTATCCAAAGGGGGCGCGCCGAAAAAAGCCTGATGCTACTTGGCTTGCGCGGGGTGGGTAAAACCGTGCTCTTGAACAAGATTGGAGAAATGGCGGAGGACATTGGCTATAACGTAGTGAAGCTGGAAGCCCCGGAAGGCCAGCGATTAGCCCAATATCTCGCCCCTGCTTTAAAGGGTGTACTGATCCGGCTGAGTCGGGTAGAAAAAGCAAAACATTTCTCAAGCCAGGCTCTGGGCGCACTTCAAGGCTTCGCGAGTGTGTTTAAAGTCTCCATTGGGGAAATTGGATTAGAGGTTGATGATCCTCATACCGCTGACAGCGGGAACCTGGAGATAGATTTGCCAGGACTTCTGGTTTCGGTGGGTAAAGCCGCTCGTTCCGCAGACGCCAGCGTCGCAATACTCGTGGACGAAGTTCAATACCTTTGTGAGGAAGACCTTCGCGCATTGATTGTCGCGCTTCACGCTATTACACAAAGTGGGCTGCCTGTGATTCTTTTTGGGGCCGGATTACCGCAAGTCGCCGGTCTGGCCGGAGATGCTAAATCCTACGCCGAGCGATTATTCGATTATCCATCCGTTGGACCGCTTTCCACTCCGGCAGCCAAAGAAGCCATCAAAGTACCGCTCCGCGAGGAAGGGGTCGAGATAGAAAACGATGCCCTGGAGGCAATCGTAGAGGTTACCGGCAGCTATCCCTATTTTCTCCAGGAGTGGGGAAAGCATGCGTGGCGTGTGGCTGATCACTCTCCCATTGACAAGGAAGATGTTCAAAATGCCACTGCAGATGCTACCGAGGCACTGGATAAAAGTTTCTTTAGGGTTCGGTTTGATCGATTAACGCCTCGTGAACAAGACTATCTTCGGGCAATGGCCGAGTTGGGCTCCGGCCCACACCGTTCAGGGGAAGTTGCCAGGCTGTTGAAGCGAAAAGTGGAGAGTCTTGGCCCCTTGCGGAGTGGTTTGATAAAAAAGGGGATGATTTGGAGCCCTTCACATGGCGATACAGCGTTCACCGTCCCGCTCTTCGATGAGTTCATGAGGCGCGAAATGCCAGAATGGGAGCGCCCGAACTAGCGCGCAAACGGGCTATTGATGGAGAACACCGAGGGTGCAAGGGCCGATGTTTTGAGCTGGCTCCTGGTTGAACAGGGCGAAAACCCCAGCAGTGACTATTTCGTGAAGCCGGCGCTGGCGAATGAGCTAGTGCGGGTTTGTCGTTTGCCAGAGGCCTCGAATATGGTTGCGCCGGAGCCCGGCATGAACGTAGTGTTCGTGCGTTATCTCACCCCGCAGTGGCGGCGTTGGGTAGAGCGCCATCGGGCCAGCCTGGGGCGGCTGGTGTTCTTTATGGATGATGACTTGTTTGATGCCACCGCTCACCGAGGCTTGCCGCTTCGCTACCGCTGGAAGTTGCACCGACTGGCTCACCGTCATGAGGGTTGGTTGCGTCGGATGGGGGCGGAGCTTTGGGTGTCCACATCGTGGCTTGCAGAAAAGTACAAAAACTGGAAGCCCCGTGTGCTGGCGCCACAATCCCCCTATGACGGCTGTGAACCGCAGAAAACGTTTTTTTACCACGGCTCGGCGTCGCATATGGAAGAAATTCGCTGGCTGGTGCCGGTGGTGGAAGAAGTGCTACAGCGTGATCCTGCGTTTAGTTTTGAGCTAATCGGCAATACAAAGATTCGTCAGCTGTTCGCCCATCTACCTCGCGTACACGTACTCCAACCCATGAGTTGGCCCGCCTACAAAGCCCTGGTCAGCAGGCCCGGCCGAATTATTGGCCTCGCTCCCCTGTTACCCAATACCTTCAACCAGGCCCGCTCGCCTACCAAGTTTTTCGACATTACGCAGGCCGGAGCTGTGGGCGTTTATGCCGACCACCCGGTGTACCAAACGGTGGTGGAGCATGAGCGTAATGGGTTGTTGCTGCCTATGGAACAGAAGGATTGGGTAGAGGCGATTGTACAGCTTGGTAATGATGAAGCGTTCAGGGGGGAAATGCTGGGGCAGGGCAATCAACCCCGGCCTAGCTCTGCCGACGAGCAGCCAATTGTTGATTAAAAGAGACCGTTCCATGCAGCTACGGAAAGCACTCACACGTACTTTGTACTACCCCTACTGGTTTGTGGAACTGTTCACTTGGGCCAAAAGCTTCAGGCAAAACCCGATCATTGGTAGCTATTGGCTGAACCGCTGCGGCTTGCATGTGGCTCGCGTTGTCATTGCTCATGCGCTGTTTCGCTTTCGGCTATTGCGTATTCCGGCGAACGTGAACACCCATACCGGTTGAACGTGAACACCTGAT
>ERZ1673962.597-NODE-597-length-23195-cov-4.122818_pt1 | contig 23195 bp, 17 predicted proteins | sample MGYA00580188_ERZ1673962 | MGnify/ENA primary metagenome ERZ1673962 (study PRJEB41334, sample SAMN05608104) | rock metagenome | biome: terrestrial subsurface; feature: shale formation; material: shale | place: USA: Pennsylvania ... | reverse complement strand
GTGTAAAATTTTTAAAACGAAAAAAAGGTAAGTAAAACAGGTGGATATTGGTTTTTACGAGTTTCTTTGAGATTTTGGCGCTTAATTTGCTTATTAAGGCGGCCGGAAGAAACAAAGAGATCGCTGCCAGTATCTTGATGGGTGCCCGGCGTTGGTTCAGCTGCCGGCTACGGCGAAAACGGGCGGCATGTGCTGTCGAGAAAAATCGTCTGCAGGAGGCCGATTGATGAGGAAAATTGAGGCAATTATCAAACCCTTTAAACTCGATGAAGTTAAAGAAGCACTGAACGAGGTCGGCATTCAGGGGCTTACCGTCACTGAAGCTAAGGGTTTCGGTAGACAAAAAGGGCATACCGAGCTTTATCGCGGTGCCGAATATGTGGTCGACTTCATCCCAAAAATCAAGATCGAAATTGTCGTCAGCGACGATATGGTTGCCAAGGTGATTGAAACGATCAGTGAGGCGGCCCGCACCGGTCGTATCGGCGACGGCAAGATCTTTGTAAGCACCATTGAAGAGGCGATACGCATTCGCACCGGCGAATCAGGTGAGGAAGCGCTGTAAACCGGCCTGGTTCCGGATCTTACGGTTTTTTATTTCAACCGAGGTTAGTCAAAAGGAGTAATCGCAATGACACCGAAAGAGGTAATGGAGTTTGTCAAGGAAAAGAACATCCAGATGGTGGATTACAAGTTCCTCGACTTTGTTGGTATCTGGCAGCACGTTTCCGTTCCCGTTTGCGAATTCGAGGAAGATGTTTTTGAAGAAGGTATGGGGTTTGACGGGTCCTCCATTCGTGGGTGGCAGCCCATTCACAACAGCGATATGGCGATCATTCCCGATCCCAAAACCGCCAAGCTCGATCCTTTCATCAAAGTTCCCACACTGAGCCTGATCTGCAACATCTACGATCCCATTACCAAAGAGGGTTACAGCCGCGACCCCCGGTTCATCGCTCAGAAGGCCGAAGCCTATCTCAAGTCGACCGGCATTGGCGACACCGTATTTTTCGGTCCCGAGCCTGAATTCTTCATCTTCGAAGATGTCCGCTATGCTTCCAGCTGCAACGAGTCTTTTTACAGCGTCGACTCCACTGAAGGTATCTGGAACACCGGTCGTGAAGAGTTCCCCAACCTCGGTTACAAGCCTCGTCATAAGGAAGGTTACTTCCCCTGCGCTCCCACGGACTCCCTGGTGGATCTGCGTAACGAGATGGTTCAGGTTTGCCAGGAAATCGGCATTCACATCGAAGCTTCTCACCATGAAGTGGCCACCGGCGGCCAGTGCGAAATCGACTTCAAATTCGATACCCTGCTGAACAACGGCGATACGCTGCAGTGGTTCAAGTACATCATCAAAAACGTTGCAGTCCGCAACGGCAAAACCGTGACCTTCATGCCCAAGCCTCTGTTCGGCGACAACGGCAGCGGTATGCACTGCCACGTTTCCATCTGGAAAGACGGCGTCAACACCTTCGCCGGCGACGGCTATGCCGGTCTGTCCAAGAACGCCCTTTACTTCATCGGCGGCATCATCAAGCATGCCAAGGCCCTGTGCGCATTCACCAACCCCAGCACCAACTCGTACAAGCGTCTGGTGCCCGGGTACGAAGCGCCGGTCAACCTGGCTTACTCGGGTCGTAACCGCTCCGCCGCTCTGCGTATTCCCCAGGGCAACAGCCCCAAAGCGAAGCGCGTCGAATACCGTACTCCGGACCCCTCCGCCAACGGTTACCTGTGCTTCTCCGCCATCCTGATGGCCGGCCTTGACGGCATCGAAAACAAAATCGATCCGGGCGAGCCTCTGGACAAAGACATCTACGGTCTTCCCCCCGAAGAGCTGGCCGACATCCCCAGTGTTGCCGGCAGCCTCGAGGAAGCTCTCAACGCCCTCAAGGAAGATCATGCCTTCCTGCTTAAAGGCGATGTTTTCACCGAAGATGTCATCCAGAAATGGATCGAGTACAAAACCGAAGCCGAGGTGGACGCCGTTCGCATGCGCCCCGTTCCTCAGGAATTCGCTCTGTACTACGACTGCTAAGTCTCTATGCAGGCTTGACAAAAAAGCCCCCGGTTCGCCGGGGGCTTTTTTTGTGATGCGTGTTCGCTAAATGCTGCGAATATACGTAAAAAAAGCCCCTGCCTGTTCAGGCAGGGGCTTTGCAAATTGCAAAAGGTTATTTACTTGCTACAGCGCGTTTTTTTCCAGGTATTCTCTAATTGCCCGGGTGTCGGCATCGATAATCTCGCAACGGCGTTCTTTGGTTTCGATGCCTTCAAATGCCGGCGGCAATGAGGGGTCCTGGCCGATGGCTTCTTTTACCGCCTCGCCGAATTTGGCGGGGTGGGCGGTCGAAAGGCAGATCAGAGGCGCTTCGCCGCCGGTTGCTTCCCTGCCGACCTTGACACCGACGGCCGTATGGGGATCAAGGATATAGCCGGTCGACTTGTGAAAACTTCGGATGGTTTCGAGGGTCTCGCTGCGGGTTGCGGATCCCGCCAGAAAATCGTTGCCGACTTTGGCCATTTCCTCGGGGGCGAATCTCAGGGTGCCGGTTTCGGCAAAGGTTTTCATGGCCGTGTTGACCCTCCCGGCATCCTGGTCGTAAAGATAGAACAGGTAGCGTTCGAAATTGCTGGCCAGCTGGATATCCATGGACGGGGACGGGGTAGGCACGACCTCGGCGGTGGAATACTCACCCTGGTTCACAAACCGCGAAAGAATGTCGTTTTCATTGGTTGCCAGGATCAGACGGCGGATGGGCAGCCCCATGCGTTTTGCCATATACCCGGCAAAGATATCGCCGAAGTTCCCGGTCGGTACGGAGAAATAGACATCCTGGCAGTTGGTGGAGCGTTGTACTCTGCCGAAAGCATAAAAATAATAGACGACCTGTGCCAGCACCCGGGCCCAGTTGATGGAGTTCACGGCTCCGAGTGATAATCGGCCCTTGAACTCAAGGTCGCCGAAAACTTCCTTGACGATACGTTGTCCGTCGTCAAAGGTACCCCGGATGGCCAGATTGAAAACGTTGGGGTCGGTGACGGTCGTCATCTGCAGTTCCTGGATGGGGGAAACGCGCTGATGCGGATGGAGTATGAAAATATTGATGTTTTCTTTGCCTCGTACGCCGTAGATGGCGGCGCTGCCGGTATCGCCCGATGTAGCGCCGAGGATATTCATGTGCGCGCCGCTTTCTTTGAGCAGGTACTCGAACATGTTGCCGAGAAACTGCAGAGCCACATCTTTGAATGCCAGGGTTGGTCCGTGAAACAATTCAAGAATATAGATCCCGTCCTTGTGAACCACCGGCGTGACTTCCGAATGGCTGAAGGTTTGGTAGGATTTATGGATAAGTTGTTTCAGGTCTTTGGCGGGAATGTTTCCGGCAAACATGGAAATGATGCGGAACGCCAGGTCGGGATAGGCCATATTCGCCAGGGCGGCAACGTCCCCCGGGGAGAGGGTGGGGATGCTTTCCGGCAATAACAGGCCCCCATCATCTGCCAGTCCCATCATAACGGCATCCTTGAACGAGATGCCGCTGGTTTTGCCGCGAGTGCTTATGTATTGCATCAGTCAATGACTCCTTCAGCTGCAACGGGTATGATGCCCGGTCAGCGACTTCCATAGGATTGGATGAAAAGGTTGAGAAAGCCGTTCCAGACGGCCTGCCAACTATATCAGCAAAGGGATGAAAAAAAAAGACTTGTGCGGCCATAATGATTGACGGATAAGATGGGGACGATTTAGAGATGGTCTTTCTTTTCCTGTCCTGCGATTGATAGGGATTGACAGGCCGGTTTTCAGGCTGTAGAAAGAGGCATGCCCGGATGATTGGGCGGGCCGGAACTTTTCCAGGATCTTCTCATGCTGCAAATCGGTGTCCTTTCAGATACGCATATTCAGCGGGCCGTACAACAGGCAGGTTTCCTCGAAGCCCTTGAGGGCGAGTTGTTTCGCGATGCCGACATAATTATTCATGCCGGTGATCTGGTCGATCGCGACCTGCTTCATGTTTTCGCACCACGTATTGTTCACGCCGTGCGTGGAAACATGGATCCCCCCACAGTTTCCCTGCCGATGCGGAAAGTATTTGAACTGGCCGGCTATCGTTTCGGTCTGGTGCATGGATGGGGGCCTCCGGCAGGGCTTGGGCCTCGCGTCATGAGCGAATTCGCCGCGGAATCTCTCGATTGTCTCATTTATGGGCATTCCCACATGCCGGATTGTCGCAGGTTAAACGATATTTTGCTGTTTAATCCTGGCAGCGCCATGAGGCCTCGAGGGGGCTATCCTCCCAGTGCCGGGATTCTGGAGGTTGACGATAGCGGAATTCGAGGGAAAATCGTGTCTGTGCAAGATTTCGGAAACATTAGCACCTTGGTCTCAACTCGGTAAAAAGGGGTAATTATGAAACATCTGTGGGCACCCTGGCGCATGACATACTTGCAGTGCAAGGAAGAGCAGGCAAAGGACTGCTGTGTTTTTTGTGTTCGTGATATCGAGGGAGAGGATGCCCAAAGGTTGATTCTCTTGCGCGGCAAGCACGCCTTCGTGATTATGAACAAGTATCCCTATACCAATGGACATCTGATGGTTGCACCTTACCGGCATGTTCCCGATATCCTCGATCTCACCCGCGATGAGGAGAAGGAGATGTTTCAGTTGCTTCGCAACTGCCGTGTGGTTCTTCAGGAGCGTCTGAAGCCTCAGGGTTTCAACGTCGGCATCAACCTCGGGAATGTTGCCGGTGCCGGACTGGCGGAACACCTGCATATGCACATTGTTCCCCGCTGGACGGGGGATACCAATTTTATGCCGGTGTTTGCCGACGTGCGCGTCATTCCACAACATCTCGAGGAGACTTACCGTATTCTTTTGGACGGTTTTAAATCCCTCGACGGATAAGGTCATTTTTATTCGGTTGTAAGCGCTCGTAAAAAAAACAACAAAAACAGATACCTGAAATATTATTCCTGCAGTAAAACCTTAAGTCCACGCAGGGATTAATCCTCACCGAAAGGAACACGAGAACCATGCTTGAGCTTTTCCAAAAGGGCGGCCCCCTCATGTACCCGATACTGCTCTGTTCGATTATGGCACTGGCCATATTCTTTGAACGTTTGTGGACCTTCTTCCGAGTAGGACGAGGTCGCGATGAGCTGGTTCGCGAAGTGGAACAATTGGTTTCAAAGGGGCGTATAGACGAAGCGATTGTTGTTTGTCAGAGAACCGACAGCCCGCTGTCTCGAATTCTTCTTGCAGCATTGCGCGCTCATGGTCGGTCCAGGGACCAGATCAAAACCGTCGTTGAAGAAGTCGGAAGTCGGGAGGCGGCTCCGCTTGAACGTTTTTTGGGTCTGCTAGGTACCCTTGCCACCATTTCACCGCTGCTCGGTCTGCTTGGTACGGTTCTCGGTATGATTCGCGCTTTTACGGTTATCGCTACGGCAGGCATGGGGACGCCGGAAACTCTCGGTGGCGGTATTTCAGAGGCGCTGATCACCACTGCCGCCGGTCTTTCCGTAGCGATTCCGACGATTCTGCTACACAAATATCTGACCAGCCGCCTGGATTATATGGTGCTCAAGATGGAAGAAAGTTCCTTGCACCTGGTAGACCTGTTGGGAGACTGATCCATGGCTTTTCTTCGAAAGAAACGTGAAGCGCCACGTGTCGACCTCACATCGATGGTGGATGTGGTTTTTCTTTTGCTCATTTTCTTTATGATCTCCACCACCTTTGTCGAATCTCCCGGCATCGACGTAAAGCTTCCAGAGTCGTCGTCTCAAATTTCCGAAAAGGAAATCCAGGAAATCAAAGTCTATCTTTCACGATCCGGCGAACTCTCCATTGGAAAGGAGCGCGTCACTCGAAAGGAACTCGAAAGCCGGCTGCGCTCTTACCGAAGCCGTGCCAAGGAGATGACTTTTGTGCTTCTGGCCGACAAGGAGGCCCGTCATGGGGAGGTGGTGCGGCTCATGGATCTGGCCAAGGTGAACGGATTCGGCAAGCTCGCCATTGCTACGGAGTATGCAAAAACACCATGAAAAGACCGGCGGTCATCGGCATCGATCTTGGAGGAACCAATTGTCGAGGAGCCCTTGTTTGCGATAACGGCGAGGTGTTTTTTCAGGAGGAGTTTGCCACCGACATCGATGCGGGTTTGCCTCGTTTCTGGGCCCGTTTCATATCCTTTTGTCGCAAGTTGATGGAGCAGGGTGCGGCGCAGGGTTTTTCCATCCATGGTCTTGGCCTCGGTTTCCCCGGGCTCGTGAGCAAGGAAGGAGACATTTTGAAAGCGCCGAATCTTGCTCCTTTTAACGGCATGCCGTTATGCGGACGTCTGCGCACGGAGATTGGGGTTCCTGTTCGGGTCGTTAACGATGTCAATGCCGTCGCCCTGGGAGAATGCTATCATGGGGCGGGGCGGGATTTTTCCGATTTTTTGATGGTTACTCTCGGCACGGGGGTGGGCGGCAGTCTTATTATCGGTCGCAAAATCTGGAACGGTATCGATGGCGCCGCCGGTGAAGTCGGTCATATTGCGGTAAAGCCTGGCGGACATCTCTGCGGGTGCGGTTCCCGCGGCTGCCTTGAACAGTATGCCTCCGGACCGGCTCTGGTGAGGATCTGCCGCCAATTCTGGTTCAGGTGCAAAACCGAAGGGGGAGCCGAGGGGCTTCCGCAAACCGCCAAAGAGGTGGCCGATGCCGCCTTGCGGGGACAGCCCGCCGCCTTGAAGGCCTATGAAGTTGCCGGCAAGTATCTGGGGCAGGTCTTTGCCGGTATCGCCAACCTGCTCAATCTTGAAGGCGTCGTTGTGGGGGGAGGCGTCAGCGCCAACTACAAGCTGTTCATGCCCAGCCTTCGCGCAGAACTCGATTGCAGGGCTTTTTCCGTCTCCGCCGAGCGTATGAAGGTTGTGCCTGCCGCATTGGGAAATCGCGCCGGGATCCTCGGTGCGGCTCAACTGGCAAGGGAGATGCTCGATCGCACAGGGGCGTTGTAGAACGATTTCGACTTTCGTTGCAGAAACTCGAGCACTCTGTTAAACCCTGCATCATCAGTTTTTCGGTATATTTCTAAAAGGAGGATGCGGATGAGTCGATGTGTCGCCATATTGAACGGGGGAGGTGATTGCCCCGGTCTCAACGGCGTGATTCGCGGAGTGGTGCGCGCTGCCGTACTGCAACGCGGCTGGCGTGTTCTGGGAATCGAAGACGGATTTGACGGCCTGGTGGAAGGGCCGCGTTGCCGGGAACTCGATCTTCATTCGGTGCGCGGCATATTACCCCGGGGCGGCACCATTCTCGGTACCAGCAACCGCGGAAATCCTTTTCGTTATCCGGTTACGGACGAGGACGGAAACGTCATTCTCACCGATGTGTCCGAGCGGGTTGTGGAGCATTTCAAGCGGCTGGGGGCGGATGCCCTGGTGGCGGTCGGCGGCGACGGAACGCTTAAAATTGCCCTGCGTTTGAGTCGCCTCGGCATACCGGTCATCGGCGTACCCAAAACCATCGACAACGATCTGCAGCAAACGGATGTGACTTTTGGCTACAATACCGCCGTGGGCATCGTTACCGAGGCTCTGGACCGGTTGCAGACCACCGCCGAAAGTCATCACCGGGTGATGGTGGTCGAAGTCATGGGGCGGGATGCCGGATGGATTGCGCTGGAGGCGGGAATTGCCGGGTCTGCCGAAGTGATTTTGTTGCCTGAAATCCCCTTTGACCTCGATCTGGTATGCGACCACATCATGTGTCGTCGCTTGCAGGGCAGCCGGTTTTCCATCGTTGTTGTGGCAGAAGGGGCTTTTCCCAAGGGGGGACGTAAGGTCGTACAGGCAACTGCCGAGCAAACCCACGGTCTTGAGCGTCTGGGCGGCATAGGCCACCACGTGGCCGGCGAAATCGAGCGGCGCAAGGGATTGGAAACGCGAGTGGTGGTGTTGGGGCACGTACAGCGCGGTGGCACACCGTCCACCTTTGATCGTATTCTCGCCAGTCGTTTCGGTGTGCGTGCGGTCGAACTCATTGAACGGGAGAAATATGGTCACATGGTTGCCCTGCGTGGTCGGGATGTGGTTTCGAATCCCATCGAACAGGCGGTGAACGGACAGAACCTGGTCGATCCGGACGGCAACCTGGTCTGGACGGCGGAACAGTTGGGTATCATGTTGGGGCGATAATTGCGAGGTCCGGGAAACAGTGACAATTATCGATCGTTGATTCCGTTTTAGAGGTGACCGGGATGCTCAAGGCTGTCCCGGTTATTTTTTATCTGCAGCAGCTTCTTTTATCAGGGGGAAATCCCCCGGACATTTGTGTCGGCCGGGACAGGTTGCATATGGGCAGGGCTCGACATGAATGGTGATGTCGGCACGGGCGATTCTTTCCTTCATGTGGGTTTCCAGGTGGTCCGCTATGCCATGAGCTTCTTCCACCGACAGGTGCTTGCACAAGGTGAGATGGAAGTCTATGATTTTTTGCGAACCGGCTCGGCGGGGGCGCAGGCGATGATAGCCCAGAAGTTTGCCGCGATGCTGTTCGAGAATGACGGCGATTTCCTGGCGGATCGTTTCCGGTAGCTGTTCGTCCAGAATGTCTCGCAAACCGTAACGAAACAGGCCGAAGGCCTGGAAGAAAATGTAAAGGGCAACGACAATGGAAAGCACCGGGTCGAGCCAGATGATGCCGAACAGTCTGATCACCACCAAACCGGCCAGCAATGCGAGGTTGGTATAGACATCCATGGAAAAATGCAGCGAATCTGCCTTGAGAGCCGTCGATTCCGTTTCGCGGGCAGTGCGCCGCAAAAAGCGTCCTATCCACCAGGACGCCAGTGCGCTGACGGCCAATACGAGCATGCCGCCTTCCAGTCGTCCAAGGGTAACGCCTGTCAGTAGGCGACGAATCGACTCGTAACAGACCCAGCCGCCGGACAAGGCGATGGCCAGGGCCTGCACGATGGTGGCCAGGGTTTCGAATTTTCCGTGACCGAAAGGGTGTTTGGGATCCGGCGGCTGTTCTGCCTGCCGAATGGCCAGAAAGTTGGCTGCCGACATGATGATATCGAGCAACGAGTCGATAGCTGAAGACAGAACCGCCATCGATCCGGTCAGGATGCCTGTGACAAGTTTCACCAAGGTCAGGCCGGTGGCGGTAGCCATGGAAATGCGTGCTGCACGGATTTTACGTCGGGAGATATTCTGCATTGGTCTCTATCCGGAAAAAGTTCACGGCACCCGGCACTTTCGAGTAGCCAGGGATCTGTTTCGGAACGGCAGCGGGTTGCTCCGGCCTGAGTGTGTCGATTCCGGACGGACCTTAGCACAACCGATCTCGGGAATCGAGGTTGTGGTAAGATTTTTCCGGGACGCGATGAATACCATGAGCATATTATAAATTATGTTCACAAATTTGCCTACCTCTGTAATGATGGCATATCTTGAAGGAACTGTCTGCCGATCCGTATTTACTTAGATCAGGTGGTTTGTTAACATGACCGTAATTTTTAATCTTTTTTCGATTCGCCCGGATTTCGGGCCGATAGTATCAGGGACCGTGAAACAACTATGAGCAAAATGACCCCCATGATGCGCCAGTATCTGGATGTTAAAGCCCAGCATCCGGATGCCATCCTCTTCTTTCGTCTTGGAGATTTTTACGAAATGTTCATGGAGGATGCCGTTATCGCAGCGCGCATTCTCGATATTACTCTGACTTCGCGCAATAAAGGCTCCGCTGAAGAGATTCCTCTGTGCGGTGTTCCTTATCATAGTTGTCAATCCTATCTGGCCCGTTTGGTCGATGCCGGATACAAGGTGGCCATTTGCGAACAGGTCGAAGACCCGAAAGCCGCCAAAGGCATCGTAAAAAGAGAAGTCGTGCGGGTCGTTACGCCAGGCCTGGTGGTCGATACCGACAGCCTCGTCCCCGACGAGAACAATTTTTTATCGGCTGTTGCCGTATCCTCGGAAGGGCGTTATGGAATCGCCTTGCTCGATATCACCACAGGCGAGTTTCGGGTTACGGAAGTCGAAGGAATCGAAGCTGCGCGTAGCGAACTTGTTTCCTTGCAGCCGCGCGAAGTGCTTGTCGCGGAAGACGCTCTTCAGACCTGCAAACAGCTGCTTGAGGGGGTAACCGGGAATCCCATGGTCAATCCGTTGCCGGATTGGGCTTGTGAGTCTGAGTCTTCGACACAACGCCTGCAGAGTTTTTTTCAATGCGGATCTCTGGAAGGTTTCGGTTGCGCACGGCTTCCGGAAGCGGTGCGCGCTGCCGGCGCCGTGCTTTATTACGTCGAACAGACTCAAAAGGGGGTGGCCGGGCATATTCGTCCGCTGGTGACATATCACAGCCGCGACCACATGGTGCTCGACAACAGTACGCGTCGTAATCTGGAGTTGACGGCGACCCTTCATGACGGTGGGCGGCGCGGTTCCTTGCTCGGGGTTCTGGATCGCACCGTGACTGCCATGGGTGGTCGTAAAATGCGGCAATGGATACATCATCCCCTGATCGATCTGGAAGCTATTCGGCGGCGGCATGAAGCGGTTAGTGAACTGGTCGCGGAAAGTCTGGCGCGTGCCGACCTTCGAGACGACCTGGACGGGGTTTATGATCTGGAGCGCCTTAACAGCAAAATTGTCATGGGGCATGCGAACGCCAAAGACCTGGTCGCATTGCGAAAGTCTTTTGAGAAGCTGCCGCAGATCCTTCAGGTCCTGCAATCACTGCTCAGCCCGCTGGGGACCGATCTGGTCTCCCGCATCGATCCGCTTGACGACCTGGCAGACCTCATAGGGAAGGCCATCGTCGAAGACCCGCCATTCGTGTTGCGCGAGGGTGGTATTATGCGTGACGGGTTTCATGCCGAGCTTGATGAGTTGCGCGACATCCGGCGTAACGGCAAGGAATGGATCGCCCGCCTTGAGGCCCAGGAGCGCGAGCGTACCGGCATCGGTTCCCTGAAAGTGCGTTTCAACAAGGTGTTCGGATATTATATCGAGGTGACGCGCGCCCATCTTGAACGGGTTCCCGACGATTACCAACGCAAACAGACTCTGGCCAATGCCGAACGTTTTTTCACGCCTCAGCTGAAAGAATACGAAGAAAAAGTGCTCGGTGCCGAGGACCGGTTGTTCGAGCTGGAATTCACATTATTTCAGCAAGTCCGAGAACAAGTCGCGGAGCAGGGAGCAAGGGTGCAGCAGACTGCCGAAGCTCTGGCGGAACTCGATGTGCTGCTATCCCTGGCCGAGGTGGCTCACAGCCGCGATTATGTATGTCCCACGATGGATGACAGCGACCAGCTCCTCATCCGTGACGGTCGCCATCCTGTGATCGAAGCCATGAACCTTGGCGAACACTTTGTCCCCAACGACGTGGAAATGGACTGCAGCGAAAATCAGATCATGGTTATTACCGGTCCTAACATGGCCGGTAAATCGACTTTCATGCGGCAGGTGGCTCTCATCGCTCTGATGGCTCACATGGGCAGTCTCGTACCCGCGGCATCGGCGCAGATCGGTCTGGTCGACCGCATTTTCACCAGGGTAGGGGCCAGTGACAATCTGGCCCAGGGACAATCGACTTTCATGGTCGAAATGACGGAGGCGGCTCATATCCTTAATCATGCCACCCATCGAAGTCTTATCGTGCTCGATGAAATAGGACGCGGTACCTCGACTTTCGACGGTATCAGCATCGCCTGGGCCGTGGCCGAATATTTGCACGACAACGGGCACGTGGCTGCCAAAACGTTGTTTGCCACCCATTATCATGAGCTTACCGAGCTCAGCCTGACTTGCGCGCGGGTGAAAAACCTCAACATAGCTGTGCGGGAGTGGAATGAGCAGATTATTTTTTTGCGGAAAATCATCAAAGGGCCGGCGAGTCACTCTTACGGTATCCAGGTGGCGCGCCTTGCCGGTCTGCCTTCCGCGGTCATCGACCGTGCCAAGGAAATTCTCGCCAATCTCGAATCGGGCGAAATGGCCGAAGAAGGACAACCGCGCCTGGCGCAACGTGCCGACGGTATTCATCAACCACCGAGCCCGCAAATGTCTTTGTTCGATGCCGGCGTCGACCCGGTGCGGGAAAAGTTGGCGGACCTCGATATCTCGGTTATCTCCCCGCTCGAAGGGCTTAATTTCTTGCATGAACTCCAAAAAATGGTCTGACGAATGAAAATTTCGCGATATATTCTGGGTGCTTTTCTGATACTGATGCATCTTTTGCCGACTTGTGCTGCCGCCGATGCCGGGGAACAGGCTTTTTCCAACGCCAAAGCCGCATACAGACAGCTGCAGAACTCATCCAAAAGCAAACTATATCGCGAGAATTGGAGCCGGGTTATCCATGGGTTCGATGGCATTGTAAAGTCCTATCCCCACCATCGCAGAGCCGATGATGCCCTATACCTCGGCGGCAAGGCCAGCGAAGGATTGTATACCATATCCAGACGAAAGGCCGATGCGCGACAGGCCGTCGATTTTTACGATCGCCTGGCAAGAAGCTATTCCGAAGGAAATCTGGCTGACGATGCCTGTTATCTGGCCGGATCGATTCTCGAACGCCAGCTACAGGACCGTTCCGGAGCTTATCAGCGCTACAAGCAGGCCGTCGACAACCATGGTCAAGGCGATATGACGCCCTTGTGTCGTGATGGCGTCAAGCGTCTGAAAGCCTTTGCGTCGTCGCACAGCGACCCTGATTCTCCGGCGGCCGTCTCATCTGCGGGCGCTCGAAGGACAAATCTGAAGGTGCACAAGATCCGATACTGGTCGAGCCCCGACTACACGCGCGTGGTGATTGAAACGAGCAGGCCGGGCAAGTTCACATCCCATTTGCTCCAGGCCGACCCAAGGGAGGGACAGCCTCCAAGGCTGTATGTCGATATCGAAGGCTGTTCGGTAGCGAAGCAGGTTCCCGCGGCTCAGAAGGTCGGAGACGGATTGTTGCGGGATATCCGTGTCGGCATGCCTAAAAAGAATCTGTCTCGTGTTGTTCTCGACCTGGAAACCTACGATGATTACAAGGTCTTCAGTCTGGAAAACCCGCAGCGTATCGTCATCGACGTATCGGGACAGCGACAGGCGAGCCTGAAGGCGGCAAAACCTGAATTGCACGCTCCCCCATCGGGGTCTTCGGATGCCATTGCAACCGTGCTTGAGCGAGCTCCCCTCGAAAAGCCCTTGAAGGTAACCTTGCCCGCTTCCGCGGTGTCCGGAGGATTGAGGCGCATTGTTGTCGATGCCGGTCACGGTGGAAAGGATCCCGGGGCGATCGGTCCGAGCGGCGTCATGGAGAAGGATGTGACCCTTGCCATGGCCAAACGACTTGCCCGGCGGCTGAAGAAAGACCTTGGCTGTCAGGTGCTTTTGACCAGAGACAAAGATGTTTTTCTGCCCTTGGAAGAGAGAACCGCCATCGCCAACCGGGTCGGAGCGGATCTGTTCATCTCCATACATGCCAACGCCAGCAAAAATCGCAGTGCCCAGGGGGTGGAGACCTATTATCTGAATTTTTCCAAAAACGACAAAGCTGCCGCGGTTGCTGCCCGTGAAAACGGAACCTCCCTCAAGGAGGTCAGCGATCTGGAGCTCATCCTCTTCGATCTCATGGCCAATGCCAAGATCAACGAGTCGAGCCGTCTTGCCGCCGAAATACAAAAAAACCTTGTCGACGGTCTTTCGAGGCATTATTCCCATGTGAAAAATCACGGGGTGCGCCAGGGCCCGTTTTATGTTTTATTAGGGGCCAACATGCCTTCGGTACTGGTTGAGACCGCTTTCATAAGTAACAAGACCGAAGAGGCAAGGCTACGCAGTTCCAAATATCAGGATCATGCCGCCCACGCCATTGCTCGTGCCGTTCACACTTATTCCCAGGACTCCAAAACCATCGCAAACAAATGAATCTCGATACCGCCTTATCAGAAACCCTCGTACTTCCCGACGTTCTGCGAAACCTGAGCAGAGACGCATCCCTTCCTTTCGCCGATCGTCGGCAAGCGTTGCTTGAAGGTGCCGGCTCTTACTGGAACCATTGTTGGGAAATCATAAAAAAGTACCACCGCAATGGCGCCAGTGGTCATGAGGTGGTCGCGTTGCTGACCGAGGTTGCAGATGCGCTGATGGAGTCACTGTATACCTTTGCCGCATCCGATTTGCCGTCAAAAGGCCAGGACGGATGCGTCGTTATCGCACTTGGGGGATACGGGCGACGGCAGCTTAATCCTCGATCCGACATCGACCTCATGTTTTTCCATAACGGCAAGGGGAAAAAATTCGCCGAGCAGGTATCCGAGCGCATGCTCTATCTGCTGTGGGACCTGGGTATCGATGTCGGCTACAGCATCCGTACGGCGCGCCACTGCCTGGATATTGCCGATCGGGATCTCACCGCCAGGACGGCGTTGCTCGATTCGCGCTATCTGTGTGGCAGTTCGCAATGTTTCGCCGAGTTCGAACGCCTTGTGCTCGATAAAATGTTTAACTGGAACAGCAAAGGTTACGTTACGGAAAAATTGCAGGAGAGCAGCCGCCGGCTTGGAAAGTATACGGCTTCCGTCTATCTGCTGGAACCGAACATAAAGGAAGGCGAGGGGGGGCTGCGGGATTTGCATACGGCTCAGTGGCTGGCGCAGGTCAAATTCAAGGCCCGCTCACTTTACGAGCTTGTTCTCAAGGGTATTATGACCGAAAGGGAGAATGCCGAGTTCGAAAGCGCCTACGATTATCTATGGCGTATACGTAACGAGCTGCATTTTCTTTCAAAAGGCAAGAACGAGCAACTTCGGTTTGACCAACAGGAAAAGATCGCGCTATTTTTGGGGTACAAAAATAGCAAGCGAGCTTTGGCTGTCGAACAATTCATGCAGGACTATTATGCCCATGCCGTGCACGTGGAGGAGATTTCCACCCGCTTGATCGAAAAGGTCCGTTTGCACGATCAGTCGGTGCCGACGCCCAGCCTGGGTACGATTGTCCGGCGTACGGTCGAAGACGGGTTCTATGTTTTCCGCGGAGAATTGCGTCTGGCGGACAGTGACCTTTTCGAAGAACACCCTGAAAAGATGATGCTGGCATTTCGTCTTGCACAACTGCACGAAGTGGCTTTGAGTCTGCAGGTCAAGAACCACATCCGCGCCAATCTGCATCGTATCAACAACAGGGTACGTCGATCCAAGGTCATGGCGAAAACCTTTATGGATATTCTGCGCGGTCGCCGCGGGGTGCTTCAGGCCTTGCAGGACATGCACTATCTGCGTTTTCTCAATCATTTCATACCGGAATTCGGGCGTATCTACTGTAAGGTTCAGCACGATGCCTATCATATTTTTACGGTCGATACCCACTCGTTGTTCGCCATCGGCGAACTGATCAAAGTCTGGGAAGGCGAATATGCCGAAGAACTGCCGCGTCTGACCAGCGTGTCCAACGATATCGAAAAGCGCGAATTGCTTTTGCTCGCCATGTTGCTGCATGATGTCGGCAAGGGCGAGGGACGAGACCATTGCAACAAGGGGGCGGACATGATGCCGACCGTCGCGCGGCGTCTCGGTTTGAGCCGTGAAGACAGCCGCAGGCTGGAGTTTCTGGTGCGCCATCACCTTTTGATGGCGCATATCTCCCAACGACGCGACATGCATGATGATCGCCTGATCGTCGATTTTGCCCGAACCATGGGCATGAGCGAAAATCTGAAAATGCTTTATCTGCTCACTTTCGCCGATTTGAAAGCTGTCGGGCCGGATGTCTGGACCGCCTGGAAATCGATGTTGTTGCGGGAGTTGTTCGATAAGACCCATCTGGTTCTGGAACGAGGCAATTTCTTACTGGAAAAACGTTCCGAAAAAATTCGCAACCGCAAGCGCAAGGTGCAGACCTTGCTCGAAGACGAAATCGATCCCAAGGTGGTTGCAGACAGATTGCGCAAGGCAAGTACACGTTATCTGCTTTCCTTCCGCAGCCATGTCATCGCGGAGCACATACGCCTTATACAAGGCAGTCGTGACAAGCGTCTCGGCTTTTTTGTCGCCGACGGAAAGGATGGATCCCATACCGAGCTGACGATTGTCACGCACGATATGCCCGGATTATTCACCATGATAACCGGCGTCATGGCGGCTTACGGCATAAATATTCTCGGTGCTCAGATCTTTACGCAACGCGACGGTACGGCTTTCGATATTCTCCACGTCAAAGGGCCTACGGGGTATGCGGATGCCGGAAGTGAAAAATGGCGCTTCGTGGAAGACTCTCTGTTGGCCGTCATCGAAGGCAGGCAGGAGGTGGAGGATCTCATCAACAAACGCCATCGCCCCGCTTTCTGGACCGAAGCCGGACACCCGAAGGCACCAAGCCGGGTCGATATCGACAACGAAGTATCGCGGGAATACACGGTGGTCGACGTTTATACCCATGACGAGGTCGGTGTGCTGTATCGCATCTGCAGAACCTTACGGGATCTGGGACTGTATCTGGGGGTCGCAAAAATTTCAACCAAAGTCGACCAGGTTGCCGATACCTTCTATGTGCAGGATATCTTCAGTCAAAAGATTCGGGATCCGCAAAAGATCGAAGAAATCCGGTTGCGTCTGTTGTCCAGCCTTGATGAAGAGAAGATTTGACCGGATAGCGTATGGAACAGGAGTATGTTGGCCGTTTCAGGATGGTGTGTAAAGTCGGGGTCCGGTTTTAGGTTAGTTTGTTAAACTACAGTATTTCGGTGGCTTATGGATCAGTTTCTCGACCTTTTTCTTAATTATCTGGTTGTCGAAAAAGGGCTTTCCAACAATACACTGGATGCCTACGGGCGAGATCTTGCCCGGTATCTGGAGTATCTGAATGAAAATGGCGTCTCCGCTCCGGATGGCATCACGCCACCAATTGTGGTTTCCTTTCTTGCAAAACTCAAGGATCACGGGTTGTCTGCCCGGAGCCGTGCCCGCAAGCTGGTTTCCCTGCGCATGTTTCACCGGTTTTTATTGAGTGAAAATCTCGCAAGGACCAACCCTGCGGCACAGGTGGCGGCTCCCAAAAGTCTGACCAAGTTGCCGCAGACATTGTCTCCGACGGAAGTCGAACGTTTACTCAATGCGCCGGGAGATACCACTTGTTTCGATCTGCGTGATCGGGCCATGCTTGAAATACTTTATGCAACCGGCCTGCGGGTATCCGAGCTGGTCGGTCTGACTCTTCAGGATCTTCAACTTGATGTCGGCTATCTTACGGCTTTTGGCAAACGACGAAAACAGCGTATCGTGCCTTTGGGGGAAACGGCACGGGAAGCCGTTCTCGATTATCTGTCGTACGGGCGAGCGGAACTGGCCGGAGACGCCGGATCCGTTTTTCTGTTTTTGAATCGTTCAGGTAACGGGTTGACACGACAAGGGTTCTGGAAGATGATGAAGCGCAGAGCGATGGAGGCTGGTATCAGCAAAAATATCACCCCCCATACCCTGCGACATTCATTTGCCACCCATTTGCTGGATAACGGCGCCGATTTGCGTGCCGTACAGGCGATGCTGGGACATGCGGATATTTCCACCACCCAGATTTATACCCATGTCACCAGGGAACGTCTCAAGAACATTCACCAACAGCATCATCCGCGAGGTTGACGGCTGGCGATCATAGCGACAGAGGATACGATGAAGTATGTAGTTTTATTAGGAGATGGCATGGCCGACGAAGCCATGCCTGAACTCGGCGGCAAGACGCCGTTGCAATGCGCCCACACCCCATACATGGATCGGCTTGCCCGGGAAGGGGAGGTTGGCCTCGCCCAAACCATTCCGGAGGGTTTCCCTCCGGGCAGCGATGTCGCCAATCTTTCCGTTTTCGGTTACGATCCCACCAGTTGCTATAGTGGGCGCTCACCTCTCGAGGCTGCCAGCATGGGCGTCTCGCTGGGTGCGGAAGATGTTTCCTTTCGGTTGAATCTGGTTACTCTCGGGCAGAACGACGGTCACGAAATCATGGAAGACTTCTCCGCCGGCCACATCTCGACCGAAGAGGCGCGCGCCATCGTTCTGTCTCTGCAGGACGAGTTGGGGACCGAACAGTTCCAGTTCTATCCGGGCGTGTCCTATAGGCACCTGCTGGTGTGGCGTGGAGGGCTGGACGGCATGGAATTCACTCCTCCGCACGATATAACCGGACAGCCTGTTCAGGGGCAGTTGCCGCGAGGAGAAGGTGCGGATATCTTGCTGACGCTGATGGAACGTGCCCGCAAGGTGCTGGCTTGTCACCCCGTCAATGAACGGCGCAAGGCCGAGGGCAAGCGACCGGCCAATGCCATGTGGTTGTGGGGGCAGGGACGGGCGCCGAAGATGGCGACCATGCAGGAGCGCTTCGGTTTAAGCGGCGCGGTTATTTCTGCCGTCGACCTGATCAAAGGCATCGGCATCTATGCCGGGCTCGATGTTATCGAAGTGCCTGGCGCTACAGGCTATATCGATACCAATTATAAAGGCAAGGGCGAATATGCGTTGCAGGCATTGAAAACCCGGGACTATGTGTACATCCATGTCGAAGCGCCCGATGAAGCCTCCCACGGCGGATTGGTTCAGGAAAAGATCAAGGCTATTGAATCATTCGATGAACTGGTCGTGGGGACGGTCTTCGAGGGACTGCGTTCCATGGGGGATTTTCGGTTGCTGGTGACTCCCGACCATCCGACTCCTTTAAGGCTCATGACCCATACGGACAAGCCGGTGCCTTTTATCCTGTACGGATCGCAGGGCGAGTTCCGGATGTCTCAGCCGGTGACCGGTTATGACGAAGATGCCGCAGCGTCTACCGGCTTGTTTCTTGACCATGGGTATCAGCTGATGGAAAAACTGGTAGGGGAATAAACAAAGCCTTCTAAAACTCTCTGCAGTATGTCAATCAATGGCCGACCGGGATTATACCGGTCGGCCATTTTTTCATCTCCGAGCCGGAACGATCAACCGGGTCGATAGCCACGGGACATTGGTGTGTGCCGATTCGGGGGATGACGGCCTTTCCTGCATGACCGCGGTAACGCGGTGTCCAATTAACCGGGTCAGGCATGGTTGAATCCTAACGATGATGGGAGATAATAAAATACAAATACCTGTTTTTATCCAATCGTCGGTATGAGCCTTGCGGGAAGGGAGGTTTTGCATGGAATACTCGGTCAGCCCCGATGGTCAAAGATTTCAGCTGCCGGACGAAAAAGCTTATGAAGATGAGTTTGCAAAACTTGAGGGCCTTGTAGCTCAAAAAAAGGAAAACGGCCAGGAAATCGTCGTCGTCATGGGGCTCGGCTTTGTCGGGGCCGTAATGGCAGGAGTGGTGGCGGATTCCGTCAATCCTGAAACCGGTTTTGCGGATAAATTCGTCATCGGTATGCAGCGGCCAAGTAAAAGAAGTTTTTGGAAAATTCCACTTTTTAATCAGGGGCGGTGTCCTATCAAGGCCGAAGACCCCGAAGTGGCAGACATCATACATCGCTGCGTTGTCGAAAGGAAAAATCTTGTTGCCACATTCACTTATGATGTTCTCAAACTTGCGGATGTGGTGGTGGTCGATATTCAGTGCGACTTTGTCAAACTCGATCTTGGCAATCTTCGCTCCGGGTATGCGGATATAGGCGCTTTGGAAGACAGTTTCAAAATCATCGGAGAGAAAATTTCGCCGGAATGCCTGGTATTGATCGAAACGACAGTGCCCCCGGGAACCACGGAATTTGTGGCGTACCCGGCTCTGAAAAAGGCTTTTCGGAAACGAGGCGTTTCCGGTGAGCCGCTCCTGGCCCATAGTTATGAACGTGTCATGCCCGGCAAGGACTATGTAAAATCCGTGCGCGATTTTTGGCGGGTTTGCAGTGGTATCAATTCGGAAAGCCGAAAACGGGTCAAAAAGTTTCTCGAAGAAGTGCTCAATACAAAGGATTATCCCCTTACGGTGCTCGAAAGGCCCATCGAAAGCGAAACCTGCAAAATTGTTGAAAACAGCTATCGGGCTGCCATCCTTGCCTTTCTTCACGAATGGAGCCTGTTCGCCGAGACCAATGGCGTGGACCTGCTCAAGGTGATTCAGGCTATCAAAGTCAGGCCCACCCACAACAATATCATTTTTCCCGGACCGGGAATCGGCGGCTATTGTCTTCCGAAAGACGGAGGTCTGGGGCTGTGGGCTTACCGACATCTGATGGGGTTCGAAAACGATATTTTCCGGATAACGCCTGAAGCCATCGATATTAACGACACACGCCCCTTGCACGTGGCTCAACTGGTTCGCGATGCTCTGCGAAACATGGGGAAAATCGTGGCGGCAACGCCGATTACGATACTCGGGGTTTCGTACAGGGAGGATGTCGGGGATACGCGCTACAGCGGGTCTGAAGTTCTGGTGCGCAAATTGACCGAAATGGGCGGTGAAATTCGAGCACACGACCCTTACGTGGAACATTGGTGGGAAATCGAAAATCAAAAGAACTATCCAGCTACGGGCTTGAGCCTTTCGCGATTTTTCCGTAATCAGCAGGAACTTGACGATTTTGCCATGACGAGGGAGCTGCCGGATGCATTGCGTGACGCCGAGGCGGTCGTATTTGCTGTTCGCCACATTCAATATCTTTCGCTCGACCCGGAAAAGGTCGTCGAACTGGCCGGCGGACCTCTGGCCGTGATCGATTGTTTCGGTATTTTGACGGATCGGCAGATTGAGCGGTATTTTGAGCTCGGTTGTGAAGTAAAGGCCCTGGGGAGGGGCCATGTAAATCGAATCAAGGAAAGGGTGCGCAGGGAACCCGGAGATGTCTGACGCACGCATGGCTAAATACCATTGCGAATTTCGCAGCTTTGTCGTCATATGGCCGGTCGATGTGCTTCTATCGGTCATTTTTTGACAACTGTCGCCGCTTTTCGGAAAAAAGATAGATTTTATCTTCGTATACCAAGGCTTTGTAATTGTTGATAATTTTTTTCTGGTAAGGGGAAAGGGACTGTGGCGCGAAAGAATTATCGGGGAAATATTTTTTTACCCGGCTGAAGCCATATCGGATGTCACCATTTGGCGACATGTCTGGTTCGTTACACAACCGGATTTTACGAATATGCCGACAGATTTTTTTCAGATTTCTTTTTGTGTTTGTAACATGCCGAATTCACAATTGAAAATGACTTATTCCCATCGTTTGATCCTGTCGTTTGAAGGTGACACCAAACATTTACATTTCTTGCGGAAGTCTGACGCTCTCTTTAAGCCATTTTTTCATTAACCTGTCGGATTTGCGTTCGCGAATTCACTTTCTCCTGACTTTCCTGATCATCATTTCAAAAAATTCTCTCGAAATCTCGTTGCTAAATCAGAAAATCCTAACCATGTCAGTCTCATCCGAGTGTAATATCCTGACACCACACGAGTTTTTTACTTAAAAAATTTACATGAAAAAAAACATAAAACAAAAATCACATTCGAAAATGCACACTTAACTCATAAATCTTCATTATCGGAGTTGTTGAAAAAGAGAGGATAAGTGGTTGATTTATCGGTTAAAAATTGGCATATGCCTTGCTCTTGGAATGATGCGTACTGAGAACCGTCGGTAAAAAGCCTCGATAAAAGCAGGTTTGCGGTTTCGGGTCAGGCCGGCGATATCCTGACCATCGTTTTTGTAAAGGAGGGTATGCCGATGGATTAAGGAAAATAATTTTCGCTCAAGGCAAAACCAGAGAGATCTGGCTGCGCAAAGCCACGGGTCCAATCCATGGATAGCCGGGTTGCCGAAAATCCTTAATAAACCGGGAGCCACTTCAAGGTAAGTAGGTACAACTGCGGCGCTATGCTTTGCACCAACAAAAGACAGCGCTATTTTTTGTGCCCGTGACGCAACAAAAAACAGAAGGAATTTTATTGTCAGCGTCGAAAAAACAATCAAAAAGAGGGAGTAAATGAAACCACATTTTAAGCTATTCAATTTTAAAACAGCATGGTTCGGCGGGCTGTTAAGCCTGCTTCTGCTCATGATGCAGTTTGGGAACCCGGCAGTTGCCACTGCCGCTCCAACTGTCGACAAACCTTCATCGTTGTCGGCTACTTTGAATGACAGCCAGAATGAAGTGCAACTGATCTGGTCGGCAGACGATAGCCGTGCACACGGGTACCTGGTCGAAAGAAGCCAGACTTCCAGCGGAGGGTATTCGCAGATTCTTGCTGTCGACGGTAACCAGACATCGGCCGTAGACAGTCTGAACAACGCTTCCGGGAGCTACTACTATCGGGTGCGGAGTTATAAAACGGTCGGTCCCAAGACGATTTACTCATCTTACAGCAATGTTGCCGAAGTAACCGTCACTACTGCGGATACCGTTTCACCGTCCGTGGAGATTTCCACTCCTTCGGCGGATGTGTCCGTTACCAGCGCCCAGGACCTGGACATCATTGCTTCGGCGAATGACGACGTCGGAGTGACCAAGGTTGAGTTTTACGACGATACCAGTCTGATCGGCACGGATACGACAAATACCTTTTCGACGACCCTTTCTCTGGATGAAACCAGCAACGGCACCCATACCATTCATGCGGTGGCCTACGATGCTGCCGGCAACAGCAGCCAGTCCGGTTCGGTCAACGTGACCGTCGATATCGCCGGTGCTGTGGACGCCACGCCCGAGACCGTATATCCCGCGCCGGTTATCAACGGTGTGAGCGTCGACGGGGACAGCTTTGTCCTGAACTGGTCCATGCCGAGCAACCCCTCCGGTACGCCTGAGGGTGGTTACGACCTCGTCATCGACGGTGTCGACACTGCCGACACCAATCGTACCACCAACACCACCGCAACTATCGGCGGTCTTGAAGCCGGCGTCGCTCATACCTTCGTGGTGGAAGCCCGCTGGACCCAGGCCGATCCCAGCGTCTTTTCCCGCTCCAATCCGGTGGAGGGGACCATCCCCGCTGCGGAAACCGATGCCACCTCTCCGACTGTGGTGATCACCAGTCCTTCGTCGGATGTGTCCGTCACCAGCGCCCAGGACCTGAATCTTATCGCTTCCGCCACCGATAATGTCGCAGTCACTAAAGTCGAGTTCTACGACGGCAATACCCTGATCGGTAGCGATACCACCGAAATTTATTCTGCAACTCTTTCTCTGGATGAAACCAGCAACGGCACCCATACCATTCATGCGGTGGCCTACG
>ERZ1673962.594-NODE-594-length-23247-cov-43.646818_pt1 | contig 23247 bp, 19 predicted proteins | sample MGYA00580188_ERZ1673962 | MGnify/ENA primary metagenome ERZ1673962 (study PRJEB41334, sample SAMN05608104) | rock metagenome | biome: terrestrial subsurface; feature: shale formation; material: shale | place: USA: Pennsylvania ... | reverse complement strand
CCTGGCTACGGGCTTCGCGGTAGATCACGTAGTCACGCGCGACCTTCTGCTCGCCGGCGCGCATCAGGGCCAGTTCGACCTGATCCTGGATTTCCTCGATGTGGATGGTGCCGCCCGAGGGCATGCGACGACGGAAGGTGGCGGTGACCTGCTCGGTCAGGCGTGCGACGGTGTCATGGATGCGCGAGGAAGCGGCAGCGTTGCCGCCTTCCACTGCGAGAAAGGCCTTGGTGATGGCAACGGTGATCTTGTCGTCGGTGTAGGGGACGACGGTGCCGTTGCGCTTGATCACGCGCAGCTGGCCCGGTGCGGTGGCGGTCAGATCGGGAGCGTCGGCCGACAGCGGGTTCTCGCGAGTGGATGAGTTCTGCATGGGGTCTCCGGCTTTGTCTTGAACGTCGGTATTCGAGTTTGGGCACGCGCGCTCGCGCGGGCTCGGGTCGGTGCTGCATTAACCATGCCCTGGCACGCCGGGCACGGGTGAAACGAAAAAAGGCCCTCGCGGCGCAGTCGGCCGGCGGCGAAAGTCTGGGGAAGAATAGCCAGGCTTGTCTGGCTGTCAACACAATATGTTGTGTTGTTGGTCGGCCCTGTGCACCAGTGCTACTTCCTCTGGTCGCGCCCGCGGCGTGATCGCGTCGGGCTCGGCGTGGCGGCGTAGCGCGGCTTCGGAACGGTGCCGCCGGAGTACTCGCCTGAGCGATTCCGGTGCAACGGGTGGCCGTTTTATTCGAGTGCGAGGAACCCAACATCTGGGGGGCGCTCGCGAGGGGCGCCACAATAATCGGGGTGCCAGGCAGATGCAAGCCAGGCCGGCCTGAACAAGCTGTGGATAACGTGTGGGTGGTATGTGGGTGATTGGCGAAGGCCAACGGCAATGCCAGATGGGGTCTGGCGTTGCGTGCGTGGCGACGAAATGCGCGCCATTTCAGTGCCTTCCGGAGCGCTCGAGCGGCAAAAAGGCAAACACTATATGTTGTGTTTATTGCAAGTGCTTTTCGCCCCCTGCTGCGCGGCGTGGCGTTGAGTACAATGCCCGACGCGTTGACTGGCGCCGACCGGCAGTGAGGAGGCAAGGATGGAGCAACAAGCGTGGCGCATCCTGATCGTCGAGGACGATCAGCGGTTGGCCGAACTGACCCGCGAATACCTGCTGGGGCAGGGCGGTTTCGAGGTCGGCATCGAGACCGACGGCGCGCGGGCAGTCGAACGCATCGTTGCCGAGCAGCCCGATCTGGTCGTGCTCGACGTGATGCTGCCGGGTGAGGACGGCATGGCCATCTGTCGGCGCGCACGCGAGCGCTACGACGGCCCGATCCTCATGCTCACCGCGCGCTCGGACGAGCTCGACCAGGTGCTCGGCCTGGAGACCGGCGCCGACGACTACGTCTGCAAGCCCGTGCGACCACGCCTGCTGCTGGCGCGCATCCGGGCCTTGCTGCGCCGGCGCGAAGGCACCGAGCCGCCGGTAGGCGCGGCCAAGCGCCTGTCATTCGGCCCGCTGCTGATCGATAACGCGTTGCGCGAGGCCTGGCTGCGCGAGCGGCCGATCGAACTGACCGCGGCGGAGTTCGACCTGCTCTGGCTGCTGACCGCCAACGCCGGGCGCATCCTTTCGCGCGAGGAGATCTTTGCCGAGCTGCGCGGTATCGAGTACGACGGCCAGGACCGTTCCATCGACGTGCGAATTTCGCGCATCCGCCCGAAGATCGGTGACGACCCCGAGCATCCGCGGCTGATCAAGACCGTGCGCGGCAAGGGCTATCTGTTCGTCGCCGAAGCCGCCGCTGCGATGGCCTAGGTCCGCCTTCTTGAACGCGATCTTCCTGCGCATCTACGGCGGCGTGCTCGCCGTGCTGGTGCTGGTGGCGGTGCTGGGCGCGGGCGGCCTGCAGCTGCTCAACCAGCAGCGTGCCGACAGTTATCGCGAGCGCCTGGCGGCCGGCACCTTCCGCCTGATGGCCTACAACATGAGCAGCATGACGCCGGTCGAGCGCCGCCAGGCGGCCAACCTCTGGGGGCGGCTGCTGGGCATTCCGCTGCGGGTGCGCACGCTTGAAGACGTCAGCCTCGAGCGCAGCCTGGAAACACGCCTGCTGCGTGGCCAGGTGCTGGTCGAGCAGACCCGGCCCAATCGCGTCACGGTCTACAGCCTGGTCAGCGAGCCTGCCGGGCTGGTGCTGACCGGCGAGGTCGAGCAGGTCAGCGAGCAACTCGCACGCGCCACCGTTTATCTGTTGATCGACGAGCTGATCCGCTACCCCGAGGATGTCCAGCCGCAGCAGCTGGCACGGCTCAAGTCACGCCATGGCTTCGGCTACGACCTGACGCTGGTGACCCGCGACAGCGCCAATCTCGACGACGACCAGCGCCGGCGCCTCGACGAGGGCGACACGGTGATGGCGCTCGGCCGGGGGGGCGACACCATCCACGTCTTCGCCGCGGTGGCCGGCACGCGCTGGATTCTGCACCTCGGGCCGCTGTTTCCGATGAATCTCTACCCGGCGCACCTGCTGCTGGGCATCGGCTTGCTCGGGCTGACGCTGATCGGGCTGACCGTGTACGTGCTCGTGCGGCGTCTGGAATTTCGCCTCAGTGCGCTGGAGGGCGCGGCGACGCAGATCGCCGCCGGCGACCTGCAGGCGCGTGTGCCGGACGCCGGCCACGATGCGGTGGGGCGGCTGGCGGCGGCATTCAACGGCATGGCGTGCCAGTTGCAGCGCCTGCTCGCCGTGCAGCGCGAGATGACCAGCGGCGTGGCCCATGAGCTGCGCACGCCGGTGGCGCGCCTGCGCTTCGGCCTGGAGATGGCCGAGCAGGCCCAGGAGGCGGATGCGCGTGGCAAGTATCTGGCCGGCATGGACCGTGACATCGACGACCTCGATCGGCTGGTCGACGAGATGCTCGTGTATTCACGCCTCGAGCAGGGTGCGCCGATGCTACGCATGCAGTCGGTGGACCTGGCGCTGCTGGTCGACCAGGTGATCGAGGCGCTCGCGCCGCTGCGCCCCGAAATCGAAATGCGCCGCGGCGACTGCCGCCCGGCAGCCGATGGCAGCGTCTGGGCCGAGGCCGAGCCACATTACCTGCGCCGCGCGCTGACCAACCTGGTCAGCAATGCCATGCGCTACGCCGAGCGCCGCGTGCTGGTGGGGTTTTCCCTTGAGGAGGGCCTTGCCCGGCTCGAGGTGCAGGATGACGGGCCAGGCGTGCCGGAGGCGGACCGCGAGCGGGTATTCGAGCCCTTCCTGCGGCTGGACGACAGCCGTACGCGGGCTTCCGGTGGGCATGGCCTGGGCTTGTCGATCGTGCGGCGCATTCTCTATTGGCACGGCGGGCGAGCGCAGCTGGGCGTCAGCGAACTCGGCGGTGCACGCTTCAGCCTGGTGTGGCCGCGGACTGCTGGCAGCGAGCGGGTGGCGCGCAGCTAGGCCGGCACGCTGACCAGGCTGAGCAGGTAACCGTCGAACTCGCAGAACTGGCCGTTCAGCTCGCTGCCGCGCGACCAGCCGCCGGGCAGGTCGATCAGCAGGCGCAGCCGCGCGAGCCCTTCATCGCTGTGCACCAGCTCGGCATCGTGGAAATAGAAGCGCGTGCGCACCAGCGGGTAGAGCGCCTTGAACAGGCTCTCCTTGAGCGAGAAGGTCCGGGTGACCCGCGCACTGCGGGCGGCCTCGTCGAGGGCTTCGTAGCCGTCGAACTCGCCGGGCGTGAGGATTTCACCGGCCAGGCGGTCGGCACGCTCGGCCGGAATCAGCGTTTCCACATCGAGCCCGAGGCCGCGCCAATGCGTTTCGTGCCCGACCACCGCCGACGCCCAGCCACCACCATGGGTGATCGAGCCGACCACGCCGGCCGGCCAGATCGGCGCGCGATCCTCGCCCACCTGCGGCACGCCCGCGGTGCCGGTCAGGCACCTGAGCGCCTCGCGCGCACAGGCCCGGCCGGCGAGAAACTCGCTCTGCCGCTTGGCCACGCCGCGCACCGGCGGCAGCTGGCAGCGGGCGAAATCGTCCGGATCGAAACGGCTGGGATCGAAGCGGGTGCTGAGCAGCCTGGCCCCGGCCAGCGGTTGCGGCAATGGCCAATGGTCTTGCAGAGGCGCGCAGCAGCGCGGCAGATCGCTGGAATTCATGTGCGGCATTGTGCCTCAAAAGCTTGCCTGGCCGCCTCTGCGAGGCGCACGCCGTCGAGACGGGCCTGTGCCCGCTGCCGGCCGGCCTCTCGCCGCGCGCCGCGCCGGCCTGCTAGGGTTGCGCTCATTGCCCATTGCTGGAGACACCGATGTTCGAATCCGCGGAAATCGGCCATGCCGTCGACAAGGCCACCTACGATGCCGAAGTGCCGGCGCTGCGCGAGGCGCTGCTGCAGGCCCAGTATCGGCTGCGCAGCGAAGCGCGCTTTCCGGTGCTGATCCTCATCAACGGCATCGAGGGCGCGGGCAAGGGCGAAACCATCAAGCTGCTCAGCGAGTGGATGGACCCGCGGCTGATCCGCGTCGAGAGCTTTGACACCCCAAGCGACGAGGAACTGGCCCATCCGGCCGCGTGGCGCTACTGGCGCCGCCTGCCGCCCAAGGGCACCACTGGGATCTTCTTCGGCAACTGGTACAGCAAGATGCTGCAGGACCGGGTCAACAAACGGATCAAGGGCGCGGACCTGGCCTTGCAGACGCTCAAGGCGCAGCGCCTGGAACGCATGCTCTGCGACGAGGGCGTGTTGATCTTCAAGTTCTGGTTCCACCTGTCCAAGGCGCAGATGAAGGCGCGCCTGGATTCGCTGAAGAACGACCCGCTGCACAGCTGGCGCATCAGCCCGCTGGACTGGCAACAGTCCAAGACCTACGACCGCTTCGTGCGCTACGCCGAAACCATCCTGCGCCGCAGCAGCCGGGATTTCGCCCCCTGGTACATCATCGAGGGCGCCGACGAGCGCTATCGCAGCCTGGCGGTCGGGCGCATCCTGCTGCGCGGGCTGCAGGCCGCGCTGGATGCCACCGAGCAGCCGCCGGCACCGGCGCAGCCGCACACCGCGCCGCTGGTCGCCGACATCGAGCGGCTGAGCCTGCTCGACAGCCTCGACCTGACGCAAAAGCTCGACAAGGACAGCTACCAGCAGCAGCTGATCGAGGAGCAGGCCCGGCTGTCGCGTCTGCTGCGCGACCGGCGCCTGCGCAAGCGCGGCGTGCTGGCGCTGTTCGAGGGCCATGACGCGGCGGGCAAGGGCAGCGCCATCCGGCGCATCACCGGCGCGCTCGATCCACGCTTGTACCGCACCATCCAGGTCGCCGCGCCAACCGAGGAGGAGCGCGCGCAGCCATGGCTGTGGCGCTTCTGGCGCAACGTGCCCGAGCGCGGCAAGTTCACCATCTTCGATCGCTCCTGGTACGGCCGCGTGCTGGTCGAGCGGGTCGAGGGCTTTTGCTCGCCGGACGACTGGCTGCGCGCCTACAGCGAGATCAACGACTTCGAGGAGCACCTGACCGACGCCGGCATCGTGCTGGTCAAGTTCTGGCTGTCGATCGACAAGCAGACCCAGCTCAAGCGCTTCAAGGAGCGCGAGGACACGCCGTTCAAGCGCTTCAAGATCACCGAGGAAGACTGGCGCAACCGCGAGCGCTGGGATGATTACGCCAGTGCGGTGGCGGACATGGTCGACCGTACCAGTACCGAGATCGCGCCGTGGACGCTGGTCGAGGCCAACGACAAGCGCTTCGCCCGGGTGAAGGTATTGCGCACGCTCAACGAGGCGCTGGAGGCGGCGATCGCCGAGAAATGACGCCCGCCGCGGCGGGCGATGGGCGTGCATACGCTCGCTGAATGGTCGTCGCCAGTGCGAAGCGAGCGCCACTATGCTCGGGTCATCTCCAACAACAAGACCCGAGGTGAACCATGCGCGAAGTGGTAATCGTCGACAGCGTCCGGACCGGCCTGGCCAAGTCCTTTCGCGGCAAGTTCAACATGACCCGCCCCGATGACATGGCGGCCCATTGCGTCGACGCGCTGCTCTCGCGCAACGACCTCGACCCGGCACTGGTGGACGACTGCATCGTTGGCGCCGGTTCCAACGAGGGCGCGCAGGGCTACAACATCGGCCGCAACGTGGCGGTGCTTTCGCGCCTGGGCGTGCAGTGCGCCGGCATGACGCTCAACCGCTTCTGCTCGTCCGGCCTGCAGGCGATCGCCATCGCGGCGAACCAGATCGCCTCCGGCTGCAGTGACGTGATCGTCGCCGGCGGGGTGGAATCGATCACCCTGACGGCCAAGAGCAAGAACACCGATCACCTCTACAACCCGGTCATCCAGCAGCAGGTGCCGGGCATCTATCACAGCATGGGGCAGACCGCCGAGACCGTCGCGCGGCGCTACAACGTGAGCCGCGAGCAGCAGGATCTCTATGCCCTGCAAAGCCAGCAGCGCACCGCGCGCGCGCAGGCCGAAGGGCTGTTCGCCGACGAGATCGTGCCGATGTCGGTGCGCTATTTCACCGAGGACAAGGCGACGGGCGCCCGGACCGAGCACGAGGGTGTGGTCGACCGCGACGACTGCAACCGCCCGGATACCACTCTCGAAGGCCTGGCCTCGCTCAAGCCGGCCTTTGCCGAGGACGGTTCGGTCACCGCCGGTAACGCTTCGCAGCTCTCCGACGGCGCCTCGATGACGCTGGTAATGAGCCTGGAAAAGGCCATCGCGCTGGGGCTCAAGCCACGAGCCTTCTTCCGTGGCTTCACCGTCGCCGGCTGCGAGCCGGACGAAATGGGCATCGGCCCGGTGTTCTCGGTGCCGCGCCTGCTCAAGGCCAAGGGGTTGTCGGTCGAGGATATCGACCTCTGGGAACTCAATGAGGCCTTTGCCTCGCAATGCCTGTACTGCCGCGACCGGCTGGGTATCGACAACGAAAAGTACAACGTCAACGGCGGTTCGATCGCCATCGGCCACCCGTTCGGCATGACCGGCTCGCGTACCACCGGGCACCTGATCCGCGAATTGCAGCGACGCAACCTGCGCTACGGGGTCGTGACCATGTGCGTCGGCGGCGGCATGGGTGCGTCAGGCCTGTTCGAAGCGGTGCGCTGAGAGGACAGGCAGGCGGCCCTGCCAGGCGGTGGATGGCTGCGGCCATCCACCCTACGGGCGGAGGATGCGTAGGGTGGATAACCGCGAAGCGTTATCCACCGTCCGGCTCATCGCAGCCTCGTGGGGTGGGCTTCAGCCCACCTTTTTCCTGAGCGCAAGGGCAGGCGACCCCGCCAGGCGGTGGATGGCTGCGGCCATCCACCCTACGCCGCCGCTCAGCCCTGCTGGCCGGATTCGAGCATGCTTTCCGGGCGTACCCACTGGTCGAATTCTTCGTCGCTGAGGTAACCCAGCTCCAGCGCGGCCTCGCGCAGGGTCTTGTTCTCCGCATAGGCCTTCTTGGCGATCTGCGCGGCCTTGTCATAGCCGATGTGCGGATTCAGCGCCGTCACCAGCATCAGCCCGCGCTCCAGATGCTCGGCCATACGCCCGGCATCCGGCTCCAGACCGGCCACGCAATGGGTGTTGAAGTTGCGACAACCGTCGGCGAGCAGACGGATCGACTGCAGCAGGTTGTGGATGATCACCGGCTTGAACACGTTGAGCTGCAGATGCCCCTGGCTCGCGGCGAAGCCGATGGTCATGTCGTTGCCCATGACCTGGCAGGCGAGCATCGACAGCGCTTCGCACTGGGTCGGGTTGACCTTGCCCGGCATGATCGAGCTGCCGGGTTCGTTGGCCGGCAGCCGGACTTCGGCGAAGCCGCCGCGCGGGCCGGACCCGAGCAGGCGCAGGTCGTTGGCGAGCTTCATCAGCGCCACGGCCAGGGTTTTCAGCGAACCCGACAGGGCAACCAGCGGCTCGTGACCGGACAGCGCCGCGAATTTGTTCGGTGCCGAGACGAACGGCAGGCCCGACAGCGCCGCCAGCTCGGCGGCGACCGCTTCGGCAAAACCATGCGGTGCATTCAGCCCGGTGCCGACCGCGGTACCGCCCTGGGCCAGTTCGTAGACCGCCGGTAGCGCATTGCGGATCGCCTGCTCGGCGATGTCCAGCTGCGCGACGAAGGCCGAGAGTTCCTGGCCGAAGGTGATGGGCGTGGCATCCATCATGTGGGTGCGCCCGGTCTTGACCAGCTTGCCGTGGCGGGCGGCCTGTTCGGCGAGCCCGCCGGAGAGCTCCGCGATCGCCGGCAGCAGGTCCTGTTGCACCGCCTTGGCCGCGGCGATGTGCATCGCGGTCGGGAAGCAGTCGTTGGAACTCTGCGCGCGGTTGACGTGATCGTTCGGGTGCACCGGGCTCTTGCCGCCGCGTGTGCCGCCGGCTAGCTCGTTGGCGCGGCCGGCGATCACCTCGTTGACGTTCATGTTCGACTGGGTGCCACTACCGGTCTGCCAGACCACCAGCGGAAACTGGTCGTCATGCTGGCCGTCGAGAATCTCGTCGGCGGCCTGTTCGATCAGGCGCGCCACATCCGGTGGCAGGTCGCCGATCCGGTTGTTCACCCGTGCCGAGGCCTTCTTGATCAGTGCCAGCGCGTGCACCACGGCCAGCGGCATGCGCTGATCGCCGATGGCGAAGTTGCCCAGCGAACGCTGTGTCTGCGCGCCCCAGTAGGCGGCCTCCGGTACCTGCACTTCGCCCAGGCTGTCGGTTTCGATGCGAGTCATGCCGTGCTCCATTGCGTACGAGTCCAGTATAGGCCGCGCCCGGACGGGGCCGGTTCCCCGCCGGTGCCTTGTGGGCATTGGAACTCCGGGCGCAGAATGTGTCCATTCAGGGCTGACTATCGCCCTTCGAAGGAAAAACCAATGCCCAAGATTTCCACCCTCGGCTGCTGCGGCGTGCTGCTGCTCGCCCTGGCGAGCGGCTCTGTCGCGGCCGACCAGGCCAGCCATGCGGCCAAGGCCGAAGCTTTCCTGCAACTGGCCAAGGCCGACCGTCTGGCTGTACCGGTCTACGCCCAGGTGCAGCAGATGTTCGCCCAGCGCTTCGCCGAAGCGAAGGCCCCGCAGGACAAGCGCGCCATGCTCGAGCGCTACCAGGCCAAGGCCAATGCTGCGCTGGATCAGGCCATCGGCTGGGAAAAGCTCGAGCCCGAACTGGTCGCGCTCTACACCGAACAGTTCACCGAACAGGAGCTGGCCGGGCTGATCGATTTCTACCGTTCACCGCTGGGCCGCAAGATGCTCGGCAAGCTGCCGGAGCTCAACGCGCGCTCGGCGCAACTGACCCAGGCGCGCCTGCAGACGGCGGTGCCCGAGGTGAACAAGCTGCTGGCCGACATGACGGCCGAACTCGAACCCGAGAAGAACTGACGGAACCCGCATGAGCAAACTGGACAACATCAAGGTCGCCCTGCAGACGCTGCAACCCGAATACCTGCAGGTCATCGACGAGAGCCACATGCACAGCCGTGGCCAGGAAACCCACTACAAGGCCGTGATCGTCAGCGAGGCGTTTGCCGGGCTGAACGCGGTCAAGCGCCATCAGAAGGCCTACGGCGCCATGGGCGAGCTGATGCAGCAGGTCCATGCTCTGGCGTTGCATACCTACACGCCCGCCGAATGGGCCGAGCAGGGTAGCGCGCCGGCTTCGCCGGTGTGCGCCGGCGGGCACAAGTGAGGCGCCGCCCGGCGCCTGCCTGGCCAGGGTCGTTCTGCTAGAATCCGCCTCCCGCGCCGGCTGTTGCCGGCGCTTCTGTTTCACCACCCCGGTACGCCCTTTGCGCGGGCGGCCACTGGAGGACCTCTTGAAAGAACCCATCGTCGTGGCGGCGCTGTACAAGTTCGTCGGCCTGCCGGACTACGTCGAGCTGCGCCAGCCGTTGCTCGACACCTTGCTGGCGAACGATATCAGGGGCACGCTGCTGCTCGCCGAGGAAGGCATCAACGGCACCGTCTCCGGCACGCGCCAGGGCATCGACCGGCTGCTCGCCTGGCTGCGCAACGACCCGCGCCTGGCCGACGTCGACCACAAGGAGTCGTACTGCGACGAGCAGCCGTTCTACCGCACGAAGGTCAAGCTGAAGAAAGAGATCGTCACCCTCGGCATGCCGGGCGTGGACCCGAACCGGCGGGTCGGCACCTATGTCGAGCCGCGCGACTGGAACGCGCTGATCGACGATCCCGAGGTGCTGGTCATCGACACGCGCAACGACTACGAAGTCGCGATCGGCAGCTTCGAGGGCGCGGTCGACCCCAAGACCCGCTCGTTCCGTGAATTCCCTAACTATATAAAGGCGCATTTCGACCCGACCCGGCACAAGAAGGTGGCGATGTTCTGCACCGGCGGCATTCGCTGCGAAAAGGCCTCCAGCTACATGCTCGGCGAAGGCTTCGAGGAGGTCTTTCATCTGAAGGGCGGCATCCTCAAGTACCTCGAGCAAGTGCCGCAGGGCGAAAGCCGCTGGCGTGGCGACTGCTTCGTCTTCGACAACCGGGTCACCGTGCGCCACGATCTCTCCGAGGGTGAGTTCGAGCTCTGCCACGCCTGCCGCATGCCGGTGTCGGCCGAAGACCGGGCCTCGGCGCATTTCGTTGCCGGCGTCAGTTGCCCGCATTGCTGGGACCAGCTGCCGGAGAAGACCCGTGCCAGCGCCCGCGAGCGGCAGAAGCAGATCGAACTGGCGCGCGAGCGCCACCAGCCGCACCCGATCGGCCGCGACCCGCGGCGCCAGGACGCATGAGCCTGGCGCGACAGGGCCGCGGCGATTGAGGCAGGCTGAGCAGAACAGGCGAACCAAGGGCGCGCGCCGTGTGCCCAATGCAGTAATCGGCACGGAGTGAGCATGAGCGCCCGACTGATCTATGTGATGGACCCGATGTGCTCCTGGTGCTGGGGCTTCGCACCGGTCATGCAGGCGCTGGCCGAACAGGCCGCCAACCGCGGCGTGGGGCTGCACCTGGTGGTCGGTGGGCTGCGCCGCGAACGCACGCCGATGGACGAAGCCGGGCGGCGCCGCACGCTGGCTTACTGGCAGGCCGTGCACGAGGCCAGCGGCCAGCCGTTCGATTTCGCCGCCGGGCTGCCCGAGGGGCTGGTTTACGACACCGAGCCGGCCTGCCGGGCCCTGGTCGCGGCGCGACAGCTCGAGGCCGAATGCGCCTGGCCGCTGGCCCTGCTGATCCAGCAGGCGTTTTACACCCGCAGCGAAGACGTCACCCAGCCCGCACGGCTGGTCGAACTGGCCGAGCGCACGGGCCTTGCGCGCGATGCCTTCGCCGAGTGCTTCGATGCCGGCACGACACGCGAAGCCACTGCTGCCGATTTCGCCTGGGCCGGGAACCTCGGCATCGCCGGCTTCCCTACCGTACTGGCCGAGCGTGACGGCCAACTGGCCTTGTTGACCAATGGCTATCAGCCACTGGCGGCGTTGGCGCCGTTGCTGGCGCGCTGGCTGGAGCGTGGTGCGCATGGCTGATCAGCTGAGCTGGGCGGAGATCCGCCGCCTCGCCTTGCGCCACCGCAAGGCACTGCTGTTGGCCAACCTGGTCGCGGTGCTGGCCACCCTGTGCAGCGTGCCGATCCCCTTGCTGCTGCCCCTGCTGGTCGACGAGGTGCTGCTGGGGCAGGGCGATGCGGCGCTGCGGGTGATGGACAACTTCCTGCCGCAGGGCTGGCAGACCGCCGTCGGCTACATCGGCCTGATGCTGGCGCTCACGCTGCTTCTGCGCGGCTCGTCGTTGGTGCTCAACGTGCTGCAGGCGCGGTTGTTCGCCCGGTTGTCGAAGGACGTCGTCTATCGCCTGCGGGTGCGGTTGATCGAGCGCCTCAAGCGCATATCGCTGGCCGAGTACGAGAGCCTTGGCGGCGGCACCGTGGCGGCGCATCTGGTGACCGACCTGGACACCATCGACAAGTTTCTCGGCGAGACCCTGAGTCGGCTGTTGGTCGCGCTGCTCTCGATCGTCGGCACGGCGGCGATTCTGGTCTGGATGCACTGGCAGCTGGCGCTGCTGATCCTGCTCTTCAACCCGCTGGTGATCTACGCCACGGTGCAGCTGGGCAAGCGCGTCAAGCACCTGAAGAAGCTGGAGAACGACAGCACGTCGCGCTTCACCCAGGCGCTCACCGAAACCCTCGACGCCATCCAGGAAGTGCGCGCGGGCAACCGCCAGGGCTTCTTTCTCGGTCGGCTCGGGCTCAAGGCTCGGGAAGTGCGCGACTACGCGGTGGCCTCGCAATGGAAGACCGACGCCTCGAACCGCGCCAGCGGCCTGCTGTTCCAGTTCGGCATCGACGTGTTCCGCGCAGCGGCGATGCTCACCGTGCTGTTCTCCGACCTGACCATTGGCCAGATGCTCGCCGTGTTCAGCTACCTGTGGTTCATGATCGGCCCGGTGGAGCAGCTGCTCAGCCTGCAATACGCCTATTACGCCGCCGGCGGCGCGTTGAGCCGGATCAACCAGCTGCTCGCGCGCGCCGACGAGCCGCAGTACGGCACGACGCAGGATCCGTTCGCCGGCCACCAGACCGTCGACATCGAGGTCCGCGGCCTGCGCTTTTCCTACCAGGAGGAGCCGGTGCTCGAAGGGCTGGATCTTTCCATCGCCGCCGGCGAGAAGGTCGCCATCGTCGGGGCCAGCGGCGGTGGCAAGAGTACCCTGGTGCAGCTCCTGCTCGGGCTGTATCGGCCGCAGGCCGGCGAGATTCGCTTCGGTGGCGTGCGCCTGGAAGACATCGGCCTGCCGTTGGTGCGTGACAACGTGGCGGTGGTGCTGCAGCACCCGGCGCTGTTCAACGATACGGTGCGCGCCAACCTCTGCATGGGCCGCGAGCGCGATGACGCGGCCTGCTGGCAGGCGCTGGAGATCGCGCAGCTGGCCGACACCGTGCGCCAGCTGCCGCACGGCCTGGACAGCATCGTCGGGCGTTCCGGCGTGCGTCTGTCCGGTGGCCAGCGCCAGCGCCTGGCCGTGGCGCGCATGGTGCTGGCCGAACCCAAGGTGGTAATCCTCGACGAGGCCACCTCCGCCCTCGATGCGGCGACCGAATATGCGCTGCACCAGCAGCTGGCGAACTTCCTCCGGGGCCGCACGACGCTGATCATCGCCCATCGCCTGTCGGCGGTTAAGCAGGCCGACCGGGTGCTGGTATTCGATGGCGGGCGCATCGCCGAGCAGGGCGATCACCAACAGCTGATCGCCGAAGGCGGGCTCTACGCCCGGCTGTACGGGCACCTGCAGCACTAGCACGGCGGTACCCCGCGCGCCGCCGGATGAGTGGCGCCGAAAAATCCTGCCTTTTCGCTCAACTATTGATGAGGGCTGCCGACTGTAAGCTGGATTGCTTTTTAAGGGATTGAATCGATGCACGTTGCCACCAACCCTTTCACCAACCTGCCCGTGGGCCGCAAGCTGGCCATTGGTTTCGGCACGGTGCTGGCGCTGACGCTGGCGGTCACCGCCACCGGCTTCTACGCCGTCGAGGCCACCGTCGCCGGCTCGCAGCGCATCAACAAGCTGGCCGGCGTCAATGCCGGCATCCTCGATGCGCGCGGCGACGAGCGCGACTTTGCGCTGACCCGTGAGGAGCGTGCTGCCGCCGAACTGCGTAGCGGGCTCGCGTCGATCGACAGCGAGCTGGACGCGCTGGGCGCCTCCTCGAACGAGGCGGAGCAGGCCGGCCTGACGCGCATTCGCCAGGCAGTCGACGCCTACGCGGCGCAATTCGATGAATACCGTGAGCTGATCAACCGTGGCCAGCAGCTGCGTGCGCAGATGGGCGAAACCGCGCAGCGCAGCCGGGAGGAGTTCGAGTTCATCGAGCTCGACATGTACGACGCGGTGCGGGCCCTGCGGCTGGAAGGTGACCGCCTGAAGGGCAGCGATCCGCTGACCATCGCCGAGGCGACCTCGGGCCTGACCAAGCAGGTGCTCGACATGCGCACCCTGGAAAATGCCTTCGTCGCCAGCAGCGATCAGCAGTCGGTGACCGATTGGCAGGCCAAGTACAGCGATGTCAGCTCGATTGGCAGCAACCTGAAGATCTGGCTCGACGACGAGCAGAAGACTTCGATGGACGCGGCCCTGGCAGCGCTCGAGCAGTATCGCGCCGCGTTCGATGAATTTCGCCAGAACCGCAGCAATCGCCTGGCGGCCGAACGGCGAATGGCCGAACTCTCCGGCGAGGTGATCGCCGCCGCGGGCCAGACCCTCGAACTGGCCACCGAAACGATGCGCTCGCAGCGCTCGAACGTCTACCTGCTGCTGGCGCTGATTGGCGGCCTGGCGATTGTCATCGGTGCGCTTGCCGCGCTGACCATCACCCGCATGATCGTTGGCCCGCTGCGCGATACCGTCGCCCAGGCCGAACGCGTGGCGGCGGGCGATCTGTCCCACTCCCAGGCCAGTGCCCGGCGTGACGAGGTCGGCCAGCTGCAAAACGCGATGCACCGGATGAACGAAAGCCTGCGCAACCTGATCGGACGGATCGGCGGCGGCGTCAGCCAGATCGCCGCGGCCGCCGAGCAGCTGTCGGCGGTGACCGCGCAGACCAGCGCCGGTGTACAGACCCAGCGCGAGGAAACCGACCAGGTCGCCACCGCCATGAACGAGATGGCCGCCACGGTGCAGGAAGTCGCGCGCAATGCCGAGCAGGCGTCCCTTGCCGCACGCCAGGCCGACCAGCAGGCGCGTCAGGGCGACCGGGTGGTGCGCGATGCGATCGGCCAGATCGGAACGCTGTCGTCCGAGGTCGAGCATTCGGCGCAGGCCATCGAGGCGCTGAACGAGCAGAGCGGCCGGATCGGCAGCGTGCTGGAAGTGATCCGCGCCGTTGCCGAGCAGACCAACCTGCTGGCGCTCAACGCCGCGATCGAGGCCGCGCGTGCCGGCGAGCAGGGCCGCGGCTTCGCCGTGGTTGCCGATGAGGTGCGAGCCCTGGCGCGCCGTACCCATGATTCGACCGAGGAGATCGAAGGCCTGATCGGCAGCCTGCAGCAGGTCGCCGGGCAGGCGGTCGAGCAGATGCAGACCAGCCGCGACCTGACGCAGCGTACCGTCGCGCTGGCCAACGAGGCCGGCACGGCGCTCGGCCGGATCACCGACTCGGTATCGACCATCGAGCAGATGAACCAGCAGATCGCCGCCGCGGCCGAGCAGCAGAGCAGCGTGGCCGAAAACATCTCCGAGAGCGTGACGCGCGTACGGGACATCGGCGAGCAGAGCGCCAGCGGCAGCGAGCAGACCGCCAGTGCGAGCGCCGAACTGGCTCGGCTGGGGATCGAGCTGCAGGAGCTGGTCCGCCAGTTCCGTACCTGACAGCGGTACGCGGCAGCCGGGGCTGAACTCCAGGGGCAGGCGTCGATCTAGTGCAAAGGGCACCGCCGGTGCCATTGCTCAGGGAGCACCGCATGCCACTGGCCGGTTCCGAGGCGAACAGCCGCGCCGCGTCCGATTCCGACGCGCGGCAGACCCGCCTGCGCCGGGCCATCACCGGTCCGGCACTGTTTCTCTTCATCCTCGGGGACGTGCTCGGTGCCGGCGTTTACGCGCTGGTCGGCAAGATTGCCGGCGAGGTCGGTGGCGCCGTCTGGGCGCCCCTGCTGCTGGCGCTGTTCTTCGCCTTGCTCACGGCCGGGTCCTACGCCGAGCTGGTGTCCAAATACCCGCGCGCCGGGGGTACGGCCGTGTTCACCGCGCGCGCCTTCGGCAGCCCGCTGCTCTCGTTCCTGGTCGGCTTCGCCATGCTCGCGGCGGGCGTCACCAGCGCGGCCGGGCTATCGTTGGCATTTGCCGGCGACTACCTGGGCGCCTTTCTCGACCTGCCGACGATACCCACGGCGCTGGGCTTTCTGCTGCTGGTGGGCCTGCTCAATGCGCGCGGCATCCGCGAATCCCTGAGGGCCAATGCGGTGATGACCGTGATCGAGGTCTCCGGGCTGCTGTTCGTGGTGCTTGTCGCGGCGCGCTTGGTGTTGGCCGGAGGCGGCGACCCGGGGCGGGCGATGGCCTTCGCCCCGGGTGTCTCGCCGGCGGCGGCGGTACTCGGCGCGGCGCTGCTGGCGTTCTATTCCTTTGTCGGCTTCGAGGTGTCGGCCAACGTCGCCGAGGAGGTCAGGGACGTGCGCCGCGTGTATCCGCGCGCGCTGTTCGGCGCGCTGCTGGTGGCCGGGCTGATCTATGTCGGGGTCGGCCTGGCGGCTACTGCGGTCCTGACGCCGGAGGCACTTGGCGCCTCGACCGCGCCGCTGCTGGAGGTGGTGCGGGCGACCGGCTTCGCCGTGCCGGACCGGGCGTTCTCGCTCGTCGCGCTGGTGGCGGTGGCCAACGGCGCACTGCTGACCATGATCATGTCCAGTCGCCTGGCCTATGGCATGGCCGATCGCGGCCTGCTGCCGCTGGGCCTGACCCGTGTCCTGCCGGGTCGGCGCACGCCGTGGCTGGCGATCGTCGCAACGACGCTGGTGGCGATGCTGCTCACCGTCACCGGCAGCCTGACCGCGCTTGCCGAAACGGTGGTGCTGTTGCTGCTGTTCGTGTTCATCGCGACCAACGCAGCCGTGCTGGCGCTGCGCAAGGAGCGCATCGCCGAAGCGCATTTCCGCACCCCGACGGCGCTGCCGGTACTGGCCATTCTGGCCTGCCTACTGCTGCTGGCCCAGCAGAGCGGCGAAACCTGGTTGCGCGCCGGCCTGCTGCTCGGGCTCGGTGCGCTGCTTTATGGCGTCGGTCGGCGTCGGGCCAGGCGCGTCAGTGGCGGCTGAGGTCGATCGCCCATTCGCCGAGCGGCACCTCGGGTCGCTGGCTCCAGATCCGTTGCCACAAGAGTTCCAGGCGCGCCAGGTCACCCCGTTCGGCCGGCAGGCGCTCGGCCTCGTCGACCAGCTGCCAGCCACCGGCCTGATGCCGGGCCAGCGGGAAACGGAAGGGGTGATAACCCGTCATGCCGAGGCGCAGATCGGTCACCAGCAGCGCGTCGCCCTCGACGTCGTAGCGCAGGATGCCACCGGTGAACCACTGCAGCCGCGCATGTTGCGGCGAGCCCCTCAGGATCTCTTGCAGGCGCGCCCCGCGGGGCAGGCTCACCAGTTGGGGCGGCCCGTTGTCGAGCCAGCTCACCAGGGCCTCGTGGTAGCGCTCACCGTCGATCAGGATCACCCGCCAGAGCAGGCTGTTGAACGGCGTAGGGGTACTGAACACGCGCTCGGCCGTGATGCCCTGGCGCGCCATCTCCAGACGCACGCGCTGCTCGGCCATGAGTTTTCCGGCGACGGTAAAGCCCAGGTACAGCGTCGACACCGCCAGCGCCACGGCCGGCCAATGGCGCGCGCGGCCCTGGAAGCCGCTGAAGCCGACGGCGAGCACGGCCAGCAGCAGCGGCAGGCTGTACAGCGGATCGATGATGAAAATGCTCGCCCAGGCCACCGGCGGCGTGTGCAGGGGCCAGAACAGCTGGGTGCCATAGCTGGTGAAGGCGTCGAGCAGCACGTGGGTGACGAGCACCAGCCAGATGGCCAGAAACAGACGCCGGCTCGAATAGCCAGGGTGCGGCCGCAACCGTCGCACCAGCCACGCCAGCAGCAGGGCCAGGCCGCTGAGCACGAACAGCGAATGGCTGAAGCCGCGATGATAGGTCATGTTCGCCACGGCATCGCCGTAGTCGATGACCACGTCCAGGTCGGGCAGGGTGCCGAGCGCGGCGCCGAACAGCAGTGCCTTGCGTCCCTGCCAACGGCCCAGCACGGCGGTATGAACGGTGGCGCCGAGCAGGGCCTGGGTGATCGAATCCATGAGTGCTCCGGGCGGTGGATGGTTGCGTTTCAAGCGGACCCTACGCCGAAGGCGAACGTTCCGGCAGCGGGAAATTGTTTCAAACCTGTCGGCGGCGGACAGGTCGTAGGACAATCGCGCCTGCTGCGCGCTAGACAGGATCAGGAAGCCCATGCTGGAGATATCGAACAACGTTCACCTCGCCGACAGCGAGGTCGAGCTGACTGCCATCCGGGCGCAAGGTGCCGGTGGGCAGAACGTCAACAAGGTTTCCAGCGCCGTTCACCTGCGCTTCGATATCCAGGCTTCGTCACTGCCGGCGTTCTACAAGGAGCGCCTGCTGGCGCTGCGCGACAACCGCATCAGCGATAGCGGGGTGATCGTGCTCAAGGCCCAGCGCTACCGCACCCAGGAGCAGAATCGCGCCGACGCGCTCGAGCGACTGGTGGCGCTGATCCGTAGTGTGACCAAGGTGGAAAAGGCGCGCCGGCCGACCCGGCCGACGCTGGCCTCCAAGACGCGCCGGCTCGAGGGCAAGACGCGCCGCGGTGCGATCAAGGCCGGGCGCGGCCGCGTCGACTTCTGAGGCTCAGGTGCCGGTGCGCGGCTCGGCCGGCTCCTCGGTGGGCGGCAGGTCGTCCAGCTCGTTCAGTTCGTCCTCGTTGGCCGGCGCATGGGCGGTCGCATCTTCCGGGGTGTCGGGCATCAGCTCCATGACGGTAGGGCTGGTGCGCAGCACGGGGGTGAAGTGCCCGTGCGGTTCGGTCACCAGGTCGACCACCTTGCGCGGCCGGTAGAAGGCGTAAGCCGCCAGCAGAGCCAGGCTGACCGCGAAGAACAGCGGCAGCGCGACCGGCCCGGCCAGGTGCATCAGGCCGCCGGCGGCAACCGGCCCGAGTGCCGCGCCGAAGCCGTTGGCGAGCAGCAGGCCGCTGGAGCCGGAGAGAATTTCGTCGGGGTTCAGGTGGTCGACCATCTGCGCCACGGCAATCGAGTAGATCGAGAACGCCAGGCCGCCCCAGACGAACATCAGCCCCAGCAACAGGGCACCGGCCTTCAGCGGCGCCACCGCCAGCGCCAGCAGCGCGGCGAGCGCCACCACCCAGAGCAGCACGATGCGGCGCTCGTGCTTGTCGGAAAACAGGCCGATCGGCCATTGCAGCACGGCGCCGCCGAGAATGGTCACGCTCATCAGCAGGCCTACGCCGGAGGCGTCGAAGCCGACCTGGCTGGCATACACCGGCGCCAGGCCCCAGAAGCCGCCGAGTGCGAACCCGGACACGCCGGCGGCCATCAGCGGCAGTGGGGCGATGCGGGCCAGCTGCAGGAGGTCGGTTGGCGGAATGTCCGGCAGTGTCGGTTGCGGCTGGCGGGTGAGGGTGATCGGCATCATCGCGCCGCCGATGAGAATGGTCGCCAGCGCGAAGAGGGTGAATTCCATCGGGCTGTCGAGCCCCAGCAACTGCTGAGCGGCGGCCAGGGAGCCGAGGTTGACGGCCATGTACACGGCAAATACCTGGCCGCGCTTCTCGCCGCTGACCTGGGCGTTGAGCCAGCTCTCGATGACCATGTACAGGGTCACCAGCGCGACACCGTAGATGACCCGCAATACCAGCCAGACCCAGGGATTGACGATCATCACGTGCAGCAGCACGGCGGTCGCGGCGAGCGAGGCGTAGAAGGAGAAGGTGCGGATATGGCCGATGCGCCGGATCAGCGAGGGCGCGAGCCAGGTGCCGATCAGGAAGCCGGCGAAGTAACCGGACATCAACAGGCCGACCATCCCGGTCGAGTAACCTTCGGCGACGCCGCGCAGCGTGAGCAGGGTATTGAGCAAGCCGTGCCCGAGCAGCAGCAAGGCCACGCCGCCGAGCAGCGAACTGATGGGAGCGATCAAGGACTTCATGGGCGACACCCTAGGCAACGAAATCGGCTAAAGCAAGTTTCGGCGCGCCGGCCATGGGGCGGCGAACTTTCATAACTTGCTGATTTTGAAAGGTAAAAACCTGAGCGAGTGGGGTGGCTCATGGCGACACACCGCTCCCTGTGTTGTCGTTGGGCAGCAGCAAGCGCTCAGGATTCCCGCAGCGGCGCGCGCGACAGCGGCTCGGCATGACGTACCGCCTGGTTCAGTGACTGCACCGCCTCGGCCATCGCCTGGCGATCCAGCGCGCCGGACAGGGTGATCGATGCCTGCTCGACGACCGCTTCGGCATGGCGCAGCAGGATGCGCTCGGTGGCGCTGTCGCCAGCGGCATACAGCAGGTTCTTGCAGGCCTGCAGCAGCGTCAGCAGTACCTGCAGGTCGCTGCTGCCGTAGCGGCGCAGGGGGCCGAACGCCAGCTGCAGCATCGCGTCCAGCTCCAGCTCGCGGATGAACAGGCGTGGCTGGCCCTCGATCGGGGCGACCTCGTGGTTGGGCAGGTGCATGCGTTCGGCCAGCAGCACGCCGAGCATGTCGATCGCCTTGATCGCCGTGCCCGGGTCGTTGATGCCCGGGCTCAAGGCGCGGATGGCGATTTCGACGATCTGCTTGAAGCCGAAGAAAAAGTGCCGGTGGGCGTACTCCTCGACATAGAAGTCGAAGCAGTCCAGCAGCCGGCTCACGCAGGCTTCGTCCAGCTCGCGGTCCAGGCGGATCAGCGGGTGGCCCGGCATGACGAAAAAGCCGTAATGCACCTGCACCGTCATCTGCGCGTCCTGCTCTTGCAGCAGTGCCTGCGCCGCCGAGAGGTTCAGCGCCTTGAAGTAGCCCGAACGTTGCGCGCGGATCGTCGTCCAGTGGCTGTCGTCGGGCCAGGGCATCACCTCGTGGTCGTCAGCCTGGCGGCGTCTGGCGTGGAGCTGGGCGAGGGTCTGCTTGTAGACCCGGTTGAGGATGTAGTCGACCTGGATCGACAGCGAAATCGAGCGGATGAAGTAGATGAACAGGCACAGGCAGATCACGCCCAGAAAGAGCGCCAGAAAGACGCCCAGGCTCGGCACATTGATGTCGTCGCCTTCCTGAATGGTGGAAATGAGCATCAGCGAATCGATGATCGTGCCGAGATAGACGCCGAGCACCAGCTGATGGCTGCGGCTGCTGATCAGCCCCGGAATCACCCGCGGCGACAGCGAGGAGGCCGCCGAATTGAGTACCACCATGACCATCGAGAAGCTGAACACCATCAGCGAGATGATCCCGCCGACCAGGGTGCCGAGAATCAGCCGGGCGTTCTCGGCATTCTTCACCACGCCGAGTTCGAGCTGCTCCTTGTAGGGCTGCAGCCAGGTCAGTTCCAGCACGATGGTGATCAGGCACAGGCAGGCCAGGCCCAGGGCGATAAGTGTCGGGTAGAAGGCGATGCTGCCGATGACTCGGTGATACAGGCGAAACAGCCTGTTGGTCAGTGCGGACATGTCAGCTCCCTGCAGAGGTTCGGCGATGCGTGCCTACCCGCCGTTCGGCAGCAAAGGCCGGGCAACGTTCGCTTCGGTAGCTACATCGGGCGCCAGGGTGGCGATCAGGGCCCGTACCGAACCGGGCAGGGCGTCCAGTTCGCGCACCAGGATGCTGCGTTCGCGCACCGCCCAGGGCTCGTCCAGCTCCACCAGCGCCAGTTGCATGGTGCGGCTGTGCCGCCTCGCCGCGGACTCGGGGATGATGCCGATGCCCACGCCGGCCTCGATCATCCGACACACCGCCTCGAAGCTGGAAACCTGGATGCGCAGCGACAGCTGGCTGCCGAGTTTCTCGACGCGGTCGCGCAGAAAGGTCAGCAGGGTGCTGCCTTCGTGCAGGCCGATGTGCTGATAGACCAACGTCTGGCGCAGCGTCACCTGCGTTTCGCCGGCCAACGGGTGGCCGATCGGCACGCCGAGCAACAGGCGGTCGGTGCTGAAGTGCAGCACCTGCAGGCCTTCGGCCTGCACCGGGCCGGCGATGATGCCGATGTCCGTGCTGCCGTCGAGCACGCCACGGACGATGTCGCGGCTCAGGCGCTCCTGCAGGTCCACCGTGACGCCGGGGCGCTCGGCGAGAAAACCGGCCAGCACTTCGGGCAGAAATTCGGTTACGGCCGTGGTGTTGGCGAAGATGCGGATATGCCCGGCCGAATCGGTGCCGTACTCGGTGAACTCGCTTTTCAGGTAATCCACCTGACGCATGATCAGCCGCGCGTGCTGCAGCAGCGTGTGGCCGGCTGGCGTCAGTTCTACCCCGCGACTGTCGCGGTAGAGCAACCGGCTGTCGAGCTGACTCTCCAGCGCCTTGATCCGCGCGCTGGCCGCGGCCGGCGAGAGGTGCGCGCGGCGTGCGCCCTGGGTCAGGCTCGGGGATTCGGCGATATGGATGAACAGACGCAGGTCGGCCAGATCGAAATGCATGGCGGTGCTCGAGACGAGGTTGGTGTTCAGATTAGCCGAACGCTGGTGTCATTAAATACAAATTCACGGAACGCTGGCGGCGCTGCATGCTACGGCCAAACAAGACAACAGCCGGAAGCTCAGCCATGACCGACATTTCTGCCTGGATCGGCCGCACCGAAGAGGCCCACGACCAGCTCAGCCGCAACCTGCTGATGCGCATCGCCGCGACCTTCGGCGAAACCACGCCCGCACACGGCGAAGCGCTGCCACCGCTGTGGCAATGGTGCTTCTTCCAGGAGCCGGTTGCCGAAAGCGGCCTCGGCGAGGATGGCCACCCGGCACGCGGTGGCTTCCTTCCGCCGGCGGATAACCGCAACCGCATGTGGGCCGGCGGCCGGGTCGAGTTCCTGCGCCCGCTGGAAGCCGGCGGCGAGGCGCGACGCGTCTCGACCATCAAGCACATCGAGGAAAAACAGGGCCGCACCGGCGCGCTGCTGTTCGTCACCGTGCAGCACGACTACCTGCAGGACAGCCGGCTGGCGATCCGTGAGGAACAGGACATCGTCTACCGCGAGCCGAGCCCACCGAAGACCAGCAGTGGCGAACCCATGGTCGCCGGTGGCTGGCGCGAGGCCGTGACGCCAACGCCGACGCTGCTGTTCCGTTATTCGGCGGTCACCTTCAACGGCCATCGCATCCATTACGACTGGCCCTACGTCACCGAGACCGAGGGCTATGCCGGCCTGGTCGTTCACGGCCCGCTGATCGCAACCTTGAACCTGCGCGCCTTCTGCCGCGCCAATCCCGACGCCCGCCTGCGCCGCTTCGCCTACCGCGGCCTGCGCCCGCTGATCGCGCCGCAGCCGTTCGAGGTCGGCGGCCGCATCGTCGCGCCGGGCAAGGCCGAACTCTGGGCCGGCGACCACAACGGCCTGGCGCAGAAAGCCGAAGTGGAATTCGACTGAGGTGTATGGCGGGACACCGCCCCCTCACCCTAACCCTCTCCCCAAGGGGGCGAGGGGACTGCATCTGCGGGGTGGTCAGGGGCGAAGGTGATAGTCGTCCCGCGGAAAAATTCTGGTGAGACTCAAGCTGAGTGCGCTACCAGGCAGTCCAGCCAAACGCGAATGCAGCCCCCTCTCCCGGAGGGAGAGGGCTGGGGTGAGGGG
>ERZ1673962.593-NODE-593-length-23262-cov-11.473779_pt1 | contig 23262 bp, 32 predicted proteins | sample MGYA00580188_ERZ1673962 | MGnify/ENA primary metagenome ERZ1673962 (study PRJEB41334, sample SAMN05608104) | rock metagenome | biome: terrestrial subsurface; feature: shale formation; material: shale | place: USA: Pennsylvania ... | reverse complement strand
CGCACCACCAGGGCGACCACAGCGATAAGCGCCATGATGCCGAGGATGATCAGCCCGATAGGGTTGGCCAGCATGGCCGCGTTAAGCGCCCATTGCGCCGCCGTCATCAGCGCGGCGCCCACAGCGAAGGCCCGCGACGCGGTGCCCATCAGGAACACGCCAGCGGCGGCGCCCATGGCGCGAACGCGCGTCACCAATAGCGCGGCTTGGGTGCGCAGGTTGGCCAGCGTGAAGAACCCCAGGGACTTGCCAGCCAGCAACACCGCGTCGGACATAAACGCGAAGCCAAACCGGGCGGCAATGCTGGCCACCTTCAGCGCGATCAGACCGACGACGGCATAAGCCACCACCGTCGACAAGAACGGGAAGCGCTCGACCAGCATGGTGATAAAGCCGGCCAGCTGGCCGAGGCCATCAGCGGCGAACACCATGGCCGGGGCGAACAGCTTGCCCACGGCCGCCGCGACGTTGCCCATGCGCTGGCCGAACAGGCCAAACACCGCCATTGGCCCCTGCTGCATGGCGCGCGCCATCTCTTCCGTGGTCGTCATGCCACCGCGCAGGCTTTCGTCAAGGCTGCCCATGCTGGTTTTGAGCGCGTCGACCTCGGGATATAGCAGCTTGATCAGCGCGACCGCCTCTTCGGTGCCGAACGCCTTTTGCAGCTCGGCACCCTCGACCGCGTCGATGGTGTCGCCATACTTGCCGCGCAGCTCTTCCAGAATTTCCGGCATCGAGCGCAGCTGGTCGTTAGCGTCGAGGAAGGTCAGGCCCAGGTCGCCGCCGGCCTTCGAAGCCGCGTTGAGAAACGCCCGGTACTTCGTCGCGGCCTCGCTGCCCGACATGGTGGCTTGCAGGTGACCCAGGATCGACAGCTGTTCAGAGAAAGGCACATTCGCCGCCGTGGCGGTCGCGCCCAGCGCTGAAATGGCGCTGCTCATTTCCTGGCCGTTGGTCTTGAAGGCCCGCACGCTGGTCGCGATACCCGCCGAAAAGTATTCGCCGAACTTGATGTCGCGCTCTTCGGCGCTCAGGCGCTGCCAGCCCTCGACCGTCGAGGCGCCGAACGCGTCGAACTGCTTGCGATAGATGCCATAGCCCGAAGCAAACAGGCTGGTCATTTGCGCGGTGCTGGCCTTGGTCGCGGCACCCGTCAGGGCCGCGATGCGGGTGAACTCACCGACCGCCGCGTCGCCCAGAGTGGCAATGCCCGACTTGATGTCGTAGGACGCGCGGATAAAATCGGCCGTCGTGGTGCCCGACCACTGATCAGAGAACGCCTTGGCCTTGGCCGTGATGGCCTCGATCCCGGCGTCGTCGATCTTCAGCGACTTGATTTCGCCCTGTGCCGCTGCCACGTCGCCATAGGCGTCGACCAGCTTTTTGATACCGAACACCGCCGCACCAACACCCACAGCGTCAGCCGTGGCCGACATGCGCATGTCGCTGTTTCGCTGCTTGATTTCGCCGAGGCGCTTTTGCTGCTCGGCGACTTTGCCCAGCGCCGCCTGTTCCTTGGCCAGCTGCTCGTTATAGCGCTTGGTCTGAACCTCGATTCGGCGGGTCGCCTCGGTCAGCTTGCCGGTATTGACGCCGGTTTCTTTCAGGCGTGCGCCGGTCTGTTGCAGCTCCAGGCGCTCGGCCTGCTGCTGCGCCTGCAAGCGCTTGACCTGGGCGGTCGCCCGCTCAAACTCGGCCGTCATCTTGCGCGACGGGTCAGCCGTGGCGGCCAGCTGCTGCCCCAGGGCCTTGGCCTTGGCCTGGGCCTCTGCCAGCGCCGCGCCGGTCTTGGCGCCGCGTTCCTGTAGCGCCCTGAAATGCTCGATGTCCTTGGTCGTACTGCCCAGCTTGGTCAGCTCGGCCTGGGTCGACTTGATCTTGTCGCCCATCTTCGTGGTTTCGCCGGTGACCTTCTGAATCGGCCCGGTGATTTTGTCCACCAGGCCCATGATCAGGTTAAGCCGCATAGAGTTGGTCGACATTTTCCCACCCCATAAAAAAAGGGCCGGGCGGCCCCTCTCAGGACTGCCCGGCCTTGCCCTGCTCGTAGCGCTCCAGGGCGATGCGATGCCAGCGCATTAGCTCGATAAGCGTCATGCGCTCCGTCGTCAGCGCGTCCCAGCCGGTGAAGACCAGGAAGATGTCGGCCTCGGCTTCCATCACGTCGCGCGGAACGGCGGTCACTCCATGAAAAAAGCGACCACCTCCGTTTGCACCGCCATCAGGTCTTTCGGGGCCAGCTGGTCGAACTCGTTGGCGGTGATGTTGGCAATGCGCGGCACCAGGGTACGGTGCGCGGTGACGTTCATGCGGATCACGTCGAACATATCCAGGCCGCGCAGCTCGCCGGCGCCAGGTTCGCGGAAGGTCACTTCGGTGATTTCGGTGTCGCCGCGCTTGATCGGACGCTTCAGGGTGACGGGGGTAGTCATTCGCTAAATCCTTGATTCGCTAATTAGGTAATTCGTGACGCGTAACGCCGGCCCTTATTGGGCCAGCGCTTGGCGGATTTCCTTGTTCCGGTCTTTGCCGTTGACGCGGAAAATGTTGTTCATCTTGTCGATGTAGATGCGTTCCTTGCCGTCTACTTCGAAGTGGAAGAACTCGACCGCGATGGCGAATTTCATGGTTGCCTCTTTCTCTGGCGCCCACTCGTTGAACTCGGTGGACTTCCAGAAGCCTTGCATGCGCACGATCACGGTCTTGATTGCGCCGTCACGGTCGACAGCGCCGCGAATGGTGAACACTTCGTCGCGGCTCTCACGCGAACCGACCAAGTCGGTCACCTTCTCCGGGTAGTCGGAAATGGTGACCTCGGCTTCCAGCTTTTCCAGCCGGCCCAGGTCGCGCTCGATGTCGCCGGCAACGCCGGCCATGACCGCGTCCATGGTCTTGACCACGACTTTCGGCAGCGCGACGGTATTGCAGGTGCCGGCAAAGGATTCGTCTTGGAAAAACGCAATCATGTCGACCAGAACGCTAGGCAGTTTTGCCCCCATAAATCACCCCCTTATTCGAAGATTGCTTCGTTGTAACGTGTGGTGACGTGCTGGCGGAACGTCATGCGCTCGGCCACGTCGTAGAAGCCCAGGTCGTAATCCCAATAGACCTGGCCGGTGCCGATGGCGGCGACGTTCAGTTCCTTGTCGACCCAGCATTCGCCGCCGCTGATCACCTCGCGCGACATCAGCCGGCGCAGCAGCTTGTTGACGCGGTTTTTCACGCCGTCGACATAGCCCTTGGTGACGTTGCGGTCGAGCAATTCTTGGTGGGCGTACAGGATCGAATCGCCGACGATGTAGCGAATGCGTTGATGCGGCAGCATCACGCTATTGGCCAGGCGGTTGCCGTACAGATACCAGCCGCCTTGCTGGTTCACGATGGTCGTGACGTTCTGGCTGTTGTACAGGTTGGCCTTGCTGGTCGTGCTGCCGATGGCGTGGTCGATCACTTCGTCAGTGCCGAGGATGCCGAAAATCTTGCGGCTCGACGGGCTGTGCCAATAGCCCTCTTCGTTGTCCACCCGCACGATATGGCCGGCGATGGTGGCAGACGCCTTGCGGGTCACGACCAGGCCGGTGACATCGTCCAGCAGCTTGACGCCGCAATTGACGAACAGCGCTTCCTGATACAACGCGCATTCGGCGATCACCGCCGAGTAACCGGCCTGGCTGCCGTCGATGATCGGGATAGCGTTCAGCTTCTTGGCGACGGCTTCCATTTCCGCACCGATGCCGGTCAGGTGGCTGAACTCCGGGGCGATGATCAACCGCGGGCGCACACCGACCAGCGATTCGGCGGCCAGCAGGGCTTTCAGGCCAGTGTATTGGCCTGTTTCGTTGTCGACGTTGCCGACCACGTTGGCCAGCTGCGGCGCTTCCTCGGCGTCCGAGGCGACGCGCACGACCACGACAATCGCGCCGGTCTGGCGATAGATGTCCTTGAGCGCATTGCGCAGGGTGCCGGTCGTGCCCGCCTTGGCGATCAGCTTGTCGCTGTTGCACAGCACCGGGACGTTAAGCGGGAACACCAGCGGGTCGGCGTCGTCGCCGGTGGCCACCAGGCCGATGGTCGAGGCCGCCAGGACTTCGATAGGACGGTCGAGGTTTTCGAGGAAATACTGCTCGACCCCGTGCAGGTAATCAGCTGCCATTGGCTTTTTTCTCCAGTAAAGAAAAGGCCCCCAGCTGGGGGCCTTGATGCGATGCCAGGCGACGGCGGGGCCGGCGCTAGATGTCTTTGGCCAAGTTGACCTTGAAGGTCATGCCCTTGGCCGGTTCGGCGCTGCCTTCGTGTTCCGGCTTGATCTTGAAGCCGAGGCGCACCACGCGAGCCGTGGTGGCGCTCAGCTCGCGAACGGCATAGAAGCCATACCAACGGGACAGACCACCCCGCCGCGTCGCTCTGACGAACTGCCAGCCGCCTTTGCCGGGCTTATCCTCGACGCTGTGCTGGCCCAAGTAGGCGATGGCGCATTCGCTGACCGGACAACTCACCCCGGGCACCAGGCGCAGGTTATTGACCGGATTGCGCAGGGCCGCCCACCACCAGCGGGCAAGCCAGGACGTGACGGGTAACGAACCGAGCGGCAGACCGACCCGGCGCAGCAGCGGCAACAGGCCGAACAACACCAGGGCGTCGCAGTTGGCCGCCCACCACAGGCGCTTGTCGCCGTCGAGGCCGTCGAAGTCGTTACCCCACAGCCAGGCCCAGCGCGGCAGATTGACGATGCGGCGGCCGTCGCTCAGCGAATAACCGGGCACCGCGAACAGGATGGCCACCGCCACCAGCGGCAGACCGACGACGATCAGCACCAGGCGAACCGCCAGCAGGGCCAGCCACTGCAATGCAGCCAGCACAAAGTCGAAGCCACCCACCCGGGCGGCGCTTGCTTGAATCATGTTCACCTCAGAAACAGGAAAGCCCCCAGGGCGGGGGCTTTCGGCGGGCACAAAAAAACCGCTTTCGCGGCTTCGGGGTTACCCCATGGATGCGGGGGCAGGCGGCCAAACAATGTCGGCAGGATCAGCGACGCTTTCAGGCAAGTCGCGCAGCGCTTGGCGGTACGCCTTAACGTCATCCGCCACCGGCTCGCCCTGTTCGTATGCTTTCAACACAAGCGGATCAGTCCGCTTTAGCTGCGCATCGCGCACCGCGCGAACTCGCGCCCATTCGATGTTCTGATCGTGGTACTTGGTATTTTCGTCGGCCATTTTAAGCGTTCCAAGCTGGTTTATTTTGCGAGACTCGCGAGACGGCCGGGGCGGCCTTGTTCGACGTATAAGAAACATCGGCGCTAAAAGCGCGGCCAGAACCGCAGTGATAGCGTGTATCAACTTTCACAGTAATCCGCGCCTTGCCCGAAACACCCTGCCCAAAAGCGTAGAAATTGACCGGAATAGTCGTTCCAATCATAGCCTTTGTAATGGCGATTACTTTCTCGACATTGTTCGGCTCTGATATATGCAAACTTACAGCGCCGTCTTGAGAGACGTTTTTAATTTCAACGTGCCCCGATACCGAGTCAGCCCAAGAGGTGCCCTTGAAAACTAGCTGGTCGTAGTAGGTGCCGTCGGCGATGCCCCGGTGCCCCATGATGAAGTCGGCTTTGAAAATATCACCAGAGGCCCCAAAGCTACCGGAAGCCCCATCAAATTCGAGCAGGTTGATAAAGTATGGAGATTTGGGCGCGACACAGTAAGGGAAACCGGCGTCCGGCCCATCTCCCGTAGATAAATAACCACCCGAATTTAAATCTTGACCAAAGAAGAACCGCTTTATCCCGCCCTGTTTGTAAACCTCAATTCCATTGATAGTCGTCGAAAAGTTCGACTTCCACGCATCGAACTGCGTCAGTGCCTGGGCTAGCTCCGAGTCGATCTCGGAAACTTTGCCATTTACCGCACCCGTCAAGTTATTCGCCGCCGCGACCAGCGCCGCGATTTGAGTTTCTAAGCTCACTGTTTAAGCTCCTGTTCCATTGATCTGATTGGCGCCGTTGTTGAACGCGGCAGCCAGGCGGGTGAATCCGTCTGCGACCTCGGCTTCCAGCGAAGTCAGGCCGGCACCGGTGGCGAAGTACGACGGCAGGTTGCCGCCGAGCTTGGCCGAGTCGGCAGCCTGTGCGGTCTTCAGCAGGAATTTCCCGTCGGCCTGGGTGATGGTGTAGGTCGTCGCCTTGTCGGCCTTGGCGGCCAGCGCCGTGGTCATGCTGGCCGCGAAGTCCGGGTCGTTGTTCATCGCGGCCGCCAGCTCGACCAGCGTATCCAGCGCTGCCGGCGACGCGCCGATCACCGCTTGGATACGCGCGTCGATCTGCGCCGGCGTCAGCGTGTCGAGCTTGTCGGCCTTGTCCGCCAGCGCCGGCACCGTCACCTGTAAGGCAAAATTGCCCGAGCCATCGAAAGCGCCTTCGGCCTGCGCGTCGCCAAGCAACGTAATCAGCCTGGCGATTTTCAAGCGCGACGCCGTCGCCGCATTCGCGCCCAGGGTGCGCAGCGGGTCGTCGAGGTCGGTGCGGGTGTATATCTCGGCCTTGTCGGCCTTGTTGCGCAGCTTGCCGTCAATCACCCCCATCAGGCCGTTTACGGCCGCCAGTAGGCTGTCGAGGGTCGCGGTAACCGCACCCATCATGTACCCCCTTGGGCGCTGATTGCGCCGGCGTGATAGTCAAAGGCCCCCTTGAGCTGTTGCATCAGCTCGGCCAGCACCTGCGCCGACTCGGTCGCTTGTGCGGTCGCTTGCAGTGCCGCCTGTTCGGCGGCAGCCGCACGCGCCAGGACGTTCTCGGCCACCGTGCCGACAGGCCCCTGAAAGCCCACGGCGACGACAAAAAAATGTGGCTCGGGCTGAATCGCGACGGCGGCCAGGCGCTCGCCCTGGGTCAGCCTGGCCACTTGCAGAACGGGGCGCGCCAGGGTCACCGACTGCGCTTGGCTAATCACGAATCACCCCCTGATTGATGGCCAGGAAGCCCGCCGGCAGTACCGGGTAGGCGTCCCCCGACGGGAAGTAAACGCGCAGCTCATAGACCGCCTGGCCAATGGCCCGCGACGGCAGGCCCCGGGTCACGTCAGGGCCGAGCGAAACCTTGATCAGCCCGTCAGGCCCGGCCGGTATCTCGATGCCGCGCCCCTCGGTCTGTGCGTCGATCAACAGTTCGTCGGTCTTGGCGTCGCGCACCTGAAAGCGCGCCGTGCATCCGGTGATGTCGATAGGGGCCAGGGCGTCGCCGCTCTTCTGCTGCCAGGTCACGGCAAACGCGAAGGTCGTGCCGGCGGTCAGCTCTAGGTCGCTCGCTGCCATGTCGCCCCCTTAACCCTTTTCCAGCGCCATGACGCGGAACAGCATGTCGACATGCCGGGCCATGTTGTCGACGATGGCCGCCGACTGCGCCGCGAACTGTTCGCCCCACGCGGCAAGCGACAGATTCGCGCCGGTACCGACCACCGTCACCGACCCAGCCGGCAGCGCGTCCAGCACCAAATCGAAGGCCAGCAGCAGCGGCACAAGCGCGGACTTGTAGGCCAGCGCGCCGGTCGACGACCACACCGCGAAGAGGGTGCCGTCCTCCAGCAAGAAGCCGACTTCCTTGACCCAAAATTCGGCGGTGTCATCCGCCAGGGCGGTGACGTGGATCTGCGTGTCGCTGACCCGCTGGCCGTCGGCGATCTGGTAGCGCTTCTTTTCAGCCTGAAGGCTGATCTGCCCTTTGCTCGGGTTGTAGCCGTTGGAACCGAGCGCGATGTGGGTGACCTTCGCCGCGACCCCCGTGTTTTCGGCGTTCCACACGGCCTGTAGGCCCTTGGTCGTAATTACCGGAATAAGCGCCGTCACTCTTGCACCTCCATAGACACACGAACGACAGCGACCCCAGCGCAGGCGCAGCCCATCAGGACAGCCGCCGGACGCGGGGTCGCGTCGATGAATAATTCGCCGCTGCGCCGGGTCAGCGCGACGGACTCCAGAACCGGCACCGCCGCCAGGCTGGCCACAGCCGCAAGCGGCTCTTGCGTTGCTACGGCGTCACGCCGCGCCAGAGCGCCCAGGCCGGTGATGGCCGACCCCATGCGCAGGCTGTTCGGCCCGAACTTGGCGCCCACCTTGAAGGTGAAGTGCGACCGCGTGTTCTTGGCGTTATGCACGGCCGCGAACAGCTGGTCATAAAGCACGTCGTTCAGCATGCCGGCCTGGCCGGGCGTGATGTTCTCGTTTGCCCAGGCGATCAAGCTGAAGGTGCCGGGCTGTTCGGTCGGGGTGGCTTCGAACCATTCGACCAGCTCGACCTCGACGCCCAGGGCCTGAAGCGCCTGCACCACCGCCGGGCGCGTGCCCTTGATGCGGTGCAACCCCAGGCTACCCGCGACCACCCGCCGCTTGACCATCTCGGGCCAGTCGCTACGCCACTGATCCACCGATACGGCCCAGGCCAGGTACGGCAGCACGTCGAGCGGGCATTCCCACGGGTTCCACAGCACCGCGATAGGGATTTCGACCAGCTCGATGCGCGACAGCGCGGCGTCTAAATCCCGCTCAAGGTCGGCCAGGTTGGCCGGCAAGATGCTGGCGGTCATACATAGCCCCCGATGGTGACCGCCAGGGCCTCACAGTAAGGCGCCTGGCGGGCCGTACACGCCACGTCGACCCAGCCGGTAAGGCGTACCTCTTCGACGCCCTCGACGCTCATGGCGGCGTGCAAGGCCGACTCGACCACCCGCGCACCTAATCGGTGCTGTCGCTCCACATAGGCCAGCCCCGACGCCTCGGCGGCCTGGCGGGCCAGCTCGGGGTCGGGGCCTTGCTTCAGGTACAGGGCCGACGTGACGCTGTAGCGGATCACCTCGGCCGGCAGCACGCGCAGCAGGTCGGTCAGCGGCCGGCGCGGCTGCATGTAGGTGTCGACGGTGGCCATCAGCTCGGCCGACGGCGTGCCGTCGCCCTGGGCGCTCAAGATGGTTAGCTCGACCTCGACCGGCGCCGGACTGAACACCGAGGCGCCTTTAACGTCCGGGTGGGCGCTCTTCGCGCCGAACTCATAGGCACCATCAGGGCCAGCCACCGACAACCCTTCGGGCGAGTCCTGCAAACGTGCCCGATAGTCGTCGTCGCCCTCGCCGTCCAGGCGCGTGACGGGCGAGCCGTCCGGGTGCTGGTAGTAGGTAACCCCCAAGTGGTCGAGCTGCGGCCCCACAGCGAACGCCAGCAGCAGCCCGCGCGCCTGTTCGTTGGCATCCTGGCGCACCATCAGTTCACGGTAAGCGCAGGCCAGGGCCACGCGGAACGCCGGGTCGGCCGGGCTGGCATTTTCCAGGCCGGCGGCGGTGGCCACCGCTTGCACAATCTCTTCGTGCGTCAGCTGCTTGATCACCGTCAGCGGCGGCAGCAGGGCCAGGTTAATCCCTTCCATACAAGATGCCCTCTAGTTCCACGTCCAGCGCCTGGCCGTCGACCAGCAGCTGGCCGCTTATGTAAATCTCGACCTGTGCCGGGGCGGGCCGGTCGACGCGCATGGTCGACAGCCTGAAGTCGTCCAGGCCGTTGGCCTTGTTGTTGATGGCCTCGGCCAGACGGATATAGGTGTCCATGTAGAAACCGCTGTCGACGTTGCGGTCGAGCATTTCGAACAGCCGCGAACCGAAGTCGCGGCGGCCGACCAGCGAACCGATCGGCGTGGCGATCACGTCGCTAAGCCGCTGCCACAGATAGGGCACGCCACTGATCAGGCGCCCCGTATTCCTGTCAGTGCCTTGTTTCATTGTTTGCCCTTACTGCTGCGGCGCCGGCGGCGGCGTAGGCCCATGGGTGTGCTGGTTGTAGATGGCGCGGTCTTCGCTCATGTTGCGCACCGCGTCGCCGATTTCGGCGTCGCCCTTGATGTCGCCCGTTACGCGTAACGTGCCGACGATTTCCGTGTCGGCGGTGATTTTCATGCCGCCCGGGGCGACCACCTCGGCGCGACCGCCGCCAGGCAAGTCGAGGCGGTGCATGTGGGTCTTGCGGTTGTAGGAAGTCGACCCGCCGTCGCCGTACTGAATCAGGAACAAGTCGGGGTCGCTCGATGGCGCGGCAAAGTCTTTGTGATAGCTGCCGGGCAGTATCTCGCCCAGGGCCAAATCGCCCTCGCTGATCACCGTCACGCCCTCGCCCACCTCGGGCGCCCACCAGACAATCGCCTTCCCCGTTCGCAGCGGCTTCCACTGAAGCCAGCCGGTGACCATTGCCGGGCCGTACTCGACCCGGGCGACGTGCTTGACGGTGTCCACCTCGACGATTTTGCCGCGCACTACCATTTGCGCGACGCGGCGTTCCAGCTCTTCCAGGCGCTGCATTACGTCCATCAGGTCACCCGCTTGTAATCGCCCTCATGGCCGGGGCCGATGTTCGGGAACTCGCCGACGAACACTTCGTCAGCGGGGCCGTCGACCGGCAGTTCCCAGGTTCCGCCCAAATGGGCCGTTTGCTTCCAGTTCACGATCCAGCTTTCGAAGCCCTTGTCGCCCGGCTTGAACATGCCCGGGAACGCCTCCAGCTCGGCCGCACGCGTCACGGCCGAACCAAGCCCCCAGCTGTTGCCGTCGACCAGGCGCAACACCTGGGCGGCGAAGTTGCGCACCTCGCGCTGTACCTTGTCCGTCGCCGAACTCAGCACGCAATGCGCCGACCATGACAACTCGACCGGCGTGCGGCCGCCCGTGACCCGCCCGGCTGGGCGAATCTCGACCAGCTCCAGCAGCACGGCCGGGGTCTTGATCGTCTTGCTGTGCGTGTCGACGGGGTCGTATTCGGCCACCGTCTTCAGGCGCGGGCCGAAGCGGGTGCGGATGGCCTCGACGATCTGGTCATGCAGCAAGCCAACGTCTTCGATGGTCTGCCCGTCTTCAGCGTTTTCGCTCATGGTTCACCGCGTAGTTAATTTCCTGCTCGATCAGCTCGGCGAACCGAGCCAAGGCCCGGCGCTCATAGCGGCGGAACACCTCGCCGGCCAGTTCTTCCAGCTCGATACCCACCCGCATGACCGGAAAGCGCCCCCGGTTGCTGCTGTCATTGGCGCCGCCAAGGTCGAGAAAGCGCGCATTGCCGCCGCCCTTCTGCCGGCTCATGGCCGGCAGCTTCAGACCCAGCGCCTCGGCGCGACTCTTGCGAATCCAGACCCGGGGCGCGCCGTCGTAAACGGCGCGGTAGAAAGCACCATCGAAGCGGCGACCGGCCACGCTGGTTCCGCGCTTGCCCTGCCGAGGGTTGCCGGCATTCTCGGCCGCCAGCGGCAGGGTGCCGAACCACAGAATGGCGACCTGATCGTCGCCCTTGCCGGCCGTGGTCGTACTCCAGCGGCTTTTTAGCCCCTTCTGCGGCACCCGTAGGGCCTGGCTGATTTCGCGCGACATGCGCGTCGACAGCCAGCGCAGGGTTTTGCGCCGCGCCCGGTCGCCGGCCTTCTTTACCTGCTCGGGCGTGGTCTGTATCTGTGCAGTAACCCGGGTTATTTCCCGGGCGAAACTCAGCTGAAAACTAACGCCACTGGTTGCCACCGTTCACGATCTCCGCTTCGGTTGGATCGTCCAGACTGGAAGCCAGCCAGAGGGTCGCCCAGCCCGCGCCGTCTTCGTAGGGCGCGGCGCAAAAGTACGACTTGCCCTTGATGATCAGCCGCCACTCTTTGTTGATACCGGCGACCCGCTTGTCGGCCGTGGTGAAAACCGGCTGCCGGCTTTTGAAGTTCAGGCCGCCCGCGCCGTTGCTGCCTTCGCGCTTGTGGTCGAAGTCGATTTCGGCATTGTCGAAGATGCCGTCGACATCGAAGCGGGCGCCGGTGTCGGTCACGACCTGGGCCGTGGTGTCCGAACAAATCAGCATGGTGCGGTCGACGATGTCGAATCGGCTCACGGTGTCCCCTCTTTTCGCATGCGAAAACCCACCCACCCGGGCGGGCTTTCGGCTGCGAAAAGCCCCGCACGCGGCGGGGCCTTCCTGTTCGCTAATTAGCGCTTTAGCGCTGCTTAGACCACGTTTTGCAGCAACAGGCCGCATTCCTTGGCGATCACCAGTTCCTTGACCTGCTCACCGACGCGCACGCGATAGCCGCCCTTCAGGCCGACTTTCTCGTCGTACCAGGTGGCGGCGAAGCGGTCGTCGTATTGCGCAGTCGCGCCCCAGGTCAGGGTGCCGGCCGGAATCTCGACGTTCGGCGCCAGGTAGGTGAATGCCGCATGACCGGCCCACACACGTTTGACCTCGGTCGGCTTGCCCTTCTTGGCGATGTTGACGCGGCTTTCGCCGATGAAGATGTTTTCCAGCTCCAGCAGTTCCAGCATCTGCGCGATGCTGACGACGCCTTTGTCGCCGCTGTTGCCGTGGGCAGCGGCCACCATCGAGCGGTTGACGCGCAACTGCGTCCACTCGGCGCGACCAATGGTCAGGGCGTTCGGGCGCATCAGCGGCTTATCGAGTTGTTCCAGCAGGAACGCCAACAGGTCGGCGTCGCGGTTGCTGAACTTCTCGGCCGCTTCCAGCACCTTGCCATAGGCATGACTGGCCGGCGCGAACGTGGTGCGAGCGACGCGCACTTCGCGATCCAACAGAATCAGGTCGGTCAGCGCCTCGGACGCATGGTCGAGCGGGTCGTAATCGGTGCCGGCGGCCTTGTCGATGTCGCTTTGCGGCACCACGTCATCAAGGCCGTGGTCAGCGGTCGAGGCGTCTTTCTCGGTCGCCGAGAACTCGACTTCCTTGGCGGCGCCCTTGCGGCTGATTTCGGTGTCGACGTGGGTCATGCGCTCGGCTTTGTCGTACTCCGACCACTTGAATTGCTCGCCGCCGACCGACTTGCGCGGCATCACCTGATCGGCGATCAGCTTGTCGTTGCGGTAGGCAATGACGATGCCCGTGCGGATAGGGTCAATCGGGAACGGTGCTTGTGCAGCCATGTTTGCTATTCCTTTCGAATGGGGTCAGGGGGCGCGATTACGGGGCCACTGCGGCCGGCACGAACCCGCGTTCGATGAACACGCGGCCGATGGTGCCTTCGTCGCCGGCTTCGTCAGCGCGGGCGATGTAGGCTTCGCCGGGCTGCGCCACCACGGCACGGCCGGCAATGTCGGCCGTCAGCAGGTCGCCGAAACCGACGGCGCCGCCATACTCCAGCTCGGTCGGGCCGCTACGGATCACGTCGCAGACGGTGCCAGCCACAGCGCCCAGGCTGCCGGTGACGCCCATCAGCGGCGCGGCGCTCGGGCCGGCGGCCTGGGCGAACTCGCCTTCGGTGTCGTCGTAGGCGGCGATACGGTACGGCTCAACGTCTGCCGCCGCGCGGCGACTCTCGATGTATTGACGCATTAGGCTTTACCCCCTTGGATCATCCGCGCAGCGGCGGAAACGGTGATTTTGTTGCCCTTGGCGGCTTCGGCGTCGACCAGGGCGCGGGCTTCAACGGCCAGCGTTTTCGGGTCGACGGATTTTTTGCCGCCCTCGCTTTCCGGGGCACCCTTGACCTTGTTGGCTTCGGTATTGCCCGCGGCGTCGAGGTAGTCGGCGCCGCCCTTCTTCTCTGCGGCGATGATCTGCGCGGCGGCCTCGCCGCCCGTGGTCTTGCCGTCCAGCGCCAGGGCCTGAATCAGCTTTTCGTGACCTGGCAGGGTCACCGCGAACACCTCGGCGATGCGCTTGGTTTCGGCGGCATGGCCTTCGGCGTAGCCCTCCAGCTTGCCGGCAGCGATCCCTTCCAGGCGGGCCGCCGCGACAGCGGCTTCCTTGTCGGCGCTGCCGGTGGCGGCGATGGTGGCGAAGGCTTCCGGGTGCTGGGCCTTCAGGGCCTCGGCGACGGCGGCCGCCGTCGCCCCTTCTGCGATAGTCAGAGGCATGGTGCTTGCTCCTAGGTTGGTCTGGGCGGCGGTTTGCGCCTTGGTTTGATGTAGTGCGCGGGGCTGGGCGCGGCCGCTCAGCTCGGCGATCAGCCCTTCCAGGCTGCCGAGGCGGTGCGCCATGCCCTGCTTGACTGCTTTGGCGCCGATGAAGGTGCCACCCCGGCCGTAGTCGGCCAGTACCTTGTCACGCGTCACGGCCATGTTTCGGGCGACCGCGTCGAGGAACACCCCTTCAAGGTCGTCGACGATGATCTGGACGGCGGCCTGGCCTTCCTTGCTGGTCGGGTCAAGGCGCTTGTTCGGCGCATTGCTCGACACGATTTCGATGCGCTGTTCGCCGTCGACCGGCGGCAGGATGCGAAACCCCGCCACGGTGCCCACAGAACCCAGCTCAGCGGTCGCGTCGATCACCACTTCGGAACAGGCCGACGCCAGCCAGTAAGCCGCCGAACACGCCTGGCCGCCGACATAGGCGACGATCTTTTTTCGCCCCCGGGCGGCGTAGATCATTTCAGCCAGTTCGTTCAGGCCGTTGACCTGGCCGCCTGGCGAGTCGATCCACAGCACCAGGGCGCGGACTTTCGGGTCTTCAATCGACGCCGACAGCGACTTGGCCAGCGCCTCGGTCGATGTGCCGCCACAGATGTCGTGCATCCAACTGGCGTAACGGGATACCACCCCGCGCACCTTGATCAGCGCCACGCCGTCGCGAACCTCGACCATCGGCGCCGCCTTCAGCGACTCGCCGTCCTGGGCAGTCAAGGCTTCCCAGCGGCCCGCCTGAAGCTCACGGCGGGCGATGGCTTCCATATCGGCCAGCATCGTCGGCGGCAACGCCCAGGCTTGCGAGGCCAGGAACTGCAAGGCCATCAGCTTTTTCATTCGTCACCCCCTGGCAACAAAAAGCCCCGTTGGCGCTTGCCTTCGGGGCTTGGGTTGTCGCTGTCATCATCACCAGGCGGAGCGGTGACCGCCTCGGTTTTGTACTTGCGCCGTTCTTCGATAATCCGCTTGCTGTTCATCTGCTCCCACGGCTGGCCGAGCAAGTGGCGGGTTTCGCGTTCGTGCGTGCTTATGCCGATTTTCAAGCGTTTCTCTGCGGCGTTCGCCGCCTTCAGCTCGTCCAGCTCGCCCAGGTTCGGCCCGTGCCAAAGCGCTTGGCAGTAGGCACGACGGACAAGCGGGTCTTGGAAGAACCCCGGCAGGCGCAGGCGACCCCGCGCCACCGCCTCGGCGATCACGGTTTCGTAATACGGCTGGCACACGTCAACCACGAAATTCGCCCGGTCGACCATGATGTAATGCGCGAACTGCAACAGCGCCGCGCGGCTGGCCGAATAGCTGGCGGTGAAGTGCTTGATCAGCACTTCGAACGGCACGCCAATCGCCCCGCCGATCATGCGCCAGAGCGCCGTCACGAACGGGTCAAAGGCCGCATTCGGGCGGCCTGGGTTGGCCGTCTCGATGCTCTCGCCTTCGTCCAGCTCATAGACCAGGCCGTCGCCCAGGCGCAAATCGCGCGGCGCACCGTCGTCATCGTCGTCATCGTCAGCCGAACCGCCAAGGCCCGCGCCTGGGGCGTAGGCATCGCCGCCGCCGCCATCACGGTCGGACTTGATGAACACGGTGAATTTCGAGCTGATCACCGACGCCATCAGCTCGGCGTCGATGTAGCGGCCCGCCTGCTTGATCACTTCGATAACCGGCGCCAGGTCTGGAATGCCCCGGGTCTGGCCGGCCCGCATGTTGTGATTCGAATGAATCAGCACATTGCGCCGGCCCTTCTCGCCGAACAGCGGCACACGCTGCCAGGTGGCTTTAGACCGAAGAAACCGCTTCGTCGGGTTGACCTGTAGCACATGCACGGCCACGGCGGCGCCGTGTTCGTCCAGCTCGAAGCCGCCCGACAGGTTTTCGCTGTCGGGCTTGTTGCTCGGGTTGCACACCCGGTCGGACTCGACCGACTGAAAGTGCGTCGCATACGGTGACCCGTCACGGTCGAAGTGCGGCAGCAACAGGAAAGAATCGCCGTTGACCCGCGCGCTATGGAACAGCTCGGCCTGTTTTTGATAGAAGGTCTTGCGCCTGGCGGCGTCGGCCTCCAGGCAGTCGGCGGCCAGGTTGAACTCGCGCAGCATCTGCGCCTGTAGTGCCTCGGCCTGCTCGGAAGTCAGCCCCAGGAACTCGGCGTCGATGCTCGGTTCGGGCCGTAGGCCGGTGCCGATCACATAGACCGTCTTGGTTTTCATCGCACCATGGGCGATGGGGTTGTTTCGCTCCAAATCACGCGAGCGCGACCGCAGCGTCACCAGCTCGGGGTTAAGGTCGCCGTCGGCATCCTTGCGCGAGGTAAACCACGATTTCAGGGCCGGGCGTGTTTTCGACGCGCCGGCGAACGAATCCAGGGCGTCGAGACTCATGCGATCCCGGGCGCGCTCCAGTCCCGCCGAAGCGGAAAAGAAACCGACCACGCGGTCGACGATGTTTCGACTCATATCGGAACCCCTTGGCGCGCAACCGGCCCACCGCGCAGGCTGCGCCGTAGGCGGTCGCGCTGTGCGTACAGCGTTTTAAGGTCGGCCATCTGAACTTTTCGCGTGCCGGCGGCGGTCGTCACCTCGACGTTTTGACCGCCCTGCAGGACGGCCAAAATCGCCTTGTCGATGGCGTCGATTTCCGCACGAATGGCGCGTCGGTTGCGGCTCATATCTGGCACTCGCTCACGGCCCCCCGGCGGCGTTTCTTCCGCTTGGGCGCCGGCGGCGCCGGCTCCGGTGGGGGCTTGGGTTTCTGTTTCACCGGCGCGCCGTCGGGCGACGCTGGCGTGTCGGTTGCTTCCGGCGTGGTTTCGTCCGGCTGGTCTAGCATTTCGTCCCCCAGGCGCGGCAGGCGGTGCGCCTGCTCAAGATGGGCCGCCGTCGCCGCCAAGACCTCGGCGTCGAAATAGTGGTTGTCGGTGCGCAGCTTGTGCCAGAACACCCGCCCGGCCTGGGTGACCAGGCGCGCCTCGGCGACCACTTGCTGGCAATAGTCGTCGGTGGCGTCCTGGGCGATGTACCAGGCGCCGGCATGCTCGACCGGCCACACGATGCGGGCATGTACCCAGCTCTTGAAGTGGTCGGTATGGACGTGCATCAGCTTCAGCGGCTGGCGTTCGTGGCCCTTCTGATCCACCTCGGCGAACTTGTACGGCTTATCCTGCTGCTGCCGGCCCTTGGTCGGAATCGCCCGACCGTAGTAGCGGCGGCAGAACTGGTAAACCATGTGTACCGGCGCGGCCTTGCCGCCTGGCTTATAGCCAGAGTCGACCAGCATGCGAGCAATCGGGCGGCCTTCGTAGGTCGTTTCCAGCAGCTGGCCCAGGTCTTGCCATACCTGTTCCTGTTCGGTGTCGCCCCAAATTTCGCCGTGCTCGATCAGCCACGACGAAAAGTTGTAACCGAAGCCGCGCACCACATAGACCAGGCGGTCGCCTTGCACGTCGACGCCGCAGACGATCAGCTGCACCCCGCGCGGCACTTCGCCGAACGCATAAGGCCGGCGCAGGGCCGCGACCGACTGCCAGGCCGGGGCCTCGCCCTTGACCATGTACAGCTCGCCGAAGGCGGTATTTATCGCCGCCTGCATGCGGCCAGGCTCGCCCGACTGCATGGCCACGACGAACTTGCGCGCACGCTGGCCGAAGGTCTGCCAGGGCGAACACAAGCCGGATACCCAAAACGACGCCGAGCTGTCCGCTTCCATCGGTGCCAGGTAGGTGCCAAACGCGACCGTGACGGTAACGCCGCCCTGTTCGATCTGCGCGCCGTCGTCAGTGAAGCCGACCAGGCGCTGACCCGGGGCGACGAAAACGCCCCGGTCATTCATCCACTCTTTCGACTCTTCGGCGATTTCCGCCGCGCAGTGCGGGCAGTGCAGCCGGGCGCCGTCAAGCGCCTGCTTGGGTGTCGCGCCGTCCGGTATGTACAGATTCGCAAAGCGCGGGATGAAGTACCGGCGGCACTTCGACCCAGGGCACGGCCAGGCCCATTCGTGCCGCGTGCCTTCCTGCCACAGCTTCCACACCGGCGAATTGACTTCGTCAGACGGTTTCCAGCGCTCTAGCCCTTCGTCGTCGGTTTCCGTCTCGACGCTGCCGTAAGTCGGCGTCGACACGACGGTGACATTGCCGTCGATGAAGTTGGAAATTCGCGCGTCGGCCAGGGCGACCGGGTCGCCTTCGCCGCCGACGTTGTTGCCCATGCGGTCGCGTTCGTCGACGAACACGTCGCGCGACGGGTGCGACGCCAGTTCGGTCGCCGAGCCGGCCCAGCCGAAGCCGATGCGCTGGCCGTTGATGAACTTTTCGTTAATCGTGTCTTTCTTGCCCTTGGCCAGGGCTTCGAACAGCGAAGGCACCGACTTCAGCAGCTTCGAAAAACGGTCTTTGCTGACCGACTCGACGTTCTTACGGGTCGGGCCGATGTACAGAACCGGGCCGGGGTCGTCATCCATCCGCCAGCCCACAGCGTTCAACAGCACGCCGTCGGTCTTCGACATCTGCGCGCCCATCACGCCGGTGACCATCTTGAACAGCGGGTCGCGGATGGCTTCGGTAATCCCCTTGACCCAGGGCGCCCGGTTGCTATTCCAGAGGCCAGGCTCGGGACTGCCAGGCGGCAAGATGCGCTTGTCGTCTGCCCACTTCCAGGCCGCGCGCAGTGGTGGCGGCCGAAAGGTCTTAGCCGCCCTCGAAAGAATCTTCCTCAGACGGTGCGGCATGGATGTCTAACGCCTCCAGCATGTCGGCCGCGACCGACATGGCCCGGGTCAGTTCGTCGTCGAAAATCTGCAAGCCCGCCGCTTCGTTGCGCGCGGTGAACACCTTGGGAATCACCTTGCGACCGACCGGGCGCAGAATCATCGCCATTTGCGTCAAGGCGCTGGCCAGGGTCTGCTCGACCAGGTCGATGTCGATCAGGGTCTTTTTCTTCTCGCCCAACTCCAGGGCGCGAAGCTCGGCCTCGGCTTCCCGCGTCTTGCGGTCGGCGCGCAGCTTCAAAAGCTCTTCCTGTTCCTTGGTCGTTGTCTCGCCGTCGACCGAACGGCCGTCGCCCAGCTGCTTGGCCACCTCCCGGGCAATTTCCCAGGCGGTCGCCTTGGCCATGTCGATTCGCAGGGGGTCGCCCTTCTTGCCGCTGCCCTCATGCGGCAGGCCCTCGGCCAGCCAGCGCGTGACCGTCCGTTCGGACATGCCCCGGGCATCGGCGTACTCGCGTTTATTCAGAATCAGCGGCATAGGGCGACCAATGCGAAGGGGTGGCCGTGCGTTTGGCCTATTTGTCCACCTTGCCGCCTTCTTTCGGCGCACAGCACGCCAGGAATTTCAAGGGCTGCACGCCGCCGACTGTTCAAAAAATGAACGGAAAAGGTGGAAGAAGGGCGCGGTTTTCCGAAAACCGAAAAATTCGCGAGCCGCGCGGGCCTGCCGACCGTAGTCAGCGATTTACCCGCCAGAGGGACCCAGACCCCCGGGGGCCATGGGTGACGGCCCTGCCGGCGCCTGCTGCTGCATGCAGGCCAGCACCTGGGCGGCGCACGTCTTCAAGGCGTCCTCGGCATCGAGCAAGGCGGGTGCCCACTGGTCATTGCCCAGGATTGCCGGGCGGGCCGGCAGGCGGCAGGCCACCAGCGGGCACGGCTCGACCTGGCTTGTATTCAGTTGGGTCGGTTGTTTCGGGGCGGGCGAACTGCACCCCATACACAGCAGGAACAGCACCGCGCAGATACTCAGCGACAGCTTGGTCATTCTCTTTCAGCTCCTGAAGGGTCTGGCGGGTGGCGGCGCCGTCCCGTGTGATGGTCTGCGCCAAGGCGCGGAACGCCTTGTCGGCGTCAGTCATGCGGCCCATCTGTTCGCGCTGGCCAGCGATCACGGCCGACTGTTCGGCAGTGCGGGCCTGCTCACTCGCCAGCAGCGCGGCGTTATGCGTCACGGCCTGCTCGGCCAGCACCCGCGCCGACTCGGCGGCGTCGATACGCCACAAGGCCAGCACGCCGATCAGCAGGGCCGCGCCCAATGCGTAAAGCCTCATACAACCCCCACTTGATACGGCCCGGCCGCCAGGCCAGCGGCCAGCAGGAACAGGGCCACACTCAACAGGCAACGGCTCATAGTTCCCACTCGCATAAGGTGCGCTCGATGGCGCGGCGGTGAATGATCCCAGGGCAGAAGCTGCCCGAGGTTGCACAGTCTTTGCCGGCGACAAAGCGCCACTTACTGATACCCGCGCAGGCCCTGGCGAAGTCGCCGACCTTGGCGGCCTTGGCCGGGGTCGAGCCGCAGTATTTCGGGCCGCCGATGTTGTACGAAAACAGGCCGTGCCCGGCTTGCATCGTTTGCGGCCAGCGCTCGACAGCAGTGGCACCGACGCAGCGTTTAACGTCAGCCAGGCCGATGGCGATGGCCTCGGCGTTACGGCGGGCGCAGCCTTCGACGGTTTCAACGTCGCCGCGCTTGACGCCCTTGGTCACGCCGCCGCAGATAGTCCAGACGCCGCCCATGTCCTGATAAGCAACCAGCGGGTTGCCCTCCAGAACAGGGGTCGCGGCGGTCATGATCTGAAGCGCCGAACCACCCGCCAGGACTGCCGCCAGGATGGCCGCCGGTAGCTTCACGCGCGCCATTTGCGCCACCACGAAACAACGGCCACACGCCAGCCCGGGAAAATCAGGGTGATGATGGCAAAGACCAGATAGACGACGGTCAGAACGCTAATCCACTGCTCGATACTCAGACCCGCCAGGGTCGCGGCACCGTAGGCCAGCGGCGGGGTCGCCTTCGCGGCAAGGGCGGACGGGTCGGGCGTATCGTTCACTTTCGTTTCCCCATAAAAAAACCCCCGACCTGTAAGGGCCGGGGGCTGAAGGTTTGTGCGCTGATGGTCGCCGTGTCCGCAAAAACACCACGATGGGGCAAAGCCTACGGGAAACTGCCAAAGGGTGTCAACAGTTTGGATGTTGTAAACATCCAAACTGTAAAACCGCAACCCTGTCAACTCGCTTTAAACGTGCCCCGTCACAGCTTCAGGGCGCGGTCAGCCTGGGCGAACTCGCACAGCGCTTCGGCGCCCCAGGTGCCGCCACAGCCGCGCGGTAGGGGCTTGCGGCAATTCTCGCACACCCGCCCTTCCAGCGCCCCCCGCTGCTGCTGCAACAGGGCGTTGTCGCGGCGAATCAGCGTCGCGATGTACTCGGCCCGGGTGTAGGGGCCGGACGCACCGCCCCGGATTTCCTGGCCTTCGCGCAGCATGGCGGCCTCCAGCGGCCCCAGCCTGACCTCGACTTCGACGATGCCGGCTTCGGCGTCCCGTTCGCGCTGGGCGGCTTTCTTCAGCGCATCCGCGCTTTTCGCTTCGCTGTGACCCGTCACGATTAAGCCCCCCACCAGGCCGCGACCCACTCGACGGCCAGGCTCGCCCAGCGATCAACCATCACCATGACCAGGCCGGCGCAAATCATGCCCAGGGCGGCATAGAACCCGAACCAAAACGCCCCCGATTTGCCGCCCAGGACGATCAGGGTGTCGCTGTTTTTCCGTGGTATCCGCATCTAGTAAATCCTCTTATGACATAGGTTCTTATTTCGGCTGGAACACCAGCCAGTCAGCGGCCTCGGCTTCGGTCGGCTCGCCGGCCCGTCTTAGCGCTGTCTTATCGTGAAGCGCGACAAAGCCCTGGCCGTCGAGCCAGGCATGCCAGCGGGTCAAGGCGTCGCGCTTCAGCGCCTCCCCATTGGTCTGGACATAGGTTGAATCGAGGTCGCCCAGGGCGTGGTTAAGCAGCAGCTTGCCGACCAGGCTGTCGGTGCCCAGCTCAGTCCAACGGGTACGGGCCAGCTTGCGAAGGTCGTGACTTGTCCACTCCCCGGCCCCCAGGCGTTTGAAGATGTCGAAGGATTTACCCCGGGCCAGCGGCTTGCCGGATCGGGTCGAAGACGGGAACAGATAGGCGCCGGCGTACCCCCTGCCCTTTTGCCATTCGCGATAACGGGTCAGGAAGGCCACGGCCTGGGCGGTCAGGGGCAACACATGGTCGCGCTTGGCTTTGGTATCGGCCGCAGGAATGAACCACTCCCCGGCGGCCAGATTGACGTTATGCCACTTGGCCGCCCGGGTTTCGCTTATCCGGGTGCCATGGGCCAGCATCAACACGGCGAAGGCGACATCGAGCGCGGCTTGTTCGAATTGCTCAGCCCAAGCGGCCAGCAACTCGGCGACAGACACATGACGCAGGCGCGCACCCTTGGGCTTGATCTTGGTTTTGCTGAAGTCGCCGAAGGTCACGTCGGCAATCGGGTCGGTGGCGATCAGGTCGAGGCGGCGGGCACGTCGAAACGCCACTTTCAACACGCCAAACACCCCTTTGACATGGGCCAGGCTGTACTCGGCTTGCAGGGGCACATACAGCAGCGAATCGAGTGCGGACTTGTTCAGGTCGGCCAGGCGCACGGCACCGAGGCGCGGCAACAGATGGCGGCGAATGGCCGACAGCTTGGTCGACTTGCGTTCGCCGGATAGGTGCCGGTCGATCTTCACCCGCTCGGCGTACCAGTCCAGCACCTGGGCGACAGTGCCCCAGGCGTCGACGGTGGCAGCGGCCAGCGGGTCGGCCAGCAAGCGGGCATGCACTTTAGGCAGGCCGTCGAGCATGGCTTTAGCGGTCACGTCGGGCCAGTTGCCGGCTTTCTTCCACTTCGCCCCCTTGTCGAAGCGGATCACATGCCAGCTTCCCCGGGTGCGGTCGTGACGGTAACGGAAGCGCAGCGGGTGGCGCGGGTCTTTCAGTTCGGCGACATCGAGGTCGGCGGCGTGCTTCTTAATGGCCGCGTCCGATAACTGGACTTGCAGGGTCTTGCGCATGGTGCGGGCCTCGGCAATGCCCGCAGGCGATGCCGGCGGGCGGCGTGGGTCTTTCTTCAGGCAAAGCGAACCCGTGACGCACGGGCGCGCCTATTTCGCTAAATCGCTAATTTGCTACTGTTTCAGGCTTTCGGTGGGGCGAAGGTGGCCAGCTGCTTATGCACCGCTCGGCTGATTTCGTGCTGGTTCAAAGCGAACCGGAAACCGTCGACCGCCGACAACTCGGCAAGCTGGCGAATGGTGGCGTGTAGCTGCTCGACATGGTCAAGCAAGCGGCCGATGCAGTGGTCGGAATAGGTCGAGCGCTCCAGCGCCGCGCGACCGGCCACCAGGGCGCGCAACTCTTCCAGAATGTCGGGCAAGGGCTGCTCTTTATGAGTCACGAAACGGCGCGCCAGGTGGTCGACACACGCGGCAACCTGGCCCGGCTCAAGTTCTACCACTTCGCTCGGCTTCACGCTTCACACTCCAGGCGACGGCGCGGCAGCTCGTTATCGGTATGAC
>ERZ1673962.592-NODE-592-length-23318-cov-40.195117_pt1 | contig 23318 bp, 16 predicted proteins | sample MGYA00580188_ERZ1673962 | MGnify/ENA primary metagenome ERZ1673962 (study PRJEB41334, sample SAMN05608104) | rock metagenome | biome: terrestrial subsurface; feature: shale formation; material: shale | place: USA: Pennsylvania ... | reverse complement strand
GAATCACTGTCCGGATGCGCGTGGAATGGGTGTCCGAGTCAGCGTGGAATCCGCAGGATCATCGTGTTGGATGATTTCAGCCCCGACCCCGCCCTGGTTCAAGCCGTCGAAGAGCTGGCGCGCAAAAACAAGCTCACCCACATCAGGCGTCCGGCCAACCTCGGGTTCATCCGCAACATGAACCGCGGCATGGCGCTGAATCCGGCGAGCGACGTGGTCTGGCTCAATGCGGACACCCTGGTGCATGGCAACTGGCTCGACCGCCTGCGCGCCGCGGCTTACCAGGCACCTGATATTGCCTCGGTTACGCCGTGGAGCAACAACGGGGAATTGATGAGCTTCCCGCAAAGCCGCGTTTGTCATCCCATGCCCAGCGCGAAGATGCACGCCAGGCTGGATAGTCTCGCCCGCAAGAGTGGCTTGGCGCCGGTGGAAATCGAAGTGGGTTGTGGCTTCTGCCTCTATATCAAGCGCGACGCGTTGAATGATGTGGGCTACCTGGATGAGGTGGAGTTGCGGCGCGGTTATGGTGAGGAGTCCGACTGGTGTCTTCGTGCTCGCGGTAATGGTTGGCGGCACCTCGGCGCAACCAACGTGTTCGTGGCCCATGCCGGAGGGCACTCCTTTGGCCCCGAAAAAGCCCTGCGGGTCTATCAGAACAATGCAGTGTTGCGTCGTCGCTATCCCGATGCCGAAAGTCGCTTCGATGCATTTGTCGCGCGCGACCCACTGCGACCGGCCCGCGAGGCCTTGCAGCGCCTTGTGGACCGAGAGCTTACGCAGCCGAGCTCGGGCAAGGCGAAGGCCGATCAATCTGTTGATAAAAACGTATCCCAATCATCGCAGTCACGCCTGGCGGGCAGCGCGGAGCTGCCCGGACAGTGCTGGCTGGTCGCCGACCGCCTGGACAATCAAGCCATAGGCGAGCGATGGCTGGAGCTGGCGCGGCAACTCGCCCGCCAGCGTCAGCCGATCAGCTTGCTTCTGATCGAAGACAGCCCATGGGAAGTGCAGCTCCTGGCAACCGGTCGGGTAACCCGCCTGCCTGTTGTGGAGGGTTTGAATGCCATGCAGGTAGCTCAGCTGTGCGACACCCGCCTGGCATTGAGCCTCGATGAAACGTCACGCATTTTGCCAAATGGCCCTTGCTACAGCACTCAGCTGGCCATCGAACACCAGCTGCCGCTGTACGCGCCTTCTTCTTCCGGCTTGAGTGCGCTCGGTGCATTAAGCATTGAATTGCTGCAGCCCTATCTCACAGAGCCCGCTTGCGCCTGATTACCTATGAACGCACCCGAAACATATGTACCCCAATTGCTTGGCGCCATTACCGGCCTACACGGCGACGTGTTGCAGGGCTGGGCGATGGACGCACAGAACCCGCAATTGCGCCTGGCCGTTGAGATCTATATCGATCACATCTTTGTCGCCCTGGTGCGCGCGGATATGGAGCAGCCATCGGACGCACCTGGCGATGGCTTCCATGGTTTCGCTGTTCAGCTGCGTCCGGCGTGGCTTGAGAACGCGGACCACGTGACCGCGCGCATCGCCAACAATGGACCATGGCTGGATGGGGCGTTGGCTTTGGCTGATGCCAGCAAGAGCAGTGCCCCCGCGCCCATCGCGACACAAGCCTGGTACACCGGTGGATTGAAAATCAAAGGCTGGGCCTGGGACCCCGACGCACCAAGCCGCCATGTCATCGTGCAGGCGCGTGAAGGCCTGCGCCAGCTCGTGACGGCCAAAGCTAATCAGCCTCACCCTGCCCTGATCTACCGCTCCACCGCCGATCACGGCTTTGACATCGATCTGCCGTGGGAGCTTGCCGATGGTCAACCCCATGAAATCCATCTCGAGACCGATAACGGCACACCTCTGACCGGCAGCCCCATCCGCCTCTGTCTGCACCCGGAGGGCTTCGGTGCGCTGCTCCAACGCTTTTGGCCGACTCAGGAGAGCGAGAAGGGCCAAACCTCAAGTGTGCCGGCTTTGCTGAATCAGCTTGCCAAGACCCAGGACATCCACTTCCCGCGCAGCGCCGGCTTCAGTCATTACCCGCTCTGGCATGCCGTGTTCCAACAGCCCCAGCCGTACCAGCAAACACCTGGCATGGCGTTGGTGGTCTTGCTAGGGGAGGGCAGCGAAGAGGACGAAGCCACCACCCGCCAGAGTATTCAAAAGCAGCGCCTGCCCGCCGAGCAGGTTCAGATCATCGCGCCGGCTGCGGATGCACTGCTGAATGAGTTGGCCAGGCATGTCGCAACGGCCAGCATCATCGTGCCGGTGCACAAGGGTGACCGCCTGGCCGGCCATGCGCTAGATACCCTGCTGACGCTGCTTGCCGAGTCGGGAGCCGGCTGGGCTTATGCCGATTGCGACCAAGACGATTCAACGGGTGAGCGCAGCAACCCCTGGTTCAAACCGGGCTGGGATGAAACCCTTTTCTACGGTGCGGACATCGTCACCCCTGGCGCTGCGCTAACCGGCGCTTCCGTTTCCAAGGCCATGGCCGAGCTTGCCCAGGCGGGCCTCGCTGGAAAGGCCAGCTGGCATTGGCTGTTGGCAGGCGTCGTGGCCAGCAACAAGGCTCCGGTGATGCATATCCCGCAGGTGCTCTATCACCGTCGCGCCCAGGCGCTGGTAAGCCCGCACCTGGCGCTGCCTGATAGCCAACGCCACGCGGCGCTTAACTGGTTGGCGCAACAGCGCGCACCCGGCGCTAGCGTGCAAGCGAATCCGCAGTACCCCGGCCTCAGCCGCGTAAACTGGCCATTGCCGGAATCCTTGCCGCTGATCAGCCTTATCGTGCCCACGCGCGATCAGCTCAAGCTGCTGCGCACTTGTATCGATGGTCTGCTCGACAGCACTGACTATCCGGCGCTGGAAATCATCATTGTCGACAACGGCTCCTGCATCCCCGAAACGCTCGAGTATTTGGAGCACATCCAGAGGCGCGGTGTGCGTGTGCTGCCATACCCCTATGCCTTCAACTACGCCGCCATCAACAACTGGGCGGCTGAACGTGCCAACGGCAGCATCATCGGGCTGGTTAACAACGACATCGAGATCCTCCATCCCGACTGGCTGAAGGAAATGCTCGCCGAGCTATTGCGCCCCGGTATCGGCGCAGTAGGTGCCAAGCTCATGTGGCCCAACGGCATGGTTCAACATGGCGGTGTGGTGGTCGGCATCAACGGCCTGGCCGCGCATACCGGCAATAACCTCAACCGTGATGACGCTGGGTACCTGGGTTTCAATCACTTGGCGCGTGAGCAGAGCGTAGTCACCACCGCCTGCCTGCTGATACGCAAAACCGACTACCTGCGCCTCGGTGGCATGGACGAAAAGCGTTTTACCGTTACCTTCAACGACGTGGATATGTGCATGCGTCTGGGAGAGACCGGCAAATGCCTGGTCTGGACGCCGTTTGCGAACCTCATCCACGCCGAATCCGCCAGCCGCGGCAAAGAAGACACGCCCACCAAGGCCGCCCGTGCCGGTCGCGAACAGATGTATTTCATCGAGCGTTGGTCGCAGGCCGGACAGCTCGATCCCTATTACCACCCATGCCTGAGCGCCGACTATCTGGCCGGCCCCTATGGCGGTCTCGCGCTGCCCCCACGCAACACCGCACCGCGTTGCGCAGGTCACTTACCAAAGAATTCCTGATGAAAATTACCCAAGAAGACCTCGCCCAGTTTGTCCCTAGCCTGCGCGTGCCAGGGAGCAAAACGCTGCTACACGTAGGCTGCGGAAGTGCCAGCCCTGAGCGCCTGCCGGACTGCTTCAAATCCGCGCAATGGCATGAAGTGAAACTGGACGTCGACCCAAAAGTGAAGCCCGACATTGTCGCCAGCCTCACCGACATGAGCGTAGTGGCGAGCGCGAGCGTCGACGCCGTATGGTCATCACACAACATCGAGCATCTCGAAGGCTTCCAGGTGCCGCAGGCCCTGCAGGAAATCCGTCGCGTGCTCAAGCCCGGCGGCTTCGCCCTGATCACCTTGCCGGACCTGCAGCGCATCGCCGAACTGGTTGCCCAAGGGCGCGGCGATGACGTGATGTACACGTCACCGGCCGGCCCCATCACCCCGCTGGACATGCTCTTTGGCCACCAGGCTTCGCTGGCGCGGGGAAACCACTACATGGCTCACCGAACCGGCTTCACCGCCAAGCGGCTGGGTAAAATGCTGGCGGAAGCGGGGTTCGGAGAAGTGCGCGTGCTCAAGGGGCGGTCGTTTGATTTGTGGGCGGTAGCGCTTAACAACAAGCAACCCAGCGAAGCAGATTTGCAACCTAACCAAGCCAATTGCCCTCAAGAGCGACAAGCATGACAGTTACTTCCGCACCGACCGCATCGTCAGTGGAAATCATCGGCCATTTCGATTACATCCAAGACGGTTATGCGTATGGATGGGCTTTTGTTCCCAGCCAACCCACGCAACGCAGGGTCATCGAAATCATCGCCGAAGGAGAAGTTGTCGGCCATGGCACTGCTGAGCAATTCCGTGAAGACTTGCGCAACGCCGGCCTTGGCGACGGCAGCTGCATGTTCAGCCTCAAGCTGTCCCACGAGCTGTTCGACGGTCACGTCCACAGCCTGACAGCACGCGACGCGCAAACCGGCCAACCGCTCGCCGGTGGGCCGCATGAATTCGGCCCGGAAGTACGCACGCAGCCACACGCGCAAATCGCCCGCGTCGAGGGCCTGCGCCTGCTGGCCGAACTCTTCGAGCATCCGGCTTACGCGCATCTCGCCGGGCGTGCGGGCAGCTTCGCCCAGGCCTATCGCCTCGCCTCGCGCCTGCAGGAAACCGACCAGCTGATCGAGGCGTACACCGCCTGGGATGCCATCAACAACGCCTTCGGCGGCCACCCGTTGATCGGCTGCAAGCTCGGTGAGGTGTTGCTGCTCCAGGGCCAGCCGGCCGCTGCGCTGGAAGCCTTCCGCACTGCCGCAGGCGACGACCTGCGCCTGCACTGGGCGCACCTCAGCATGGCCAATGCGCTGGAGGCGCTCGGGCGCTTCGATGAAGCGGAAGAAGCCCTTCAGGTTGCAGTTGCGCTGCAGCCGCACGACGCCGGCCTGCAGGCAAGGCTCAACGAACTGCAGAACCGCTCGCTCCCCCAGCGCATCGATCAACTGATTGCCAATGGCCAACGCGACCAGGCCATCGGCCAACTGAAGCGGCTGCTTCGTCGCGAGCCCGAGCACAAGGTAGCGATGAGCCTGCTCGGCGACCTGCTGACGCCTCCGGACGAGCAAACCGACGACCTGCCGGGGCTCGCCCGTCTGCGGGAGTTTCGCAAGGCCCAGCGGTTGCTCGATGCCCTGCTGGATGACGTGGAAGCAGAACTGAGCGAGTCCGCCCGATGAATACGCTCCTGAATCACATTCGTCAGCACACGACGGGCCAACTGGACACTGTCCTGGTGATCGGCGCGGGCAATGGCAGCGCATTGCCACGCTGGCGCGAGATGGGTTGCGCGAAGCTCGTCTTGGCCGAAGCGCACCCCCGGCAAGCCGAGGAACTGGCGCGGCGCATCCGCAGCGACCTGGGCGAAGAGCTGCTGGCCGTGGCAATCACGCCTGCCGACCAGCCAACCGCCACGCTACAGGCGCTGAACAACCCCGCATATTCCAGCCTGCAGTCACCGCATGGCCTGCTGGACTGCTACCCGAACCTGCGCATCGACGGGCCCCTGCAAACACCCGCAACCAGCCTGACCAGCCTGCTCGAACAGCAAGCCCTGAATACGGACGCCGATCACCTGCTGCTGCTCAGCGCTCCAGGCCAGGCCTTCGACCTGCTGCACAGTGCGCCCCACGACCTGCTGCAAGCCTTCCGCTGGCTGCAGGTCAATACCAGCAGCGAGCCCCTTTACGAAAACGAGCGCAATCTGGCCGCCCTCACCGCACTGCTACGCGAGGCCGGTTTCGATCTGGCTCAGGAAGATCCCGATGCGCTCTACCCGCAAGCCAGCCTGCTGTTCGAATGCAACCCCAATGCCGTGCGAACCCTGCGCCTTGAGCGCGAAGTCGATACGTTGCGCAACCGCCTGACGGAAACCACCCAGCAGGCCGCCACGCTTGAGGCAGAGCTGCAAACGCAACTGAGCGAACAATCCGCAGCCCTGGCAGAACAGACCCACGTCGCTAGCGAACGCCAGGCACAACTCGACCAGCTCTCCAAAGAGAAAGCCGAGCTCACCGCCGCACGCGACGCCCTAACCAAGGACAAAACAGCCCTTACCCAGGCCCGCGACGAACAGGCCAAGCTCGCCACCGAACGCCAGGCACAACTCAACCAGCTCACCAAAGAGAAAGCCGAACTCACGGCCGCGCGCGACACCCTGGCCAAAGACAAAGCAGCCCTCACCCAGGCCCGCGACGAACAGGCCAAGCTCGCCACCGAGCGCCAGGCACAATTCGACCAGCTCACCAAAGAAAAAGCCGAACTCACCGCCGCCCGCGACGCCCTGGCCAAGGACAAAACAGCCCTGACCCAGGCTCGCGACGAACAAGCCAAGCTCGCCACCGAGCGCCAGGCACAATTCGACCAGCTCACCAAAGAAAAAGCCGAACTCGCCACCGCTCGCGACGCCCTGGCCAAGGACAACACAGCCCTGACCCAAGCTCGTGATGAGCAGTCCCAGCTAGCTACCGAGCGCAAGGCACAACTGGACAAGATCACCGCCGAGCGCGACCAGCTGCAAAAGAGCCTCAACGAGAACAAGAAGGCGCTGGAAGGCGCCAAGCAACAGATCCAGCAACTCGAAGAAGAGGCCAGCGAAAGCCTGCATCGCCAGCAGTTGCTGCATGAAGAGTTGATCAAGGCCGAAGCGCAGATCGAGCTGATCAAGGACCTGTTGCTGCGCGAGCCGGGGCTTTGATGGTGGGCAATATGTTCAGAACCCTCACCCGCTGGCTACGCGGCAAGCCAACGCCGGCTCCGGTAGAGAGCAAGGAGCCCGCGCTGGCGCAGGCTGGAGATCTGGCCCCTGCGAGCGAGGAAAGCCACTCGCACCCGGTCGTCTACGATGAAAACCTGCTGGAACGCAGCCGCACCCAGTGGCAGTTCGGCGACTGGGCGAGCCTCGCCAAGCTGGAACGCAGCACCCTCCAGCACCACCCGGACCGCGCCAAGCTCGCGTTGCTCGCTGCAGCCGGCCATCAGCAGCTCCGCAACGAGTCCGCCGTCCGCCAGTTCACGCAATTGGCACTGGATTGGGGCTGCGGCAAGAAGCTAGCGAGCCAGTTGCTAATCGCCGGCGTGCACAACACGCTGGGCCGTGCGGCCGGGCTGGATCAGGGCCAGGAGCGCGCACTCCAGCATTTCGAGCGCGCCATCGGCGTCGCCATGCCCGGAGCCGACCAGCGCCTGCTGGCACGCGCCCGGGCCGGCGAAGAGTTCGCACAGCTTGGCCTGCCTGCTCCACTCGAAGCGCTACCTGCAGGGCGCGCGGCCAGCGTACGCCTGCAAATGCCGGCATTCGGCGGTGCCATGCAGGCCACTGCCGAGCAGCTGCAAAAGCAGAATGCCGAACTCTCGCAACAGCTCACCAAACAGGGCGATGACCTGATCAAGGTTCGTAAAGACCTGGAAAGCGCCGTGAAGAAGGAGATCCTCAACGCCACCCAGCAGCTGGAAGCCTACCTCGGCGTGCAGAATTTTCTGAACCACGGCGAGCGCATTCCCGGCATGCACGGCTGGCCGATCAGCCCGGACTTCGCCCTGTACCTGATCGAACTGATCGACAGCAACGACTATGACCTGATCATCGAATTCGGCTCCGGCACCTCAACCGTCGTTATGGCCAAGGCGCTGGCTCGCATCGCCCCCCGCAGGCAGAAGGCGAAGCCACTGCAGGTGGCCTTCGAGCACCTCGAGCAATACCACGCGCAAACCCAGGCAAACCTGCAACAGGCGGGGCTTGCTGACGCCGTGCAGCTGGTGCTGGCACCGCTGGAGCCGTACACGGCACCGAACGGCAACACCTACCCCTACTACAGCTGCCACGCCGCTCTGGCGGACCTGGCCAGCCAACTACCCATGGAACAGCCGAAGGTGCTGGTGATGGTGGACGGCCCGCCCGCATCCACCGGCAAGCATGCCCGCTACCCCGCGGTGCCAGCGGTACTTGCGCATTTAAAGCATGCCCGCCTCGACATACTGCTAGATGACTACTTCCGTGAAGATGAAAAAGAAGCCGCCGCGCTATGGATAAAAGATTTTGAAACAGCCGATCACAAGGCAGAATCAGAAAGCATAAATTTAGAAAAAGACGCGCTCTTTATTACAAGCCAGCACACAACCAACTAACCACCAAAAGAATATCACCATGCACAACACAGTCATCGCAGTTCTTGGTCTGGGCTATGTAGGCCTGCCTCTAATAGTCGAATTCGGCAAGAAAATTCGCACTATCGGATTCGATATCTCCAAGGAAAAAGTCGAGTCCTGCCAGAATGGCAAAGACCCTTCTTTCGAGCTTTCGGACGAGGAGATGAAGGCTGGCATTTACGCCAGCTATACAGATAACCCTGCTGCTCTTGCCGATGCAGATATAATAATTATTGCTGTGCCAACTCCAGTTGATGAATCCAACACCCCCGACTTCGGGCCATTGATTGGGGCCTCGGCCAGTGTTGGACAAAATATTAAAAAAGGCGCCATCGTCGTATACGAGTCAACCGTTTATCCTGGTGCCACCGAAGAAATCTGCATCCCGATCCTCGAAAAAGAATCCGGCTTAAAGTGGAAGCAAGATTTCTTCGTTGGGTATAGCCCTGAGCGAATCAACCCGGGCGATAAAGAGCATACGCTCACCAAGATTCTCAAGATTGTCTCCGGCGATACACCTGAAACCCTTGAAAAGGTCGCAGCGCTCTATGAGTTGATCGTTGAGCCTGGTGTGCATCGGGCAAGTTCAATCAAGACAGCGGAAGCTGCCAAGGTAATCGAGAATACCCAGCGCGATTTAAATATCGCACTGATGAACGAGCTTGCAATCATTTTCGACAAGCTGGGTATCGATACTACAGAGGTGCTCGAAGCTGCCGGCACCAAGTGGAACTTTCTCAAGTTCAAGCCAGGCCTGGTGGGCGGACATTGCATTGGTGTCGATCCATACTACCTCACCCACAAGGCCGAGGTAGTGGGTTATCACCCACAAGTCATTCTTGCTGGACGGCGCATCAACGACAGCATGGGCAAATACATCGCTGAAACTACCGTAAAAAAAATGATTTCCTCCGGATCGATCATCAAAGGCGCGCGGGTCAATGTGTTGGGCCTGACCTTTAAGGAAGACTGCGCCGATCTGCGCAACAGCAAGGTCATCGATATCATTCGTGAACTGCAAAGTTATGGAATCGAGGTTTCGGTCACCGACGCCTATGCCGATCCGGAAGAAGCGATGGAAGAGTACGGCGTCCGATTAATCGAGTGGGACAAACTTCCTCAGGCGGATGCCATCGTTGCCGCAGTGTGCCACCGTGCCTACAAATTTCTCGACCATGATGCGATTGCGCAGATACTGCGCCAAAATGGTGCATTTATCGATGTGAAAGCTGCTTTTAATGCCCAGACACTTGCTGCGGCCGGCTACGCAGTTTGGCGCCTTTAATTTAAAAGCTACACATCCGCGCCTCAGACATAAGCAGAGACTTCTAATGGCTTCATAGGCCATATCTAACACAACTTCGTCATCTCGGCGGCTTCCTGCGCCCAAAGAGTGCCGGAGGCGTAAAAATTAATAGCCAACTCAATCACCGAAAAGTTCTAACTGGTTTTCCTAAAATGAATGAGTCATATACCATAAAAGAAGCAAACACCCTATTTCGCGAAAAAAAGTACAGCGAAGCATTAAAGGCGTATGAAGAAATCATAAGCAAGCACCCCGAAAAAGCCAGCCTCTATTCAGCAAACATTAAGATAACGCGAAGAAAACTTAACATAAAAGCCATTCCCACACCCCAAGTTATTCAACCAACAAATTTCATACCACAATACCTTTGCAACGTTACGTCTTCTTCGGCATACGCATGGATGAATAAAAAAATCAATGAAAATCTAGACATAATACCCTCAGAAAAAGCAACCAACCTAGTCTCGATAGTGATGCCCATACGGAACTGCGCCGAAATAATTGAGCACAGCATCGCGTCCATACAAAATCAAAGCCACAAGAACATCGAAATTATTGTGGTTGATGATTTCAGCACAGACAACACCCAAGATATCGTCCTAAACTTAGCGCAAAAAGATAACAGAATAAAATACAAGAAACTCAATTCAAATCTGGGTACTTACTTCGCAAGATCATACGGCGTCCATTTGTCAGAAGGCGACTTCGTCACCTTCCAAGACGCTGATGACTTTTCACATAGCTTCAGGATTGAACATCATTTAAAAATTGCACTAAAAAACAACCTTACCATCACAACATCAAACTATGCCCGCTTCGATTTAAATAGCGGGAAGATTGTAAACTTTCATGGCCGCGATCATCATTACGGATTCATTACCACTTTTGTTAAGCGATCGCTGTTTAACGAGATTGGATCCTTTGACTTGACAACCAGAGGGGGCGACGCAGAATTTTCCGAACGGATAGCTAGATACGTTGATAAGAATGAAATATACCATATTTCAGTACCTTACTATCTTGCCTCTGACATGCCAGGCTCCTTATCACATGGAGAAATAGACCGAAACACAAATGATAAAATGATGTCCTTATCATTTCCTCGGGCAAAGTATACAAAAAAATTTCAAGCCATTCAGCAAACATTCTCAAAGTTGGAATCTGCCCAAGTCTTTCGCTTTCCGATGCTCAGGAGCCCTTACAATTTACCCTACCCATTAAATAACTCCAACGTTGGAGACTACATATTTATTGGGTGCATTTGCACCATACCTGAAAGAAAGGATATTTTTGAGAAATCGTTTAGATCAATAGAAGCGCAGGTAGACATAATTTACGTCTACCCGGACAAATATAAAGAAGAAGAAATACCCGACTACTTAATTAAATCGCCAAAAGTCAAGATACTATCCACAGAAGACCACCCCGGACTTAGAGATGGTGCTAAATTCCTCCCCTTACAGCTAGGGCTCATGGATGTGGCCATTGATAAAACAATTATATTTACGTTTGATGATGATATCTATTACCCGCCCGACTACACGCACAGTCTCTTTAACCGTTTAAAGAGCATTGATTTCTCTGGCGTCGTAGGCGTTCACGGCGCAATTCTACAAGAAAACTTTGAGAATTTTAGATCAGATCGAACAGTCTTTAATTTCAAACATTTTTTGGAAAGGCAAACCTGTGTCGATGTATTAGGCACAGGCACCACTGCTTTCCGGGCAGATTTGCTGAGAAGCCGCTTTCAATCTCAAGACATCAATCCTGGATTTATTGACATTAGTCTCGCTATTGTATGTCGTAAAAACCACATTCCAATGTATTGTGTCAGCCGCCCCCATGCATGGCTTCAAGATCTAACTGAGGGCGTGGACACTCCATCGCTTTGGAATGAGTTAGTAAATAATTCAACGCCACATACGCAAGCATTAAAGAAACTAGGTGCCCGCATGTGGGGGCAAAATGCCATTAAACTTTTATTTGTTGAATCAACCATATACCTTCCGAAAAATAAAACAAAGGAAACTCGCTCGCTTAATATAGACATGACAGATAAAAGGCTTCATTTCTGGAGGCTACGTTTAGAGTCTGATTCCATTTATCGAGTCTCTATTATGTTTACAGAGACAGCTAACTTAGAAGGGTTGGTCACCTTAGAAAACACAAATTCAGGAAAAGAAATTTATAGCAAACAGCTGACAAGCAGTCATATATCATTTCTCTGCAACGGGGCGCTTAATAAAAACATAGGTTTAAACTTATCCAAAATAAAACCAAAAGAAGAGCACATCGACATAGAAATCTCAGTTGAGAAATTATTTGAGTCGAAATTACCAAGAATATCAAGACAAGATGATAGAGCTGTAACAGCCTGCCTAGCCACTTACCCCCCGAGGGAAAACTGCTTAGAAGACGTTATTACCGCGACCTTGCCCCAAGTGGATAAGCTTTGCGTCTACCTAAATAGGTACTCAAGCCCACCACGCTCAGTTGTTGAGGTGCTGGAGAGTAAAGAAAAAGAAAGCTCGATTGACTTTATTCTTGACTATAGTGGGAAGCCCAAGGCCAGTGGCAAGTTCAGGTGGCTCGATTACAGTGGGTATGTTTTCACGTTGGATGACGACATCGTATACCCCGGGGATTACTTCAAACATCTAATTGGGTGGATTGAAAAATACAAAAGAAAAGCATTTATTGGGGTCCATGGCATAATTTTCAAAGAGCAGGTATCTTCTTTTCACAGTAGTTCAGAGTCCTCTATCGCTCAAAAATTCAACTTTTCTGCACCTCTTCCTGACGTAAAAAAAGTGCATATGATAGGAACTGGCACTTTAGCATTTCATTCATCATTGATTTATCCATACAGGAAGGAGCTGTACGAGCTAATGAATTTTCGATCAGGTTATGAAAACGCTAATGACGAATGCTTAGCTGTTTTCTGCAATAAAAAGAATATCCCCATGTACATAGCACCAAGACAAGAAGGGTGGCTACGAAGCAATAAGAAGATGAAATATGGGATATACGAAGAACACTTCAATGATGAATCACTCTCGAAATCAGTAATAGAACTTCTCTCGTCGGCCAACCCCTGGCCTAATCTGCCGTGAAGTTCTTGATGGAAAGGTCAAAAGCTATAGAGGATATCGCGCATTTCCGCGAGGCGGGCATGGCGGATATCTACCTGTCGCTGTTCTGCAAGCAGCGCAATATTCCGATGGTGGCCATCGCGCGGCCGGAGGGCTGGCTGCAGGAGTTGCCTTCGCCCAACACCAGCCTCTACCAGGAATTTCGCCAGGTCGACGACCGCCAGTCATTGTTGATCCGCACCTACAGGCCCTGGGGCTACACGGCGATTCGCCAGGCACTGGCTGGAGTTAGGCAGCGCGTCGATGATGCTCAGGTCCATCAGCGCCTCGAAGCGCTCGTTCCGGCCCTGCACCAGTGTCTGAGGTAAGCCGGATGAAAATTGCCGTCGCCGGTATCGGCTATGTGGGCGTCTCCAATGCAGTGCTGCTTGCACAGCACTGCGACGTGGTCATGCTCGATCTCGATTCGCTCAAGGTCGATGCGATCAACCGCAAGCACGCGCCCATAGCCGATGCAGAGCTGGTGGACTTTCTGGGCAACAAGGCACTGCGCTTGCGCGCGACCCAGCAGCCCGAAAACGCTTATAGCGACGCCGACTTTGTCATCATCGCGACGCCGACCGACTTCGACGACGCCAGCAATCGCTTCAATACCGACTCGGTCGAGTCCGTCATAGGTGATGTGCTGGCGCTCAACCTGTCGGCCACCCTGGTGATCAAGTCCACCGTTCCGGTCGGCTTCACCGAGCGCATGCGCAGGCAGTTCGGCACTGACAACATCATTTTTTCACCGGAATTCCTGCGGGAAGGCAAAGCACTGCACGACAACCTCTACCCGTCGCGCATCGTGGTAGGTGATCGCTCTGAGCGGGGCAGGCAGTTCGCGGAGTTGATGCTGCAAGGTGCAATCAAGAAAGACGTGCCAGTGCTGTTCACCGACTCGACCGAGGCCGAGGCGATCAAGCTGTTCGCCAATACCCACCTCGCGATGCGGGTGGCCTACTTCAATGAACTGGACACCTACGCCGAGCGGCATGGCCTGGATAGCCGGCAAATCATTGAAGGCGTCGGGCTGGACCCACGCATCGGCGGGCACTACAACAATCCGTCCTTCGGTTATGGCGGCTATTGCCTGCCGAAGGACACCAAGCAGTTGTTGGCCAACTACAGCGATGTACCGCAAACGCTGATCCGCGCCATCGTCGACTCCAACACCACACGCAAGGATTTCATTGCCGAGTCGATCATCCAGCGTAACCCGCGGCGGGTCGGGGTTTATCGCTTGGTGATGAAGGCCGGCTCGGACAATTTCCGCACGTCGGCCATCCAGGGGATCATGAAGCGCATCAAGGCCAAGGGTATCGAGGTGGTGGTATACGAGCCGGTGCTAAAGGAAGACAGCTTCTTCAACTCGCACGTGGTGCGTGATCTGGAAGAGTTCAAACACATGTGTGACGTGGTGATCGCCAACCGGCTCACCGATGAAATAACCGATATCCGCGAGAAGGTCTACACGCGCGACCTGTTCGGTAAGGATTGATTCACGGGCCTGTTACGGCTCGCTTTGACTATTGGAGTGACCATGCAAACGTTCGTGTCCGGCTTGCCGGAGCAGGCCAGTTTTACCGCCCTGGGTGGAGCCTCGGGCAGCTTGCTGCAGTGGCTGACGGCAGGCGACTTCATTGCCCAGGCCCTGGCGGCAGCCGATGATGAAGCCGGCGGACAATGGCTCTGGCTGTATCGCGCGCCTTGGGCGCTGTTGGCGCAAGGCGGCAGCCAACCCAGCGCCGAGGTGCTTGCGCAATGGCAGGCCCAGCAGCGCGCCGTGCTGCAACTGCGGCGCCACCTGCGCCAGCGCCTGGTGCTGGTGAATGTCGACCGGGTTGCTTCGCCACTGCTGGCCGAGCGTTTCGGCGTGCCTTTTATCGAGGGTGCGCAGCCGGATGAGAAGCCCGCCGTGCCGCTGCTATCGACCCTGGCCAACCTGTTCGAGCAGATGGCGCCCGAATGCTGGGAGCTTTACGAAGCCCTCGAAGCCGCCGCCTGGCTGCCCGAAGGCGAGCCTGAATTTCGCACCAACCGCGCTTTGCCGCGTGCGGCTGAGCTGACCGAACTGCTGGACCTGGTCCGCGCGGGCAAGCAGCTGGCTGCGCTCAGCCAGCGCCTGGACGCGCGCGAAACCGAGCTGCAGCAGTTGAATGAACAGTTGAGCAGCGCCCAGGCAGCCAGCGAAACCACAGAGCGGCAGGCCCAGCAGCAGCTCATCGACCACCAGCAAGCCCTGCAAGCCGCACGCACCCAGGCCGAGGCGCTGCAGGCAGAGAAACAGAGCCTCACCGAGGAAAACGAACTGCTGCTGAACCAGCTGCATCAGGTGCAGGAGGAGCTGGAAAAACACTACCTCGACGGCGTCTCCCTCAAGGAAAAGCAAGCCGCGTTGGAGAAGGAACTGGCCCAAACCAAAGCAGCCCACCAGCAAGCGAGCAAGGAGCTGGCCGCCGCAAGCGGCAAGGCCACCGAGGCGGAGAAAGCACGCCAGAAGCTCGCCGCCGAGCTCGAAAGCTTGCAAAAGGAGAAAGCGGAGCTGCAGGCCAAGGCGCAGTCCGACGCCGAGGAAAATGAGCTGCTGCTGAACCAGCTGCATCAGGTGCAGGAAGAGCTGGAGAACTACTACCTGGCCAACCGCGAGATCCTCACCGTGATGGGCCAGTCAGAACAGACGCTGCACCGCGCCCGTGGCGTGATCAGCCGAATGGCTGCGCATGGCTGATCTGCCCACGGCGGCGCCTGTGCTGGTCGATGCGGCGTGGTATCTGCGCACCTACCCGGATGTAGCGGCTGCTGGCGTCGATCCGCAGCAGCACTACCAGCTGCACGGCCGTGCCGAGGGCCGGCTGCCGCGTCCGCTGCGCGCATTGCGGCTGGAAGATGCACTTTGGGGCGGCTTTGCCCGGCTCGCATTGCCGGAACTGCAGGCCTGGTTGCAGCAGACCACCGACCCCGACGAGTGCGCCAGCGCCGCCTGGGCATTGGCACGCTGGTATGCCAGCCACGGCCAATGGCAAGCGGCGCTGCCGCTGCTCCAGTCGCTGGAAAGTAAGTTGCCGCCCTGGCTGGATCACGCCGGGCCAGTGTTGCTGGGCGTCGAGGTGCTGCTGCGCAACGGCCAGCGCGAACAGGCGCATGCTTGGCTGCGCGAGGCGATGGCACGCAATCGCGCACTGCCGGACCTCTGCCTCGCAGCGGCCAACGCGCGCTTGCCCGCTGCCGCTGGTGAGCCGCTGCCGGACGCCGCGCTGCGGTTGGGCTGGATCAACGCAGTCTTCACGTCGGCAAATCTCGCGCCGATCAGCCTGCGCGACCCGCTTGCGCCGCTGAGCCTGGACAATCTGCATGCGCAGCCGCCGCAGGTTGGCGAGTGGGCGGAACAGGCGCAGCCAAAGATCAGCGTGATCATGCCGGCCTTCAACGCCGCCGCCTTTATCGAAACGGCGTTGCGCAGCCTGCAGGCGCAAACCTGGCAGAACCTCGAAATACTCGTCGTCGACGATTGCAGCTCGGACGACACCTGCGAGCATGTCGCAGCCATGGCTCGGGAGGATGCGCGCATCCTGCTGCTGCGCCAGCCGTGCAATGGCGGCGCCTATGCCGCGCGTAACGCGGCGCTGCAACGGGCGAGCGGGGAATTTCTCGTCAACCACGATAGTGACGACTGGTCCCACCCGCAGCGGCTGGAGCGGATGGCGCAACCCTTGCTGCAGCGCGCAAACCTGATCGGCACGCTGGCCGATTGGGTGCGGACGGATACGACGCTGCACTTCCAGAACTGGCGAATCGTGGATCGACTGATCGAGCCAAGCGTCTCCACGTTCATGGTCCGCAAGGCTGCAGTCCAGCGGCTAGGCGGCTGGGATGAAGTGCGAGTCGCAGCCGATCATGAGCTGCGCCAGCGCCTCTTGCAGGTGCATGGCCCGGACTCGATTGCCCATGTGCTGCCGGGTATACCGCTGGTGTTGGCTCGTCAGTTGCCTGAGTCGCTGACCATGGCGCCGGCAACGCATTTACGCTCGCTGTTCTTCGGCCTGCGTCGCTTGTATAGCGAGTTGGCGCAAACCTGGTATGGCATGGCTGATACGCCGGCGGCGTTGAGCTTGCCGCCCGCTGCTGAGCGGGCTTTTCCCGCGCCAGCGCCCATGCTGCGAACCGCGCAGGCCACGGCCCATTACGATTACCTGCTGATCGCCGATCTGAGCGCCGAATCACGAACTGCAGCGGCCAACCGCGCCCAGGTGCAACGCTTGCTCGCTCTTGGCGCAAAGGTTGCCCTGTTTCACTGGCCGGAGTACCAGCGCCCCGAGCCAATCGACCCGCTGTTTCTGCGCCATGCGGTGCAACGGGAGCTGGACGTTGTGCTAGCCGAGCAGCGCCTGGAGGTGGAACACGTGCTGGTCGTTGGCCGGCATCTACTGGCCAAGCCGCTGGATCGGGTGTCTCGGCTGCGCTTTCAAAGCATCCGCCTCGTAGACGAGGCGCCAGGCGAACCCATATCGACCGTGGACGCGCCGGACCTCTTCGCAGCGCAGTGGTATCTGCAGCGCTACCCGGATGTTCGCGCCGCTGGAATTGACCCGTGGCAGCACTATCTGCAGCATGGCGCCGCGGAAGGTCGCGATCCTGGCCCAAACTTCAATACCGCCCACTACCTCGCGCAATCGGCTCAGGCCCGTGACAGCGGCATGCCAGCGCTTTTGCATTACCAGCAGATCGGACGCGACTTGGGCCTTGATCCCCGACACCCCTTCCTGCCGGGCCGCCAGGCTCATCGCCCGGGCCGACCGACTGTGCTGCTGTGCGCCCACGCTGCGGAGCGGCAATTATTCGGCGCCGAGCGCTGCCTGCTGGATGTGCTGAACGCCTGCGCAGTGCTGGACCTGAACGTGCTGGTCAGCGTGCCCAGCCTGGTCAATGTCGACTATGTCTCCGCACTGCAGGCGAGAAGCCGAGGTGTCGCTTGCATCCCGCATATTCCCTGGCAGGCGCAGAGCGCACTCTGCGCGGTTGCGGTGCAGCGCTTCACGGAGCTGATCCACAGCCACGGCATCGATCTGGTTCAGGCAAACACCCTGACGCTGCGTGAACCTCTGATCGCAGCCCGCAACGTGGGCGTACCTGCATACGTACACATCCACGAATCGCCCGCCCATGACCCAGACCTGGCAGGCACCATTTGCCTGCCGGCCGAGCGGATTGTCGAGCAGGTGCTGGCAAGTGCTGACGTCGTGCTGGCCAATTCGGCGTTTACCGCACGCCAGTTCGCGAAGCCGGGGGCTACCCATGTGGCGGGCAATATCATCGATGCAGCGGCATTCGACTTGCCGAACGACATCGACCCGCACGCCATCACCGCCGCGCTGATCAGCAGCAACCTGCCGAAAAAGGGCTTGCAGGACATTCAGGCACTGGCGCAGCTGTTGGCACAGGACACACCGAACCTCCGCCTGCTACTGATCGGCCCGGACAACGAGCATGTGGCGCAACTCAGCGAGCAACAGGCACGCGGCGAACTGCCTGCCAACCTGCTGATCCGTCCCTACACGGCCACGCCCCAGGCGGCGATTGCGCAGGCCAATATCGTGCTCAACCTCTCCCATTGCCAGGAAACCTTCGGCCGCACAGCCCTGGAAGGTCTGGCAGCCGGCCGCCCGGTAATCGGCTATGGGCACGGCGCGCTGCCGGAGCTGATCGAGGATGGCGTCGACGGTTATCTGGCCGAGCCCGGCGACATCGCTGCAGTCGCCGCACACCTGCGCCAGCTCTGCCAAAACCCGCAGCGCATATTGGACATGGGCGAGGCGGGCCGCCGCACGGCTCGAAACCACGATTTGTCACGGTTGTGCCGGCAGCTGGAACGAGCCTATGTACGGGATTTACCGATGATCAAGGTAGATTCGTGCGAGGACGTTGGGTAGACCAGTCTTCTGCCCTTGGGAACGGAGTGGCGCTTTGGCTACATCGGCTCCTACCCTGAAAAGCTCAGGTTGGGTATTCTCCGCACGGCTTAATCCTTACCGGAGCCAGAAATGATCATGGAGAATCTCGCTCGCCGACAGCAACCGGATGATGCCGTCGAATCGAAGCTACCAGTCTGCCCGCCTGTAACTTCTTTCCGTCCCATGGAGCCCGGGGTGACGGCTGCTTTGGGAAGTTTGCATGGTATTGCTTACGGGCCTTGGCGCGACCACCCGACCAGCGCTGAAGAGTGGGAGTTACCCGACATGGTTAATTCCAGCTTGACCGAGCCGCCGCTAGAAGAGGATGGCAAGCTTCTGGCCTCCGGCGCAGTGATCATCGAGCCGGACCATCGTGTCTGGGTGGCGCATCTCAATGAGCCTTTCAATGCGGCCTGTGTAGGATTTCCAACCGCACGCAAGGACCCCAAGCTTTCGCTGCAGGCTACGGCTATCCGCGAGAGCTGGGAGAAGACCGGCCTGCAGGTCCGTATCGTTGGTTGGTTGGGCGATTTCGACGAGGAGGTTACCCGCACGCGCTACTACCTGGCGGCCCGTGTCGGTGGTGCGCCTGCTGCATGCGGCTGGCAACGACCAACGATGAGTTTGGTGACCTTGGACGCGCTGATGCAATACCCCGCGCTTCGCGTGAGCCCCACCGAAGCGAAATGCCTGGCGGCCCTACAGAACGTGCTCAACATCTCGCCAGACTGGTCCACGCCTTCCAGCGTAATGCCGCGTCGCTCGCTCGCGTGACTGCGCTGACTGTAAGAACGGGCCATGCCCGCGAGGCAATTGCGCTAGCTATGCCGAGGACGACAACAGATCGTTGCCATGGGGCTGGCCGATCGGAAACGAGCATGCAGTACGATCTTGCAGCGCCTGAGTCAGCAACTCGGTCAGGCGTACACTCTGATATTTCGTGATCCGACAGTAGCTGCGAACTCATCAATGTGATGCATCGGTTCACCACGCAAGATCTTACGTCAATACAACGCTGAGCAATCTAGCTGCCGGATGTTGAAAACCGCACGTCCGGTGGTGTGGGTGGGGTAGTGGGCATATTCCCGCTACCTCGATCCGATCACAGAGCTGACGCATCGTCGAGCAACTGCGCGTATGCGGGGAGGCTCACTGTTTCTAGATCAAATCGTTTCAGTACAGTTTCCCTCGCGCGCCGGCGCAGGGACTCGAATGCCTTGGGGTTTTCCAAGACTTCGCATACTTTTGCCGCAAGCCCTTCGGTATCAAAGAAATCCACCAGCAGCCCATTGTCGTGATCTTTGATCACATCCGTGACCGGCGCCGTGCGAGAGCCCACGACGAGCGCTCCGCAGCTCATGGCCTCAAGCACCGACCAACCGAGTACGAAAGGGTAGGTCAGGTACACATGGCAGCGAGTTACCTGCATCAATCGTACGAAAATGTTGTGTGGCACTTTGCCCAGAAAGAAGACCCGTTTGGGATCTAGCCATGCGGCCACCTCCGAAAGATAACGGGCCCGGTATGACCCGCTTTCAGGCCTGCTGCCATAGCTGACGCCATCGCCCCCCACGATAAAGACCTTCAGGTTGGGCCTGCGCGCCATGATCTCAGGCAGCGCGCGCATGAAGATGTGGTAACCGCGCACCGGCTCGAGGTTTCGGACAACGAATGTCAGCACTTCGTCGCCAGCGCGGACGCTCACGCCCCGATCCGGCAGTTCGATGACCGCCTGCGCGTCGGGTTTGCACAGGGCCGTGTCGACGCCTTCGTGGATGACGCGTAGCTTGCCTTTAACCCAATCGGGCATGGTCGAGGCCTGAAAAGGCGTCGGCGATACGCCGTAGTCCATCGCTTCCATCGCTAGTAGCAGGTTGGCGTTCTTGCTCAGCAGCCGAGCGTGCTCTTCCAGGCTAGGCTTGGAGAATTCAGGGTCAAAGCCCATATCGAATCCTTCCGGCCGGTAGAAGTACTCCATCAGGCAAATGAGTCTGGCCTTTGGAAAAATCGCCTTGAGCAGCAGCGCTTCGCCCCAGCCGGGGTGCGCAAAGATCACGTCGGGCTCGAAGCCGGTATCTTTCAATCTCTGGGCGGCCTGAGCGGCGGCTTCTCCGCGGATGACCTTGGACTCGAATTCCTGGGCCCACGGGTGAATGCCCGGCGTGTTGCCTCGTGTCAGCTCGTACCGGACGGCGCCTGCGTCGGCGGTAGCGCGCGTCTGCTTTTCACCCAGTGCAGCCACGTCATCGCCCCGATTGCGGCAGTAGGTGAATAGATGCTTGAACTGCCCAGGGAAATTCTGGTGTACGAATAGAATTTTCAATATTTGCTCCGTCTTCCATAACAACTCTTGAAACGCAGCAAGGTAGCCACGAAGGCCAGCGACAGATCGCTGCTTTTGCGCCGGCTGAAACTACACGAAGGAAACTGGCCGTAACGTAGTGAGTGCCAGCCATGTGGGTGAAGTTCAGGCTACTGAAGCCGTGAGCCACACCGTCATTCTTAATGATGAGTGCATTCTTTTCAGTGTCCTCAGAAAGCACGTTAGGTGTACGAGGTGCAGGCTTGCTGGCGCATGCGGTCGTCCGCATCTCTGCCTGGTCAGGTCGGTCGTGTGTCTCCAGTCAAGGCAGGCGCTCCTTGTGCCATACAATCTTGAGATCCCCCGTCTCGTCGAGATGCTCGTTAACGAAATAACAGGCTATCGCTTTCCCCTTTGCGTCTTTTTCGTAATACCGCCCATGATTCTCGCCAGTGGTAATGCCGTAAACCCAATCTCCGGCCTTCAGCTCATGGCCGTCCGGGATTCCAAATAGCTTTCTGTAGCTTTGTCTGGTCACTTCTTCCTCTTCGCGTTTGACCTCGGCGGAAAACGTACGTCGTTGCTTGCTCATCATGCACCTTATAGTGACGAGGATTTTCGCCTAAACCGGTGTCAGCGGACCACTACGGCGCGCAGCGCGCTGAAGCACTCAGGCTACTGACCGCACCATCAGCTTAGCGGGGGGCTGTGTTCGGGGTGGAGGGGCAAGCCCAACCAGCGCAAGACGCGCGCATCTCCGGTAGGTCGCGCGTTTAAAGCTTCAGAGCCGAGCCAGCAGTAGTCATGATCTACTGTTCGTTATCGGTCAGTTTTTCCGGTTCCTGAGCCATGGGAGCCGCGGTCGTGCCGTTGTCCATGAGGAGCGGGCTTGAACAAAAGTCAGCCCACTCAGCCATCAGTGCCCTGCGTTTATCAAGGAAGTTTGAACGTGAATAGGCCGCTTCAGTTTGGTCTCTTTCGTCGTGGGCCAGTGCCAGTTCGCAAACTTCCCGTGGATAGTGGGTGCGCTCGTTCGCCCAATCACGAAATGTCGAGCGGAAACCGTGCCGAGTGATGTCAGTGTGTCCTAGCTTGTGCAACAAATTTCGTATGGCGTTGGCGTGCATCACGCCGCTTTTACCCTGTCCTGGGAATAGGTAGGCCGAGTCGGCCCGCGATAAGTTTTGAAGGATTTCTACTGCCTGACAGGGCAGTGGGATCGTGAACGACTTCCGCATTTTCATGCGCTCGGCCGGAAGCGCCCATAGGCCTGTTATGAGATCGAACTCGGCCCACTCAGCAAACTGAACCATATGAGATCGGGCGCCTGTCAGAATGAGCAGTCGGGCAGCTTTTGCTTCCCTTGAAGGATGCTGAGCCAGCCTCTCCATCAGACTCGGTAATTCCTTCCAATGCATTGCGGAAAAGTGCTGGCGCTGGCGTGCCTTTTTCTTTTCTGCCTTGCTGAGCAGATTGTCTAGATGACCGCGCCAGCGAGCCGGATTGTCGCCAACGCGCAGGCGGCGAGCCTTGGCGGCATCTAGTATCTGCTCGATTTGGCCTCGCACCTCATCGGCGGTGCGGGTCTTGGTTGCCCAGATTGGCCGTAGCACGTCAAGGATATGCTCGGTTTGGATAATGTCGGCTGACAGCGAGCCAATGATTGGGAATGCATAAAGTTCAAGTTTGCGCAGCCAGCCCTTACGCCATTTTTCTGACCAGCTGCCCCCATGGGCCTGCTGATAGTCACGGGCGAGATCTTCAAAAGTGGTGCGTCGTGCTGCAGCTTGGCGCTCAGCTTCGCGCTTCGCTTCTCTTGCTGCGTCGCGAGTGGCGAGAGGGTCAGCCGCCGATGCGAGAACTTTTCGTTGCTCGGCAGCTAGCATCCGAGCTTGTCCGAGTGAAACAGTCGGATATGGGCCCAGGCCCATCTCACGACTCCTGTGCTCGAACTTATAGCGGAACAGCCAGCTTGCCGATCCGCCTTTGGCTATCTGCAGGTACAGGCCGTCGCCATCATTGGTGCGCCCTGGCAGACCAGTCTTAGCTAGAGACTCGACTGCCTTGCTGTTTAGCTTACCCATACCGGTGGCATCCTTACCCACACTTTTACCCACACCTTGGCGTAGGATTTAATGGGTTCTTGATAGACGTTATCGGATTGATAATAGGCTGCAAGCCCCTAAATTACTAGGCCTCATGGAGCTCAGTGGATTTCTCAAGACAATAAAAAAGCCGGCTTGTGGCCGGCTTTTTAAGGTTTCTGTTTGCTCCATGTTGTTG
>ERZ1673962.590-NODE-590-length-23405-cov-12.242741_pt1 | contig 23405 bp, 23 predicted proteins | sample MGYA00580188_ERZ1673962 | MGnify/ENA primary metagenome ERZ1673962 (study PRJEB41334, sample SAMN05608104) | rock metagenome | biome: terrestrial subsurface; feature: shale formation; material: shale | place: USA: Pennsylvania ... | reverse complement strand
TTTACGTTGCATGTGTACGTTCCAATCAAGCTAAGGAGCCAAGCCGAAACCAGCCCTGAGGGTTGATGTTGCCAGCGTTAATTGATCTTAAAAGCTCGGGCACGGTGTCTTATCAAGCGACTCGCCTTTATTCGTAAATATGGCATGCCTGAGAAAGATGCGTGATTACATTTTTGTAAGCTTAAAACGCATCAAAAGCGATCAAGAAATCACCTGACCACGTCGATTTCTGTATGGAGGCTGCGCAATAGCTTTACCTTGGGACGGAACTTTTGATTTATTTGAAGGATGTGGCTGCAATGATGCTCATTGAAAGTCGAACATCAGAAATCTAATAGCGGCTGCCTTCCAATCACTATATTTCGACCACGCTTCTATTGTTTCCAATTTATGTCGCATAGTTGGCGATGCCGCTTAAAAATGTGAGCGGCTAATACGACTTCGCTAGTTCTTCCAACTGAGGCTGCAAGTGGCAACACCATGGCAGCTACAACGTTCGTAGAAGCTGCCATAGTTACCAGAGCCGCATGGTTAAATTTGCATAAGGCTTCGCATTAGCAGTTAGCGTGAGCGTGCTTCGTTGAAGCTGCCTTTGAGACTACCTCCTGAGATTGGTCCTTCTTGTCAGCCTGATAACTAGCGATCGCTAGCTGGCGAGCCTGCTCCAGACGAGCAAAGGTACGATCACCACCACCCTCTGCCATCGCATAGGTAGAGCTTGCCGCGATGGCGAGCAGTACGGAAAGAAATCTGAAAAGTTTCATCGCTTGTTACCTCGTTGAAAGACATGAACTACCCAGCACCGCTCTAAGCAGAGTCTTGGGCTAGGGCTTGTGTCTAAGCTAACCGAGCGTTCCTGTCAGATCCCTGATCTAGACATTACGGTTTCGTCAGTAATGCAGGCAAGCAGTTAGCGAAAGCGAAAGCGTGTATGCGCTTTTCGTTCTGACAATAGGCCTTGTTTCCTGCCGGCAAAAAAAAGGCGCCATCTAGGCGCCGATAGGCCAAAGGAGCATGGAAAAGGCCAAAAAGCAGAGTGTGGGAGCAACTGCTGATGTAGACGTTAGCGCTACAAGCTGTCAGACAGATGATGCGGGCATTACGTTTCTGTAAGGTACTGGCTGCAAGATCTGAGAGTCGGCACACTGTGATCTCAATGCAGGCGGAGTACTTTCAATGAAGCTTCTTGTTGCTGAAGATGAGCCGAAAACGGGCACCTACCTACAGCAGGGGCTCACTGAGGCGGGCTTCACTGTCGATCGGGTTCTGAATGGGACCGATGCTGCTCAGCATGCGCTTAATGCGGCATACGACCTGCTCATCTTAGATGTGATGATGCCTGGTTTGGATGGGTGGCAGGTTTTACAGAAAGTCCGCGCGGCCGGTAATGAGGTCCCCGTGCTTTTCCTCACCGCCAGAGATGGGGTACAGGATCGCGTAAAGGGGTTGGAGCTGGGCGCTGATGATTATCTTATCAAGCCGTTTGCATTCTCCGAATTGCTCGCCAGGATCCGTACGTTGCTTCGCCGCGGCAACCATGCTCCCAACCAAACGATACTCAAGCTCCTCGACCTTGAGATGGATCTGCTGAGACGTCGGGTTACGCGCTCGGGGAAACGCATAGACCTAACCGCCAAGGAATTCGCACTTCTTGAGCTATTGCTTAGGCGTCGCGGGGAAGTCCTGTCCAAATCGCTCATTGCCTCCCAGGTATGGGACATGAACTTCGATAGCGACACCAATGTGATCGAGGTGGCGGTACGGCGGCTGAGAGCGAAAATTGATGATGAATTCGAGCCGAAGCTCATACAAACAGCTCGTGGGATGGGCTATTTGATCGACGCGCCAGACGCCTAGAGTGTAATAGCAGCTATCTTCTCTCGATGGGCCAACTACTCTACCTGGTCTGTCCCGGGCCGAGCCTAGCCTTCTGAGTTATACTTATTCAGTGGCGGCAGGAAGAAGATGGGTCGCTGCGGGGGCGCTATCAAAATGTCAGTAGATTTGATGCTTGTGCCCTTGCGGCGCTTAGTTTTGCCATCTTTGCCGATCGCCAGCAGATCACCGGTCGCGACAGCCATACCGAGCGCCTGCTTTACACGAAGCTCGTCAGCCATGGTGTAATTGGTCAATCCACTCATCAGGCCCAGAAAAGGTTGCCGTTCAACCTCGTAGACCTGCTTAGGCAAGAGCTCTGAAAGCTCGCCACGGATGCGGTCATCCGTGGCATCGTCGAAGTGGTGCTCATCCAGCAGCAAATCGTGCTGACCTGTCACGGCGATATCCCGATTGGCGTCGTAACCAAAAAAGCTGGAAGGCGACAGCATATGGGAAAAGTTGTTGCCGTATTTCCAGTGGATCTTCTTCATCACATCGTTAGCGCGGTAGTTGTTCGCCAGATGGATAAACCAATAGGCCATCGGGTTGCTGCCGGCCGGACGAATGAAGAAGACGGTCATGTACTGGGCACCGCTTTCCTGCTTGATCCCCTCGGACAGATAGCGCTGGATCAGGTATTGCCAGCTCCGTGGCTGATGCGCCTTCAGCTGTTTAAGCATGTCCCATGGCACATGCTGATCCAAGCCGATATTTGCAATGGCTTTCCGGTTCGCTTGGCGGTCGGCTAGATACGTAACTGTTGCCGCCGATGATTTTTTGACCCGGGTGCCGACGCTATGCAGACCCAACCCAGCAGTCTTAAAAGTTGAAATGCAACAGCGAGTTCAGCGTTCGAAACTGGGGCAATGAAATACCGGCATGTGGGTCAAAAATGCATCGGCAGCAACAGATACAGTATTTTTGAAGCCGTCATCATGAGTTTGACACCGCTCGGCCCGCTGCGCGCGTCCATCCAGCGGCTGCCCCTGTTCCTGAGTCCGATCGCCTCTGGCTTCCCCTCGCCGGCCGAGGATCACATCGAGGTCACCCTGTCTCTGGACGACCCGTGCGTCGCTACACCGCCAGTGACTGCCGAGCGGGTGATGGGCGTGATGGATGCGATCAATGCGCGATGGGGACGGGGAACCATGCGATCTGCAGGGGTGCCGGTGAAACCGGACTGAGGGCATGCGGCGGGAGATGATGAGCCCGAGCAATACGACGCGGATTGATCAGTTATGGACGGTAACGTAAGCGCTTGAGGCAGCCTACCCTGGAAGAAACAGGTATAAGCCAAGAGCTGCCCGAGTGCGAATTGATTCGCTCTAGTTGATTCAGGCGTTCATTGCCCCAGAGCAGTCAGCGAGATTGGCCTGACTGGCGACTGTTTCAGTTCTATGATGAAACCTGCCTGATATCCAACACGACCCAGACTTCATACCCTTTCTCTCGAGCCGCTTTCTCGGCCTCGAGTTGGGCAGCGAGTGTACTGATGGAGCGGGAGCTGTGCTCGAAGCGGAATGGCGAGCCACCGTTCTTGCGCACGCTCAATTCAACGAGTGTGAAGGTGGAGTGCTGTTTGGGTATTGGCTGCTTCGATTTCGAAGGAGCGGGGTCTAGGCCAAGTGCGCGCCGCATCTCGGCTTCAATGAGTTTTGCGTCAGTCAAGCGAGATCCCTAGAGCGATTGCGGGTGACGCCATTGTAGCGAGGAGTGGTGCTGACATGGCCTGAGTTCGATGCTGGCGAGCCAACAACCTCATCTCTGCGATATGGCTACGAATCACCAAAGTAGTCATCACAGGCGACTAGTCCGAATGGGCGTTCCTCGCAGGGCTGCTCATCGCTGAACAGATTCTGCGTGCGGCGCTCCTGCTTCAAAAACGCTAGCGCCGCGAAAAAGCAACTTTCGCATAGATTGACTCGATAGCGCTCGCCATCATGCCCTGCGCCATAGCCCCAGAGCGCCTGGAGCGTCCCGAACTGCTCGCCGTATCCCGGCACCCTCGTACTGGTAGCGCATACATCGCAAATGGTGTCTTTATGGGGCTCTGTCATCGGGCAGTTCTCGTGTTCGTATTAAAGAGGGCGGCGGGGGGGCACTGCACAACGGAGTGCCTTTTGCCAATTTGCAAGCGCCGCTGCGTCAGCTCAAGCATGGTCTGGTGCACCATGCCAGCGGTGGATGTGGCAGGTCTTCGACAACTGAACTGGGCTATCGAAGGGAGGATTCAAAAGCAACTGCGCTGATAAACTTATCGACAGTTGCAGATGCAGAAATCAGCAATCCGACTGGGTCAATTTCCCATCAGCGCCAACACTTCAAGCTGTCCATCGACGACCTGTGCCATGATTGGAAATGCGACGAGTGTCTGGAGATGCGGTTGGCTTTGGTTTGTCAAGGTTGTCCCCTGCACGTTTCTTGCGTTGCCGGCGGCGACCACTCCATTCCCTCTTCGAGGATCGGATGGCTTTCGCTCACGACGATCAACGGTTTGTTCCGATTCTCCAGCGCGAACATGGCGATGGAGCCTCCGGCGTCCGCCACCGGCACCGCCCCCTGTGGCTCAAGCCTGCCAACCCAGACATATTGCCGGGTCTCCAAACATGCAAGGTAATACGAAATACCCATGTTTCCTCCGAATTCGAATCAAGTCTTTTGCTGCGCCAATCCGGAACGGGAGGCGGTACTGCCGCAATCATCAAAGGCAGCATGACACGCTCACACGACAACTATCCTGACGCGGCGGGGTTCCTCTTTCACTGATCAGCACTTGCTTTGTTGCTGACCACCGTTTGCATTCGACCTATCCCCTCTTGGTTAAGCTCACCAGCCCTACAAAGGGCGTCAATCCCCTTGTAAGTCTCGAACAGGGACATGAGGTCGCCCTGCGCCATGATTTCCAACGGTTTACGGCCATTAAAGAAATCGTTGTGGTTTTCCTTGCCCGCAAAACCGTAGACGTTCTCAGGGTTATCAAAGACCAGTCGCAAGCTGGCGTGGCAGTTCAATACGATGCTGGCCCGCTCCAGTTGATCGAAGTCGAGTTCCACGCCCTTGCCCTGCTGAGCATGGGAAATGCTGCTGCGCGAGACACGAAGAATACTGCACACCTGCTCAGTAGTAGACTTCCATTTCTCTAGGATTCTCAGTGCCGTTCGGAGAATCACGCTGCCCTGATCCTTTGAGAATGCAAGGGTTTTGGATGCTGCATGCATGGTGGTAGCTCCTGTATCTACGCAACATGGCGGTCGAGTCAGGTCATGCGCAACGGGGGGAAGTATTTCGCTAAACCGTGACCGCCTGTTTCGAAGTAGGCTGGAAATTGGTCACGTTGTTAGCGAAATGAGTGGTCATGCGTTAGCGAAAAGGCCGGTCACGATGGGCCGAAATACGCACCTAGCCTCGCAGATGCAATGCCGCAGAGAAGATCACGTGGGTACTCATCCGAGTATCGAGAGGCTGACTCGCTGAGGTTGAGTACGTGCGATCGCCTTCCACTCTGTACTGATGCCCAAGCACATTACCTTGAGCGTCTCGAATGGAGCTAATCTCCAGCAATGGCTCCATCATCCAACGACCAGCCTTGTTCATGTGCCCTGGATTCACAAGATACGCCTGCTCCAGCCAGGCGTGCTCAGTCTGCGCAGCTATGACCTGTTCCAGCAATGGAACCGACGGGACCATTAGCATGCTTCGAAAGGCCTCGTTTCCATCGTCCTCAACGATCTGCAAATAGAACCAGAGCCAGGTCACCTCTAGCTCGACATATGACCAGAACTGGACGCCATCTGGCGCTGTTGAGAGTCCGGGGAGCAGCTCCGCATTTCGGCTGGTCTTGAACACGCGGCAATCACCTAATGAGAATTGTGTTTGATTGGTGCACAATATATTTTGTAGTCATATATTGTTCAATCGCGCTTCATCTTTCCATTTTGCGGAGCAGCAAAATGGAAGTCCGGGATTCGTTCGGGAAAGCGTTGAGGCTCGTGCGGCAGCGTAGGGGGCTGGCACAGGAAGATTTCTCGCTCGTTAGCAGTCGTACCTTCGTCAGCATGCTGGAGCGCGGGGCAACGAGCCCGACTCTCGAAAAGCTCGATAGCCTCTGCACGGTGCTCGACACTCATCCGGTCACCCTCTTGGCCCTGACCTACTTGCTTGGATCCGAAGCTCCTGAAAGTTTTGAGCAGCTCCTGGAGAAGGTTGGTGAGGAGTTGAGAGCTCTAGTCGAACCTGACTGATTACTCAGCGAGGCTGTGTGAGGGGCCGGTTCCGTGGCCGCACAGTGAGTGTTGATCTTGCTGTCCCTCTGTCCCCAGTGGCTGGCCTGGAGGTCCTGTTTTTGGCAGGGCTTATAGTTTTTGTGGGCGTCAGAAAATATGTGGATTCTGACTTTTTGGGGCTCATATGTCCGTCGCGCAAGCTATTTTAAATCGAGTCAAGCACATGCCAAAGGGGAGGCCATTTGCCGGCGCGGTGTTCGCGCAGGTCGGTTCCCGTGCGTCGATTAATAAAGCGCTTTCTAGGCTGGTGCAATCAGGCACGCTGGAGCGAGTCGCTCGCGGTGTCTACATGCGCCCCAAAATGAGCAAGTACACCGGCAGGGTGGTGCGCCCGAGTCCGCTGGCTGTCGTGGAGGTCATCACGAAGGCGAACGGCGAGACGATCCAGATACACGGCGCGGAGGCTGTTCGGAGGTTGGGCCTCAGCACACAGATGCAGGTGTTGCCGACCTTTTACACCAGCGGATCTACTCGCGAGATCAAGGTTGGCAATGCGGTGGTTCGCCTCCGCCACGTATCCAAGGACCGCTTGCAGCACGCCGGCACGACGGTAGGTGTGGCGCTTACTGCTCTCTACTACATCGGGAAAGAAGGGCTGTCCGCTAATGTGGTTTCCAAGATTGTTAGAGCGCTGAGCGGCGAAGAGCTGATGAAGCTCCGGGCCTGCAAGATGCCGGCATGGATGCGGTCGACATTGAGCCTTGTGTGAGCGTACGTGGATGCGACTTGCGTACTCGATCACTCGGCCTCGATGGTGATGATGTGTGTGGCGATCAGACCTTCCAGCACTTTTCACAAGAAAGGAGCCATTCGCTCTGATATGCGTGATCATCTCTGTCAGTCCTCCTTGTGTACTGTAAAATTCGTATGAGCTTTCTCCCTATCGACGTTGCTCTGCCTGCCCTTCGCTCAGCATTGGCAGAGCGAAATGAAGCTGTCCTTGAAGCTCCTCCAGGAGCGGGTAAGACAACCCGAGTTCCCCTCGCTCTATTGAATGAGGCATGGCTTGGAACCCAAACCATCTTGATGCTCGAGCCGAGGCGTCTTGCTGCTCGAGCTGCGGCTGAGCGTCTAGCTAGCGAATTGGGTGAGAGAGTAGGTGAAACCATCGGGTACCGGATTCGCTTGGAAAGCAAAGTCGGTCCGAAAACCCGAGTTGAAGTCGTCACCGAGGGCATCCTGTCCCGTCGTTTACAAGAGGATCCTGCCCTCGACGGTGTTGGGGTTGTCATCTTCGATGAATACCATCTTCGTACGCTCGACGCAGATTTAGCCTTAGCACTTTGCCTTAACGGCCGTGAGCTTCTGAGGGACGAAAGCCAACCTCTTAAGATCCTTCTCATGTCTGCAACGCTTGAGGGGGATCGCCTTTCTAAGCTCCTGAACGACGCTCCAATAGTGACGAGCGACGGTCGTATGTTCCCGGTCACCACGTATTGGGGGAGACCTTATCAACTCGGTGAGTTCGTCGAGCCACGCGTGATTCAGATCTGCCTGCAGGCCCTATCTGAACAAAGCGGGAGCATCCTTGTATTCCTTCCCGGTCAGGCTGAAATACGCCGGGTTAACGAGCAGTTGAAAGATCAACTGAAGGGCCAAGAGAACATTATGCTTTGTCCGCTCCATGGCGAACTTGACCTATCGTCCCAGCGAGCTGCTATCGAACCCGCGCCACAAGGCAAACGCAAAGTGGTGCTTGCCACCAACATAGCCGAAACAAGCTTAACCATCGACGGCGTTCGCGTCGTAGTGGACGCTGGACTGGCCCGCGTGCCGCGCTTTGACCCTGTCAGTGGTATGACTCGCCTGGATACGCAACGTGTTTCTCGAGCGGCAGCTACGCAACGTGCTGGCCGCGCAGGACGCCTCGAACCAGGTGTTTGCTATCGACTCTGGTCGGAATCGCAACATGACCAGCTTGCTGCATACGACGCTGCCGAAATTTTGCAGGCAGACCTATCTGGACTCGCGCTGCAGCTAGCACGATGGGGCGTGCAGCCTGACGATTTGGCTTGGTTAGATTCGCCTCCTGTAGCAGCTTATGCGCAAGCTCGTGACCTGCTCATCCGGCTAGGAGCATTAGATGAGCGTGGTGTTATTACTGCCCATGGCCAAGCTATGGCTGAGTTACCTGCACATCCTCGAATCGCGCATCTGTTGCTCCGTGGCCAAGCATTCGGACTTGGTAACCTCGCCTGTGACATCGCGGCGCTGCTTGGAGAAAAGGATATCCTCCGCGGTACCGGCGCCGACCTTCATGATCGTATTAGTGTATTGGGTAATGAAGCGTCCTCACGCGCTAGTCGAGGGGCTGTTCAACGAACCCGTCAGCTAGCGAGACAGTTCAGGGGATATCTACGCGGTCCGGTATCTGAGCCTGTGGCAGACCCTGATCATCCACGGTGGCAAGGGGGGCTCTTGGCCTTCGCTTATCCCGACCGAGTTGCTCGTCAGCGACGCGATGGTGGAGCTGAGTACCGATTGGCAAATGGTCGTGCCGCTCAGTTTGGCGAGCCTGACGCACTGATGAAAGAACCTTGGCTAGTCATTGCAGATCTTGGGAGCAGACAAGGTCAGAGAGAGGAGCGCATCTACATTGCCGCAGCACTTGATCCCCAGCTATTCGACACTCTGCTTGCCGAGCAGGTAAGCCAGCGTGATGAACTCGAGTGGGATGAACGCGAAGGTGTATTGAAAGCCGAGCGTCAGCAGCGTGTGGGTGAGCTGGTACTGAGTCGAGCGGCCATTCCTGGGCTTGATGAAGAGGCTCGTTCTAAGGCCTTGGTCGGCCTCGTACGTCGCAAGGGCATGGAGCTGCTACCGTGGACACCGGATCTTCGTCAGTGGCAGGCACGAGTGTCTCTTCTTCGTGGTCTGGATCTCGAGCAAAAGGGTGAAAGTGAGTGGCCTGATCTGTCAGATACCGCACTCCTGAGCTCACTTGAAGAGTGGCTGGGACCGTATCTGGATAAAGTCAGCCGACTCAGTCATTTCGCCGACTTGGATCTCCGAAGCATCCTTTTTGGTTTACTGCCTTGGCCGTTACCTGCACGCCTCGATGAACTTGCCCCCAAAGCGCTGCAGGTGCCTTCTGGCTCGCGCATTGCGATTGATTACTCAGAACACCCACCCGTGCTTGCTGTGAGGCTACAGGAGCTGTTTGGCCTGGCTGACACTCCACGTGTAGCAGGAGGCCGTCAGGGGGTGCTACTGCATCTACTGTCTCCAGCCCGCAGACCCGTACAGGTTACTCAAGATCTCGCCAGCTTTTGGGCCAACACTTACATTGAAGTAAAGAAAGATCTAAAGGGTCGATACCCCAAACACTGGTGGCCTGATAACCCTATGGAAGCAGAACCAACCGCTAGGAGTAAGCCTAGAAAGCAATGACTGCCGCCCGAGCGAAGCCAAGAAAAATCTAGAGATCGAGATAAGAAGCGACCAAGTTTACGTGGCGCGTGCCTTGGCAATTTCAAAGTCTTCATTACGAAACTTCTTGAGCTTTGCAAGCTTTGTTGCGTACTCGGCAACAGGCATTCCTGCCTTCAAGTCGTTCAGAAGTTTCTCTTGGCTTTGGTCAAAGACTTCAATCGCCTTGATCATGTAAACCGAGGAAACCGTAGTGTGATAGTTCGATACCTTCTCGAAGGCTAGGTGAATGTAGCGCTCTACAGAGTCAGGACAACCCCCTGGCCCTGTTGGCCGGTGACGACAAGGCCGCGCGCGGCGCTCGTGGCGGCGTGCAGCGCGCCCGCCAGCTGGCGCGGCAGTTCCGCTCCTAGCTGCGCGGCCCGGCCAGCGAGCCGGTGGCCGATCCGGATTACCCGCGCTGGCTCGGCTGCCTGCTGGCCTTCGCCTACCCGGACCGCATCGCCCAGCAACGCCGCGCGGGCGGTGCCGATTACCGCCTGGCCAACGGCAGCGCGGCGACCTTTGGCGAGCCGGATGCGTTGATGAAACAGCCCTGGCTGGTGATCGCCGACCTCGGCAGTCGCCAGGGCCAGCGCGAGGAGCGCATCTACCTCGCCGCCGACCTCGACCCGGCGCTGTTCGAGGGGCCGCTGGCCGAACTGGCGCCGCGTACGCTGGAAGTGCCGTCCGGTTCCCGTATCCGCCTGGACTACAGCGACGAGATGCCGGTACTCGCCGTGCGCCTGCAGGAGCTGTTCGGCCTGGCCGATACCCCGCGCATCGCCAACGGTCGCCAGGCGTCAAGCTGCACCTGCTGTGCAGGTCACCCAGGACCTGGCGAGCTTCTGGCGCAATACCTACGCGGAAGTGAAGAAAGATTTACGAGGTAGGTACCCCAAGCATTACTGGCCTGAGGATCCACTTGTGGCCGAGGCTACTGCAAGAGCTAAGCCGAGAAAGCCATAGGTATTGCCTTAATGTTAATGCTGGTGAATTAAAAAAGTAAGTTACTTTGTTGGGTACTGCAAGCAAAAGATTAGAAATAGAACAACTGGCTCATGCTAGGCTGCGTGCGATTCTAGAAATTTATACCATCCTTCAACGCTCCGATTAGACCTTACGAAAAGCGCAACCGTGCATGACAGAACTGGCGTAGATCCCACGGCCCGCCCCTCATGTGCGAGTGAGTGAAGACTCCCGCTGGCGAGCAATCTCAAAGTCCTTATTCGCCATCTTCTGCAGCACTTTGAGTCGCTGAATGTACTCGGTGACCGGCATACCTTCTTCAAGGAGGGCGAGCAATTCGTTCTCCTCTGAGAAGTACTTGTCCATCGCCATGACCAGGTGAACTGAACTTACTGTTTCCGTGTATCCAGCCAAATCGCGGAAGGCCAAGTTGATGTAGTACTCGGCCGATTGTGATGTGAGATGACCTGTCCAACTGATTACCTCAGCCAGGAATGTCTGGCTATCAAGTAGCGCACGCCGGAAGTCGTCTTCATTGGTGAGTTGGTGGCGTTTGATGAAGCGAATGAAGAGATTGGTGATGAAGGCATGACGGAACATGTGCGCGCAGACTTGGGACTCGATGCCGGCTACTTTGCGCAGATGATTGATCTCGTTTGATATTGCGCCGCTTGTGAGCGGGCGACCCGTTGTCGCAGAGACGAAGAAATACCCATGATCCTTTACGCCTTTGTACACAGTGCGCATGATTTTGCGTCGCTCCACTTCTATGTACTGTTTGAGTTTTTTTAGCGCAGTAGAAAAGACGGGAACGTAGCGCTCGGCTCCCTCGGCCTGTTTGAGCGTGTCCAGGCGTAGTACGGGATGTTCCATTTCCAATGCTCTCAGTACATCATCCACCTTAAGGTTTGCAACTTCGGTGCGCCTTCCACCTGTATCGCTGAAAAGTTCAATCATGCAGGCACGTCTTACCTTCACAAACGCAGGGCTCTTATCCTTCCGGATGGCGGCTTTCAGTTGCTGAATCTGCTCTTTCGTGATCGGGTTTCTGCGGTGTTCTCTGTGCGACTCTCCGAACGAGTGATGCGTCAAGTAAGTCCGATAGATATTTCTCCCATTTCGGGACGCGGCGACATACTTTTCCTCCCTGGCCCGTATTGACCCTTCAGGAGAAACAAAGTTAGGAATGCCATATAATCGGCCAACGAAGCCTAGAAAATCTAGCCAAACTTTTCCCGTGGCAACTACTGAGGTCTCCGATTTCTTTGTTACCGCCGGATTGAAACTCGAGGTCTCCTTTCGAATCTCATCAATGTAATCAGTAAACTTTCCATCTTGCAGGGTGATGGGGTCGAGACTATCTCGATAGCACTTTCGTAGCAGTTGACTCAATTTTGAGGCGTACTCTCCCATTGATCCGCCTTTCTGTCCCTTTCGCGATAGCCCTTGCTTTCCACGTCCCTTGCGACTCAACAGGGATTGCATATACAGGTTGCCAATTAAACAGGGCGAACCGTTTGGCCAGATCATAAACGGCATGTTAGTGGCATCACGGGTACTCAAGCGGTCGACCGAAAAGTGGCTGAATGTCTTGAATTCGCCCAAGAGGCTGTAAAGCTTACGGGTTAATCGACTATTCATGCGCTAGCCTTTGCGGTAGTCCGAGATATTGGCAACGTCCGCTATCGGAGCGTGAGCTTCGGAATAATTTTCTACTTGATTGAACGGTGGCATGCCCATGCTCAATATGGCCCGTAAAGTGTGGAGGGCATCGTGGGTCCGCTTTGCTCGGATCTTGTCGTCCGCTGCGTCGCGTATGTTGGTGAGCTGAGTCATTGACTCGGATAGTGCGCGAAGCAATATCACATTCGTCTGCCGCTGCATCTCCAGTTCCTGTTCCAGCTGCTCGACCTTTCTTGTTAACCCTGACTTGCTTCGTTTATTGGCGTGTTGCTGCCGTTTCTCCGCAAATTCAAGCGCCTCGAGAGCTTTGAGGCGTAGATCATTTAGTGCTTTGAAGCCACCAACTAGGTTTTCATTAGCATGTGTCTTCAGGCTGTTCAAGCTCATAGGGTAAGTTATTAGTGGCTCGTCTTTCTCGCTCGCTATAGATCGCTCGAGTTTTGCGAGACTTCCTTGGCTTTTTAGGGCGAGGTGGAGATCGGCATCCTTACTGAATTGCACTGGCCGTTGAATGATCTGCACAAGCAGAACATGAAGCGCCTTGACGCCGGCAGCCACTAGGCTTGCTCGCGACGCCCTGCTCATGCTGTTTCCTCAGTTAAAATCAGGCGGGCCACTACCTTGAACTTGTGGCCCTGGTGATCCGTGAAGAATTCCGGCTCGATTTCCACCCAGCCCTCAACTAGCAAGTCTTGAATCTGGTCTTCTAGATCATGGGTATCTATCAGATTGAAGTCTTCTGTCCCGTGCCGTTTCTTGAGTAATTCGGCGAGGGCGAGGTAATTCTCAACATTGCCCATATGCAGTTGTTCGGCTACATAGTGTGCCTTGGCACTGGCTAACACGGATCCGTCGGTTGATTCGGTAATGTAATGGTAGACATGCTTTGGATCCGCATGTCCCAGCATCCATTGCAGCGTGTCGAGTTTGGCGAAACTGCCGCAGTAAAAGAACAACATTGCAAAAAAACGACGCATTTGGTGCTGGCGGAAATAGTATCGCTCACCAGCTGCGTTTAGAGGTGTTTCGAAATAGTCACAGAACATGTCGAGGTTGCGGTTGTACACGGTAACGGACGATTCCGTGAGATTCGGTGCGCCTGTTACAGTAGGAACGGCGAAAAGGGTTTTAAGCTTACGGATGTAACCTATCCGTTGCAGAACCTTCTGCATCCTAATGAGAGTCTTTACCATGTCTACGGCTATGGGTTCGATGGGGCGCGCTTGCCTGCGACGATGACCGAAGAGGTGGCGAGTGCTCTTTGCGTTTTTAAACATGAGCCACGTCTCAGTTTCGTCAAGGCAATCGGCTGCTTTTAATTCATACAACTCGCTAGCGCGTCGGGCCATAAGCACGCCAATAGTCAACTGTATGCACCCGATGTAAACCATTATGAGTTCATATAGACCAGAATTGCGTCTTAGGTTTTCGAAATACTCGTTTTTTTTACCCTTCACGTTGGAGCGAGTTTTGGACTTGGCTGAACCACGCACACGAGTCGAAAGACATAGTCTATTTACTCCCAGAGATGCCAGTTTTTGACCAACTAGATATTGTACCTCTTCATGCGTAAGAGAGCTTGGAGATATGTTGCGCTTGCGGCACTCGAGTGCAACTCGACAGAAAGCTTTAGTGATTTCTTGTCCGTGATCGAGGTGGAACTCTATCGCTTGACGTACAGCCTTGAATACGATGTCGGACGGAACAGTGCGAAACCTACCCAGGGTCGACAAATCAGGCATATAGCGTTCAGCCTCAATTAGGGCCTCTAGGGGAGGGCTTGGAAGCGGGATTTCATGTAACAACCCAAGGCTGTATAAAGTTGAACGATAGAAATAGTAGGTATTGTCTATCATTCTCTCATGCTGCCCACTTTTTACGGGCGCACTTCGGTATTCCTTTTTAAAAGTACTGGTGTCACTGTTGAAGCAGAGGATTGGGTGAACGGGCTTGGCGAGGCTCTTGCCTCGTAGGGTATCATGGTAAATATCCTGGGCGAGCAAAAAGGTATTCGGCTGTTTGCCATAGGGAACTTGGTTGTGATAGAAATTTCTTAAGTATAGAGCCGCCCGTACCTGAGGAATTAGGTCATAAGATATTCCTAGTATGTCATCGTCCAATTGCTCATTAGTGATCAATCCAATTTCTGGAAGGCTCTTCAGTACGATTGAGATCTCGTTGGAATCGGTGCGTTTAACTAAATCAAGGCAGTATTCGCGTGCTCGATTAGTCCAATTGTATATTGACTCTGTAGTATGTGGGGTTGATGCTATCGTCTCTAGAATTTCAATTAAGTTACCACTCGTAAGCCCGCCAAGTCCATGAGAGGATAGCTTGTAGCGTTTGCTATTTATGAGCAGTAAGTCAATGATATGACAAGCAGCGCGAAAGCGCTTGTGCTGCTGTCGCTGACCTTTCGCTTCTGCAAGAAAACTGGAAGAAATGCGTGTGCAAGACGTCAAGTAATACTTGAAGCTGTCGAGCAGTTGTTTGTGTCTGGATTCCGTAAGAGTGCTTCCGTCATCCAATACTACCCTCCAGTCAAGCTCTTTATATGTTTTGAATTCAAAGCTAATCCTCCACACTGGATCATCGAAGTCGCTGAGAAGCCAACAGGCCGATCGATATTCTTCTTTAGCCTTGATTAGAAAAGGCGAAAGAAAATCGAGTTCAGGGGGTAGATGCATAGATCAGATTCTCCATGTGTGAAGCGCTGACGTGCTTTCGCGCGATGTGTAGGTGATCTTGAAGGTCACTGTTGTAGCCATCTTCAATCTCTCGTACTACCAAGTCGGTGAAATTCGACCAGTAAATAGCTTTAGAGCACAGTTTGGACGGGGTGCTAGCGCTGCAAACGGCTTCTTTTAATGAAAGGAGGGCAGTAAGCACTCCGCTGTCGATCGAGATAAGTACACGATCAGCCTGGTCAATATGCTGGATGTCCCGCTGTTTTGAATCCGCCATTTTCATGTGCTCGGGGTTCCGGATATGATCTGGAATTTCTCGTAGAGCATGGTGTTTTAGGAACTCATGAAGTTCCTCCATGTTTTGGAATCTTGCGACTTCTAGTAAGCGAGGGCTGTCCTTCATGGCTTCGCAAATAATGCCGCGCTGGAAAATTCGAATCCATCGGGTCTGGAAAAATGCAAGGATAGGTTCCGGTAGGTAACTACTCAGCAAAGAAGAGTTATATCCAGTATGCCCGATAGCCTTAGCCATAGTTTCTACGCTGTTAGTCTTTAGGTAAACTTCAACTCCACTGGATGCTCGCAGCGATGTCACCGAAACACGTGAAATAAACTCTCGGATGGTGTTTTCGTCTCGGCCAGAAATAGTTGAAAATTCGTCAATTATCTGCTGGTGACGATCTATCATGCATGGCTTGATCTTGAATATCTTCGGCTTTTTTGGATAACAGATGGCTCGCTGGCAGTGAATAAATAAATACCGCCATGCATTATCGTCTGCATTGCGAAGTTCTTCCCGAAGGGGTTCAGTTAGTGAAATTACTCGGCGAACCCATACGGCCTGCCGAGGAGTAAGGTCGATTTTTTGCTCACTCAATTTGCCTCCTTTGCGATCTTTGTATCCAATAAGTTGATAGCCGCTGTCTGTCTTCAGGAATCCAGAAAGATTTCCCCGTTTGTCGTAGAGCTCGAGGTTATCGAAGAAGCTTTCTGTCAAGCAGGGATGATGGTAAGTGAGTAGCAACTGCAGGGCGAAGAAGTCGCTGGGTTTGGGGAGGGCAAATAATTTGGCTGCATCATCTTTCGTTGTTTGCCAAAGAATCTTGTTTGCATGCTCTCTAAGATAAGCTAGCCCAAATTTTTTGAATGTTGCACATAAGTTGTTCTCTCCGACTTCATTGATGCTTGCAAGTCGTCGGCTTATTTTTGTGATTGGTGTCCCTGTGAGCGAAAGTTGATCTCGATTGATTTGTTTCTTGCGGATGCTAAAGAGTCGTTTTTCAGCCCATTTCACTACTATCTGGTTATCTTCTAGGATTCTTTTAAATATTATTTCTATTGCTTCGGAGTCGGTTAGCTGCAGCGGTACGGAAGTTATGAGCTTGTCTTTAACAATGGTGCCATCAGCTGTCGTTCTGAGATTGGTATGGGAGCCAGGCGTAGAGGCGGAAGTCGGGCGCGGTAACTCACCAGCGAATGGCCGGGTCCAAATTCCCGATTGGATGAACGCCTCATCTATAGTATGGATGAACTTCGCATAGGAACGCGTCCGATTTGCGATGTCAGTACCTACTTCCAGTGCTTGCTTGAAGTTGAAGAGTAAGTAATCGATGAAGAGATTCTTGATCTGCATAGGGTGCTGGAAACTGGTACTGGGCCAGCGCTCAGCATTTTGTGAGAGAAAGAGCAAAAACAAATTGAAGTCAGAGTGCGCAGGTGCAAGATGTTTTTGCGCATTCTGGCGATAGTTCTTATAAATCTCTTCGGCAAACTCCTCGCCGTGGGAGTTCCAGATTAGGTTGATCGGAATGAAGCTGATTGCTTCTTTGCGGCCTTGAACAGGCCAGCCATTCCAGTAGCGAACTGACTTTGCGTCGAGGTGCTGCTTTTCCTGCTCCCAAACGTGCTGGTTGTAACGGGGATAAACCTCCATTCGAGATAAGGAGGGCAAAAGTGGGATCTCCTTACGCATTTCATCCAACAGCATGACGAATCCCCTGGCGTAGCGCTGTCTGCTCGTACCGTTTAGGACGAGCAGAGATTGGTCGGCTAACGATCCGAGAAAGCCTTTCATGACATTAAGAAATGATGGGGAGGAGAGAGACAGATAAGTGATCACGGTGCCGGTGACTTGGCAGTAGGCTTCGAAGACCTTCACGAGGTGAGTAGCTTTTTCCGCAGCGTTGATCGCGGCGCAACGCTGCATGAGGTCCACGACATCTGGAGGTATGACGCTAAAGCGATAGTTCACCAACGACTGCATATGTTTGATGACTGTCAAAGATTTATCCTTGAGATTATTTCCATGAAATGCCCGGAATAGAAGGATACTGGAAGAGTTTGACAACATCTGGCAAGTGGCAAAGTGCTTGAGCGCAGCCTGGATGCCGATCTGGCCCTGGCGCTGACCCTGAACGCACGCGTGCTGCTGCGCGAAGAACCCTTAAAGCTCCTGCTGATGTCCGCGACGCTGGAAGGCGCGCGGCTGTCGACTCTGCTCGACGATGCGCCGGTGGTGCGCAGTGAAGGGCGGATGTACCCGGTGGCTCAGCGCTGGGGGCGCCCGTTTCAGCCGGGTGAGCGAATTGAGCCGCTTGTGGTGCAGACCGTCCTGCAGGCGCTGGATGAAGAGCCGGGTAGCGTGCTGGTCTTCCTGCCGGGGCAGGCCGAAATCCGCCGAGTGAACGACGCCCTTGCCGAGCAGCTGGCAGATCGAGGCGAGGTGATGCTCTGCCCATTGCACGGCGAACTGGAATTGACCGCCCAGCGTGCGGCCATCGATCCACCGCCCGCCGGCAAGCGCAAAGTGGTGCTGGCGACGAACATTGCCGAAACCAGCCTCACCATCGAAGGCGTGCGAGTGGTGGTCGATGCGGGGCTGGCGCGTGTGCCGCGGTTCGATCCCGGCAGCGGCATGACCCGGCTGGAAACCCGGCGCATCTCCCGCGCCTCGGCAACCCAGCGGGCCGGGCGTGCGGGACGATTGGAGTCCGGCGCTTGCTACCGGCTGTGGTCGGAAGATCAGCACGCGCAGCTGGCCGCCTATGGCGACGCGGAAATCCTCCAGGCGGATCTGGCCGGCGTGGCTTTGCAGCTGGCGCGCTGGGGTGTCGAACCGGATGAACTGGCTTGGCTGGACCGGCCGCCTGCCGCGGCTTACGCCCAGGCACAGGACCTGCTGCAGCGCCTCGGCGCGCTCAGCCGCAACGCCCGTGGCGGTTGGCAATTGACCGCTCATGGCCAGGCCATGGCCGAGTTGCCGGCGCACCCGCGTATCGCGCATCTGTTGTTGCGTGGTCAGGCGCTGGGCCTCGCGCCGCTGGCGGCCGATCTCGCCGCACTGCTGGTGGAGCGCGATATCCAGCGCGGCGGCGAGCGCGGCGGCGCTGACATTTCCACCCGTCTCGGCCTGCTCGACGGCAGCGCCGGCCGGCATGCCGGTGCGCAGCGAGTGCGGCAGCTGTCTCGCCAGTTTCGTGGTTTGCTGCGCGGATCTTCGAGCACGGCGCCGACGGACCCCACCGACCACCGCTGGGTGGGCGCGCTGCTGGCGTTCGCCTATCCGGACCGGATCGCTCGTCAGCGACGTGACGGCGGTGGCGAATACCGCTTGGCCAACGGTCGCGCCGCAGTATTCGGCGAACCGGATGCATTGATGAAAGAACCCTGGCTGGTGATCGCCGAACTGGGCAGCCGCCAGGGCCAGCGCGAGGAACGCATCTACCGCGCCGCGGCGTTGGACGCTGCGCTGTTCGACGAGGTGCTGGCCGAGCAGGTGAGCCAGCGCGACGAGCTGGAATGGGATGAACGTGAAGGCGTGCTGCGAGCCGAACGGCAGCGGCGGGTCGGTGAGCTGATACTCAGCCGTGAGCCCCTGCCAGGGTTGGATGACGAAGCGCGAGGCCGTGCGCTGCTTGGGCTGGTTCGACGCAAAGGGCTGGAACTGTTGCCCTGGACGCCGGATCTGCGCCAATGGCAGGCGCGTATCAGCCTGCTCAGAGCGCTCGATCTGGCCACTGGCGATACCAGCGAGTGGCCTGATGTCAGCGATGATGCGTTGTTGGCTCGGCTGGAGGACTGGCTATTGCCCTATCTGGGCAAGGTGTCGCGGCTGGCACATTTCGCCCAGCTGGATCTGAAAGCCATGCTCGCCACCTTGCTGCCCTGGCCGTTGCCTCAGCGCCTCGACGAACTGGCTCCGGTCACCATCGCCGTGCCTTCGGGGTCGAGGGTGCGGCTCGATTACAGCGAATCACCGCCGGTACTGGCGGTGCGCTTGCAGGAATTGTTCGGATTGGGCGATACGCCACGTGTCGCCGGTGGGAGACTGCCGGTGAAGCTGCACCTGCTGTCACCTGCGCGCCGTCCGGTGCAGGTGACGCAAGACCTGGCGAGCTTCTGGGCGAACACCTACCTGGAAGTGAAGAAAGACCTGAAAGGTCGATACCCGAAACATTATTGGCCCGATGACCCGCTGGTAGCAGAGCCCACCGCGCGCGCCAAGCCGCGCGGCACCTGAGGGCACGGCTGCAAGCCGCCCCTTTCACAAGGAGGGCGCAGCTAGGCTGGTCATCTCTGAGGCCTGTCAGCACCCATATGCGCGTGCGGCTACTCAGGCAAACTCAGGTCTTCTCCGGCCGCGGCCATCTCGGCATAGGCGCGATCCAGCGAGTCGACCACCGTCTGGCTGTCTTTGGCGTGGCGGGACACGATGAAGCGAATGGCGACCTTATGCAGCTCCACATGCGGAAGCGCCTCCATGCCGAGGCGATTCAGGGCCTGGCTCACCGGAACTTCGTAGTCGAGCAGATAGTCTGCACGGCGGTATTTCAACATCTCCAATGCTGAGGTGTGGGTGGCCGTCCGGTGTAGGCGAATCTGCAGCTGCGGGTCGTGCAGCATCTGGTTCACCTGTGGCCAGTAGTTGTAGCCGCCAATGATGATGACGCCGCGTTTGCGCAGGCTGCTGGGCATGGTCGGGCGTGGGGTGTCGGGCCGGTGATAGAGGTTGAGGCTGATTTGGGCGAGGGTTTCCCGGCCCTCCAGCGTGTCGGCTTGCAGCTCAGGTTTGCCTGGCGCGCCGGGCCAGATATCGACAGTGCCGTTCTGCAGGGCCGCGTACAACCGGGCACTCGGCAGACCGCGGAATTGCGCCTGAAAACCTGCGTGGGCGAGTACGCGCCGAGTGAGATCGACCAGGGGGCCGTTGGGGCGCCCTTGGGCATCGCTGTAGATGGCTGGGGGAAAATCGTAGTAACCGACGGTCAGGGTTCTCGGCGCCTCGGACGAGGCAACGCAGGGCCCCGCCAGAGCCGCTGCAATCGGTATCCAGAATAATCGCTTCAAGGTAATTCACTGCCCCTTGTGGTTCGCGCGTAGGCAAAGCATGGGCGCCACGCGCCCGGCTGTCCAGAATGGACACTTGATCGCCGACACGCCGGCGCCGCGACCATGCCGCTAGCAGATAGAAAAGGCTGGCTATGCTGAGGCTAGAGCGTACCGTGCCTATCGGGAGCGGTTACCCGGATGACTCGATGGAGAGGTCTATGTATCGCAAGGTATTCACCAGCAAGGTGTTCGATCGCAAAGTGGTGTTGATCACCGGCGGCTGTGCCGGGATCGGCCGTGCGCTGGCCGAGCGAATGGCCCAGGCCGGCGCCAGGGTCGTGATCTTCGACCTCGATCAGAACGCCATTGACGGGCTGGTACAGCACCTTACAGACCATCACAACGCCGATGCGCTAGGGCTGCGCTGCGATGTGTCGGATGCCGCGGCGGTGCAGCAGGCCATTGCGCTGGTGGTGGAGCGCTTCGGCGGTATCGACGTGCTGATCAACAATGCAGGTATTACCCATCGTAGCCGGGTCGCCGACACCAGCCTGGCGGTGTTCGAACGGATCATGGCGGTCAACTTTTACGGCGCGCTGCATTGCACCCAGGCGGCCATGCCGAGCCTGGTCGCCCGTGAAGGACAGATCATCGTGCTCAGTTCACTCTCGCAATACGCGCCGGTGCCAGACCGCGGCGCCTACAACGCCAGCAAACATGCGCTGCATGGATTGTTCGAAACCCTACGCAGCGAGCTGACCGATACCGGTGTCAACGTGATGCTGGTGTGTCCGGGGTACACCGCGACGGATCTGCGCAAGAACGTGTTGATTGGCGATGGCTCTACCGCGCCACAGCCGGTTTTGACGGTGGGCCGCGTGGCGTCGCCGCAGGACGTGGCGGAATCCATCTATCAAGGCGCGTTGAAGCGGCGACGGTTGCTGGTGCTGTCGAACCTCGACTGGCGGGCCCGGCTGGTGGCGCGCTGCTTCCCTCGCACCTTCGAGCACCTGCTGTTGCCGCGGCTGGCCGGTGCTCGGACTTCGTCCGGCGCGGGCTAGGCGGTCGGTGCGTCGCCGTAGAGTTCTTGAGCCCGCTTCATGTCCCAATAGGCGGCTTCGATCTTGTGGCCGTCCAGGTCGCGCACGAAGCAGCCGTAGTACGGCTCGCCATATTCTTCACGCGGGCCGGGAGCGCCTTCATCCGTGGCGCCGGCAGCCAGCGCGGCGCGATGAAACGCATCGACCGAGGCCTTGTCCGCTGCAAAGAAACCGATATGGGTGCCGTTCCCAATGCTGGCTGGTTGGCCGTCGATCGGCGTTTGCAGCCAGAACTCAGGGTATTCACGCCCCCAGGCGATAGCACCCGGATGAGCCATGATGCGCTTACACCCGAGCGTGCTGAGGGTCTGATCGTAGAAGGCAGCTGCTTCTTCGAAGCGATTGCTGCCGAGGGATACGTGGGACAGGATGCTGGGGTTCTGGTCGGTCATCAGTGCGGCCTCCTTGACGGATGGAGACCAAGCCTAGCTCGTCAAATCGCGGTCTGCCGCCTTGCCGATCAACGTTATTGCTTCTGATCGCCGCCCGGTTCGCTGCAAAGCATGAAGCAGCGGAACAGCACCACCGTCGCCAACAGCTGCACCAGCCCGACCACACTGTCGACCACCACGGCGAGCGCTCCAGGCGCTGTTTCACCCGCCCAGAACTGTGCGGCCACCCAGGCTTCCAGAAGCCAAAGCGGCACCAGCACGACGAGGATGCAGCCGAGAATCAGCAGAAAATGTCCACGGGTCTGCAGGAAGCTTTCCTTCAGTGCCGCCAGCGGACTCAAGCCGCGCATCACCAACAGGTATTCGGCAAAGGCGATCTTGACCATGACCCACAGCCCCGGCAGCACGAACAGCGAGGCGCCGAGCATGATCAGCAAGGTGCCTAGCCCGGCCAGTACCGCCATCGACGGCCACAGCGGCAATGCACGCATCATCACCTCGCGCAGCGGCGGTGCATGACCGCGGCTGCGCGCATCGAGGAACAGGATCAAAGCGGCGATATACAGCGGGTAGAAGACGAGTCCGATCAGCAACTCCTGTGCAGGCATGGCACCTTTGCCGAACAGATGGTCGATGGCCAGGCGGGCGAGGCTCTCCAGCAGAATCAGCGGCAGGCAAAGGCGTGCAATGGACAGCAAATTGCGCGAGTAGAAGAACCAGGCGTCACGGAGGATGGACAGGACATTCATCGCAGGGCGGCAACTCGTGGGAAAAACCAGGCGCGCACTTTAGCAGGCCGTTGGAAAAAGTAGGCGAGGCGGGCAAGACGAGGTGCAACGACCATCGCGAGCAACAGCCGAAGGCTGGCCCGAAGGGCTAGCATGGCGAGTCAAAGCAGCCGAAGGCGCAGAGGGTAGTGTCCTCAATGAGCGATTTGACCGGGCTGGCTATCAAGGCGGTGTTTCACGAAGCATTGCCAAGGTAGTTTTCGATGGCCTGATGAGCCCAAACGACCGGCCGGCGACAGCCGCGCTATCGCAGTCCATACTGGCTGGCCATTCCTCCGCTCGGGTTGCCGCGTGAAGAAGATCGCCCTGTTTGCTGATGTGCAGAACCTTTACTACACGGTGCGCCAGGCCCACGGCTGCCATTTCAACTACGCGGCGTTGTGGGCCGACGTCAGTGAGCGCGGCGAGATCGTGGAGGCCTATGCCTATGCCATCGATCGGGGGGACGCCAAGCAGCAGCAGTTCCAGCAGATCCTGCGCAACCTCGGCTTCACGGTGAAGTTAAAACCGTATATCCAACGCAGCGACGGCTCGGCCAAGGGCGACTGGGATGTAGGGATCACCATCGACGTGCTGGACGTGGTGGGGCAAGTCGACGAAGTGGTACTGGCCTCGGGAGATGGCGACTTCGATTTGCTGCTCGACCGGGTGCGCGCTGGCGGCGCCGAGGCGACGGCCTATGGTGCGCCGGGCCTGACAGCCAACTCGTTGATTCGCGCGGCGTCGCGTTACGTGCCCATCGAAGGCAAGCTGCTGTTGCGATAGCGCTGTCGGCCCGTCACTCCTGGGGCTGCCGGTGCCGCATGTTCCATTCGGCGGCCAACGGTGGATGGAGAAAGCGACATCCACCCTTGTATCTCGACTACCACGCTATGTTGGGGTGATAGTT
>ERZ1673962.589-NODE-589-length-23454-cov-3.883115_pt1 | contig 23454 bp, 14 predicted proteins | sample MGYA00580188_ERZ1673962 | MGnify/ENA primary metagenome ERZ1673962 (study PRJEB41334, sample SAMN05608104) | rock metagenome | biome: terrestrial subsurface; feature: shale formation; material: shale | place: USA: Pennsylvania ... | reverse complement strand
GGGCATTGAGTCGCGCCACGGCATCGGCGACATGATTGATGCGCTCGGCGATCGCATGCAGATAGGTCACGACCTGACCGACGGTGGCTTGGCCATCCTCGGCCTCGCTCGCCGTGGTCGTGGCCAGATCGAGCACCGACTGCATCTCCTGGTTGACGCTCGCCAGATCCTGCTGACTGGAGGCCAGATTCGACAGCAGGTTGGTACTGTTGAGCGCCTGAGTGCGTTCGAGCAGCCGGTAGCGTCCATGGGTGCGTTCGCGTTCAGCGCATTCGGCGCGCAATCGTTCGCACTGCTTCAGTGCCTGCTCGAAGTCGCCCGACCAGTCGCGGTCGAGCTGTTGTCTGAGGGTTTCGAGTCCCGTGGCGCTCCCGCCGGTCGGGGTCTGAAAATAGACCTCCAGACGGTCCAGAAGGTCGTTCATTCCCCAGCAGAGACGGGCGATCTCGTCCTCGCACTGAAGGTGGGTGATGCGCTGCACGAACCGGCCGCGACCGGCCTGTTCGATCACCTGGGTCAGACGCGACAGGGGCGCGAAGCCGCGCTGCAAGGAACGCTGCCCCCAGCCGGCGAGTCCGATGGCCGGAATCAGGATCAAGACCGTCCAGGGGACGAGCGCGGGAGCGAGCCAGGCGAGCACCGGAGCGACCAAGGTCAGCCCCGCGAGCGACCAGAGCAGCCATGAGATCCTCGATTGCAGGGGCGAGTGCGTCATGGAGACGAGTCCTGTGCGATAAGGGGGCTGGAAGGGAATCGAGGCGCCTGATCGTTGATCGTCAGCGATCGGGCCATCCGGCAGGCCGAGACCGATGGGCGATCATGCTACGATGGACCGCCCGGACCGACAAGCCTTGGCGGACGCGAGGCGCGCACAGTCGGCGACATCCCGCTCATACGATCGCTTCCCGCCCGATGACCCCTTTGATTCGCGATTTCGATTATCGACCCGATGCCGGCCCCTGCATGGAGCGACTGCTCGATCATCCCTGGCCGGTGTGGCTCGACAGCGGGCGTCCGTTCAGCGATCAGGGGCGTTTCGACATCCTCAGCGCCGATCCGGTCGCGACACTGGTCACGCGCGGTGCTGAAAGTACATGGTGTGCCGATGGCTCGACGGGGCGCTCGCACGCCGACCCGCTCGATCTGTTGGGCGAACTCCTGGGGCCGAAGCGTGAGACCGTCCCCGGATTGCCCTTCGTCGGCGGAGCGATCGGTTATTTCGGCTATGACCTGGCGCGCCGCTTCGTGCCGCTGCCGAGCCTGGCACGCGATGCCGAACGCCTGCCTGAGCTGGCCGTGGGGGTTTATGACTGGGCCTTGATCCTGGATCACGTCGCGCGGCGCGCCTGTCTGGTCGGCTGGGACGCGCGTCGGCTCGACACCTGGGCGGCGCGGTTGTCGACGCCGGTCGCGTGCCGGGTTCGCGAGCCGTTCAGGACGCTCGGTCCGGTCGAGTCCAATTTGACGCACGCGGGCTATCTTCAGGCGCTGGCAAGGATTCGGGACTACCTGATTGCGGGCGACTGTTATCAGGTCAATTTTGCCCAGCGCTTCGCCGCCCCGGCCACGGGCGATCCCTGGACGGCCTATCAGCGACTGCGGGCGCTCAACGCCGCGCCCTTCAGTGCCTATCTGAGCACGCCGGAGGCGCAGATTCTGTGCTCCTCGCCTGAGCGCTTTCTCCAGGTTCGAGATGGATGGGTCGAGACCCGCCCGATCAAGGGTACGCGCCCGCGCTCGACCGATCCGGCCGAGGATGCGCGTCTGGCTGAGTCGCTGCGTCTGAGCGCCAAGGATCGGGCTGAGAATGTGATGATCGTCGACCTGCTGAGGAATGATCTGGGGCGGGTGTGTGCGACCGGGAGCGTTCGGGTGCCGGCGCTGTTCGAGATCGAGCATTTCGCCCGCGTGCATCATCTGGTCAGCACCGTTGCTGGGCGCCTGGATGCCGGACGCACGGCGCTCGATCTGCTGCGCGCGGCCTTCCCCGGCGGTTCGATCACGGGCGCGCCCAAACGCCGTGCCATGGAGATCATCGAGGAACTGGAACCCAACCGGCGCGGTGTCTATTGCGGGGCCATCGGCTATCTGGGCTTCGATGGGGCGATGGATACCAACATCGTCATTCGTACCCTGGTCCACGCCGACAGCGTCGCCCGCTTCTGGGCCGGCGGCGGCATCGTCATCGACTCCGACCCCGAGTCCGAGTATCGCGAGACCTATGACAAGGCGGCACCCTTGCTCGATCTACTCCAATCGGCTGTTCAACATAACGCCGCGACGTAGCGGCATTCCCGTACAACCTAGGATGGGTATTATGGATACCGTTAGCGTTAATCAGTTTAGATATAAACTAAAAAGTCTTGCAGATCGGTCAATTAGCAGGTATGAGCCTCTTAGGGTCACTCGCCGTTCCGGCGATGACTTTGTCGTGGTCAGTGCGGAAGACTGGGAGCGCGAGCAGGAAACTCTTTACATTCTGCGAAATAGCGATCTGATGAAGCAGATTGCCGCTTCCTTGGGCGCACATGGCCAGAAGAAGGGATATAAGCCGACGAAAGAGCAAATGGATGAGATCACTCGTATTTGAGGGCAATACCTGGGGAGCTTTCGAGGCCATACGCGAGAGCGACAAGAATCTGCACAAGTCGTTGCGTAAGCTTCTCAAAGAAATGCTTCGATCCGACGACCCTAGCAAAGGCACAGGCAAACCTGAGCCATTGAAGCATAATCTATCGGGGTTGTGATCGAGGCGTATTTCTCAGAAGGACCGTGTGGTTTATAAATTCGACGACACCTACATTTACATCTTCGCTCTTGGGGGGCACTATGATCCAAGCCTCAGCGGACCCACACGCCTTTGGCGCGGGGTCCGCTGTAGGCGAATGTCAGGCACAACTAATCGTGGTCTGCCCTCTATTATTTACGGCACGAGATCCAGAGGAACAGAACGTTAGGTTTCGATTGTTCATAAAAAGGCTAGCATTACCTGGCCTTTTATTGGTGATCACGCTTTGTAATTACGCAGCCAGCTGCTTTTGAGGCATGATTTCACGCGCAGAACGGTAATACACAAGCTCGAATTTAGTACCCATTGACTCAGCAGCCGCAGCCGCAGCATCTGTAAGAGCCGCTTCAAGCGTATCTTTGTTTTCGATGTATGCTGCCAGCAGAGTAGGTGCCCGCGCAAACTCGATGACCATCATAACCCCCTAACCTGATTTAGTTGAACGGAAGACAAGCCACCTACCTTCAATTGATACCGTTACACCTTTAATTGTGCCGATGGTAGTCATCGTAGATAGCATATCGTGCATGCCGCGCAGAAATGCAACTAGTGCATCCGTGCGGCCATAGACTTTGAATGTATCAGCGCGTTTAGATGCGCTGGCCATTGAGAAAATACCAACTAATGCAGCGACGAACACTTGCAATCTTTTCTCTGTGCTTGATTCACTATCAGGGCGCGAATCAATATCGGGAGACATATAAATATCCATCAGCTTAATCCACGATGACGATCCTCGTCTTGACTGAATAAGATGAACTATTGCCCACGTTGTCTCGTCATCTGATATAGCTTGATAGACTGGCTTATTGAAACGGTCGTCTATTTCGCCCCAGGCCTCTTCTAGGTATATTATATTGAATAATTGATCATATTCAGCAGAAACAACTTCATGCTCATCGGAAATCGAGTTAATCCAATTTTCGCGAATTACAGAAAGACCATCTTTGTTAAATGATGTAAGTTTCATATCGCTTCTATAGATTTAAAAAATTTTCTTTTATCAAACTTAAAGTAAATTGTCAACATTTTCCGTTGCGAGGATTTGGTCGACGAATTGCTAGATATCGACCAGAAACCTAGAAGTGTATTTAGACAGCAGTCTGGCAACCGGGTGCTGCACTGACTGCAATCCAGCCCAAGAGTAGCCCGTCCGTAACCGCCGCCAAGCCACAGCGCGCACATCATGCGGACGGCTCTCGAACTGGCAACGCTATCTCGACCTGCTCCAGCAACGCTGCGTTCCTGAGACCGCGCAACGCTGGTACGCACGCCGTGTCGAATAATTTCTGGACACCCTGAAACCCAAGGCGATGTCGACGCTGAACGCCGATCAAGTAACGGACTATCTGCGCCGACTCTCTCAACGCCCCGATCTCGCCGACTGGCAACGACGCCAGACCGTCGAGACCCTGCGACGCCTGCTGGTCGATCTGGCTCAGACCCAAGCCGGAAACGGAGTCGATGGGGATCTATGGCGGGAGACTTCCTCCACCGCTCAAAACACGGAAAATCCTCCAGAAACCGGACCTCGCTTCGCACACTCAACCCAGCGCCTCCCCATTCTCAAGGATTCATCACGCACGATTCGTGCGATGCAGTACTCGATCCGTACCGAACAGTCCTACCTCGACTGGTGTCATCGCTTTCTACTCTTCTGCGCCGACACCTGAGTCGCCCCGGCATTGCCCCCTGCCCTTGCTCGCCCCACTCCAATGGACCGACAATCCGATCCGAGCCTCGACCCTGCGGATCACGGCCATCCCAGGACGCAGAAGAAAACCCGGCTGAAATGCCGACCGAGGCCGCCATCCATCAAGGGGACACACGATCATGTCTGCGGATACGCAACGGCCGGCGCATCGCTGGCGCTTCAATCGACTCGGCGGTTTCGATCAGGTCATGATCGATTCGGGCGAGGACATCCGTCATCTGCCCGAACTCGACCCCAAACTCTGGGCCGCCCTGAGCTGCCCGACCTCGGGGCTGGAGTTCGACGCCCATACCCTGGCGCTGCTCGATACCGACGGCGACGGACGCATCCGCATCGACGAGATCAAGGAAGCGGTGCGCTGGACCTGCCTCAGACTCAAGGAGCCGGGTGATCTGTTCAAGCACGAGGCCGGTCTGCCGCTGGATGCCATCGACGACAGCACCGAGGAAGGACGCCTGATCATGGCCTCGGCCTGGCGCATCCTCGACAACCTGGAACGCACCGAGTCGACCATCATCACAGCGGCGGAGACGGCCAACACGGCCCAGATCTTCGCCGGATCGCGCTTCAACGGCGATGGCGTGGTGCAGCCGAGCGCGGCCCGCGACGAATCGGTCGCCCAAGCGATCAGCGACATCATGCGCTGTGTCGGCTCGCGGCCCGATCGCAGCGGCGAGGACGGCATCGACCAGGCGCTCTGTGACCGCTTCTTCGCCGAGGCGGCCGAGTATCTGGAATGGTGGGCGCAGGCCGAGGCCGACGCAGACAACATCCTGCCGCTTGGCGAGGACACCGAATCGGCCGCCGAACTCTTCGAGTCGGTCAAGACCAAGATCGACGACTATTTCACCCGCGCCCGGCTGGCCGACTACGACCAGCGCGCCGCCGAGCTGCTCAATCCGGCCGAGAGCGACTATGCCGCCCTGGCCGGCCGCACCCTGTCGCTGGAGACCGAGGATCTGGCCGGCTTTCCGCTGGCGCGCGTCGAGCCGGGGCGTGCGCTGCCGTTGCGTCAGATGCTCAACCCGCGCTGGGCGCGGGAGCTGGACGCCTTTCGCGCCCGCGTGGTGGCGCCGCTGCTCGGCGAGCTCGACAGTCTGAGCGAAGCCCAGTGGCTGGATCTGAGCACGCGCTTCGAGGCCCACTCGGTCTGGCGTGCACGTCGACGCGGCGCGCTGGTCGCTCCGCTGGGCGCGACCCGGCTGCGGGCGCTGGTCGAGGGGCCGTTCCAGGCGGCGATCGCCGACCTGATCGAGCAGGATCTGGAGCTGGCCGGGGTATCGGACGCCATCGAGTCGGTCGACCGGCTGGTGCACTACTACCAGCACCTGGAGCCGCTGCTCCAGAACTTCGTCTCACTGCGCGACTTCTACACGCCGGGCCGCAAGGCGGTCTTCCAGTTCGGCACCCTCTATCTGGACGGGCGCGCGTGCGAACTCTGCGTGCGTGTCGACGATCCGGCCAAGCACGCCGCCCTGGCGAGTCTCAGTCAGATCTGTCTGGCCTACTGCGAGTGCCGACGGCGCGGCGGCACCGAGACCCTGACCATCGCCGCCGCCTTCACGGCCGGTGACGGCGACAATCTCATGGTTGGGCGCAACGGCGTCTTCTACGACCGCAACGGCGACGACTGGGATGCGACCATCGTCAAGCTCGTCGAGCATCCGATCAGCGCCGGGCAGGCGTTCTGGTCGCCCTACAAGCGGCTGGGGCGGATGATCTCGCAGCAGATCGAGAAATTTGCCGGCGCGCGCGACAAGGCCGTCGACGCCAGCGCCGAGCAGGGCCTGACGACACTGGCGACCAAGGCCCAGGAGCGTTCAGCCGGCGCCGCCGCGCCGGCGGCGACCCCCTTCGATATCGCCAAGTTCGCGGGTGTCTTCGCCGCCATCGGTCTGGCGGTCGGCGCCATCGGCACGGCCGTGGCCTCGGTCCTGACGGGTCTGCTGTCGTTGAGCTGGTGGCAGATCCCGCTGGCGCTGCTCGGACTGATGCTGGCGATCTCGGGACCATCGGTGCTGCTGGCACAGCTCAAGCTGCGTCAGCGCAATTTGGCTCTGCTGCTGGATGCCAACGGCTGGGCGGTCAACGCCCAGGCCCGGATCAGTCTCCCGTTCGGCGCCACGCTCACCAGTACGGCGCAGTTGCCCAAGGGAGCGATGCGCTCGCTGCGCGATCCCTTCGCCGACAAGAAGCGTCCCTGGAAGACCACGCTGGTGCTCATCGCCCTGATGGCGGGTGCGGTTCTGGCCTGGCGCGCGGGGTATCTGGACACCTGGATCGAACGCTGGATGCCGCAACAGACCGAGGAGACGCCGATGGTCGAACCGGCTAAGGTCGTACCCGAGCCGGGCGAACCCGCGACTGACACACCGGCGGAAACGCCTGAGTCTGCCGCACCCGGCAAAGACGACGCGGCACCCGACGAGGCGGCCGAGTCGACACCGGCAACGGACGAACCGACGACCGACACAGCGGACTGATCGCACATGCCTGAAAAACAGAGGAGTTCAGAATGCACATTGACGACTTGATGGCCGAGAGCGGTGTCGGTTTCGGCACCAGCGGCGCGCGTGGTCTGGCCGACCGGATGACCGATTGGGTCTGCTATGCCTATACGCTCGGCTTCCTGAGCTATCTGGAGCAGATCGAGGCCTGGTCGCCCGGCTCGGATGTCGGCCTCGGCGGTGATCTGCGCCCCAGCACGCCGCGCATCATGACGGCCTGCGCGCGCGCGGTGCGTGACAAGGGCGGGCGGCCGATCGGTCTGGGATTCATCCCCAGCCCGGCGGTGGCCGCCTATGGCTTCGAACGATCGATCCCGACCCTCATGGTCACAGGCAGCCACATCCCGGACGATCGCAACGGCATCAAGTTCAATTTGCCCACGGGCGAGATCCTCAAGCCCGATGAAGCGGGCATCCGTGCTCAGTCGATCGTGCGGCCCGAGGGACTCTTCGACGCCGGCGGCGCCTTCATCCAGGATCAGTCGGGAGTGCGGCCGGCATCCGACGACTCGGCGCTCGACGCCTATGTCGAGCGCTATCTGGACTTCTTCCCGCGCGATTGTCTCAAGGGTCTGCGGATCGGCGTCTACGAGCACTCCAGCGTCGCGCGCGAACCCTATGTCGCCGTGCTCTCGGGACTCGGCGCCGAGGTCACACGGCTCGGTCGCTCCGAGGTCTTCGTCCCGGTCGACACCGAGGCGGTACGCCCCGAGGATCAGGCGCTCGCGCGCGAGTGGGCGGCGAGCGGCCGCTTCGACGCGCTGGTCTCGGCCGATGGCGACGGCGACCGTCCGCTGATCGCCGACGAACGGGGGCAGTGGCTGCGCGGCGACGTGGCCGGTGTACTGTGCGCGCGCCGGCTCGGGATCCAGGCGCTGGCCACGCCGGTCAGCAGCAACACGGTCGTCGAGCGCTGCAACGCCTTCCAGGCCGTCCGGCGCACCCGTATCGGTTCACCCTTCGTCATCGAAGGAATGCAGCGTCTGCTCGACGAGGGATTTGAGTCGGTCGCCGGCTACGAGGCCAATGGCGGTTTCCTGCTCGCCAGTGCGCTGAAGAACGCCGATGGCGGCATATTGCGGGCACTGCCGACCCGCGATGCGGTGCTGGTCGCCGTGGCCATCCTGCTCGATGCCGTTGAACGTGACCGGCCCGTTTCGGCTCTGGCGGCCGACCTGCCGCCACGCTTCACGCACAGCGACCGACTCAAGAATGTTCCGACCGAGATCAGTCGGGCACGACTCGCCGCGCTGCGCACGGGGCGACTGCAACACGACAAGGCGGCCATCGAGGCCGAGTTCGGTGCAGCATTCGGCCCGGTCGCCACACTCGACGATACCGACGGACTGCGCATCACCTTCGATAGCGGCGAGATCCTGCATCTGCGCCCGTCCGGCAATGCCCCGGAACTGCGTGCCTATGCCGAAGCCGACAGCGCCGAGCGTGCCGAGGCCATGACGCGGATCGCCTTGGACACACTCGCGGTTTGAAGTGGATCCTTTTGCGATCCAGTGCACGAAATACAGACACAGATTTGCGTTACATTGACGCTCCGTCGACCGATCGAGTGAGGAACCATGTCCGCCATTCTCAATGCTCTGATCCATACCGTCACACGCACGCGCTGGTACAACTTCATGGGGCGCTGCCGCAACCTGGAGCAGACCCAGCGTCGCCTGCTGGAAGAGCGCCTGGAGCGCAACGCCGACACGGTCTTCGGACGCGAACATGGCTTCGCGCGTCTGAAGTCACCCGCCGACTATGCACGCGCCCTGCCCGTCTCCAGCTGGGAGACGGTCGACCCCTATGTCGACCGCATCATCGCCGGCGAGTCCCATGTCCTGACCGCCGGTCCCCTGCCCTCCATGTTCAACAAGACCAGCGGCACCACCGGCAAGCCCAAGCTGATCCCGGTGACGCCCGAGAGCAAGCAGGGCAACGCGCTCAACCAGAAGGTCTGGGCCTTCGCCGCCGTCGGCTCCCATCCGCGCTTTCTGATCGGCAAGGTGTTTCCGATCGTCAACAAGGCGGTCGAGGGCTACACGCCGCACACCAACATCCCCTATGGCGCCGTCTCGGGGCTGATGGTGCGCGATGCCCATCCGCTGGCGCGCGCCAAGTACGCCTATCCCTATGACGCCATCGAGATCGAGGACTTCAACGCGCGCCGCTATGCGATGATGCGCTGTGCCGTCCCCGAGTCGGTCAGTTTCATCCCGGCCTCCAATCCCAATGCCCTGCTCAAGCTGTTCGAGAGCGCCGATGAGCACAAGGCCGACCTCTTGCGCGACATCCACGACGGCACGCTCTCGGCAAACCACGACATCCCCGGGCCGATCCGCGAGGCGCTGAGCCGCCGCTTCAAGCCCAATCCGGGCCGGGCGCGCGAACTGGAGCGGCTGGCCGAGCGCGCCGGACGGCTCCAGCCGCGCGACTACTGGCCGGATCTCAAACTCATCGGCTGCTGGAAGGGCGGCACCGTGGGTCAGTTCGCCCAGCATTTGCACGACTGGTGCTCACCGCAACTCAAACTGCGCGACACCGGCTACATGGCCAGCGAGGCCCACATCACCATCCCGATCAGCGACGAGGGCAACAGTGGCCTGCTGACCATCCACACCAACTATTTCGAGTTCATCCCGGAGGAGGAATTCGGACGCCCGGACGCGCGCGTGCTCATGGCCCACGAGCTGGAGGTCGGCGTGCCCTATCAGATCCTGCTGACCACGGCCGGCGGGCTCTATCGTTATTCGATCAACGACGTCATCGAGGTGACGGGGTTCTACCAGGGCGCGCCGCTGGTGAGCTTCCTGCGCAAGGGGCGCGACGTGATGAACCTGCAGGGCGAGAAGGTCAGCGCCAATCAGATCCTGATCGCCGTCCAGGGCGCCTGTGCCGAGACCGGCGTGACGCCCATGCATTTCATGGTCGTGGGCGAAGCGGCGACCTCGCGCTATCACCTGCACATCGAACCGGCCGGCGAGACGCCGGAGCAGAGCGTGATGCACCGTCTGCTCGCGAGCTTCAACGCCCGTCTGTGCGAGATCAACCATGTCTTCAAGCGCTATCAGGAGCTCGATATGCTCAAACCCACGGCCCTGTCGCTGATGGAGCGCGGCTGGCTCGGCGCCATCGTCGACCACCAAGTCGCCTCCGGGATGCGCGACACCCAGTTCAAACCCGTGGTCCTGGGTTCGGAACTCCCGCCCGGCGGTCGCCTCCTCTATACCCTCGACATCCGGGAGGGCGCGCCCGCATGACGGTCGAACACGCCCGACGTCCCAAGGTCGCCGTGGTGCTCTCCAGCGGCGGCATCAAGCCGCTGGCGGCGATCCCGCTGTTCGAGTTCCTCGACGAGGCACAGATTCCGGTCGACCTGCTGGTCGGCTGTAGCGGCGGCAGCATCATGAGCGCCATGCGCGGCTGCGGCTATGACTCCGATCACATCCGCGAACTCATCGGTCGTGTGGCCCAGCGCGGACTCTTCTCTTCGATCAACCTGCGCGCGGTGCTCGGCATGGGGCGTCTGCCCTTCGGGCGCTTCGACACGCGCACCGGACTGGTGCGACCGGCCAAGCTCAGGCGGGCGCTCTACGAGATGTTCGGCGACCGGCGGGTCGAGGACCTCAACCCCAAGACCGTGATCCAGACCACGGACATCCAGACCGGAGAGGGCGTGGTCATCGAAGAGGGACGGCTGACCGATGCAGTCTATGCCTCCAGCGCGGTCTTTCCGATGCTGCCGCCGCTGGAAGTGAACGGGCGTCTGCTCGCCGACGGCTACTACACCTCGTCGCTGCCGGTGATGGAGGCCGTCAAGCGCGGCATGGACGTCATCATCGCCGTGATCTTCCATGATCCGCTCGATCATCGGGCCAACGACTACATCGCCTGCCTGTCCAATTACTACACCATCCAGGGCGATGCCATCACCCGCTTCCAGCTGGCGCTCTCGATCGAACTGCACCACCACGAGATCATCATCATCAAGGTGCCCTTCAACCGTCCCATCAACATGTGGGACGTCCACCACATCCCCTACATCATCGAGACCGGCCAGACGGTGGTCGAGCAGCGCCGGGCGGAGATCCTGGAAGCGATCTCCGCCTTCTCCGGCAGCGCCTGAGACAGGCGCGCGGACCGGCGCGGTTCAGAGCACCGCGCCGGCCGGTTCGGCCTCGCGTTCCAATGAGGCGATGACCCGATTGCTGGTGGGCCAGAACAGCGCCGTGATCCCCAGCACGGCCACGCCACTGACCAGGGCGGCCTGGTGCAGACCCAGCCACTGCGCCAGCCAGCCGCCGAGCAGATTGCCGATCGGGATGGAGCCGAAGGCCGCCAGCAGATAGAAAGCCATCACGCCCGCGCGATGCTCGTCGTCGATGCCGAGTTGCAGAAGCGTATTGGCCGCCACGCCCTGGGCGATGTAGGCCATGCCCAGCATCAGGGTCACGCCGCCGACGACCCAGGCATGGGTACTCAGACTCAGCAGGATGAGCGAGAGTCCCAGCAGGACGGCCGCCTGCCGGAACAGTGGCCACAGGCGCTCCGGCCGACGCTGGAGTCCGACCACCAGCGCGCCGACCAGCGCACCCGCGCCGATACCGCCCATCAGCCAGCCGAGCCCCTGGGCGCCCGCACCCATCACCTCGTGCGCCCAGACCGGCAGCAGCACATAGACCGACATGGTCGCGACCGCCACCGACAGATAGGAGAAGATCGGATAGCGCAGGGTCGGCGTGGCGAGGATGAAGCCCAGATTGCGCAGTGCGCCCCGACTGGGGCGCGGCCCCATGCTCGATACCGGCTCACTCAGACGGATCAGCACCAGCGCGGCCAGCATGAACAGATAGCTCAGGGCATTGAGCAGGAAGCAGGGCGCCGGACCGAGCTGAGCCATCAACCAGCCGGCGATCGGCGGACCGATGGCACGCGCGCTGTTGAAGAGCATCGAGTTGACCGAGATCGCCGCCGGCAAGGCCGCCTTGTCTTGGACCAGACGCGGCACGATCGCCTGCCGCGCCGGTCCGTCGAAGGCGGTCAGCAGGCTCTGGATGCAGCCCATGACCACGACGAGCGGCAGGGTCAACAGCTCGAAATGCGTGATCACGCCCAGGATCAGCGCCTGCACCATGAACAGCGATTGCAGGACCAGCAGCAGCCGGCGCCGGTCGAAGCGATCGACCAGCGAGCCGGCCAGCGGCAGCAACAGCAGCGCCGGCAGGTTCATCAGGGCCGTCAGATAGCCCAGTTGCAGAGCCGAGTCGGTCAACTGATACAGCAGCCAGTTGAAGGTCGTGCTCTGGATCCAGGAACCGATCAGGGACAACCCCTGCCCGGTGAAGAACAGGCTGTAGTTGCGTTCGCGAAAGACACTCAACACGACGGTCGGCCTCCCGGCTGGACGTGGTCCGCCCTGCTCATGACAGTTCCAAAACCCGCTCGATCATGTCCGGACAGGGCACCGACTCGCAGATCATGGGCAGCTTGATCTGAGCCGTGGTGACGCCGGGACGCAGACGTTCCTCATAGAGTCGATCCAGCCAGCCCGTTTTCATGAGCACCAGATGCGGTGGTTGCAGCAGCTCCTGGCCGCGCAGCAGCCGATAGGGTTCGGCCTGGGCGACCAGCGCCTGTTCCACGTCTTCCAGCCAGCGCGCCTCGGGCGGCGTGCCCTCGGACTCGATGCAGAAGGCATAGCGATGCTGGTCGGCATCGGCGACCAGACAGAAATGACGCCAGCGCACCTGATGCTCGGCCAGCGTCCGGCTCAGGATCTCGGCGAGGAAGGCGCCGCTGAGCTTCTCGCCGGCCAGATTGGCCACGTCGCGGGTCTTGCTGACGAAGGCGATGTTGGGATTCTGATCGGTGAAGCCGGAGACACGCACGATGTCGTGCAGGTTGTAGCGATAGAGTCCCGAATAGCTGGTGACGATCAGGCCGTATTCCTGGCCGTCCTCGAGTTCGTGCGCCAGGAGCGGCTCGCCGCCGTCGAGCGGCTGGAATTCGAGGAAATAACCGAAGACGGCCAGAGGACCGGCGCTGACACCCGGCTTCATGGGGACGTTGAACTTGCCCTCGCTGGCGCCATAGCCGCAATCGACCAGCAGCACGTTCTCGGGCAGCAGCGGGCGCAATCCTTCCAGGTAGCGGCCGATGGTGCCGCCCAGCCAGCAGGAGATCACGCGCAGGTTCGGCCAGTAATCGCGCGGTTCGAGCCGGCCGCGCCGTGCGGCCATGTCGCGCAGCGCGCGCGCGCGTTCGGGATCCGGACTCAGGTCGCGTTCGAGTGTGGCGCGCAGGTCCGACGCCAGCGGCAGCGCCGCAGAGAGCGTGCCGTGCGCGATGTCGTCGATGAGCTGATCGCGATGCTGGTCGGCCGTCTCCAGCAACGCGGTCATACGGCCGGGATTGTTGCCGACCAGCAGACGCACCTCGGGCTTGGCCAGGGCGAAGCGCAGGATCAGATAGTCGAGCGTCTCACGATCCGGCGCCTGGAGCACGGCGGGCGGGAAGGCCAGTCGGCGCTGGATCTCGGGCGAGGTGCCGGCCAGGGTCAGGCCGGAGGCGAAACCGACCGGGATGCCGCAGGCCGTCTGGCCGAGCACCGCCGGATTGGACAGCGGGATGAAGAAGCCGTCCAGGAGTTCGGGCGCCAGCTTGATGAGCAGCGCGGTGCGGATACGGCTGACCAGCGACTTGGCGAACTCGCCCTCAGCGCTCTCGGGGATGTTCTTGAACGCGCCTGTGGTGCCTGTGGTGCTGATGAAGTGCGTCGGCTGACCGGCGAACAGCAGATCCTTCGCCCCCTGCTCCAGACGCAGGGCATCGGGCGCGACATCCGGCCACTCGCGGACCGGCACCCGACGCCGGAACTCGGCGACAGAACGGATGGCGTCGAACCCGTGCGCCTGACCGAATTCGGTGTGCGCGTTACGCTGGAGGATGTCCAGCAGCACCTGCTGCTGGATGCGCTCGACCGAGCCGCAGGCGCCCATGAACAGTTGCACCAGTTCCGGCTCCGACTTGCCGCGCAGTTCGTCGAGCGAACGCAGCGCCTCGGCCTGACGCCGGAACCGCGCCTTGGCGCGCGCCTGGAGCTGACGGCCGATGCTCTTGAGGATCTCGGCCGGGACATTGAGGGTGTTGCAGGACTCGATGCCCTGGAAGCCGGGCATGGAATTGGCCTCGCCGACGACGAATCCATCGCCCTTGAACAGCAGATCGATGCCGCCGATGTTCAGACCGATGATGTCGATCACCTGCTGGGACAACTCGCGAATCGCCTCGCTCATCGGATAATCGTTCGCGCTGCCGCCGGCCGAGACGTTGGACTTGAAGCCCTCGGACGAACGGTTCTGGCGCAGCATGCAGACCTGCGGCCGGCCATCGATCACCAGCACGCGCAGATCGCGCCCCCGGCTGTCGGCGATGAATTCCTGCGCCAGCAGGGCCGATTGACAGCGGGCGGCGTCGAGCATTTCGAGCAGGGTCTCGAGTTCCTTCTCGGAATGGATCAGGGACACGCCATGCCCCTTGGAGCCGTCGAGCACCTTGATGACGACCGGCAGGCCCAGGGTCTCGCGGATGAAGGCGGGCGAGGTCTCGGGGCGCACCAGGATGGTCCTGGGCACCGGCAGACCGGCGGCGGCCAGGAGTTGCAGCGTCAGCAGCTTGTCGCCGGTGCGCTTCAGGGTCTCGGCCCGGTTCACGCACAGCACGCCCTGGGTCTCGAGCTGTTGCAGCAGGGCCAGATTGTAGGCATCGGCCTCCTCGACGAAGGCAGCGACGGCGAACATGGGTGCGGCGACCTCGATGCCCTTGTGCCGGAGACGGGTCGGCGCCTCGGGATCGAGGACCAGCTCGACATCCTTGGGATCGACGACTTCAAGCCGCACACCGGCCGCCCCGGCCTCCTGGCAGGCGCGCGTGAGCTCCGGGATCTCCTGGCCCGTATAGAGCATCCAGCCATGCATCATCTGTGTCTGACTCATTCGAGACCGCCTCTCGTCAAGATTGCTCGGAATCGGAAAAGAGCCGCCAGTGATCGGCGACCAGCCTCGTGTGGCCTGCGGAGGCTGGACACGGGCGGCTCCGTGGCGCAGAGGATCGCACAACTGATGTCATCAGGGCGAGAACTCTAGACGGGCCGGCGACGCGCCGGTTTGGAGCGTCCGGGTCGTGCCGGGGTCGTCTGGCGGGTCTTCACGGGCGCACGCCGGCCTTCGGGCACCCCGCCCGTCCCCGGCGGCTGGAAGCTCGGCACCAGATGACGCTTGCCGTTGCCGATCAGGTCCGCACGGCCCATGTCTTTCAGCGCCTGACGCAGCAGCGGCCAGTTCTCGGGATCGTGATAGCGTAGAAAGGCTTTCTGCAAGCGGCGCTGACGCATCCCGCGCACCACAGGGACCGACTCTGCGCTCGGCGAGACCCGTTTCAGCGGATTGCGTCCGGTGTGATACATGGCCGTGGCGATCGCCAGCGGTGTCGGCAGGAAGGACTGGACCTGATCGAGCCGCAGCTTGTGGCGCTTGAGCCAGACGGCGAGATTGAGCATGTCGACATCGGTCGTCCCCGGATGACCGGCGATGAAATAGGGGATCAGATACTGCTCTTTTCCGGCTTCGCGCGAATAGCGGTCGAAGAGTTCCTTGAAGCGGTCGAAGATGCCGATGCCGGGCTTCATCATCTTACTGAGCGGCCCGGATTCGGTGTGCTCGGGCGCGATCTTGAGATAGCCGCCGACATGGTGCGTGACCAGCTCGCGGATATAGGCGGGCGAGCGCATGGCCAGGTCGTAGCGCAGTCCCGAGGCGATCAGCACGCGCTTGATGCCGGGCACGGCGCGCGCCTTGCGGTAGAGCTGGATCAGCGGCCCATGGTCGGTGTTGAGGTTGCGGCAGATGTCGGGATAGACACAGGAGAGCTTGCGACAGGCCGCCTCGATGCGCGGATCGCGGCAGCCGAGACGCCACATGTTGGCGGAAGGCCCCCCGAGATCCGAGATGGTGCCGGTGAAACCGGGCGCCCGGTCACGGACCTCGCCGATCTCGCGCAGGATCGAGTCCTCGGAGCGGTTCTGGATGATGCGTCCCTCGTGCTCGGTGATCGAGCAGAAGGTGCAGCCGCCGAAGCAGCCGCGCAGGATGATGACCGAGTGGCGGATCATCTCCCAGGCCGGCAGCCGCGCCTCGCCATAGCTCGAATGCGGACGGCGGGTGAAGGGCAGTTCGTGCAGCCGATCGAGTTCGGAACTGGTGAGCGGAATCGGCGGCGGATTGAGCCAGACCTCGCGCTCGCCATGGGCCTGGACCAGGGCGCGCGCGTTGCCCGGATTGGTCTCCAGATGGAACACGCGCGAGGCATGGGCATAGAGCACCGGGTCGTCGCGCACCTGCTCGAAGGACGGCAGCCGGATCACAGTCCGGTCACGCTCGGCGCGCGGCGTCGGAACGACGACCGGCACGCCCTCGGCCCGCTGCTCGCAGCGCGGGTCGTCCTCATAGGGATCATTGTGGAGCTTGAGCGGTCCGGGCGTGTCGAGCTGGGTCGAGTCCAGCTCCGTCCAGTCCTCGGGCGCCCCGCCACGGTGCATGAAGGCAGTGCCGCGCAGATCGCGGATGGTATCGATCGGCTCGCCGCGCGCCAGACGGTGCGACAGCTCCACGATGGCGCGTTCGGCATTGCCGTAGAGGAGCAGATCGGCCTTGGAGTCGACCAGCACCGAACGGCGCACCGTCTCCGACCAGTAGTCGAAATGCGCGATCCGGCGCAGACTGGCCTCGATGCCGCCGATGACGATGGGAACGCCCTTGTAGGCTTCGCGCGCGCGCTGGGCGTACACCGTCACCGAGCGATCGGGGCGGCGTCCGGGTTCGGCGTTCGGCGTATAGGCGTCGTCGGAGCGCGCGCGTCGGTCGGCCGTGTAGCGGTTGACCATGGAGTCCATGTTGCCCGCCGTGATGCCGAAGAACAGATTCGGCCGGCCGAGACGCCGGAAATCGTCCGGCGAGGTCCAGTCCGGCTGCACCAGGAGTCCCACCCGAAAGCCCTGCGCCTCCAGCAAGCGGCCGATGATCGCCATGCCGAACGAGGGATGATCGACATAGGCATCCCCGGTGACGATGACGATGTCGCAACTGTCCCAGCCGAGCAGATCCATCTCGGCGCGCGAGATCGGCAACTCGGGTGCGGTGCCGAATTTATGGGCCCAGTGTTTGCGGTAGGAGAAGAGATCGGGGGCGGAGTGCATCGTTGTCTGGAGCGTCGAACGGAGATCGGAACCGCATTGTAGCGCCAAGACGGCGGCTGGACCCGTTGGGCGCAATCATCGAAAATGCCGGCTCGAATCGACTGGCTTTTTCATCCGCGCGTCGGCTGCCGCTGCCGTCGTTGCAATCGAGGGTAATGACGTGGATTTGGCAACCCTGTTGGGATTGGTTGGCGCCATGGGCGTCATGATCGGCGCCATCGTGCTCGGCGGTGACATCACGACCTTCATCGATGTACCGTCGATCGTGATCGTGTTCCTGGGGACCACCTTCGTGGTGCTCTTCCGCACCACCTTGGGTCAGTTCCTGGGCAGCTTCAAGGTTGCCATGGGGGCCTTCTTCGCCAAACCCATCCCGCCACAGTCGCTGATCGAAGAGGCGGTGGGGCTGGCCAACATCGCGCGCCGGGAGGGCTTGCTCGCTCTGGAAGGCAAGCAGATCTCGCATCCCTTCCTCCAAACCGGCATCAGTCTGTGCATCGACGGCCATCCGCCCGAGGTGGTGCAGAAAGTGCTGAGCAAGGACATCAATCTGGCCATCCAGCGCCAGGAGGCCGGTTACAGCGTCTTCAAGGCCACGGGTGAGGTCGCGCCGGCCATGGGCATGATCGGCACCCTCATCGGTCTGGTGCAGATGCTGGCCAACATGTCCGATCCCAAGGCCATCGGTCCGGCCATGGCCGTGGCACTCCTGACCACGCTCTACGGCGCCGTGCTCGCCAACGCCGTGGCCATCCCGATCGCCGAGAAACTCAAGCTGCGCGCCAACGAGGAGAAGCTCAACAAGAGCCTGATCCTGGAGTCGATCTCGGGTATCCAGGAAGGCCTGAATCCGCGCGTGCTCGAACAGCTCCTCATGACCTATCTCCCGGAAAGCCAGCGCCAGAGCGCTAAGGACTAGTGACACTCCACTTCGAGCCGACGAGGCCGGTACCATGGTAGAAGAATGCGAATGCCCGGATCCGCCACCAGCCGGTGCGCCCGAATGGATGGCCACCTTCGCCGACCTCATGTCGCTGATGATGTGCTTCTTCGTGCTGCTGCTGTCGTTCTCCGAGATGGACGTCATCAAGTACAAACAGGTCGCCGGCTCGCTCAAAGCCGCCTTCGGGGTGCAGCGCGACATCCCGGCCCAGCAGGATCCGCTGGGCACCAGCATCATCATGCAGGAGTTCTCGCCGGCTCAGCCGCAGCCGACCGTGATCAACGAAGTCAGGCAGCAGACCACGGACGAGTCCAAGCGTTTTCTCGAGATCCTCGACCCGGCGGTCGAGGATGCCCAGGACAAGGCCGAAGATCTCAAACAGGAACTCAAGAAGGAGATCGCCGAGGGTCTGATCGAGATCAATACCATCGACGATCAGGTCGTCATCCGCATCCGCGAAAAGGGTTCATTCCCTTCGGCCTCGGCGCGAATCGATACGGATTTCAAGTCGGCACTGATGAAGATCGCCGAGGCGCTCAATCAGGTCGAGGGCCGTATCCTGATCGCCGGACATACTGACGATGTTCCCATCGAAACGCTCGAATTCCCATCGAACTGGGTGCTCTCGGCCGCACGCGCGGCGGCCGTGGCCCACACCATGACCCAGGTGGGCGGTATCGCGCCCGAGCGCGTCGAGATCCGTGCCTATGGTGATAACCGCCCACTGGATACCAATGAGACCACGGAGGGCCGGGCCAACAATCGTCGGGTGGAGATCATCGTGCTCGGCGAGCGCAGTGAGCAGACGCTGCTCGAAAATAACGCCGACACCCGCGATGGCGGCAGTCCCTAGGTGGAGAGAGCGAATGACTAACGACGAACCAGTCCAGCCGGATGCGCTGGAAGAAGAGCATGATCGCGATCGGCGACGCTATTTTCGCATCGAGGATCGGGTAGGCCTGCTGCTCGTCCCGGTCGATGCGGCACAAGAGGCCCAGCTGATCGAGAGTCTGGAGGCACCCAGTTCGCGTGCTGGTCTGTTGAATGATCTGCAGGCCATCCGCGACCGCCATCTGCCCGAGCGCCGCACACTGGAATACAAGTTCCCGACCGTGGCGGCCTATGTCAAGGTGATCGAGAGTCAGATCGAGACCCTGGCCCAGGCGATCGGCGATGGCGAAGGATTTCCGAGCTCAGCCGACACCGAGGTCTGCCTCAGCGCTCAGGGGGTGGGATTGCATTGGCCCGAGGCCATCGACATCGACGGTCGGGTCGAACTGCGCCTGACACTCTTCCCCGATCGCGTCCATATCCACACCCTCGCACGGGTGGTGCGCTGTGATGACGAGGGCGATCGCGGATACCGCCTCGCGCTCGACTTCACGCATCTGCGCGAGGCCGATCGCGAGGCCATCATCCGACATGTCTACCGCCTGCAGCGCCTCCAGCTCCAGGCACATGCCGAGGAAGCCTTCGAGGCACGCTACCAGCAGTACTCGCTAAAGCTCAAGGACAAGCCCAAGCGCTAGGTCGCCGCGCGATCATCCTTTTCGGTGGTGACGCCACCAGAGGTGGTCGCCGGGCGCATCCGCCCACGGATCAGCACGAAGAACAGCGGGACGAAGAGCACGCCGAGCATCGTGGCCGCGACCACACCGCCGAGCACACCGGTGCCGATGGCGTTCTGCCCACCGGAACCGGCGCCCGTACCGAGCGCCAGCGGCAGTACGCCGAAACCGAACGCCAGCGAGGTCATGACGATCGGCCGGATACGCATCCGTGCCGCTTCCAGTGCCGCGCTCAGGGCATCGCGTCCTTCTTCCTGAAGCGTCTTGGCGAACTCGACGATGAGGATGGCGTTCTTGGCCGAGAGTCCGATCGTCGCCAGCAAACCGACCTGGAAATAGATGTCGCTCGGCAGCCCGCGTCCGAGCGCGGCGACCACCGCGCCGAGCACGCCGATCGGCACCACCAGCATGACGGCGAAGGGCACCGACCAGCTCTCGTAGAGCGCCGCGAGCGCCAGGAACACCACCAGCGCCGAGAGCGCATAGAGCGCCGGAGCCTGGGCGCCGGCCGCGCGCTCTTCATAGGAGATCCCGGTCCACTCCAAGCCGATGCCGGGCGGGAGTTTCCGGGCCAGTTCCTCGACCGCGACCATGGCCGCGCCCGTACTCAGACCAGGGGCGGCCTGACCGAGGACTTCGGCCGAGGGCAGGCCGTTATAGCGCTCCAGACGTGGCGAGCCATAGGTCCAGGTTCCGGTCGCGAAGGCCGAAAAGGGCACCATCTCACCCTCGGCATTGCGCACGTACCAGGCGTTCAGATCCTCAGGCAGCATCCGATAGGGTCCGTCGGACTGGACATAGACCTTCTTCACCCGCCCCTCGTGGACGAAGTCGTCGATATAGGCGCTGCCCCAGGCCATCGAGAGCGTGCGATTGATGTCGGCCAGCGACAGCCCGAGCGCGCCGGCCTTGGTGCGATCGACCTCGACCTGATACTGCGCCTCGTCCTCGCGTCCGTTCGGGCGCACGGCGATGAAACGCGGATCCTGCATCGCCATCCCAAGGAACTGACCGCGCGCGGCGGCCAGCACCTCGCGCCCGGCACCGGCCTTGTCCTGCAACTGCACGTCCCAACCCGAGGCGGTGCCCAGTTCGATGACCGCCGGCGGCGGGAAGGCGAACACGCGCGCGTCGCGGATGCGCGAGAAGGCCATCATGGCACGTCCGGCCACCGCCTTGACGTGCAGATCGGGCCGCTGACGCTCCGACCAGTCACGGAGCTTGACGAAGCCGATGGCCATGTTCTGGCCCTGACCGGCAAAGCTGAAACCCGAGACGGTGATGAGTTCCTTGACCGCTTCCTTTTCGTTCTCCAGGAAGTGCTTCTCGACCTGCTTGAGCACCTCGCGCGTGCGTTCGAGCGTGGCCCCCGAGGGCAACGTAGCCTGGATGATGAGGATGCCCTGATCCTCGTCGGGCAGGAACGACGTGGTCATGCGCTCATGCAGCACCACCAGGACACCGACCAGGATCAGATAGACGCCCAGGAAGATCCAGCGCCGGCGGGTGATACCGGACACGGTCCGACCATAGACCGAGACACTGCGCTCGAAATTGCGGTTGAACCAGCCGAAGAACCCGCGACGCGGCCCATGCGGCATGGGCTTGAGCAGCGAGGCGGCCAGCGCCGGACTGAGCGTGAGCGCCACCACCACCGACAACAGCATGGCCGAGACGATGGTGATCGAGAACTGCCGATAGATGACCCCGGTCGAGCCGCCGAAGAAAGCCATGGGCACGAACACCGCCGACAGCACCAGGGCGATGCCGACCAGCGCGCTGGTGATCTGATCCATGGATTTGCGCGTGGCTTCCTTGGGCGGCAATCCATCCTCGTGCATCACGCGCTCGACGTTCTCGACCACCACGATGGCGTCGTCGACCAGCAGACCGATGGCCAGCACCATCGCAAACAGCGTCAGGGTATTGATGGTGAAGCCGAAGGCCGCCAGGATGCCGAAGGTGCCGAGCAGCACCACGGGCACGGCGATGGTCGGGATGAGCGTGGCGCGGAAGTTCTGCAGGAACAGATACATCACCACGAACACCAGGATCACCGCCTCGAAGATGGTCTTGACCACCTCTCCGATGGAGATGCGCACGAAGGGCGTGGTGTCATAGGGGTAGACCGCTTCCATCCCGGGCGGGAAGAAGGCCGAAAGCTCGGTGATCTTGGCCTTGACCGCGTCCGCCGTCTGCAACGCATTGGCGCCCGTGGCGAGCCGGATCGCCATACCGGCAGCCGGACTGCCGTTGTGACGCGCCATCTTGCCGTAGCTCTCGCTGCCCAGCTCGATGCGCGCCACGTCCCGCAGATGCACGGTCGAACCGTCGGCCTGGGTGCGCAGCCGGATGGCGCCGAACTCCTCGGACGTGTTGAGCCGGCTCTGGACGTTGACGGTGACGTTGAGCTGCTGGCCCTCGGGCGAGGGGATCGCGCCTAGTTGACCGGCCGAGACCTGAGCGTTCTCGGCCTCGATCGCCGCGACCACGTCCGGCGGCGTCAGGCCGTACTGGTTGAGCCGGTTGGGATCGAGCCAGATCCGCATGGCGTACTGGGCCTCGAACAGGGTGATCTCACCCACGCCGGGGACACGGCTGATCGGGTCCTTGACCAGACTGGCGGCATAGTCGCCCAGGTCGGCATTGGTCAGGCGTCCGTCGCGTGAGACGAAGGCCACGACCATCAGGAAGTTGCGCACGGATTTCGCGACCTGGATACCCTGGCGCACCACTTCTTCCGGCAGCAGCGCGTTGGCCAGTTGCAGCTTGTTCTGCACCTGCATCTGGGCCACGTCGGGATCGACGCCGTTCTCGAACGTCAGGGTGATGGTCGAGAGTCCGTTCGACTCGCTGGTCGAGGACATGTAGCGCAGACCGTCGAGACCGTTCATCTGCTGCTCGATGACCTGAGTCACCGAATCCTCGACGGTCTGGGCCGAGGCGCCCGGATAGGTGGCGCTGATGGCGATCGCCGGCGGCGCGATGCTCGGATACTGCGAGACCGGCAGGATGCGGATCGACAGCAACCCGGCCAGCATGATGACGATGGCGATGACCCAGGCGAAGACGGGTCGGTCGATGAAGAAACGGGCCATGATGGGGTGCTCGGTGGTCGGTTAGTGAGTCGTGCCGGGACCGGACGCCGCAGCGGCCTCGGGCGGCTGAGCGTCGAGCACCACGGGCTGGGCCTGGCCGCCCGGACGCACCTTCTGAAGACCGTCGATGATCAACCGGTCGCCGGGCGCCAAGCCCTCGTCGACCAGCCAGTCGCTACCCAGTGCGCGATCGGTCTTGAGCATCCGCTGCTCGACCACGCCCTTGGCGTCGAGCACCAGGGCATAGGGCCGGCCGCGCCGGTCGCGCTGCACGGCGCGTTGGGGTGCAAGGATGGCCTCGGGGCGCGTGCCCTCCTCCACCCGAGCGCGCACGAACATGCCGGGCAGCAGCACGTGATCGGGGTTGGGGAAGGTCGCGCGCAGCGTGACCGCGCCCGTGCCCGGATCGACGCTGACTTCGGAGAACTCCAGCCGGCCGGCGAGCGGATAGTCGCTGCCGTCCTCCAGCACCAGGGTCACACGCGGCTGATCGCCGTCCGGACGCTGGAGACGCCCGTCTTCCAGCGCACGGCGCAGACGCAGGAGCTGGGCGCTCGACTGGGTGAGGTCGACATAGATGGGAT
>ERZ1673962.588-NODE-588-length-23514-cov-12.100217_pt1 | contig 23514 bp, 32 predicted proteins | sample MGYA00580188_ERZ1673962 | MGnify/ENA primary metagenome ERZ1673962 (study PRJEB41334, sample SAMN05608104) | rock metagenome | biome: terrestrial subsurface; feature: shale formation; material: shale | place: USA: Pennsylvania ... | reverse complement strand
ACACGGCCTGGCCATGATGCTGACCTTCGTTCTGTCCTACATCCGAATCCACCTCTACGGCGACAAGAAGAGCCCATTGGCCAGACTGCTCGAATCAACATTCGGTGCGCTGCTGATCATGCTCGTCGGCTTAGGGGTGAACGCCATGGGCGCTAACCTTGCCTGGACGCTATTTGCTGGCGGGCTGATCGGTTTGCTTGGTGTGGATCAGGTAAGGGCGCTGGCCGGCAAGTGGGCGGAGCGAAAGGTATCGCAATGAGACGCCTTCACGCCCTATGCCTGTTCGCCTGCCTCGCCGCGTGCATTGCCGTGATGCTGGCAGGGGAGGCTTGGCGGTGGGCATGGAAACAACATAGAGGTATCTGAAATGGCATTGACTGCTAAGCAGGAGGCCTTCGCGCTTGCCTACTTAGAGACAGGCAATGCCAGCGAGGCTTACCGAAGGGCGTATAGCGCCGCCAAGATGAAAGACAAGCAGGTGTGGGAGGAGGCGAGCAAGCTTCTCAGCCACCCAAAGGTTGCCCAAAGGCTAGAACAGCTCAACGCTGCTGCCGTATCTGCCGCCGTAATGACCCGGCAGGAGGCCTTAGAGAGGCTTTCGACCTTCGCCCGTACCGATCTGGCTGATCTGGTCGAGTTCGGCTCGTATGAGCTGGGCGAGCAGGATGGGCAGCCCGTTATCCAGGCAGCATGGAAGATCAAGGATTCCATTCTGCAAGACCCGACCAAGCTGGCAGCCATCTCTGAACTGAGCGCCACAAAGGACGGGGTGAAGATCAAGACTCACTCTCCGCTTCAGGCCATCCAGCAGCTTGCCAAGATGCAGGGCTGGGAGTCGGCAACCAAGCATGAGCTGACCGGCAAAGACGGCGGCCCGATCCAGCATCAGGACATCAGCGATGACCAGCTGAAAGAAAAGCTCGCCGCGCTGGGCTTTGGCCGTGAGGCAAACCAGCTCGCGGGCAAGGTGGTAGGCAATGTCGAACCTGGCGATATTCGAGAAGCTGAAGCAGCAACGGATTGAGCAGGCCCGGCAGTCGCTGATGCCGTTTGTGCTGTACACGAAGCAGGACTATGAGTCCGGCTGGTTCAACGAGCTGCTATGCGCCGAGATGGATCAGTTCCTTCTCGACGTAGCGGCCGGCAAGTCGCCGCGGCTGATGATTTTCGCGCCGCCGCGCTCGGGCAAGAGCGAGATTGCCTCGCGCCGCTTCCCTGCTTACGCGCTGGGACGGTTCCCGAACTGGAACATCATTGCGTGCTCGTACTCGTCCGACCTTGCCAACCGCATGTCGCGCGATACGCAGCGGGTGATTGATCAGCCCGAGTATCACGACATTTTTCCTGGCACCAACCTAAATCTGTCGAACGTTAAGACGGTATCGAAAGGCGCCATCAGGACGGTCGAACTGTGGGAAACGGTAGATGCTGACGGGAACCTTGGCGGCGGCTCATACCGTGCTGCAGGCGTAAACGGCGGCATCACCGGCCAGGGCATGAACATCGGCATCATCGATGACCCGGCCAAGGACTACAAAACAGCAGCCAGCGCCGCGTATCAGGAAGCGGTGATGGACTGGTACGACACCACGTTCTTCACCCGTCGCGACCCCAAGCTGAACGGCATCGTCATCATTCTGACCCGCTGGCATCAGCTCGACCTGGCTGGGCAGTTGCTTGCTCGAGCAGAGAAGGGCGGCGAACAGTGGCGCGTCGTCTCCTTCCCGATGGAAGCCGAGAAGACAGAGTTTCACGAACTGAACGGCCAGCGGCTAAAGCTGCGCGAGCCTGGCGACATCCTGTTTCCTGAGCGGATGCCGCGTGAGTTCGTCGAGGCGTGCAAGCGCTCCGGCTCGCTGTCGTGGAATGCCTTGTACCAGCAGCGGCCCACGACCAAGGGCGGCGGCGTCATCAAGTCCGACTGGTTCGGCTACTACCGCGTCCTGCCCCGCATCAAGTGGCGGGCCATATACGCCGACACGGCGCAGAAGACGGCCAACCACAACGACTACAGCGTGTTCCAGCTGTGGGGCATGGGTGAGGACGGCAACGCCTACATGCTCGACCAGATCCGCGGGAAGTGGGAAGCCTGGGAGCTTGAGATTAAGGCGGCGGCGTTCTACCAGAAGCACAAGGCCTATGACCCGAAACACCCGTCACCGATTCGCTACATGGCAATCGAGGACAAGGCGTCGGGAACTGGCCTGATCCAGAACATCCGCAAGAAGGCAGGCGCGCCAGTCAAGGCGATTCCGCGCGGCACCGACAAGGTAACTCGCGTGCTGGATGTCCAGGGCTTCATCGAATCGGGCTATGTCCGGCTTCCTGACCCTTCCGCTTCGCATTCGCACACAAATGCCGAATGGGTTAGCGACTTCATCATGGAGGCTGAGGCCTTCTCGCTGGAGATGTCGCACGCCCACGACGACCAGATAGACCCGATGTGTGACGCCATCAGCGACATGCTCGGCGGCACGAAATCAACCGGCTTCGATTGGCTATAGGAATCCCCATGAGCGAAGACACAAAGCCGCGCCTTCGCTACTCCAGCGACGGAACGATGATCGCCAGCAATGACGGCCTGAAGAACGTTATCTCTGGCATGGGCACCGAGCGGGACCGCCGCACGTACTCGCAATTTGCTTACGGCTCGGTCAACGACATTGCCGAGCTTGAGGCGGCGTACTCGACCAACTGGATTGCCAGGCAGGTCATCGATGCCCCGGTGGAGGACGCAACGCGCGAATGGCGCACGTTCTCTATCGACGAGGGCGCCGATATCCGCAAGGCCGAGAATGCGCTGAACCTGCAGGGCGTCACGCAGGAGGCGTTCAAGTGGGCCGGGCTATACGGCGGCGCGGGCGTGCTGCTCATCACTGACCAGCCGCTCGACAAGCCGCTTGACCACAAGAAGATCAAGAAGGGCTCGCTGAAGCGCTTGCTGGTCCTCGACCGAATGCTCATCACCGGGATGGACTTCAACGTCAGTGACCCGATGGCGGTTAACTACCTGCTGCCGAACTACTACGTCGTCAACGGTGGCCGGCTGCCGATCCATCACAGCCACTTCGTTCGTGCGCCAGGGGCAAAGCTGCCGCTGCGTATGCGGATGATCAATCAGGGCTGGGATGACTCGCAGCTTCGCCGCTGCATGGAGGACATCAAGGACGCGGTTTCGGCCAAGTCCGGCGTGGCGAGCCTGATTCAGGAGGCGAACGTCGACATCATCAGCAAGGAAGGGCTTAGCGACATCCTGTCCAGTGGCGACATGGATACCGCGGTGGCCTCCCGCTATCAGATGTTCGGCATGATGAAGTCGATGTTCCGGCTTGGCCTGCTCGACAGCTCCGAAGAATACGCCCGTCATCCCGCGTCATTCGGCGGCCTGGGCGAGATTCTGTCGACCCTGATGGAGTGGGTGTCGGGCGCTGCTGAAATCCCCATGACGCGCTTGTTTGGCGTCCAGTCGAAAGGCATGGGCGATTCCGGCCAGGGCGACCTGAATAACTACTACAACGCGATCCGCAGCAAGCAGGAGAGCGATTACCGCCAGTTCCTCGAAGCGATCGACAAGGTGCTGATCCCGTCTGCGCTGGGGTCGATGCCTGATGATTGTGAGTTCGACTGGAACCCGCTGTCGCAGCCGTCCGACGCGGAGCTGGCACAGCAGCAGTTGGCCTTTGCGCAGTCCGATGACATCCGGCTACAGCAAGGCGTGGTCAAGCGCTCGCAACTGATGCGCAAGTTGTCCGAGCAGGGCGTGTACGCGATCAGCGAAGAGGACATCAAGCAGGCCGAGGCCGACGAAAAGGCGGAGCGAGATGGAGAAGACTTTATCCCCCTTGGAGGCATTGGCGGCAACGAACCAGGCGCTGCTGAAGAAGCGGCCCAAGTCAGCGAAGCCGATCCGGCCTAAGGACACTGCCGAGCGCTACTACCGAGGTCGACTCCGGGCGCTCGTGCGGGAGATGGCGCAGGCGGTCGACGCTGAGCTGACGCCGATCCTCAAGGCCGAATACACCGCCGACTCACCGCTGGTTGATCGGATTATCGCCGCGCTCAACCGTTTGGCGGCTCGCTTCACCGGCACAGCCTACGCAAATCAGGCCCACCGGCTCGCACAGTCAACGCTGAGCATGGCTGAGGCCGATAGCACGGCTGCGTTCGTGTCGTCCGTCAATCGCGCCGTTGGCGTTGATATGGGGCGCCTGATGTCGAGCGAGGGGCTGCAGGCGTACATGGATGCAGCGGTTGCCGAGAACGTCGCGCTGATCAAGTCGATCAGTTCCGACTACTTCAGCAAGATCGAGCAGGCCGTCATGGGCGGCATGCGAGCCGGCGAGTCCACGACGGTAATCGCCAGGCGCATTCAGGAGGAGACGGGCAGCACTTACAAGCGCGCCAAGCTAATTGCCCGCGACCAGATGGCCAAGGCGAATAGCGACATCGCCCGCAAGCGGCAGCAGCAGGCCGGCATAGCCCGGTTTCGCTGGTCGACCTCGAAGGATGAGCGCGTGTCTGGCAACCCGGCCGGCAAGTTCCCGAATGCCAAGGTCAAGTGCTACCAGATCGCGCGACAGGACATCGGTTACGGCCCTGGCGTGTACCTGATCGACAAGGGCGCCAAGTACGCGGGGGAGACGGCATTGTTCCCTGGCCGAGCGCACATCAACTGCAGATGCACCCTGACCCCCTTGATTGAGGGCGTCGACTACTAAGGAACCACCGCATGAAGATTCTGCTTCAGGATCGTGCGGCCATCCCTGTTCCATCCCATCGAACCTACACGGAAAACGGCTACCTCAAGGTGCCGGGACGGGTCGCGCTCGCCGGGAATGTGCAGCAGTACCTGGCTAGCGAGCTGGGGCTTACGGATAGGCCAGGCAATACCGTCGTTAACGTCTATCGGCCGCCTGAATCGGTATTCGATCCGGCATCGCTGGCGACGTACGACAACGCGGACGTGACCGTTGAGCATCCGACCGAGATGGTAGATGCAGGCACGTTCAAGCGCGTAGCGGTCGGCCACGCAACCAGCCCCGGCCGGCAAGAAGGCATCGCCGTTGTCGTCGACCTGCTGATCAAGGACGCAGACGCGATCAAGGCCATCGAGGACGGCAAGTGCGAGCTGTCAGCCGGCTACATGGCCGAGTACGTCGAGGAGTCTGGCTCTTCCCCGGACGGCACCCCTTACGAATTCATTCAGCGCGGCATTGCCGTGAACCACATTGCACTCGTTGAGAGCGCAAGAGCGGGCCGCTTGGCTCGTCTGTTCGACCACAAAACGCCCCTGGAGGCTGTTATGTCCCACAAAGTGACCCTGGACTCTGGTGCCAAGGTTGAGGTTGCCGACGAGGCCTCCGCAATCCTGATCCAGTCCACCATCGACGGCCTCCGCAAGCGCGTTGCCGATGCCGAAGAAGAGAAGACCAATGCCGAACTGGCCAAGGACGAAGCCGAAGCCAAGGCCGACGCCCTGGACGAAGAGAACGAGGAGCTGAAAGAGAAGGCCTCGGAAGATTCGATCAGCAAGCGCCTGGCTGATGTCCTGGCCGTAACCGATGCCGCCCGCAAGCTGGCCGGTGCCGAGTTCACCTGCGACAGCGTGAGCCCGCTCGAAATCAAGCGCGCCGCTCTGGCTGCTCGTCTGCCGAAACGCGCCTGGGCGGACAAGTCCGAAGCCTACGTTTCCGCCGCCTGGGACTCCGAGATGGAGAAGAAGGAAGCCGAGGACGAGGAAGAAGAGGACGAGAAGTCCAAGACCACCGACTCGCATCGTCAACTCGGCGCCGACCTGAGCAAGGTCAAGACCGGCGACGCACAAACCACCCTCGATGCAGCCTATCAGGCCCGCATGGAACGTACTGCCAACGCCTGGAAGGGGAACTAATCCATGTCCGTCACTCAAGATACTTTCGGCCAATACGCCGGCATTGGCTTTCACGGCCAGCAGAACACCGACTACCCGTCGTGGATCAGCTCGCAACACGCTGAAGGCGGCGCGATCCCGTTCGGCGTAGCAGTCAGCTTCGGCACTGCTGACCATCAGGCAGTTATCGGCGGCGCTGCTTCGGCTGACCTGATCGGCGTGACCGTCCGTACTCAAGCGGTCGAGAACAACGCTGCCGGCGAATCTGTTTACGCCGAAGACAAGGCCATGTCCGTCATGGAGAAAGGCCGCATGTTCGTGACCGTCTCCGATGGCGCGACCCGTGGCGGTCAGGTCTACGTGATTCAGGCTACCGGCGAGCTGGTATCGAGCGCGAACGACGGTGCCGCTACCCCGGTTGCTTACCTCGCCTTGGCTGGCGCCCGCTTCCTGCGCAGCTGTGCTGCCGGCGAAGTCTCTGAAATCGAAATCAAGTAAGGAGCGACACAATGCGCCAGAACACCTTTGACGCCGGCCCAGCGGCCGCAATGTCGTTCCTGATCAGTCAGCGGACGCACATCGAGACGAAAGTCTACGAAACCAAGTACCCCGACGTTACCTATGCCGAGCTGATCCCGGTCGACACCAGCGCTCCCGAGTGGGCGCCGATCGTTGCCGTTGCCTCGGTCGATGCTCGCGGCGAACTGGCCTTCGTTGGCCCGAACAGCAACGACATCAACCGCGCGGACGTTGGCTACAAGCTGGGTACTCACCCGGTGCAGACTGCTGCGCTCGGTTACGGCTACAGCCTGGAAGAAATCAACCAGGCCCGCCTGATGAACATGAACCTCAGCGCCGACAAGGCCGCTGCAGCCATGCGCATCGCCGAGCAAGGCCTGAACAAGCTGGCATACCTCGGCAACGTCGAGGCGGGCTATCAGGGTCTGTTCAACACCTCCACCGTGAGCGTGGCCGCAGCCGGCAAGACCATCCAGGCGATGGTTGATGCCGCGACCACTGTAGCCGGTGCTCAAGAGCTGGTGACGTTCTTCCAGCAGCGCATCGACGTGGTCTATGTGACCAACACCAACACCACCTTCGCGCCAACGCACATCCTGTTGCCCCCGGCCCAGCGCAACCTGCTCGGCTCGTCGATCCTGCCGTTCGGCGGCAACATGACCCTGCTGCAGTATCTGGAAGCCAACCTGATCTCCGGCCGTAGCGGTCGTGTGCAGTTCGTGCCGGACCTGAGCCTGAAGGGCGCGGGCGCTGCTGGCGTGGACCGCATGATGGTCTACACCCGCTCGGAAGAGACCGTGAAGTTCCATCTGCCGATGGGCTTCAACTTCCAGGCTGCCTATCAGGACAGCGCTCTGTCGTGGTTCATCCCCGGCATCCTGCGTACTGGTGGCACCGAGATTCGGGTGCCAAAGGCCCATGCATATTTTGACGGCGTATAAACCATGACTTCGCTCACCAACGTGTCAAAGCAGTTGGTGGCCGTGACCGATGCCGGGGCGCTGAAAGATATTCGCCCCGGCGCATCGGTCGACGTGGATGGTCGCCAGAACTGGAAGGATGACCTGTTCGTCAAGGCGGGATGGCTGAAGCTGTCCGAGCCTGAGCCGGTCAAAGCCGAGCCTGAGAGGGTGGAGCCGCAAGAGACAAAGCCGACGCGCCGCAAGCGCTGACGCATCGCCCCGCTTCGGTGGGGCACCAATTCCCAAGCCTCGCCACTGTGCGGGGCTTTTTGCATTCTGGAGCGCCGCATGGATATCACCGCTGACATCGTCACGGCCTTCCGTGGCTACTACAGCGAATTCGCAGACGTGACGGCCTGGCCTGATGTCGATGTCATCCGCGCACTCGAAGAAGCCGACGATGAGACGGGCGCTCGCTGGGGCATCTACAAGCACCGCTCGATCAAGCTGCGGGGAATGTTCGCCTTCGCAGCGCATCGCCTCGCTATGGGCTCCCTGCGCCGCTCTGTGGTCGCGAATGGCGGCACGGCCTCGACGCCCTACGCCGTATCGAGCAAGTCGGTAGCTGATGAGTCCGTTTCCTACGCCGTGCCGAGCCCGACAGTGGCCGAGCAGATCGCAAACGGCGACATGACCTTGACCGTCTACGGGCTGGAGTTCCTGCGCCTGCGCAAGCGTGCAGGGGCCGGCGCCCTGATGGTGTAGCCGTGAAACTTCACACGTCCGTATCGGGCGGCGACAGGCTGGGCACCAAACTCAGGCAGATACGCGAGCGACTGCAGAAGAACAGAGGCGTGCTGGTCGGGCTTCCGGCCGGGACGGGCAGCTACGAAGACGGCGCGCCCATTGCGGTGATTGCCGCGGTACAGGAGTTCGGCTCAGCCGATGGCGTAGTACCTGAGCGCTCGTTCCTGCGCGTACCGCTACGGCAGAACGTCGAGGACTTCAAGGCGGTCTGGCGTGCGCAGATTTCCAAGGTCGTGGAAGGCGAGCTGAGCATGCATCAGGTCATGAGCCAGCTGGGCGCCCGTGCGGTTGCGGTGAGTCAGGAGGCCATATCCGAAGGCATCGCGCCCGGGAACGCCGAATCGACCGTCAAGCGCAAAGGTTCGAGCAAGCCGCTAATTGATACCGGGCAGCTCCGGCAAAGCATCACATTCATCGTCGAGGACTGACCATGACCTTGAGCATGCAGGATCACATCGACGGCACGTTCAACAGCCCGATTCCAGGCGGCGTCAAGCGGATCAAGCCTGCAACTGGCGGCGGCTACACCGGCCCGGGCGGGACATGGCAAGACGGCGCTCCGGCTGAAGAGATACCGCTGGCCCGCGTAAACATTCAGCCGGCCAGCCTCAAGACCATGGAAATCCTCGTCAACCTTGGCGGCACGGCCAACCCGCAAGACGTGCGGGTCATCCACATCAATGACGGCATCAACTACCTCTATCCAGACGACAACGGCCAGTTTGCCGACCTGCTGGAGTTCAGCGACGGGCTAGCCGTGCGGCAATGGCGCGTCATTCAGTGCGACAACCGACCCTGGCGCAACTTCTGCAAGGCCATCGTTGAACGATACCGGGGGGCGTGATGGCGACTATCGAGATCGAAGTCAAGGTTTGGGCCTATGGGATGCCAGTAGGCCAGGCTGTTGCCAGGTTCTTCCAATGGCTGGGCTTTGATGACCGCCAATGCCTCGCGGCAGCTGCATCCTGTGTATTTGTGCGCACTCGGGTCGGAAATAAAACAAGCTGGCTCTGGCTGGGGAGGCTCTGATGGAAAGCATAGAAGAGCTTTATCCGGTACTCCAGCGGCTCGTGCAACTCGCTACAGGCGTCGAGACGGTGATTCTGGCCAACCAGACGACCGCGCCGCCGACCGGCCTTTATGCGACTTATCTGCCAGTCCCGGTGCGCGCCTACGGGCATGTGCGCCGCGAACGGGTAGACATAGCGCCGCCCGAGGACTTCGACCCAGCGCTAGGCGACTGGACGGACTTCGACGAACGCGCACTGACCGCGATGCAATTCATCCTCTCGGTCAACGTGCTTAACGAAGGCGCGGCGACGGCAGCGATGCGGCTGCATAACGCGAACTTCCGAGGGCCTATCTCGAAGTTCCTGTTCGAAAACAAAATCGCTTGGCGCTACGTCAGCGACACGCGAAACCTCACCGGCAAGCTGCAAGCCGGCCTGCAACCCCGATACCAAGCGGACATTCACCTCTTCATCGAGGCGGCTGTCAGCTACCCCGTCCTGCGCGCTGCGGGATTCCAGATAGAAACCCGCGACGAAAGCGGCAACCTACTCAACGGAGCATGACTTATGGCCTATCCGGTCGATTCGATCATTCCAGTCAACGTAATAATTTCCCCGTCTGGCCTGGGTTATGCCAACTTCTCCAGCGCGTTCGCATTCGCTGATCAGGCAGACCTGGCGGCGCTGGTGACCTTTGCGGCCAACACCTACCGCGACTATTCGACCACTTCCGAAGTGGCCGAGGACTTCGCCACCGATAGCCCCATCTACCACATCGCGACCCGCTACTTCGCGCAGATCCCGAAGCCGCCGCAAATCAGCGTGTGGATGAAAGACCCGCTCGACACCGGCATCGTCGACACGCTCAACAAGGCGGCCGACGAAGCCTGGCGCTATCACCAGTTCCTCAAGCTGTCCGACCTCACCGAAGCGAACGCACTCGCGGTTGGCGATTGGGGCGATGCGAACAGCCGCGCCATTTGGGCAACCTTCAGCGCTGCCGGCATCCTCGACCCGCAGTCCACCACTGACATCATGTCCGTGCTCAAGACCAAGGGTAACCGCCACATGTTCGCCGGCTTCAAGTCGAGCGGGCAGGTAGATACAGATCCGACGCAGGCATATGCCATGTGTCAGCTTGCCGCGGCGTTCCACAAGTTCCGCCCCAACGGCCAGCGCACCGCCATTACCGGCGAGTTCCAGGTTCTGCCGGGCGTCATGGGCGATGATCTGTCGACCACGGCCTACAACGCACTGACCGCCAAGAATGGCGTGTTCTTCACGCAGATCGAATTGGCCGGCCAGACCGACAACAGCCGCGTGATCAACTCCAAGTCGATGTCCAGCTTCGGCGAGTTCATCGATGACGTGGTGAACCTCGATGTGCTGAAGAACTACCTGCAGGTCGACGGCTACAACTACATCGCAGGCGCCGGCACCAAGCGGCCTCTGGATCCGCGCGGCTATGCCGGCTTGCTGGATGTCCTGGGCGCTACCTGCAAAAAGTTCTTCGACAACGGCGTACTGGGCACGGGCACCTATATCGACCCGCTCGACGGCGTAACCAAAGTCGCAGATTACGGGTTCGTGATCATGTCGAAGCCAGAAGACGTGCTGAACCTGTCCGTTGCCGACAAGCGCGCCCGCAAGTTCCCGCTCACCACTATCTATGTCGTCCTGGCTCGCGCCGGTCACGTCGCAGAACTCACTGTTAACGTGGAGTAAAAATCATGGCTATGTTTCGATACGGCGCGGACGGGGCGAATCTCGTTTTGTTTGGCATCCCGATCAGTGAGTACGGTGATACCGACCCCGCCATCACCATTGAGGACATCGAGCAGCGCTCAACCCTCAAGCGCGGTATTGGTGGCACGTCGGTGCGATTGGACAACCAGACCCGCCCCAAACGCCTGACCGTCAACCTGATGCCCGGCTCGGATGAGGTTCGCCAGATCCTGGCCGCTGAGAAGTCGGGCGTCGATGCAACCTTCAGCTTCCGGCAGTCCGGCACCGTTGAGGTCGTCGCAGGCTATGACGGCGTGATGGTCACTCGTGGCTCCATGGGTCGGGCTGGTAAGTCGAGCGTGACGGACGAGCAAATCGTTGTCGAGTTCGCCAACTCTGAAGAGGTCTAAAGATGGCTCGCTCATTCACCGTTGAAGCTGGCGACGTGGAGTTCAAGGGCTCCACGGCCCCGGCCAAGGCGCAAATCGAGATGCTGCACATTGCAGGGCGGACAGGCCTTATCGTCTCCCTGCAAGAGGGCGCATCTGACATGGCCCTCGTGGTCGCGCTGACGCAGATTCACCCGGACGACTTCACTGCCCTGCGCAAGCTGTGCTTCGTGTCGGGCAAGGAGGATCTGGTTGTTCGCGCTGCGGACAACGTGCCGGTAGGGGAAAACCTGTTTCAGGACGCCCCGCAAGACTTCTACCTTCTGGTGGGTCGCGCGCTGGTGGAAAACCTCAGCCCTTTCTGGCAGCTCCGCAAAGCAACCGTCGAGGGCAAGGCGGAGCAGAGCCACTAAACCCGTTCGTGGACTGGTTCCTCTGGCGTCCGTGCGCGGGCCTGGGGGCAACCTGTCCACCACTGGCGAAGTGGTCCGATATGCTCGACGGCACCTACGACCTGGCCGACGTGCAGATGATGCACTGCGTGATGGACGAGATAGAGCATCAAGTGGAGCGCGCTCGCAATAAGTAATGGCGCTGCGCTACTCTATTGCCATGAAGAAACTTCGCGTCACCTATGAACTACTCGACGACAAGGGCGAACCCCTCTACAGCCGCGCGCACGATATGCGGCCTAGCGAGGGAATCCCTACTCGCCCGATGAAGCTCAAAGCGAACGGCTCAGGCTTGCAGATTGCCTCGCATAACGAAGCCGTCGCGTTCTGGCGCGAACTGGTCATGCTTGGGCATCTGGACGATTACATGCGCGAGCAGCACATGCCGCTGCTTACGCCGCCATTGGAAGGGGACGAGGAATGAAATGGATTATCTCTCTTGCAGTTATGTCGGCAGCGTTGTTGGGGTGCGCTCAAACCGAGACGTACGAAGAGCGTCACGCCAGGCTGTCTAGTGAGGTTTCTAGGGATTTCGTTTCTGGCGCTATCCAGCCGCAGACGCTGGGCAAGTTTGAGTCTGAGTGCCAAAGAATAGCGAGGCGGCAGTGCACGCCAGCCGATCGCGAGAAAGTGAGCCAGGAATTGATCCGGCAGGCATGGGTTCGCACGGCTCCCGAAAGGGAGGCTAAGGCTGCGGAGGCCGCAAAGATAAAGGCTGATCTCGAAAGCGGGAAGAGGAAGCCGCAAACGTGGGCCGAGGCCAGCATGCTTTATCAGGCAATCCCTGGCGATGGGCTTGCTATGAGGCCGTCAATATCTGGCGGAGACGGAAAATACTACGTGCTGCAGGCGTACATAACCGCCAAGCAAGGCGGCAGCTATATATTCTGGTGGGCAGATTCTCCGATGGTTTCGCGCGGCGCGTACGGAATGCAAGCCATGGGCGCCGTGTTTGAAAAGCCGGCCCACATTGATAATGGCGTAGGGTTCAACATGCATGTGAAGGTCGTGGGGCGCTACATAGGAAATCAAACGATAGCATTGGTGGACGGGGCATCTGCTGTTGTTCCTGTGTTCGATAACGCCCATATTTTTAGATGGTCAAGGCACTAGCCTGGCCAAGACATCAACCCGCTTCGGCGGGTTTTTTATTGCCCGAATTTAGGAAGTCACCATGGCCGAAACAATCGACGAACTGCTGGTTAAGCTCGGCCTGGAAACTGACGCGAAAGGCTTCAAAGAGGCGAACAACCAGTTCTCCAATCTGCGATCCACGGCATTGACTGTCGGGGCAGCCATCGGCACGGCATTCGTCGGCGCTGGCGTTGCTGCAGCTAAGATGTCGTTCGACGTGGCGAAGTCCGCCGACGATCTGGCGAAGTGGTCCAGAACAGCCGGCGTGACGGCGCAGTACGCGCACAAGCTCGGCTTTGCGATGGAGCAAATCGGCGGCAGCGACGCCGACGCCAGAGCGCTGATCGAGCTGGCCAACTCGCTGCGGGATAGCGCCCAATGGGGCGAGCTGCCAGCCCGCGCCTTCACCGCGGCCGGGTTCAATCCGCAGCAGATCGACCAGCAGAAAATGAGCCCCGAACAGGTAATCGAATTCCTGTCCAGCGGCCTGTCTGCAATGGGCCTAGACCAGCGCCGACAGATCGGCGGGGCGCTTGGCATCAATGACAAGGCGTTTCGCCTACTGTCCGACCGCGCCGGGATGCAAAGCAACTTCAGACGGGCAGACGAGCTTGGGGCTATCCCTAGTGACGAGCTTCTGAAGAACTCCGAAGCGTTCGTGACCGCCACGGGCGAACTGAAGGAAGTGATGGAGGGGTTCAAGAAGTCGATAGCCGGTGAAATGCTTCCCGGCATGACAAAAATTGTGGAAAGCATCACCGGCTTTTCCGTCGATAACCGAGAAGAGATCGGCAAGTTCTTCGAGGAGGCCACCCCCTACCTACAGGCCACCGCGGCCGGTATTGCCGTCCTGGTGGCGGCTCAGGTTGGGAAAAAGGGGCTTGAGGCAATGGGCGGCGTTACTGGCACCGCTACGTTCGCTGCAAAGGCTGGCGGCATTGGCGCGCTGATCTCAGCGTGGGACTGGGGGCCGGACGACGTAGAAAGCCTGATCGGCGTCCGGCCGCCTGACTGGCTGTTCAAACCGTTGTTCGGCGGATCTGGCTCAGCATCCGGCCCGCTATCTACCGATGCCATCTTCAACGCCCTGATCCAGCAAGAGTCAGGCGGTCGTCACTATGGCGACGGAAGCATGTTGCTCAGCTCGCCAAAGGGCGCGCGAGGCGTTACGCAGGTTATGCCGGCCACCGGCCGCGACCCTGGCTACGGCGTGCGCCCGCTGGCGAACGATTCGCGCGAGGAGTATCTGCGCTTCGGTCGGGACTACCTCGCCGCGATGATGAAGGAGTTCGACGGCGACACGCAGAAGGCGCTGGCGGCTTATAACGCAGGGCCCGGCGCGGTGAAGAATGCCGTCGCCAGTCACGGTTCCAATTGGCTCTCCGCGATGCCTGGCGAAACCCAAGCCTATGTCCCGTCGATCATGGGTCGGGCGGGGGCGAGTGGCACCACCAATTACTACAGCATCGATGCACGAGGCGCTACTGACCCCGGCGCAGTGGAAGCGGCTGCCCGCAAAGTCTTCCGTGCCGAGCTGAGCAACGCCGTACAAGTCAGCCGCGATGGCATCCCGAACAACGTCGAATAGGAATCAAGCCAATGTCTCTAGTCGGCATTTTCAGCCGGTCGCGCCCGGAGATCGGCGGGCTGTTCTTCGATGCCCTGCTCGAGGAGTCGAGCGAGCTGGTCACGGACGTGACGGAATACCCCATTGAGACAGGCGCCATCGGCAACGACCACGCGATTGATCGGCCGCTTCGGTTGATGATGACGGTGGCGCTCTCCGACAACCCGATCAAGGCCGCGCTGGCTGAAACGACTGGCCAGTTCTCCGGCATTGCCGGCGCAGCGGTGGGTACGGCGGCCGGCGCGATCATCGGCACGCTGGGAGGCGCTGCGGCTGCTGCCGTCGGCATTGCCGGCTCTGTCCTTACCGAGCTTGCAGGCGGCGCCGAAACGCGCTCAGGTAAGATGATCAAGGCTGTCAGGGCGCTGCAGGCGGCGCACGAGCTGATCACGGTCGTGGGGGCGAAAGACTCCTACGACAACGTGCTCATTACTAACACGCGCGTGCAGGTCACCAAGCAGAACGAGGGCGGTCTGGAGCTGGTCGTCGAGATGCGCAAGCTGGTTGTCGTCGACAGCCTGGCCAACCAGGCGATCGTCAATTCGCGCCTACCCGCTGACGACACAGCCAGCACGCAGGCGCAGACCGAGAACAACCTGGGAGAGGGGGGCTTGCAATGAAAACCATCCCCCTGCGCGCTGGCGATGCTTTTCAGCGATTCGGCGTGACGCTCGGCGGCACTTACGTCCAATTCCGCCTGCGCTGGTCAACCCGGCACAGTTACTTCACCGTCGACATGCGTCGCGCGGACGGAACACCTATTGCGCTTGGCCGTGGCCTTCACCCAAGCATCAACCTGCTCGCCGGCCTGAATGTGGGCCTTGGGCGCGTTGTGCTGGAAGGCGAGGCGCCAACGATCCGAAACCTCGGAATAACCAACAAGCTCCGGTGGTATGAAGATGAGTAGATTGCTCGGACGCAACTACCGGCTGACGCTGAAAGATGGCGATGACGAGCTCGTGTATGAGCCGCCAATGCAGATCCGGTTCAGCGTCGACAACCGCTATGGCAGCGAAGGCAGTTTGGCGGAAATCACGCTGTACGGCGCATCGGGCCGTTCTCGCCGGGCTATCTACAACAAGTTCGACGGCATCAGCCTGGCCGCTGGCTACGGCGAGCAGCCGGGACTGATCTTTCTCGGCGACATCATCAACATGGAGATCGGCAGGGAAGGGGTCGACAAGTACATCAAGTTCTATGCACGCACGGCTGGCGGGGCGCAAGCCGGCGCGTTTGTGAGTAAGTCATGGGGCGCCAACACGCCGCAGATCGACATCATTCGCGAGGTCGCTGAGTCGTTGTTGCTGCCGGTTGAATTTATCGGCGACTTCTCCGACCTGCCGCGGGCGCTGAAGGGGCGCAGCATGTGCACCTCGTCCGTCTCGTGCATGAACGAACTGGCCGACATCCATGGCTTCGTTTGGACGATGAGCGCCAACCGGCTGACGATCATTCGCAAGGGTCCGGACGGGACGCTAGCCAAGCGTAACGCTCCGCCGCACCTGATCAGCGCAAATACAGGCATGGTTGGCTCTCCGCAAATCCTGCTGCAGGCAATCGAGGTTACCAAGAAGCTCGACCCAGCCATTGCGCCAGGCGATCAGGTGGACGTGCAGGCCGAGACAAGGAACTTCGCGTTCAGCCAGGTCTACACCGCCGACATGATGCAGATCGATCCGGCTGGCGGGAGCGGCATTTACAGCGTGCTGAACGTTAAGCACCAGGGCGATTTCTACGGCTCTGCCTGGGACACGTCGATCGAGGGCATTCGAGAATGAGCGAATCGAGCATCAGCCCGTTCAATGACCTGGTGAACGACGCCATAACCTCCCGCCTGCGCGGCCTGATGATCTGCCTGCCAGGCAAGGTCGTCGCCTTCGACCCGGCCACGCAAATGGCGCAGGTCGAGTGCGGCATTCAGAAGCGCATCAATGGCGTGTTTCGCACCATCCCGGTGATCGACAATGTGCGCGTTCAGTTCGCGGGCGATGGCGAGTGGTACTGCTGGCACCAGATCAAGCCCGGTACCGAGGGACTGATTCATTTCAGTCAGCGCGCGGTCGACACTTGGAACGACCAGGGCGGCCCGGTCGCCCCGCATGAGCTGCGGATGTTTTCGGCTGAGGACGCCTACTTCGTGCCGGGCATTCGCTCAGCGCCGCGCATCATCCCTGGCTTCGTCAATGAAGGCGTCGGCATGAGCAGTTACGACGGCGCGACCCGGATGCACCTCACGCCCGGCAAGATCAGCTTGAAGGCGGCGGTTATCGAGATGGACGCGGACAGCATCACGCAGAACGCCTCCACCGTAACCGTCATCGCCGACGTGGCGACAGAAGGCGCGCTGACAAACAACGGCGTGAACGTGGGCAGCACGCACACGCATAAAGATGTTCAGCCCGGCACCGGGTCGTCAGGAGGCCCGCAATGATCCGCAACTTCGTAGACGGCGACATCGTGACAAGCGGCGAGCATTTCGCCAGCGGCAAGGAGGCAACCCGGCAAAGCGTCATTCGCCGCCTACGCCTTTTTCTGGGCGAGTATTTCCTCGACGCCACCGACGGCACGCCATGGTTCGACGGCGTACTGGGCAAGACGCGCCAGGACTTCGCCGAAGCCACGCTCAAGCGACGAATCATCACGGCGCCCGGCGTTGTCGGGATCAGCTCGTTCTCGCTCACTATCGAGCAGCAAGCGCGCCGCATCGTCGTCCAGGCGGAAGTCATTGATGTGAACAACGAGCAGCTACTGATTGAGCTTTCAGGCGACCCGCTAGTAATGCTCTGACCGAACAACGGAACACACAGCCCGCCATGTGCGGGCTTTTTATTGCCTGGGAGAAACCAATGGCCGGAATTACTGCGGCGGGTGTCACGGGTACTTCGCTCAGCGAATACCTGGCGGCCATGCGGGCGCGCTATCTCGACATAGACGATGCCTGGAACATCAACCCGGAATCGCCTGATGGCCTGCAGATTGCCGCATGGTGCGAGGCGCTGGCCAATCTCGACGAGCAGGTGACGCTGGCGTACCAGTCCTGCGACCCGCAAAGCGCCATAGGCCAGCAGCTTGACCGAATCGCGATGTTTGCCGGGCTGTCTCGGCAGGATGCGACCTTCTCAACAGCAACCGTCTCGTTCACTGGCGTAGATGGCACGGTCGTTCCAGCAGGCACGCGCATCCGCAACAAGTCTACCGACACGCTCTGGTCAACGGACGGCGAAGTCACCATCGCGGGCGGAGTGGCTTCCGTTGGCGTGACCTGCATCGAGGCCGGGGCTGCTACTGCATCGCCGGGCGATCTTTCGATCATCGCAACACCTGTTGGCGGCCTGCAGTCGGTGACGAATCTTGCCGCCGCATCGCTCGGGCTTGACGAAGAGCGAGACGAGGCATTCAGGGCGCGGCGTAATGCCTCGGTCGCGCTGCCGGGCTCGAACCAGATCGACAACATTTACGCCGCGGTTGGCAACGTAGACGGCGTGAAGCAAGTGAAGGTCTTCGAAAACGCAGAAGACGCAACGGACGCCGACGGCGTAGCGCGGAAGTCCATGGCGATCTTCGTCGACGGCGGCAGCGATGAAGATGTGTTAAAGGCCATCGCCTCCCGGAAAAACCCCGGCTGCGGCCTGAATCGCGACAGCGCCTTTCCCAACAAGATCACCGCCGACACGACCACGCCGAAAGGGCAGCCGGTCAACATCACCTTCTTCCGGCCTGATTTGATCACGGTCTATGCGCTCGTCCAGATCGCAAGCAGCACGCTATCTGAGCAGGACAAGCAGCGGATCAAGGATGAAATGGTGGCCTACTCGCTGCTTGGCTTCCAGAGCCAGTCGGGGTTCAACCGCGAAGGCTTCCGCATCGGTGAGAACGTGGCGGCAGGGCGGCTTTACACGCCGGTGAACTTCATCGTCGCAGGTAATGGCTACGTGCAGTCGATCATGCTCGGATTTGCCCCTGGAACGATTGATAGCCAAGTTCTCGCCCTGGCATTCAACCAGCTCGGCACGCTCGATGCGGCAAACATTACGGTGGAGTATGTCTGATGGATCACGCGAATAAAGCCCTGTCGCGCGTCTATTGGCAGTACCGCAACGCGCCGAAGATGCGCGAGTGGCTGCAAATCCTGCCGAAGATGGCGCAAGAGCGTATCGAGAAGCCGCTTGGCCAGGTCGTTGACCTGCTCGACATCGACGAAAGATCGGGCCATCAGCTGGACATTATCGGCCGCATCGCCGGCATCGACCGGCCACGCATCAGGTCCGACGCGCTGCAGGTCTTCGCCTACAACGGAACGATCGGCGCGCAACCCTACGATACGGCGCCATATCGTGAGCCAGGCACGGAGCTGCCGACAATCCTTCTGCCCGACTATCTATACCGCGTGCTGATCAAAGCAAAGATCATGCGCAACAACGGCGCGGCGACCCTGGATGACGTGAAGGCTGCGGTCGACTTCATCTTCGGCGTGGATAGCACTGTCATCGATGCGCAAGACATGAGCATGGCAACGGTCTGGCTTGAAGAGGGCGTGGCGGCAAACCTGCTCGTTCTCGTTCAAGAGTTCGACATCATCCCGCGCCCGCAAGGCGTGAAGATTCGCAAAATCGCAAAGAACGAATACCCCTTCGCCTACAAAGGCACTTTCTCAGCCCAGCCATACGGCGTGGGTCGTTACGTCACGCCTGTTTAAGGAGCACCAGAAATGGCGAGAATCGATAGTTTTCTGAAGAAATGGGCGAGCGTCCCGTCGCAGTTCGAGCGGCCGGCTGATGCGCTCATTGATCGCGGCTGGGCTGGCGGGGCAGCGGAAGATCCACCAGAAGCCAAATGGGAAAACTGGTGGCATAACCGGGTTGACGAGGCGCTGGCAGAGCTTGAGTCCAAGGGTGCGCTGCAGTGGTTTGGCGATGTCCCTTACGGCGTTGGAGGCACGGTCCATAACGGTGGGAAGAACTGGATCGCAGCCATTGCGAACACCGGCATCGAACCCGCTGGCGTAGATAACGTAGGCCACTGGATAGAGCTAGGGGCTGGCGCGACGGAAGCGGTGTCGGGTCCGGCCAGGGTCGCCACCCAAGCGCAGACCGATTCCGGCACGGATGACGCGACCATTGTGACGCCCAAGAAGCTGCGCTGGGGCTTCTCCGTCAGCTTAGCGCAAAACGGCTACATCGCTTTCCCTGCCTGGCTGAAAGGCGTGATCATTCAGTGGGGAGCGGTAAGCGTAGGGGCGGTAGCAACGGTAAATGTCCCGCTTCCTATTGCATTTCCTGTTCAGGGTTTTTTTGCCACCACGATTCGAAAGGCTGGCGCGCCTGTCAATACGGCAGACTCATGCGGGTCGGTCGATTTTTCGGGCCTCGCGGCGCTGGCTGTTGCTCGACCTAATGGTTCTACCGATACGGTCTCGATGTTCTGGCTCGCCATCGGCAACTAAGGAAATTAATTTATGCGCTACTACAGCAAATCCACTGAAACGACTTACCTCAAAGGCATCCATTCGTCTATGCCAAACGATGCGGTCGAAATCAGCGATGAACGCTATCAGATGGTCATCGCCAACCCGGCTCCAGGCAAAATACGCAGCCACGACGCCGACGGCCTGCCGATCCTGATCGACCCGCCGATCTACATTCCGACGGCCGACGACCATCGCGCCGCTGTCGCTAATCGCCGCTATCAGGCCGAGATAGCCGGCCTCACCTGGAATGGCATCGGAATCGCCACCGACCGCGAGTCGCAAGACAAGATCGTGCAAGAAAACCGCGCCATCGACCGAGCACTCCGCGTCGACGGCAAGGGTTGGAAGTGCATCGATCTGGCAACAGGCGTCGTCGTATTCCGTCCAACAACCAACGCCGAAATGGTAGCCATCGGCGATGCGGTCTATGACTATGTGTCGGCCTGCTTCGCCCGGGAAGAGGCCTTGCTAGACGAGATCGCAGCAGGAACCTATGACCCGGCCATGCTCGAAATCGGCTGGCCGGCGTAAGTCAGCACCCACCAAGCCGCCTTCGGGCGGTTTTTTTTTCGCCCGGAGAAACCAATGAACCTATTGCTCGCCCTGATTCAGTGGGCGCTGCTCATCGCCGTGCGCGTCATTCTGATATTGCTTGGCCTGCCTATCGTCGCGCTGGCGATCCCGTTTCGCGTCAATGCGGTATCGGCCTCGGATGACCGGCCAATCGTCAACCTGCCGCGCTGGGCCTGGCTGTTCGGCAATGATTACGACGGCCTGTTGGGCGACAAGCGCGGCTGGTGGGCCGATAACACGCCGTTCGGCTGGTCGGTGGATTCGCTCGCCGCAATGTGGTGGTGGGCGGCGGTGCGCAATCCGGTGAACAATCTCCGGCTTGTACCTGGCATCAGCTGCCCGGTGAGCGAGTGCCTGATTACCTATCGAGGGCACTACTCCGTCGAGGATAAGCCCGACAGAGGCGGCTGGCAGTTCGTGACCGCCAGGCGCATCGGCGGGGTCTCTCGGTGGTACGGCTTCTATCTGGCGCACCAGTGGAGCGATACGCGCGCCTTCGTGATTCGCATCGGCTACAAGATCAAGCCGTCGCACCAAGGCGGCGATGAGCCGGCGAAGGGGATGACGTTCAAGCTCAACCCGTGGAAGGAAATCTGACATGACTCTCGGACAAAAGCAGCGTGCGTTCACGCAGATGATCGCGCGGCTGATCGACTTCGCCTACTCAAATGGCTACGAGCTCACCTTCGGCGATGCATACCGTGACCCGCGTGTGCACGGTGCGGTTGGCGAGAAGAAGTCCTACAGCAGCGCCGTCAGCGTCCACAAGGAGCGTCTGGCCGTAGACCTCAACCTTTTCAAGGATGGGCGCTATCTCACTGCGAGCGAGGACCACAAGCCGCTGGGCGATTTTTGGAAGACCCTACATCCTGACTGCAGATGGGGCGGAGATTTTTCCTCGCCAGACGGTAACCACTACAGCATGACGCACGGTGGCAGATCATGAGCTGGGCAAAGCTGGTGCCCGGCTGGGCCTGGTGGGTGCTCGCTTTGCTGCTGGCCGTCGGAGTGCAGCAATACCGCGTCATGGATGCAAGGGGCGAGTTGGCCGAGGTTCGTGCCGAGTGGTCCGAAACCGCACGCCAAGCCGAAGCCCGCGCCCGATCCGAAGAACAACGCCGACAGACCGCAATCGAGGGAATACGCCGTGACGCACAGGAAAAGATTGCGGCAGTTGCCGCTGATGCTGCTGCCGCTGATGACGCTGCTGGCCGGCTGCGCGCACGAGTCGCCGAGTTATCACGCCGACCCGCCAGCTGTGCCAGTGCTGCCGGTGGAGGCGAGGCAGCCGACGCCGCCCGCGATCTGCTTGCCGTCATGCTCGGCCGGCTTGATGAGGCTGCGGGGGGAATTGCTGAGTTTGCCGATCGAAGCCGAGCAGCAGGACTGACCTGTCAGGTTTCGTATGAAGCATTGAGGGGGGATTGAGATTGCCCGGACGGGCTGAGATAGGGGAAATTCCTTCCCCAAAACGCAAACGTAAGTGTTTGATTCTATTGGCGCGGGAGATTGCGCAAAAGAGCGGATTTCTGAGCGTGGAAACTGGCCGAAAGCCGCGCGGCACTAGGCGTTGATCCCGATCCGTGCGGCGTCCCAGGCTTTGATACCATAGAGGCGTAAGTGCCTGATTTTACAGGGCGTTTCCATCCTCTCCAATTCCTCCCCAAAACCTCGCCAAAACTCAGTAGCTGATTATGCCACGTCGATCCACTCGGCGCCCCGGCTGTCACGGTAGAGCGCGGTCATCGCTGCCGACTTGTGGCCGAGCAGTAATTGCGGATCTCGGCCTTCCGCCGCGTGCAGTCGTGCCGCCAGTGAACGCATTTCGTGGAAGGTCGGCGGGCTCGCTCCGAACTCTATGCCTGCCTTCTTGCCGGCGCGGTCCCGTGCGGATGCAAACGCGCTGGTCAGCGTGTCCAGCATGATCGGCATTCCCGGCGTCGCGCGGCTCACGGTGCGGCTGTGATGCACGAGATGCTTGGACACTACCGCATCCCGGCAGGCCTTAACCACCTCGCCCAACTCAAGACCCAGCGATTCCAGGCGCAGCTTCGTGCTGATCCGCAGCCTGGCGCCGGTCTTCGCCTGAACGATGTGCAGGTGCTCGTCATACACGTCCTTGAACAGCATCGCCGCGATATCGTCACGCCGCTGGCCGGTCAGTACCGCAAGCTCCATCGCTCGTTTCAACCAAGGCTGCTTGGCCTCGGCGTAGATCGCCTTCCATAGCTCCAGGGTCAGCCGCTCGCGCTTGACCTTCACCTTCGCGGCCCGCGTCACTTCGACCGGGTTGTCCTTCCGCCATCCAGCCGCTATCGCCTCGCGCATCAGGTCGCTCAGCAGTGACCGCATGGCCTTAGCCATCTGCGCCTTGCCTTCATCCGTGAAGGTCTTCAGGTAGGCGGCAATCTCAAACGTCCCGATGCTTGCCGTGTCGAGGTGCCCCAACGCTTCGCTGAGACGGTTCAGCCTCATGCGCACGGTTTCCTTGCTGCGGTCGGACACGTCGCGCTCTGCGTAGAGCTTGCGGTACTCGTCGATCCATTCCGAGAACCTGCGGGCCGGCGCGGCTGCTATACGCTCAACCAGGGCTGGCTGCATCTTGGCGCCGGCATGGTTGGCGTGCACAGCCTCCCGCACGGCCTGCGCCTTGTCTGAGCCAAGCCCGTACCACTTTCCTGAAGACGGGTCACGGTAGCTGTAATAGGTGACGCCGTTCCTGTTGTCCGTCTTGCGGTACAGGTTCGGCGGCAAGTCTTTCGACCCGGTCTTACGCGGCCTTGGCGCCATGTCGATCCCTCGCGATGCGCCCGGCAAGCGTGCCTGGCTCTATGTACTGTGCGTCTGGCTCAACATAATAGCTGCGCCCGTGCTTCACCGGGGCGGGGAAAATCTTCGCCTCCCGCGCCCACCGCCGCAGCGTGTTGAGCGTCGGCGCCGGATCGAAGTTCGCCTCCGCCCATTTCTCAAGGCTCAATTTCATATCTCACCCCCTCACCGTTACGCCGGCTGCTTCGAACAGGCGTTTCGCGTCATCTCG
>ERZ1673962.586-NODE-586-length-23566-cov-3.940964_pt1 | contig 23566 bp, 21 predicted proteins | sample MGYA00580188_ERZ1673962 | MGnify/ENA primary metagenome ERZ1673962 (study PRJEB41334, sample SAMN05608104) | rock metagenome | biome: terrestrial subsurface; feature: shale formation; material: shale | place: USA: Pennsylvania ... | reverse complement strand
GGCGGCCAGCTGGTCGAGCAGATCGCGGTTGGCGGGGATCAGCACCCGCGGCCGCTCGGGGCCCTCCTCGAGGGCGCGATTGACCATGTCCTGGGAGCCCTGCACCTTCCAGGTCAGGTCGACACCCCCCTGGCGACGTTCGAACAGCGGCTCGACTCCAGGGATGGCGCCGAGCAACTCGCCCAGCCGGCGCGTGTTGGCGTGACAGCTCGCCGCGACCCGCTCCAATCCCTCGGCCCCCAGCAGAGCCATGTGGATGGTCGCCGCCGTCACCAGCAGTCCCTGGTTGGTGCAGATGTTGGAGGTCGCCTTGCCGCGCCGGATGTGCTGCTCGCGCGCCTGGAGCGTGAGCGTGAAGCCGGGCTTGCCGTCCAGATCCAGGGTGCGCCCGACGATGCGGCCGGGGAGCTGGCGCACATGCTCCTGCTTGCAGCACAGAAAACCGGCATAGGGACCGCCTGAGGACAGCGGCATCCCCAGCGGCTGGGCCTCGCCACAGGCGATGTCGGCGCCCTTCGCACCCCACTCGCCCGGCGGGGAGAGCAGGGCGATCGCAACCGGATTGACCACGGCGATCGCCAACGCCTTGTGAGCGTGCGCCCAGTCGGTCAGTTCATCGACGGTTTCCAGGATACCGAAGAAGTTGGGCTGATTGATGACAACGGCGGCGCACTCCCCGTCGCCAATCGCCGCCTCCAGCCGCTCGACCGGCGTGTGTCCGCCGCGCGCGTCGAAATCCACGTCCACCAGCTCGATGCCCTGCGGCTCGACGATCGCGCGCAGCGTGCGCCGGTAGGCCGGATGCAGCGCGCGCGGCACCAGGACGCGCTGTGACTTGGTCTGACGATTGGCGCGCACCGCCATCAGAACCGCCTCGGCCAGCGCCGAAGCGCCGTCGTAGAGCGAGGCATTGGAGACGTCCAGCCCGGTGAGCGCCGTCATCATCGACTGGAACTCATAGAGCAACTGGAGCGTGCCCTGGCTGGCCTCGGCCTGATAGGGCGTATAGGCGCTGTAGAACTCGCCACGGGTGGCGATCTGCCAGACGGCGGCCGGGATGTGGTGCTCGTAGGCGCCGGCGCCGATGAAGCACAGCGGCTGACCGTCGGCGCACGCGCGCGACTGCATCAGGCGCGTGATCTCCATTTCCGAGAGCGCCTCCGGAATGGCGTCGAGCGCCTGCGCGCCGACGCGCAGTTCCGGCGGGATCTCGTCGAAGAGGGCCTCGATGGAGTCGACCCCGATGGTCGCGAGCATCGCGGCGATGTCGTCTGGCGTGTGAGGAATGAAAGGCATGCGAGTTCGACCGCTTGGGTTGGACGCTGAGGGCGGTTGGGGCCGGGATCAGGACTCGTCGGCGACGACCTGCTCGTAAGCGGCGGCATCCAGCAGACCGTCGAGCGCGCCCATGTCGGCCGGGGTCAGACGGAAGATCCAGCCGTCCCCGTAGGGGCTGGTGTTGATGGCGTCCGGCGTGTCGGCCAGCGCGGCGTTGCCCTCGACGATCTCGCCGGCGATGGGCGAGTAGATGTCGGAGGCGGCCTTGACCGACTCGACCACGGCGCAGGCGTCCTCGGCAGCGACGGTGCGCCCGTTCTCGGGCACCTCGACGAACACGATGTCGCCGAGCGCGTCCTGAGCGTGGTCGGTGATGCCGACGGTGACGGTGCCGTCACCATTGTCGCGCACCCATTCGTGGGTCTTGGTGTATTTCAGGTCAGCGGGCAGGTTGCTCATGGAAAGCGTCCTCGAATTCAGGATGGGTCAGGTTCAGGGTTCGATCAGAATGCGGCCATGCCGGACGAACGGCGGCTTGACGATCCGCGCCGGCACGGGCTTGCCGCGGATCTCGACCTCGCAGGTTTCACCGAGACCGGGCGCCACGCGCGCCAGCGCGATCGAGCGTTGCAGTGTCGGCGAGAAGCCGCCGGAGGTGATTTCGCCGACTTCGCGCCCGTTGCTGAGCACGGTCTGGTGAGCACGGATCACGCCGCGCCCGGTCAGCAGCAGACCGACGAATTCGCGCCGCTCGGGACTCGCGCGCAACTCGTCCAGCGCGGCGCGGCCGATGAACTCACGTTCGGCCGGCTCCCAGGCGATGGTCCACTCCAGGCCGGATTCGAGCGGGCCGACGTCCTCGCCCATGTCCTGGCCGTAGAGATTCATCCCGGCCTCCAGACGCAGGGTGTCGCGCGCGCCCAGACCGCAGGGACGGACACCGGCGTCCAGCAGCACCGACCAGAGATCGACGGCATGATCGGCGGGCAGCAGGATTTCGAAGCCGTCTTCGCCGGTATAGCCGGTACGGGCGATGAACCAGCCGCCGCATTCGGTGGCGTGGAAGGGCGCCAGTTCCAGGGCGGAGTCGGCCATTTCGCGCGGCAGACAGGTCGCGGTCAGCTCACGCGCCTGAGGGCCTTGCACCGCGATCATGGCCAGATCGTCGCGGCGGCGGATCTCGACGTCGAAGCCGGTGCGGTGGCTCTCCAGCCAGGTCAGATCCTTGTCGGCCGTGCCGGCGTTGACCACCAGCCGATAGTGCCCGGCGGGTCCGCGCAGATAGACGATGAGATCGTCGACCACGCCGCCCGAGTCGTTGAGCATGCAGGAATAGAGCGCCTTGCCGACGGTCTTGAGTTTGGCGACGTCGTTGGCGAGCAGGCGGCGCAGAAAGGCTTGGGCGTCCGGTCCCTCGATGTCGACCGGGCACATGTGCGAGACGTCGAACATCCCGGCGTGCTCGCGCACGGCGTCGTGTTCCTCGATCTGGGAGCCATAGTGCAGCGGCATGTCCCAGCCGCCGAAGGGCACGAGCCGCGCGCCAAGACGCGCATGCTCGGCATAGAGTGGGGTACGCAGGGCCATACGGCTCTCCTCGTAGAATGCAGGGGCTGCCTTGGCCAGACGGCACAGGCAACACGACAACGGCGAGAATGTGTGATCCCCGCTCGTCGCCCCTCTGTCCTAGACCTGAGAGTTTGCGCTCGGATGTGTGACATCCGGGCGGCCCCGTCGGTGGGCGCGGATCTCGATCCGCGCCGCTCTCCAGAGTCGGTCGTTATTCCCGCGGTCCTTCTGCCTGAGCGATTCCGGGCGGTGTTGCGCCTTCGGCGCCGGCCGGGCGGCCGGTCTCTCCCACGGGACATGACACGAAGCCGGCACTATAAGCGCGAGCCGGCCGGATTACCAGTCGTCCCGCGAGGCGATTCGCCCTGGCGGAGCGGGTGCGGTCAGCGTCACTCAAGGCCGCGCGCGCCGTCAGCTCTTGTCCTCGGTGCGGCGGCGAAACCGGGTATTGCCGCAGTCGGCGCAGGGCGGGATGCGTCCGGCCTTGACGAAATGGGTCTCGGCGCCGCACTGATCGCAGACCAGGGTGCCGGGGCCGGTGATCTCGCCGGCCTGATAGAGGCTCATCTGACGCGCGGTCTCGGCCCACTGGGCCAGTTGCAGGCTGGTCTGGTCGGCGACCAGCTTGAACATGTCGAGCATGCGCTTTTCCATCAGCTCCAGATCGAAGCGCCACCAGTCGCGGATGTCCTGCCCGGTGTCGGCGATGTACTTGGCTGCGTCCTCGATGTCGCGCTTGACGTAGTCCGAAACCTTCTCGGCCTCCTCGCGCGTCAGTTCGCCGAGCTCGACCATGCGCTCGCGCGTCTTGTCGACGATCTCGCGAAACAGGGGGGCCGATTCCTGCTGCGCCTTCTCGATCGCCTCGTGGGTCTGCTTGAGCATGCGCTCATAGGCGTCGACCAGCTTGTCGGTGGTGTCGTGCTTGTGTTCTTCGCTCATGGCGTGGCTCTTCGTTGGCTTGGGGAATGTTGACGTGCTCGGAATTAGGATAGCAAAAGCCCATGCGGTATCCTTGCGCGATCGAATCCGCAGGGCGCTTGGCGTCCTTCGGATTCCAATCTTTGGTTTCGAACCTTCACCCTATTCGTCAGGACCATCAGCACCCATGCAGACCGACTATGATCCGCGCGCCATCGAGGCGGCGGCCCAAGGCTATTGGGAAGAACACCGATCCTTCAAGGCCGTCGAGGATCCGTCCCGCGAGAAGTTCTACTGTCTCTCCATGTTCCCCTATCCCTCGGGTCGGCTGCACATGGGGCATGTGCGCAACTACACCATCGGCGACGTGATCGCGCGCTATCAGCGCATGCTCGGCAAGAACGTGCTCCAGCCGATGGGCTGGGACGCCTTCGGTCTGCCGGCCGAGAACGCCGCCATCCAGCACGGCATCCCGCCCTCGCAGTGGACGCGCTCCAACATCGAATACATGAAGGGCCAGCTCAAGAGCCTGGGCTTCGGCTACGACTGGGAGCGCGAACTGGCGACCTGCGATCCGGACTATTACCGCTGGGAGCAGTGGCTGTTCACGCGCATGGTGGAGAAGGGGCTGGCCTATCGCGCCAAGGCGACGGTCAACTGGGATCCGATCGATCAGACGGTGCTGGCCAACGAGCAGGTCATCGACGGACGCGGCTGGCGTTCGGGCGCGCTGGTCGAGAAGCGCGAGATCGAACAGTGGTCGGTGCGCATCACCGACTATGCGCAGGAACTGCTGGACGCGCTCGACGGGCTGGACGGCTGGCCGGAGCGCGTGCGCACCATGCAGCGCAACTGGATCGGGCGCTCCGAGGGCGTGCACATGGAGTTCGGCGTGGCCGGCTCCGACGAGACGCTCGGCATCTACACCACGCGACCCGACACCGTCATGGGCGTGACCTATGTCGCGGTGGCCGCCGAGCATCCGCTCGCGCACCGTGCGGCAGAGAACAATCCGTCGCTTGCGGCCTTCATCGATGAGTGTCGCAAAGGCGGCACCACTGAGGCCGAGCTGGAAACGATGGAGAAGAAGGGCCATCCGCTCGGACTCGATGCCATCCATCCGATCACCGGTGAAGCCGTGCCCATCTATGCCGCCAACTTCGTGCTCATGGGCTATGGCACGGGCGCGGTGATGGCCGTGCCGGCGCACGATCAGCGCGACTGGGAGTTCGCCGAGCGTTACGGCATCGCCAGGAAAGCCGTCATCCGCTCGACCGACGGCAGTCCGTGCGGCATCGAGCAGGCGGCCTACACCGAGAAGGGCGTGCTCTTCGACTCCGGTCCCTTCGATGGCCTGACCTCGGAGCAAGCCTTCGACGCCATCGCCGACTGGCTCGCCGAGCGCGGCAAGGGCGAGAAGACCATCAATTTCCGTCTGCGCGACTGGGGCGTGTCGCGTCAGCGCTACTGGGGCTGTCCGATCCCGATGGTGCAGACGGCTGACAGCGGCATTCGTCCCGAGTCCGAGCTGCCCGTGCGACTGCCCGAGGATGTCGTCGTCGACGGTTCCGGCTCGCCGCTCAAGAAGATGCCCGAGTTCTACCAGCTCGCTAGCGACGAGACACGCGAGACCGATACCTTCGACACCTTCTTCGAGTCGAGCTGGTACTACGCGCGCTACTGCTCGCCCGACTGCGACACGGCCATGCTCGACGCGCGCGCCAAATACTGGCTGCCGGTCGATCAGTACATCGGCGGCATCGAACACGCCATCCTGCATCTGCTCTACGCGCGTTTCTTCCACAAGCTGATGCGCGACGAGGGACTGGTCGACTGTGACGAGCCATTCACCAATCTGCTCACCCAGGGCATGGTGGTCGCCGAAACCTGGTATCGCGAGGACGCCGAGGGCCGCAAGCAGTGGTTCAACCCGGCGGACGTCGAGGTCGAGCGCGACGCCAAGGGCAAGCTGATCGGCGGCCGGCTCCAGTCCGACGGTCAGCCGGTCCGGTTCGGCGGCATCGAGAAGATGTCCAAGTCCAAGAACAACGGCGTCGATCCGCAGGCGCTGACCGAGCGCTACGGCGCCGACACGGTGCGGCTCTACACCATGTTCACCTCGCCGCCGGATCAGTCGCTCGAATGGAACGACGAGGGTGTCGAGGGCGCCTTCCGCTTCATCCGCCGCCTGTGGGCGCTGGCGGTCGCGGAAGCCGAGTCGATCCGTTCGGCGTCCGCGCCGGCGGATCTGGACGAGCCGGCCCAGGTGGCGCGACGCGAGATCCACACCGCGCTCAAAAAAGCGCTGTATGACTACGAGCGCCAGCAGTTCAACACCGTGGTCTCGGGCTGCATGACCATGGTCAACACACTCTACCGGCTGGAGTCCTCGACCGCGCGGGCGGCGGTGATCCGCGAGGGCGTCGGCATCGTGCTGCGGCTGCTCGCGCCCATCGCGCCGCATGTCACCCATCATCTGTGGCGCGAGCTGGGTTTCGGTGAGGACATCCTGAACGCCGATTGGCCCCAGGTCGACGAGGACGCGCTCAAGCAGGACAGTCTCGACTATGTGGTCCAGGTCAACGGCAAGGTGCGCGGCAGCGTCCGGGTGCCGGCCGACGCCGATCAGGCGACGGTTCAGGCCGCTGCGCTGGCCAGCGAGCCGATCGCCAAGTTCATCGACGGCAAGCCGATCCGTAAGGCGATCCTGGTGCCGGGCAAGCTGCTCAATCTGGTCGTGTGAGGCGAGAGTCTGGAGGTCGATCGATATGGCGTGGACGCGAATGGCCTTGTATGGGCTGCTGGTGTTGGGGCTGGTGTTTCAGGCCGGTTGCGGTTTTCGGCTGCGCGGTAGCGTCGAGATCCCGCCCGAATACAACCCGATGCTGATTCAGGCCCCAGGCGGATCACCGGTCGAGCGTGCCATTCGCGACCTGCTGGTCGGCAGTCAGGTCCGGCTGACGACCAACCCGGCAGAGGCCAGGCTGACGCTGCGCATCCTGTCGGAAAACCGCTCAGAGCGTGTGGCGGCGGTCGATCTGAACGGCAAGACGCTTGCCTATGAACTGCATTATCTGGTCGACTTCGACGCCGTCGGATCGGACGGCCAGACCCGAGTGCCGCGCCAGACGCTCGACCTGAACCGAAACTTCGACAACCCAGACGTCGAGGTGCTCGGCAAACAGCTCGAGCAGGCGATGATCTACGATGACTTCGCGGTCGAGGCGGCCGACCGCATCCTCATGCGGCTGCGGGCGGTGCTGCGCTAATCGATAGTGACCGCCAGTGCGAGACAGTCGCTCCAGGCACGCAAGAGTTCGGCGTTGGCCGCCGCGATGGCCAGTCGCGGTTCCAGGGTGATGGCCGGGCTGAGTTCGAGACTGTCCGGGATCAGATGCCAAGCCGCCGCGCCGGCCTCGTCGGCGATCAGGCGTCCGGCGGCATAGTCCCACAGCTTCTGGCCGCCGTGCAGATAGAGCTGAAAGCGTCCGGCCGCCAGCCAGCACCATTCGAGCGCGACCGAGCCGAGATAGCGCTGTGAGCTGAAACAGGTCTGACGGGTGACGGCCCGCAGCAGTTCGGGCGGGAGCCGCTTGAGATCGATCATGGCCAGACAGTCACGGATCGATCGACTTGGTGCGAAAGGGCGGATCGGCTGCTCGTTCAGCCAGGCTCCTTGACCCCGCACAGCGACGAAGCACTCGTCGCGCACCGGGTCGAGGATGGCGCCGAGTACAGGTCGTCCGCCCTCGATCAGCGCCAGCGAGATCGAGAAGGCCGGAAAGCCGGCAGCGTAGTTGCTGGTGCCGTCCAGCGGGTCGACCACCCAAAGCGCCTTGTCGGCGCTCTGGAGCAGGCGTTCCTGCTCGGCGCGCGTCATCTCCTCGCCGAGCAGCGGGATGCCGGGGAAATCGCGCGCCAACGCCGCGCTCAAATGGCGCTGGGCCGCCAGATCGGATTCGGTGACGAAGCTGCCGTCGGCTTTGTGCCGGGCGGTGATACCCTGCCAGTTGGGCAGGATGGCGGCTGCGGCGGTATCGCGCAGCAGACGGGCGAGGTGGTTCGGTTCGGCTGTCATGGGGTGCTCTGTTCAGTCGGTGATCTACACATCTTGCGCCGGACGCGGTTTAATTCATGCCCTGATTCTCGATTTCAAGCCTGGAGCCTGTCGCGATGCCCTTACAACCCGTCATTCTCTCCGGTGGATCCGGGACGCGACTCTGGCCGCTCTCGCGTGAGGCCTATCCCAAGCAGTTCCTGCCGCTCACCAGTCAGCATACTATGCTGCAGGAAACGGTTGGTCGGCTCGACGGTCTGGCCGAGGAGCATCCGCGCCAGGCCATTGCCGTGCGCGATCCGCTGGTGGTCTGCAACGACGCGCATCGTTTCCTGGTCGCCGAGCAGCTGCGACTGATGGGACGCCGTGCCGCCGCCATCGTGCTCGAACCCAAGGGGCGCAATACCGCGCCGGCCCTGACGCTGGCGGCGCTCGTCGCCGGGCGGTCTGGCGAAGATCCGGTGATGCTGGTGATGCCGGCCGATCATAATATCCGTGACGAGCCGGGATTCCGCACTGCCGTGGCCGATGCCCATGCACTCGCACGCGAGGGGGCGGTCGTGACCTTCGGCATCGTGCCGAGTACGCCCGAGACCGGCTATGGCTACATCCGTCAGGGCGCCCCCCTGGAGACGGCGGACCTGAACGGTGCGGCCCAGGTGCTCGACGGCTTCGTCGAGAAACCCGACGCCGAGACGGCCCAGGGCTATCTGGCCTCGGGCGAATATCTGTGGAACAGCGGTCTGTTCGTGCTGCGTGCCTCGGTCTGGCTGGCGCTCATCGAACGCTTCCGGCCCGACATCGCGCAGGCCGTGACCCGCGCCTGCGAGAGTGCGACGAACGACGGCGATTTCCTGCGTCTCGACGCCGAGCTGTTCGCGGTCTGCCCGAGCGATTCGATCGACTATGCGGTCATGGAGCCGCTGGCGCGTGCGGTCCGGGACGGGGAGGGCGGTGATCTGCCGCGTGCGGTCGTGATCCCGCTCAATGTCGGCTGGTCGGACGTCGGTGCCTGGTCGGCGCTGTGGGCGGTGCGCGAGCAGGACGCCAGCGGCAACGTGCTCGATGGCGATGCCTTCGTGCACAATGCCCACGACAATCTGCTGGTGGCCAAGCATCGCATGGTAGCGGCCATCGGTGTCGACAACCTGATCGTGGTCGAGACCCCGGATGCGGTGCTGGTCGCGACCAAGGAAGCGGCGCAGGACGTCAAGGCTGTCACCCAGTTCCTCCAGCGCCAGCAACGTGACGAATACATCCACCATCAGCGCGTCCATCGGCCCTGGGGCGCCTATGAATCGATCGATCAGGGCTCGCGCTATCAGGTCAAGCGCCTGACCGTGAAGCCGGGCGAATCGCTGTCGCTGCAGATGCATCATCATCGCGCCGAGCACTGGATCGTCGTCTCAGGCACCGCGCGCGTGACCTGTGACGACAAGACGTTTCTGCTCACCGAGAACCAGTCGACCTACATTCCGGTCGGGGTCACGCATCGGCTGGAGAATCCGGGGCGCATCCCGCTCGAACTCATCGAGGTGCAGTCGGGCAGCTATCTGGGCGAGGACGACATCGTGCGTTTCGAGGATCGCTACAATCGCGATCCGGTCGAACCGCGCCGGGACTGACGCCCGACTCCTTCCTCAACACCATTCCTTCTGAAACAACGCGGTTCAATTCAACATGGGATTCAAATGCGGCATCGTCGGCCTGCCCAACGTCGGCAAGTCGACCCTCTTCAATGCCCTGACCAAGGCCGCCATCGCGGCCGAAAACTACCCTTTCTGCACCATCGACCCCAATGTCGGCGTGGTGCCGCTGCCCGACCCCCGGCTCGATGTCATCGCCGGCATCACCAAGCCGCAGAAGGTGCTGCCGACCTCGATGCAGTTCGTCGACATCGCCGGACTGGTGGCCGGCGCCTCCAAGGGCGAGGGGCTGGGCAACAAGTTCCTGGCCAACATCCGCGAGACCGATGCCATCGCCCATGTGGTGCGCTGCTTCGAGAACGATGACGTGGTGCATGTGGCCGGCAAGGTCGATCCGCTCGGCGACATCGAGGTCATCAACACCGAACTGGCGCTGGCGGACCTGGAGAGTGTGAGCAAGGCGCTCGATCGGGCGCAGCGCACAGCCAAGACTGGCGACAAGCAGATCCTCAAGCGCAAGGAGATCCTGGAGCGTGTTCAGGCCCAGCTCGACGCCGGTAAGCCGGTTCGTGCCCTGGGGCTGGACGAGGACGAGCAGGCCGAGTTACGTGATCTGTTCCTGCTGACGGCCAAGCCGACCATGTACATCGCCAATGTGTCCGAGGACGGGTTCGAGAACAACCCGCTACTCGATCAGGTGCGGGCGCTGGCCGAGAGCGAGGGCGCGGTGGTGGTGCCGGTGTGCGCGGCGATCGAGGCCGAGATCCTGGAACTCGACGATGCGGCGCGCGATGAGTTCCTGGCCGATCTCGGGCTGGAGGAACCGGGTCTGAACCGCGTGGTGCGCGCCGGCTATCGGCTGCTGGGTCTGGAGACCTATTTCACCGCCGGACCCAAGGAGGTGCGTGCCTGGACCATCCCCAAGCAGTCCAGGGCACCACAGGCCGCCGGCGTCATCCACTCCGACTTCGAGCGCGGCTTCATCCGTGCCGAGGTCATCGGCTACGAGGATTTCGTCGCCTGCAAGGGCGAGCAGGGCGCCAAGGAAGCCGGCAAGCTGCGCTCGGAAGGCAAGGAATATGTCGTCCAGGATGGCGATGTCATTCACTTCCGGTTCAACGTCTGAGGCGTGGGGCGGGTTTCTCGGTCTAGAAACCCGCCGAAGCGACTCAACCAAGCGCGTGGCCCGATTGAGTGTTGTTTGAATTTTCGTCCTTGAGGGCGGGGAGGATGTCCATTTTTCGCTCCTTTCCTCAGAGCGGGAGTGCTCGCTGCTCTCTCGGTTCAAGAACGGCACAGCGGGTCGAGGTGTGCCTTCATCGTGGATGATCAGCCGAAACCGCAGAGCTTCCGGGAGAACTGCTGGAGCGCGATGACGCCGCTCGTCTCGGCTTGCTGGAGCCAGCTTTCAAGCTGCTTGATCAGCTGTTCGCGCGGGGCGCTGGAGCGATCCCAGACAGCGACCAGTTCCTGGCGCATCGCGTAGGCGGTGGACAGTAGCGGGCTGGCCTTGAGCGCCTGTTCCAGGATGACGCGCTCGGTCTCGGGCAGATTCTCCGCGCCCCGCTGCAGCCCGTTCTGAACCGCTCGCAGCGTCCTCTTTTCGCGTAGCCCGAGGGCAGCGGCAAGCTGCCGTTGGCGGATCTCTTGCCGGGCCGTCGACCTCAGGCTGCGGGCGAACCTGGCCAGTACCGCATAGCGGTGGGTGACGATGGCCTGCACGGTGTCGGCGTCGCAGTGCCGCTTGGTCGGGTCGAAACGCATCCTGGGCGCCACCCGCCGGACCCTGGCCAGTCCGAGTGCTTCCAGCAGGCGGATATACAGCCAGCCGATGTCGAGCTCCCACCATTCGTTCGAGAGCTTCGCCGAGGTGGCGTAGGCATGGTGGTTGTTGTGCAGCTCCTCGCCGCCGATCAGGATGCCCCAGGGCACGATGTTCCTGGAGGCGTCATTGGACGCAAAGCGACGGTAGCCCCAGTAATGGCCGATGCCGTTGATGACCCCGGCGGCGAAGAACGGAACCCAGACCATCTGGACTGCCCAGATGGTGATCCCGATGGGACCGAACAGGATCAGATCGATCATCAGCATCAGCGCAACGCCAAGTCCGCTGTGCCGCGCATAGAGGTGGCGCTCGAGTGCATCGTTGGGCACGCCGCGCCCATAGCGCTCCAGCGTGTCCGTCACGGCGGCTTCGCGGCGATAGAGATCGACGCCATCGAACAGGACTTTATTGATCCCGTAGACCTGCGGGCTGTGCGGATCGTCCGGGGTCTCGCACTTGGCATGATGTTTACGATGGATGGCGACCCATTCGCGCGTGATGAGTCCCGTGGTGAGCCACAGCCAGGCACGGAAGAAATGGCTGGCGAGCGGATGCAGATCCAGGGCGTGGTGCGCCTGATGACGGTGCAGGTAGATGGTGACGGAAACGATGGTCACATGGGTCAAGGCCAGAATGACCAGCACGTATCCCCACCAGGGCAGTTCGATGAGACCAGGCAGCATGGGGGCGGACTCCAAGTTGGAATAGACCTAGCTTGGTCGCCTCGGCTACCGGCGTCGGTACGCTACCGCACATTCGGTGCGTCATGAATGCGCGCCGGTCTACAGTGAAACCGGATTGCCGCACCGAATAGATCCGCTGGATTTTCGGCGTTCGACATCAATCAGCCGTGACACCTTCCCCCATCGCATCAAGGAACAGAATATGAATCATCTCAACGTGACGGTGATCGCCGCTTCAATCGGCACTGATTTTCAGTGCCTGCATCAGCGCGCAAGCCCTATCGGAGACCACGACAGCACCGACGGTCGCCGGCGGGATGGATCGATCCGGCGTTGAGCCATGCGTTAGGCCGGTTGATGCCTTCGCGCCCCGGAGTCCGCCGTGTCGGACGTCGTCACCGGCAACAGATTTTCCCCGTCCTTGAGCGGCCCGGCCTCGCGTGCCTGCTCCTCGATGACGATCGATTCGCTGTACAAACCCGCTTCCGCTTTTGTCGACACGACTTCCAGCTCGGCGTGCCGCGATTCCGCGGGTAGCCGTTTTTCCAGCGAGGGGCTTGGCGCATCCGTCGCTTTCCGGCGGAGCACGGTGACGGGGATGCCTTGCGGGAAGACCACCTCGCGGGCCTCGTCAGGCATCGAGATGCCCTGGTTCTGAAACGCGCGCTTCACCAGCCGGATGACCGAAGAGCGCACCTTCTGCAAACTGTGCTCGCGTCCATTGAGCCAAAAGTAGAGGCGCAGGTTGACGGTGGCGCCGCCGAGGCTGTCGGCCAGGACCGATGGCTCCGGATCGTTCAGGACGGCTGGATGGTCCGACAGAACCTTGCGTGCAATCTCCTGGGCCTCGGCGATCGCGTCGTCGTAGCCGATGCCGACCACAAAGTCGGCGCGCCGGTTGGGACTGGTCGTGAAGTTGCTGACGATGGCCTTGTAAACGGTGGCGTTTGGAATCTGCGCAAGAGTGCCGTCGAGTGTCATCAGGACGGTGGTGCGCATGTTGAGTTGCTGCACATAGCCGGTCACGCCGGAGATCTCGACCAGATCGCCGGTCTCGAACGGCTGCTGGATGCTCAGGAAGATGCTGGACAGAAAGTTCTCGGTGATGTCGCGAAAGGCGATACCCAGGATCAGGCCGATCAGGCCGGTACCGCCGACCAGCGTCAAGGCGAGTTGCGTCAGGCCGGAGACCCGCAGAATCAGATAGACGCCGGAGAGGACAACGAGTCCGCCGGCCGCCCGCGCGATCACCGTTTGCAACAGTTTCGTCTGAATCCTGTGACGGAGCAGGACACGGACGATTCGTATCGCCAACAGCGCCGTCCCCACCGACAGCGCCAGGATCAGCAGTCCGAACAGCACGAACGGCATGGCGCGGATGAAGTCGCGCCAGAGTGCGGAGAGTCCGCTGGAGGCCTGGCGAAAATCCCAGACCGAGGGTTTCGATACTTCGAGTCGGTTGGCAACGGCGACGACGTCCTGAGTATTGCGCGCGAGATCGCCGGCCCATTGTTTCAGTTCATCGGACTCAGCCAGACCATTGAGAAAGACGACGCCTTCCTCGACTCTGACCTGCGGGTCGGTGAACCAGTCGGTCGCGTTCAGCACGGTTTGAAGTCGCTTGCGGATTTGTTCGTCCTGCGCGACGGGTGCGACGTCCACCTTGGCGGCGACCGGGGACAGCTCTTCCCTGGTGGGGGTGATGAGTTTCTGCGGCGCGTCGCCCTCGTCGACCGGTTCCTGTGCCACGACCGGGTTTATCAATCCACAGCACAGGGAGACGAGCAAGATCGCCCGCGCACAGACCCCGACACGGCGGCAGCGCCATGGTCGCATGTGCTCGCCCCCCATTGGATGCGGTGGATCCAATCAGGTTTGCACCTGTAGGTTCAGGTCAAGCCAACGTCCGCACCGTCCTCTCGCGTTCCCACTGCCGGGTCTTGGCCGCCGTGAGAAAGGCGTCGACGTCATCGGCGGCCACCACGCCCGTATCGGGTCGAATGCCGGCGGCCTGGATGAGCACCTGCCCACCGCGATCAACCGCCAACGCCTTGATGTGCCCGAAGGCGTCGCGCACGAAATCGATGGCGGCTGACTCGGTCGACAGTCGCTTGGCGCCGTCCTCCGAGAGCAGAATCGCCACGGCGTCGAACATCACCGAGGGCATACCCGCGAGCTGACCGTCAACCGCCAGCAGTACGCCATCGGCCAGCTTGGCGGCGCCGACCTTGGGCGCAATGAGCTTGACGCTCATGCCGGCTTCTTTCGCTGCCGTCATCAACGCCTCGACGGCGGTGGGGTCGGAGCCATCGGCCATCAGGGTGCCCATCACCCGCCCGGCGAGGGTGTCCTTCATCTTGCCGATGATCTGCAACCTGGACGAAGGCGGAAGATCCTGTGCTTCACTGCCGGCGTCCACCGGGTGCACACCCTGCAGCGCCGGCTCCGATGAATCGCTCGTTGATAATCGCGTACTCATGTTTGGACTCCTGGAGATGTCACAGGGGGCCGCCATTCAGCCGACAGCCACGCGGCGCGGGTTAGAGGTGCGCTACATTCGCTGCGTGTTTCGTACCGTAATAGGCATGGATGTCTTTCTCCCATTCCGGATCGGCCATGTCGGGCCACTGATCTTTGTCAAATCCGGGGGCGTTTTCCAGATGTTTCTTGTCTACATTCAGCACAAAGCACTTGTTCTCGGTATCGAGCGTCAAGGCGCTCCAGGGCACGGCGAAGAGTTTTTCTCCCATACCGAGAAACCCGCCGAAGGACATGACCGCATACGCGACCTGGCCATTGCGCATGTTCAACATGATCTCTTTGATGTCGCCGAGCTTTTCGTCGCTTTGGTTATGGACGTCATTGCCCACGAGGGTATCGGCCCCCATCAACTCTGGCCCCGGCCCGGCACTGGAATCTGCATCTGAATGGGATTCGCGCTTGTACATGCCATAGGTATCGCGCTCTGTGTAGTTCATATTCGTCTCCAAAAATCATTTGAATGAATGAGAAACAGACACATCATTGAATTCATCAACACCTGATGGCCGTAGCCGGCAGACGTGCTGCGCTTCCTTGACATTCAGTGCGGTCTTTGACGTATTCGACGTATTCTTGAGGCATTGGCGTCTTCAGAGACTGTGGTGTGTCCTGACATGAACATGGAATGAGATATTCCATGTCATAGTTCCCACCATACAGCCCACGACGTCTCCGCTCGGTGCGGCAGCGCACTTAAGGAACGGTCCTTCGCTTCGCGCTCCATGGCCGGCAACGCCTGACGCGCCCCTGGATTTGATCTGCATCAAGGCGTCAAACGCCGTGCGCTTGTGTAATGAGCCAACTGGCGAACCCATCGCCCTGGAGGATTTTGGCCATGACCCAGCGCCCGTCCCGCGATTCGTCGGAGCCGCCGTCCGCTCAGGACGATCTCGCCGAGATCGAGCTCACCGACGACGACATCCTGGAGGCGATGCGCGAGATCCCCGGCTATCTCGACATCACCACCATGGATTTCCGCGCTGTCTACCGTCTGGCCCATCGTCACGCGATCGACCGGCTGTTCAGCGGGATCACCGCCGGACGGCTGATGCGCCGCGCAGTCAGTCCGCTGACGCCCGAGACACCGCTCGCCGCAGCCATCCCCAGCTTCGTGCGCCAGGGACTGAAATCGCTGCCGGTGGCGGACGGGCAGCAGCGCGTGCTGGGCATCCTGACCGAGACCGATGTGATGCGCCGGCTTGGGGCCGAGACCTTTCTCGGTCTGCTGGCGCGGGTGATCGCGGGCGAGCCGTGCATCGAGCCGGAGCTGCACCATCGCCCGGTCAGCGAGTTCATGACCTCGCCCGTGGTCAGCGTGCCGCTGGACGCCGGACTACGCGAGCTGCTTGCCGCCTTCGCCGACCATCCCGGCCGCGCCATGCCGGTGATTTCGGCCGATGGGCGTCTGGCGGGGCTGCTGCTGCGCAAGGTCTTTCTGACCGCCTGTCACCCGGATCACCGGTCATGAGACTCGCGAGCTATTTGCGCAAAATGCGCGGCAGCGTCCATGGCCGCCCGCCCCGTGTCAGCCTGTCGGAAGTGCTCTGGTCGTGGACGGGCGCCTTTTTGGGGATCGCCGCCGTTGCCTGGCTCAATCAGCGGTTCTTCATCGGGAGCGATCTGACGCTTGCCATCGGCTCGCTCGGCGCTTCGGCGGTGCTGGTCTTCGGCGCGGTGCGCAGCCCGCTGGCCCAGCCGCGCAATCTGGTCGGCGGGCATGTGCTCTCGGCGCTGGTGGGCGTGACCTGCTGGCAGTGGCTGGGCGGCGAGCCCTGGCTGGCGCAGTCGGTGGCGGTCGCGACCGCCATCGCCCTGATGCACCTGACCCGCACCCTGCACCCGCCGGGCGGGGCGACGGCGCTCATCGCCGTCATCGGCTCCGACCAGGTGCATGCTATGGGCTATCTCTTCGTGCTGTTCCCGGCCACGCTCGGGCCGCTGGTGCTGCTGGTCGTGGCGCTGCTGTTCAACAATCTCCCCGCCGCCCGGCGCTATCCTGAGTTCTGGCTGTAGCCGGCTCGGGGCACAGCGACGCCGCCGACGCCAGCGTGGTCCCGCACACCCTGACGGTAGGTGGCGGTGGTGCAGACCGATGCCGGCGGCAACGCTGACGCTCCGCGCCTTCGTCCTCATCAATCTCGCGGCGTTGCTGCACGGACTCGCGCCCCTGCTCGCACCCGCCGGGTATCAGACCTGGCCGACGGCCGGCGGGCTGTGGTGGATGCTGGCCTTCGGACTCTTTCTCTGGGTGCATGCCCCATGCTATGGAGCCCGCGACCCGATGGCCGACTGGGTTGAGGCAATGAACACCAAGCGGCGAGGAGGCCGATCCGTGCGCGAGTGAACACAGTTTTAGGCTTGTCGCCCGCCCTAAGCCTCGATGCGGTATCCCTGATCCCGGAAGACACGCAGACAGGCATCCACCACGTCGGCATCGAAGGTGAGGCCGCGATGCGTGGTGATCTCGTCCAGAGCCGCTTCAAGACCCAGGGCGGATCTGTAGGGTCGGTGCGAGGCCATCGCCTCCACCACGTCGGCGACGGCGAGGATTCTGGACTCCAGCAGGATGGCCTCCCCCGTCAGGCCCAGCGGATAGCCGGAACCGTCGATCCGCTCGTGATGTTGCGCAATGATGGCGGCGATCGGCCAGGGGAAGATGACCTTCTTGAGGATCTCGAACCCGATGGTCGGATGTTCCTTGATCAGTCCGAATTCCATCGTGCTCAGGCGCCGGGGCTTGGCCAGGATCTCGGCCGGAATGCTGATTTTGCCCAGATCATGAATCGTCGCCGCGAGATGAAGACCACGCAGGCGATCGGCCGATAATCCGAGTTCCATGGCGATGCGGGTGCAGAGGCTCGCCACCCGCCGTTGATGGCCGGCCGTGTAGGCGTCGCGCTCTTCGATGGTGTCGGCAATGACCTGAATGGTTTGCTCCAGGCTGAGTTGCAGATTTTGCTCATACTGCATCTTGGCCGCCGCCGTGCGCAGGGCGGCGATCCCAAAGGCCAGGTCGGCCGCCATTTCCTGCAAGAGTGTCCGTTCAGAGTCAGACCAGGCATCACGCCGCTCGCTGTACAGGATCAGACAGGCCATCGCCCCGCTGGGAAGCGCAAAGGGCACGGCGATGACGGACTGGTAGCCGCGCGCCAGCGCCTCGGCCCGCCAGGGTGTCATCACCGGGTCCGTGGAAATGTCCTCTGAGAATTGGACCTGTCCCGACCGAAGCGCGCGTCCGATCGGGTCATCACCGGGCGTTGTTTCCGCCCAGGTCAGGGAGGCGGCCGCTGAATCGCCAGCCTTGTGACCATAGAGCGCAACCGTTTGGAGGCTTTGATCTTTCTCCGTGTGTGCAAAACCGACGCAGGCCATGCGATAGCCGCCGGTTTCGACGGCGATCCGGCAATATTCGGTCAGTAACGTGGCTTCCGACTTTGAACTGAGCAACGCCACATTACTCTCACTGAGCATTTTGAGTGCCCGCGTCGTCGTGCTTAACGCCATCTCCGCCAGATATCGCGTCGTGTTGTCGCGGATATTGCACTGGATGACATCCGTTCCTGCACATTCGTAGATGTTGCTGACATACTCGACGGAAATCCGGCGTCCGTCCTTACGCTCCAGCGGCAGGTTGTCGTATCGAACACAGCGGGCCGCCCTCAGTTCGATAAACATGTCGATGCTCAACGCGGTGTCCTTGAAGGCGCCGATCTCCCAGAGCTTCTTGCCCAGGAATTCGTCATACGAATAGCCGAGCAAGTCGATCAGGAAGGGATTGACATCCTCGATCTGCGCCGTCTCAGCATTGAGCAGCAGGATGCCGTCCTGCGCGGTTTCAAACAGGCGCCGATAACGCGCTTCCGACACGCGCAGCGCCTGATCCGTTGTCGAGGGGTCGACCCTGTCTTCTGCTGAATCCGTGTGAGAGCGTTTCTGTGGACGAGTCGTCATATTTCGAACCTTTCCCGTTACATCCGGCCGTTCGGTCGTCTCGTGACACGCCGCTACGGCGTCCGGCTCACCAAAGCTGGTTGATCGCCGACAGATTGGCGATGTCCTGCTCGACCCGCGCGCTGATCTGGCCCTCCAATCCTTGTCGGGCCTGCTCCGATTGGGCGCTGACCTTGTCCGCCACCTGATCCTTGAGATCGTCGCGCAGGCGGGCGATCTTGCTGTCCGAGAGTACGCGCGCGATCAGCCAGAGCGGCGCACCCTCCCACTGCTCGGCCCGGTGCGTGGCCTCGTCCGTCCCGTAGCGTACCGCCAGGAAGGCGGCGACGCCGTTGAGCACCCGGGCGAGCTGGGTCGTGACGATGGCCAACCCCTGGGATACGGTCACATAGGGGCGGTCGCTGTGCACCAGACGCGGCAACTGCTCGATGAAAGACATCGGCCCTGAAACCAGTGCTTCGCGCAGTGCCGTCAGGCGGTTCGCCAGCCGGTCGCGGTCAGTCGGAGACCTGATGCTGCGCTGGGCCACCCTGGCGATCTCGTCAACTTTTCGTTCGAGAACCCTCCGCCTTCTCGGACTCAGGGTCGCGCCGCTGATGGTGTGCAGCGCACCGAGCAGCCGCAGCAGAACAGCGACATTCCCTTCGGCGTTCTGCCGAATCTGGTCGAAGCCTTCGCTCAACAGACGCTCGACGCTCGGGCCACAGGCGATGACGCGCAACACCCCCTGATCCCGCCAATACGGAGCCGCAATCCGGCGCGACGCCAGTCGGGTCAGGATCGCCGTCAGATGGTCCACGGACGCGAGCGTCTCCCGCGCGGCCGTGGCAATGATGCTCGACGCCTGGATGCTGGTCGCAATGTGATGAATGAAATGGATCAGCACTGCGATGCCGATGAACGCAAGCAACAGTCCGGTCAGCACCGCCAGCGCCGGGACGAAGGCCCCTTCGTCATTGCCACGAATCGTCCGCAAGACCACCAGACAGTAGGCAAAAATGCCGAGAAAAACACCGAGCACCCACTGATTGACGCAGTCACGCATGAAGGTGCGAATGACGCGCGAGCTGTACTGACTGGAGTTCAGCGAGAGCGCCACCAGGGTGATCGAGAACACCACGCCGGCCACCGTGATCATGGAGCTGGCCACGGTCGTGAGCAGCCCGCGGGCGCCGGCCGCGCCGGCACCGAAGAGCAGCGGCCATCGCGCCGCCAGATGCAGATCGACGTTCATGTCCAGCGTGATGAGGAGGACGGCCAGCACCACGGCATCGACCACCATCAGGGCGGGCAGAAACCAGAAGCTCGCTTGCATCAATTGCCACTGATAGCGGAGTTTCTTGATCATGGCGGTTTGGTGAGGGCCTCGAAGCCGGCGATGACATCGAACATCTCCGCGTCGATGCCGCTCTGACGCCGTTGGTGGAAGGTCGCGTTCAGCGTCTCCAGCAAGTCTTCGATGTTCTGGTCGGCGCGCTGCATCGCGGCGAGTCGGCTGGCGTTCTCGCTGGCCAGGGATGCGGCGCAGGCCCGAAACAGCGAGACGAACAGATGCTCGCGGATCAGTGCGCGCAGGGTTGCGGAATCGGCTCCGGTGTCGCCGCCGATGATTTCGGGCAGGTTGTTCGTCGGCCAGGGAGCTTCGGCCAGCGAGCGCCGCCAGGACTCGTCCAGCGGCAGCAGTCGCTGATCGACGGGGGCGTAGACGGCGCTGGCGGAGGGTCTGTTGTAGAAGAGGTAGAGCACGCTGAATTCGCTCTGACGCTGGTGCGCCTCGGTCGCCACCAGGATCTCCCCGACCAGTGCGGTGATCGCCGCGACGGCGGTGGGCACGGCGAAGGCGCCCGCCGGTGCCAGACCGGCATCCGCCAAACGCGCCTGCACCCGCTCGCCGACCGCCCACACCTGCGGCCGCTGATCGGTCAGTCCCGCCAGCGTCTTCACTGCATGATCGGCCACCCGATCATTGAACTGCCCGACCAGTCCCTGATCGGAGCCGAAGACGACCGCGCTGATCGCGCCCGTCTTGGCGCGCCTGGCCTCGCCGGTCGAGGCGTCCGTGCGGCCGATGCCCCGCAAGCCGATGCTCAAACCCAGCTCCACGGTGCGCGCATAGTCACCCAGGGCGCGCACCGATTGCTCGTACTGATTGATGCTCGACGCGGCCAGCGACTTCATGGTACGGACGACAGCCTGGAGGTCACCGGCGCTCGCGATCTTGTGACGCAGGCCGGCGGTGGTGTCGCTCATGGCGCGTCCGGCGACTCAGTGTCGTCGGCAAGTGCCCTGCGTCCGGTGTCGACGATGGTTTGACGATCCGCCTCGCTCAAGGTCTCGGCGCTGACCAAGCGCGCGATGACGTCCTCCGGGATCGTCGTCGCCGCCGCCTGCACCGCCCGCTCGGCCTCGGGCATCCGCGCCAGCGGCACAGCGTCGAAGAGTCCGGCGGTCAGGGCCAGCAGGATGGCGATCTGCGCGGGCATCGACACCGGCGCGAATTCCGGCTGCTTGGGACAGGCGCGGATGCGGCGTCCATGGGCGATGCGGGCTTTGGTGTCCTCATCCACGCGGGCACCGAAGCGGGCGAAGGTCTCCAGTTCTTCGAATTGCGCATAGGCCAGTTTAAGATCGCCTGCGACCGCGCGGTAGGGCGCCCGCTGCGCCTTTCCGCCGACCCGCGAGACCGATTGGCCGACATCGACCGCCGGCAGCACACCCAGCTCGAACAGCGACGGCGACAGGTAGATTTGTCCGTCAGTGATGGAAATGAGATTGGTCGGAATGTAGGCCGAGAGGTTCTGCGCCTCGGTCTCGATGATGGGCAGTGCGGTGAGCGAGCCGCCGCCAAGGTCCGCGCGCAGGCGGGTGGCGCGTTCCAGCAGGCGTGAGTGGATGTAGAAGATATCGCCGGGGAAGGCCTCGCGACCGGGCGGGCGGCGCAGCAAGAGCGACAGCTCGCGATAGGCGCGGGCATGATGGGTAAGGTCGTCATAGACGATCAGCACATCGCGGCCCTGCTCCATGAAGTGCTCGGCGATGCTGGTCGCGGCATAGGGGGCGATGTAGGTGAGCCCAGGCGCGTCGTTGCCCTCGGTCACGACCACCAGGGTGTAGTCCAGCGCGCCCTGTTCGCGCAAGATCGCCAGTGTCTTGGCGGTGGCCGATGCCCGCTGGCCGATGGCGCAATAGACGCACAGCACATCCTGGCCGCGCTGGTTGAGGATGGTGTCGATGGCGATGGCGGTCTTGCCGGTCTGGCGGTCGCCGAGGATCAGCTCGCGCTGGCCGCGCCCGATGGGGATCAAGGCGTCGATGACTTTGAGTCCGGTCTGCAGCGGCACGGTGACGGGCGCGCGATCCATGATGGCGGTGGCGGTACGCTCGATCGGCAGACGTTGGCTGGTGGTCAGCGGCCCCAGGCCATCGAGCGGTCGTCCGAGTGGGTCGATGACGCGCCCCAGCAGACCATCGCCGACCGCCACGTCCATGACCCGGCCGGTGCGCTCGACCGTGTCGCCGGCGTGCAATTGCCAGTAGTCGCCGAGCAGCACGACGCCAATTTCGTCGGGGTCGAGGTTGAAGGCGATGCCGAACACCTCGCCGGGAAAGGCGAGCAGTTCCTCGAAGCCGACACCGGGCAGTCCGGAGACCTTGGCGATGCCGGTAGAGACGCTGGCGATGGTGCCGATTTCGTGGGGTGTCAGTTGCGGCCTGAAGGTTTCGCGCGTCTGGCCGATGGCACCGAAAACGTCATCGAAGACGGACTGCAAGGTGGCGGGTGCCGCGTTCATGGGCTGGACTCAGCTGGTTTGGGCTCGGTGCCGGGTTGCTCCTTCGCCCTAAGCAATTCATCCACCTCCCGCTCCAGCGACCGCAAATAATCCGCCATGCTCCAGCCGATCCGTTGTCCATTCGCGGTCAGCTCGATCCCGCCTATCAGGTCCGGCCCGCTCTCGAACTGGATCGGAACCTCGGTTTCAAAGCTGCCGTTGAGCGCCGCTTGGATCGCCGCGCGTTGTGCGGCGGGCAATTCAAAGGCACTGCGCACGCGCACCGGCTCGGTCGCCGTCTTTAGCGCCTCGGCAAACAGGGCGTGCGACTCGCCGTCCATCGCCCCCAGGCGCTCAATCAAGACATCAACCAGACGCGCGTCCAGACTCGCCCCGGCGAGATCCGTCAGCGTCTTGCGCGCAATCGCAAAGACCTCTCGCTGCGTCCGGCTCAATAGCGCCTGATTGAGCTGCTCGGCCTCCTGTCGCAACGCCTCCTGCCGCTTGGCCCGCATGGCGTCGGCGGCCTGCCGGGTTTCATCGAGTAGCCGCCGGCGCTCGGATTTCGCCTCGTCCATGGCGTGCGCAAAGAGTGCCGCGCGCTGCTGATCAAATTCTTGGTTCTTGTGCTGGAAGCTCTCGCGCTCCTGCCGGGCCTCGGCGCGTCTGGCATCGGTGTCCGCCAGCTCGGCGGCGATCCGTTGCTCGCGCGCGTCGATGGCGTCGAGGATCGGGCGATAGAGAAAGCGCTTCAGCAACCACACCAGAACCAAAAAGTTGATCACCTGCGCGCCGACGGTGAACCAGTCGATGAGCATGGCCTAGCCCCCGGCGACCTGGGCGATGGCGAGGTTCCAGAAGGGGTTGGCGAAGATGAGGATCATCGAGATCACAAAGCAGTAGATGGCGGTGGACTCGATCATCGCTAGCCCCACGAACAGGGTGCGGGTGATGGTGGCCGAGGCGTCGGGTTGCTGCGCCAGGGCCGTCAGCGCCGTCGCGACCGCGCGCCCCTCGCCGAGCGACGGCCCGATGACGCCGAAGCTCGTGGTGAGGCCGGCGGTGATGATCGATGCCATCGCGATCAGGGTCAGGCTATCCATGGTGTGTTCTCCGCTGAGTCTGTGGGTGTGTCATGGATTGGCCGCCGGCTTTGATTTGCGCGCGCGTGTGGCGGCGGCGATATAGACCGCCGCCAGGATGCTGAAGATGTACGCCTGCACCAGACCGGTGAGCAGGCCGAGCGCCGTCATGAGGATCGGAAAGAGGAAGGGCGTGATGGTGAGCAGGATGGCGATGATCATCGCCCCGCTCATCATGTTGCC
>ERZ1673962.585-NODE-585-length-23585-cov-108.124734_pt1 | contig 23585 bp, 19 predicted proteins | sample MGYA00580188_ERZ1673962 | MGnify/ENA primary metagenome ERZ1673962 (study PRJEB41334, sample SAMN05608104) | rock metagenome | biome: terrestrial subsurface; feature: shale formation; material: shale | place: USA: Pennsylvania ... | reverse complement strand
GTCGAAGGCTACTTCGAAGAAACCAAGCTGCACGCCATCGAGATCGGGCAGCCGGTGGACATCCACATCATGGGCGAAGCGCAGCATCTGCGCGGCCATGTGCAGAGCATCGCTGCAGGCATCGAGGATCGCGACCGTGTGCGCGGCAACTCGCTGCTGCCCAATATCGACCCGAGCTTCAACTGGGTGCGCCTGGCGCAGCGAATTCCGGTTCGCGTTGTGCTGGACGACGGCCAGCAGAGCGACATCCGCTTGGTGGTTGGCCGTACGGCGACGCTGTCCGTGCTGCCGTGGTCGCGCGACACATCGGCGACGGTCAGCCAATGAGCCGCGCGGCATACGCACTGCCGTTCGCTCTTACTGCGCTGCTCGCCGCATGCAGCGCGGTGGGCCCGGACTACCGCGTGCCAGACCAAGCCGTGGCCTTGCAGGCCGCTGCGCAGAAACCCTTCGATCTGGCCGGCAACGAGCGGGTCGAACAGGCGCCGCTGCCGGACGACTGGTGGCAGCTCTATGACGACCCGACGCTCGATCAGCTGGTGAGTGAAGCCCTGATCGGCAATGCCGACGTGCGCCAGGCGTATCACAACCTGCGTCGCGCCTATGAAGGCTTCCAGATGGCGCACCACGCGCAGGAGGTCGTGGTCGGCGGCAACGGCTCGGTTGCACGCGGCCAGCTGTCCAGCGAAGCCCTCGCCCTGGAGGAAAAACTTCCGGTGATGAACCTCGCCGACGCCGGCCTCAGCGTGGGTTACCAGCTCGATCTGTTCGGTCAGCTGCATCGTGCCGCGGAAGCTGCGGGGGCCGATGCCGACGCCAGTGCGGCGCTGCTCGACACGGCCCGCATAACTGCCGTGGCCGGGGTGGTACGCAGCTACATGATGGCCTGTCATGCCAGCGAGGAGCTGACGATAGCGGAGCATTCAATGGCGATTCAGCAGCGACAGCTGGATGTCGCCGAGCGCCTGTTCGAGGGCGGTCGTGGCAACGAAGTCGATGTGGCCCGCGCCCGCGCCCAGCTGGAGGCTCTGCGTGCCGAGTTGCCGCCATTCGAAGCGAAGAAGGCAGCCGCGTTGTATCAGCTCGCCGCCCTGCTCGGCCGCACGCCCGGAGCCCTTCCCGAGACGGTTACCGCCTGCAGTCACGCACCGCAGCTGCGCCAGGCGATTCCGTTGGGTGATGGCACCGCCCTGCTCAAGCGCCGCCCGGATATCCGGGCGGCCGAGCGCGCACTCGCCTCCGCTACGGCACAGATCGGCGTCGCCACGGCGATGATGTATCCGCAGGTCAGTCTCGGCGCTGCGGCCGGTTACACCGGAATGCTCGAACACCTCGGTAATCCGGTAACCCGTCGCTGGGAATTCCGCCCGTCGATCAGCTGGCATTTTCCGACCCGGGTTGATCGCGCGCGCGTTCGCGCCACCGAGGCCGGAGCCGCTGCCGCCCTCGCCCGCTTCGACGGAGTTGTGCTCGACGCACTGCGGGAAACCCAGACCCTGCTCACGCACTACGCTCACGACCTGCATCGTGACCAAGCGCTGCGCGAAGCGCGCGATGCCGCGCGAGACGCCGCGGACCACACGCGCCGTTTGTACCAGGAAGGACGACTGGCCTATCTCGACAGCCTCGACGCCGAGCGCACCCTCGCAACGGCCGAAGCCGCCCTGGCGGCGTCCCAAGCCCAACTGTCGCAAGACCAGGTGAACCTGCTCCTCGCGCTGGGCGGCGGATGGCAAGGCACGCCAACCGCATCGGCGCACGCTGAAAATCCATCGCCGGGCGTGCCTGGCCAATAACCCAGAGAGGCCTTACTCGATGGACATGCTGCAAGCGATGCGGGTATTCGTCCGGGTAGTCGACGCCGGCAGCTTCACCGCCGCGGCGAAGCTGGCCGACACGTCCACCGCGCAGGTTTCCCGCCTGGTGGCGGAGCTGGAGAACCACCTCCACGCGCGCCTGCTCAACCGCACCACGCGGCGGTTGGCGCTGACCGAGGTCGGCGCACGTTTTCTCGAACGATCGCGCGAGATCCTGGCGCAGCTGGAGCAGGCACAGGAGGAAGCCTGCGGGGCCCATCTGACCCCGCGCGGGCGCCTGCGCGTGCACTCAACGACGGGTCTGGGCATCCAGCTGCTGGCAGGGCTGGCCGGAAGATACGGTGAGCGCTACCCCGAAGTCAGCCTCGACCTGACACTTTCGCAACACCAGCCCGATCTGCTGGAAGCCGGACTCGACGTCATCATCACGCTTTCCCGCGAGCTGCCTGATTCCGAGCTGATCGCCCAGAGACTGGGCGAGGTTGGCAATGTTGTCTGCGCGGCACCCGGCTATCTCGAACAATATGGCGTACCGCAGCAACCGCGTGACCTGCAACAGCACCGCTGTCTGCGCCTGGCGGACCCGGTCTTCGCGGATGAATGGCGCTTCATCGCAGACGGTGCCGAAGACGTGATTCGCCCTGGCGAAGCGTTCAAGGTCAACGTGGCTGAAGCCATGGCCAGCGCGGCAGAAGCCGGCATGGGCATCTGCCTGCTGCCCGACTATGTCGCGGCTCCGGCCCTGCAGCGCGGCGCACTGCTGCGCCTGTTGCCCCGCTATCGTCTGCAGGAAAAGCAGATCCACGCGCTCTACCCGTCCCGGCGTTTTCTCGACGCGAAGATCAAGACCTGGGTCGACTTTCTCGCGCTGGAGCTGCCGCGCGCATTCACCAACTATCACCGCATCCTGCAGGACCCGGCCCATTGGGCCTGATTGATTGTTGCGCGGCGGGTAAAGGTGCTTCACCGCTGGCGCGGTTTTTCCCCTCCTGGTCGCTCACTAAAATTGCCGGGTGGCAACGGACACTAGAAGCCAGTCCGCTCCTTCGCCGGTCGAGCGCTCCTTCGATCGGGCGTCCTGCCACCTTTTGGCTGCTTTCCCTCGTGGCAGCCTCGTTTATTTCCCGGCGTCTGCCATCCGGCAGGCGCTGCACGCAAGAAATGCCTGCCGTCGCCCCCGTCGCATCGACCTGGGCCCGCAGGCGCTCTGGAGGTTAGCTGTGAACAAACTGATCTGGATTGCCGGCCTGGCACTCAGTGCCCAGCTGGCGTATGCCGCCGATGAACCCAAGGCCTATCAATATGGCGACAAGCTGGACATCGCCAAGGTCATATCGATGGACGTGCCTGCTGGCGGCTGCGAGGTCGTGACCGCCAGGATGACCTATGTGGATTCCAAGGGCGAAACCCACGAAACCACGTACCTGCGCCAGGGCCCGGATTGCCACGATTTCTGAGTCCGGCGCGAGCTGCTACAGCTAAGCGTACGCCGCTTGCAGCACTGGCACAGGCTGTGCGCGGCAGGTCAGGGTGCGCGCCGGGATTCGGCAAGCGAACCAGTCGGTTTTGAATCGCGGTTCTGAAAGAGGCAGAACGGTTTCGGCTGTTTTACTGTCCGAGCCCCAGGCGCTCATTACATTCAGGACCGCATGACCATTTCGATTTCAACCTGCCGCACGGCATGCAGCCCTGCCGCTACCCGACCAGTTCCTGGCAACACCCGCCCATTCATGGCGGCAATCGTCGCAGCGGCGTTGCTCGGTCTTGCCGGTTGTGGAACCCAGCAGCCGACGACTCCGGCGCCCAAGCCGGAAGAAGTCCGGGCCAGGATCGCTCGCCTGATCCCCGCCAACATTCCTGATCGTCAGGGTTGGGCTCAGGACATCTACACAGCCTTCGATGCGCTGGATATCCCGCCGAACGATGAGAACATCTGCTCGGTCCTGGCCGTGACGGTGCAGGAATCGACATTCCAGGCGACCCCGCCCGTGCCCGGCCTGGCGAAGATCGCGCGAGAGGAAATCTACCGTCGTGCCGGCCGCCTGCACGTCCCGCGGTTCGTGGTGGATGCGGCGCTGGACGTGAAGTCGCCCAACGGCAAGACCTATAGCCAGCGTCTCGCGGCCGTGCGCACCGAAGAGCAGTTGAGTGCGATCTTCGATGACTTCCTCGACATCATGCCGCTCGGCAAGCAGTTGTTCGGCACGCTCAACCCGGTCAAGACCGGCGGCCCGATGCAGGTCAGCATCGCCTTTGCCGAAGACCGTAGATGGAGCTACCCCTATGAACGGGAAGGCTCGATCCGCGACGAAGTCTTCACGCGCCGCGGTGGCATGTATTTCGGCATCGCCCACCTCCTCGACTACCCGACCAGCTATCGTGAACCGCTGTACCGTTTCGCCGACTTCAATGCCGGCTGGTACGCCAGTCGCAACGCCGCGTTTCAGGCCGCGGTGAGCCGTGCCAGTGGCATCAAGCTGGCCCTCGACGGCGACCTGATCATTCACGGCAGCAGCAAGGCCGGCCAGACCGAGCGTGCAGTTCGCGCGCTGGCAGGCAAACTGGAAATGAGCGATACGGCGATTCGCAACGCACTGGAGCGCGGTGACACCCATGGTCTCGAGAAAACCGACCTCTATGAAAAGGTCTTCGCACTGGCCGAAAAGCGCGCGGGTAAGCCGCTGCCTCGGGCGGTGCTGCCGGGAATCCGGCTGGAAAGCCCGAAGATCACCCGCAACCTGACCACCGCCTGGTTCGCCAACCGGGTCAATGACCGGCACCTCGCGTGCATGAAGCGCGCCCGCAACTAGTGAGAGCCTGCATGGCCGGGCACCACACTGAAATTGTCACTGGCCCAGGCCGTAGCGCGCATAACGAACGCTACGGCAACCGACCATTGCGGAACGTAGCGCGGCCGTCGGACGGCCGCGTCAATCCGGCTCAGCGCTGGGTGATGGACGTGCTGTTGCCATTGCCGTTCTGGATGATAGCGGCGCTCGGAGGTGCGGCGAATTCCGTCAGCTGATTGAGCACCGCAATGTTGCCATCGCCGCTCTGGCTGATCGAAGCCGTGCCATAGGCGGCATGTTGCACCACATCGATCTCGTTGGCTGAACCGTTCTGCGCGATGCCGAGCACCGGACCGTCAAAACTCTGGTCAATGTTGACGCGATTGTCGTTGCCGGCCGAGGTCCCTCGAATCGTTCCGGTGCGCGTGCCCTGCCTCGCCGTCAGCTCGTTGCCGATTCCGTTCTGGCTAAAGGTTAGGTTGCTGAACCCCGCCCATTGCACCACTTGCGCACTGTTAGCGCTGCCGACCTGCGCCAGGTTGACCTCGCCCGTGTGGTAACGGCCACCCACCTGGGTAACCGCGGCCTCGTTGAAGGCGCCGTCCTGATCAACGGTGACTCCCCCGCCATAGGCGAACACGTTCTGGTCGATGGTGATCCGGTTGTCGCTGCCGACCTGCTGGGTAGTGGCGGTCGCAGCACCGTTCTGAGTGACTTCGGTGAGATTGTTCGTGCCGAATGTGCGACTTTCCAGCCCGTTGGCATAGAACAGCTGCTCGACCCGATGGATGTTGCGTGCGCCCTGCTGGTGGATGGTCGCTTGGGAGCCGTTACCGTCGGCCTGCACGACTTCGGCGACATTCTCATCTCCCAGCTGTACGACCGCCGCCGAATGCCCGAAGTTATAATCGCTTGCCTGATACACCGTCGCCTGGTTGCCCATCCCCCGCTGGTGGAGCTCCAACTGCGTGGGCTGCAGCGGGGTTTCGCCGCCGCCCTGCTCTACTCGCGAAAAGTTCGCATCCCCTTGCTGCAGCAATAAGGCCGAATTCGAGCCCCCACGCTGCTCGAGGATGACCTCGTTATCATTTCCGGTCTGGGTGGTTACGGCCTGTGCCGAGGCCAAGCCCGGCAACGAGCCGAGCAGGAAACAGGCGATAAGCGGTTTATGCGCGAACATGCGGGACACTCCTTTGAATATTGTTGTTGGCCGACAGCATGCTGGCTTTGTCTGGCGCCTCCCTCACCATTACCGCTCCCCTGAACGGGTCGATTGTTTGCCCGGTGGTGCCATCCGCCTATCGCCCTATCGGTGTAGACCGACTAGCGTTTAGACGGACGGCGACTTAAGCCGGCATGCCCAGACGTTCGCGCATCTGCGCGGTGATGGTCTGCCTGACCCGCGTCATATCCGCCCAGGGATCGTCGTCGCCCAGTTCCTGCAGGCGCTCCAGCAGATTGCGTACGGTCCAGAGATTGGCGCCCTTGAGGTCCGCCAGTTCTTCGCGGTGGATCGGCACGGAGACCGGCAGGCCCTCGCGGGCACGCACCGAATAAGGGGCGACGGTACTGGCGCCACGGCTGTTGCGCAGGTAGTCGATGAAGATGCGTCCAACCCGGTTCTTCGGCCCGCTTACGGCGGAAAAATGCGACGGCAGCAGCTTTGCCAGGTACTTGGCGATGGCCTGACTGAAGGCCTTCACCTCACTCCAGCCGTGTACCGGATCGAGCGGTACGACGATGTGGATGCCTTTGCCTCCGCTGGTCTTGAGGAACGAGGTCAGGCCGATCTCGTCCAGCAGCGTCTGGGTCAGCTGAGTGGCTTCGAGCATGCTCTTCCAGGGCAGCGCCGGGTCCGGGTCGAGGTCGAGCACGAAGCGATCCGGATGCTCCAGTTCGGGCGCTACCGCGTTCCAGCAGTGCAGCTCGATGGTGCCCATCTGCGCGGCGCCGACCAGCGCTTCGGCACTGTCGATCACCAGTAACGCACCGTGCTTCGGGTCTAGCGCCGGGTCGAGTTGAGTGATGTGCGGGATGGCCAGTTTGTCGGCGTGCTTCTGGAAGAACAGCTCGCCGGTGATGCCCTCCGGGGCGCGCACCAGGGCCAGCGGGCGCGCTCGCAGCTGCGGCAGGGCCCAGGGCGCGATCTGCGCGTAGAAGCGGGCCACTTCGATCTTGGTGATCCCGCTGCTGGGGTCGATGATCCGCTCGGGACTGGAGATCTTGATCCGCCCGCTGCCGATGGGGTCTGTCTGCCGCTGCTCGGCTTTGCTGCCACGACTGGCGGGCTTGGCCCGCTCACGGGTAATGGCGTCGGCGGGTTTGTCCGAGCGCAGGCCATGGAACACCGAATGGCGGACCACGCCTTGGCGGGTCATCTCCGCGTAGGCAACCTCGCACATCAGTTCGGGTTTGAGCCATTGCGCGCCGCGCACATCGGCAGCAGGTGCCGCCTTGGCCAAAGGGCTTTTGTCGGCTTCCAGCTTCTTCAACTGCTTGTGCAGGCTTTTCAGCGTGGCCTGATTGAAGCCCGTGCCGACCTTGCCTGCATAGAGCAGCTTTCCACTGTCGTCATGCAGCCCAAGTAACAGCGCGCCGAACCCGGTGCGCGTGCCCTTGGGCTCGGTGTAGCCGACGATGATGAATTCCTGCCGGTTGCTGCACTTGATCTTGACCCAGCTGCTGCTGCGCCTGGAGGTATAGGAGCTGCCCGCTCGCTTGCCGATCAGGCCTTCGAGCTTCATCTGGCAGGCACTTTCCAGAATGCTGTCCGGCTGCTCAGTGAAATCCTCGGAGAAACGCAGCAATGCACTGTCGCTGCCTTCCAGCACTTCACGCAACGCCGCGCGACGCTGTTCCAGCGGCACATCGCGCAGGTCCATGCCGTTCAGATAGGGCACGTCGAACAGGTAATAAAGAATGCTTCCACTGCGTCCGGCTTCGAACGCGTTCTGCAATGCCTGGAAGTCCGGAGCGCCCTCCTCGTTCGGCACCACCACTTCGCCGTCGAGCCAGCCGGATTCAAGCCCGAGTCCGGCAAGCGCGGCGGCCTGCTGCGGCATCTTCGCCGTCCAGTCATGGCCGTTGCGGGTGAACAGCGCGACCTTGCCGGCGTCGATACGGGCGAGCATGCGGTAGCCGTCGAACTTGATCTCGTAGCGCCAGTCGCCGCTCGGCACGGCGTCCACCAGCGTCGCCAGCTGCGGCTTGAACGTCTCCGGCAACTTGGCCGGGACCGCTCCTTCCAGCTTTACCGCGTCGCTCTTCTTGCGTGACGCTCGCTTTCTTGCCGGCGCCTTGACTGGCTTGGCCGGCGCTTCCGCAACGCGAGCCTTGGCCGCTCCGCGTTTGCGTGGGACCAGCGTGCGATCGCTGAGCACGCTGTTCGGCTCGGCGGTGACGACGTCGTACTCACCCTCCTCGCGCGCGGCCTCGTCACGGGACTTGATCAGGAACCACTGCTCCTTCTTGCCATCCATGTGCGTGCGCACCAGATTCCAGCTGCCGGCGAGCTTTTCGCCCTCGAGGCTGAACTTGAGCTTGCCCTTGCGATAGCCCTCTTGTGGATCACCCTGCGGTATCCACACGCCGCGATCCCAGACGATCACATCACCAGCGCCGTAATGCCCCGCCGGAATGGAACCCTCGAACGTGGCATATTCCAGCGGGTGATCCTCCACATGCACTGCCAGCCGGCGCACGCTCGGGTCAAGGCTGGGGCCCTTGGGGATCGCCCAGCTCTTCAGCGTGCCATCCAGCTCCAGGCGAAAGTCGTAATGCAACCGCGTGGCGTCGTGTTTCTGGATGCAGTACTGCAGGCTCTGGACCTTGCGTGACCTGCCGCGCGCCTTACCCGACGGCTCGGGCGTGGCGGCAAAATCGCGCATGCGCTGGTATTCGTCGAGCGCCATGGCTGACCTCCGGCAATGTCCGGCGATTACTCAAGCTTGCCAGCGTCGGTGGAACTGTCGTCAGCCCCGCCGGGCGTCGAATGCCGGTTCGGGTCAGTGGATTTTTCCTCGCTTCCCGGCTGCGGCTCCACCAGCCGGCCATCTTCGGTCACGGTGCGTCCCTGATCGTCCTGGCGGGTTTCGACTTCCTCCTGCGGCGTCGGATTACCCATGGTGCTGGGGCGTGAACCGGTGTCGTCTCGCGGAGTACCAGCGGGAAACTGGGCCATGGCCGGTAGCGCAACCAGGCCGCTCAGGATCGCCGTAAGCATCGTTTTCTTCATCTCGGTTCTCCGCTAAGGACGACGTACTTAATTTGGTCATCCCCTACTGGTATGAAGTTCAGCAGGGACAGATCGAGCCGTCCGACGGGTTCCGACAAGCGGCACTGGCCGGAAACTGCCGTGTAGAGCAGTTGCCGGACTTAATCCGCCGGGTGGACAGATCGCCGCATTTACAACCGGACAAGCACTGCTACGGTTGAATGACGTCGGGAAAACCAGGGGTGCGCAGCGATCGCTTTACTGCGCTCAAGTCACCTTCCTACATAGGGAGGATTTATGAATACGCGTCTTCCGCTGTTCAAGATCGAAGCGATCCTGCACACCTACCTTCGCCCATTCCAGTGCGAATGCCGCGACGATTCCGACAACTCACTCCGCGTGCGCCTCTTTCAGGAATCGCCGGACGAGGAACTGACCGTTCTCGGCATTTCCTACGATCAGTGCCGCGATGCCGCCAATCTGGTGCGTCTGGCGCAGGAACTGCGCATTGAAATGTGCGTCACGCGTAGCTCGCTGCCCGCCGAAGGCAAACAGCTCAGTCACGTCGAATGAGCCTCGCTTAGCGAGGCGTGCGGACGATCCGGCTGCTGGCGGTCTGGCCGCGCGCCATGTATTTCAGGAATACGTCGTGGCCATAGCTGTGGCTGTGGGTGGCCTTCTGGCGGCCGAAGCGTTGCCAGGCGCGTTCATGGAAATAGAACACCAGGGTGTTGCACAGCGGCTCGATCAGCGCGACCGCCCCGCCGATCACCAGACTTCCGGTGAGGGCATAGACGACGATGAACGCTGTCGCGAAATGCAGCACAGCGAAGGTCAAGGTCTTGAGTAGCGGGCGTTGTCTCATTGCTAGCTTCCACCAGGCGCGCGACGGCGAGTGGTCACGGCATGGCTAATAAGTTGGAGGAGTAATGCACCCGGCCAGCGGCAGCCGGGCGCCCGGGCTAGTCGCTCAGCGCTTGGCCTCGACATGCGGCTCGGCTGCACGAGTGAGATAGGCCTGGGTCAGCTCGGCCAGGTGGTCGCGTAGCCAGTCGGCCATGGCCACCTCCTCCACCAGGATGCGCTCGCACACTTCCTTGGTCTGCATGTCACCAACCGCTTCGGCGGCGGCGATGAGGATCTTGTAAGAGGCGATCTCGAGGTTCTCGAACACGTAGCCCATCTGCGCGCCCTTGACGATCTCGTCATTGACCATCATGCCGCCCATGGCCTGCCCCATCGCCATCATCTTGCCGCCCAGGTCCTTGAGGCCGGAGTAGGACTTGTCATAGCGCTGCAGGCAGCCTTCGATCAGCTTGGCCTGGTTCTGGGTTTCGGTGATGTGCTGTTCGATCCGCGCCTTGAGTTCGGGGTAGTGCTCAATGCGGCTGGCCTGCTTGTTCAGCATGGTTTCGGCCTGCGCCTCCATCGCGTGCGCATCGCGCAGCCATTCGATCAGGCGTTCGGTACGGACGTCATTGCCGGTCTGTGCACTCTGCATGGTTCAACTCCAATCGGGTCAGAAAATCGGGTCGTGCTCTGCAACCCGCTTGGAATTTGTGAAACATCCCGCCCATAGGAGTTCCGCCCACCCGTCCGGCGCACTTCCCGGCTGCGCGCCCTGAACTTTCGCCGCCGGCTGTCTGTCTCTGCCCCAGACCTCTGGCCAACCGGAACGCCCGCTATCGAATTTCCAGCCTTTCTCCTGCAGTGGGATCACTACATCAGCCAGCCGGCACTGCGCACCATAGCCGCGGCGCTGTTCGTGGCGTTGGTCCTGAGTCTCTTCGGCCGGCTGCTGACGGCCCTGACGCTGCGCCTGGCGCGAGCCTTCCTGTTTACCCGGGAGCTGTCCGAGCAACTGGAAAAGCCCGTCCGGCTACTGTTGCCACTGGTAGGGGTGCAGGGCGTATGGACGTCTGCGCCGAACGATCTGCATTTCATCGACGCGGCACGGCATGTCACCACGCTGCTGATAATCGCCACCCTCACGTGGCTGGTGATGCGCTCGCTGCGTGGGCTGCAGCAGTTCATTCAGCTGCGCAATCCGGTGGATGTGGTCGACAACCTTCGCGCCCGCCAGATACAGACGCAATCACGTGTGCTGCTACGCACCCTGACCTTCTTTGTGCTGTTGATCGGCGCGGCGGCCATGCTGATGACCTTTCCCGGTGCCCGCCAGTTCGGTGCCAGCCTGCTTGCCTCGGCGGGCCTTGCGGGCCTGGCGGTGGGCTTTGCCGCGCGGCCCGTGCTGGCCAACCTCATCGCCGGCGTGCAGATCGCCATGACCCAGCCGATCCGCCTGGACGATGTGGTCATCGTCGAGAACGAATGGGGTCGCATCGAGGAAATCACCGGCACCTACGTCGTCGTGCGGATCTGGGATGACCGGCGGCTGATCGTGCCGTTGCAGCACTTCATCGAGAAACCGTTTCAGAACTGGACCCGTCGCGGTTCCAGCCTGATCGGCACGGTTTTCCTTTGGGCCGACTATTCGCTGCCACTGGAGCCGCTGCGCGAGGAGCTGCGCCGGCTGTGCAAGGAAGTCCCCGAGCTGTGGGATGGTCGGGTCTGCGTCCTGCAGGTCACGGACACCAGCGAGAAATCCATTCAGCTGCGCGCCTTGGTGAGTTCGCCGGATTCGTCGCGCAACTGGGACCTGCGCTGCCACATTCGCGAAAGCCTGCTGAGTTTCATCCAGCGGCAATACCCGCATTCACTGCCGCAACTGCGCGCAGACCTCAGCGTCGGCCACAAGCCGCGCGTCGATACATCGCAGCCCGAGCATGTCGAACCGGAGCGCCAGCCACCGGTGTGACTAGTCGCCCTCGAGTCCCTCCAGCTTCTTCAGCAACTCGGCGTATTTAATCGGCAGCTGGGTGAGTCCGTGTCGCGCGGCCTGCTTGCGAATCGCGACCCGGTCGCCATCGAACTGCACCGTTTCGCTCACCACCACCTGCCGCTCGCCCCGCATCAGTGCATAGGCGTAGCACTGGGTGCCGCCTTCATCCTCCTGGTCATCGTCCGCAACACCGGTATTCGACACGGCGATGATGGCGACGCTGGCGTTCAGCGCGCCGATAGCCATCTCGCGCGCGACCTCCTCGCTGGTCAGGCCGAATCGCTCGATGGTTTCGAAGTCCACCTTGAGCAGGCGGTTCTTTGCCTTGGGTGAATAGACCACGAAGCCGCTGTCGAGCACCTGGCCGCAACCCGGAATATCGCCCATCAGCGAAGCCATCAAACCGCAGGTACAGGACTCCGCGGTGGTCAGCGTCAGTTCCTCGCGTTGCAGAAAGTCAACGACTCGTTCGATCTCTTGCATGTTTTTTGCTCCGACCAATCCAGGTTCAACGCCTTCACGACTCTGTATTCGGAGCAAGTTGGCTGGTTGCGAGTTCCGGCAGTGGTAGTTGATCGGGTTTTCAAGAACTTCTACCGCGACGCAGGGTCTGGTTTCTGGTAGGGCCAGTGAAGCCCCACCTGCCTTCGCGGCAGCTCCGAACTAGATTTCAGCCTGGTCGTGTTCATGGTATGTGACGGTCATCAGATCGTTGCATAGGAGAAATATGCTCGTAGCTGGCGCCGGCACCTGGAACGCCGGGGCTCTGGGGAGATCGTGATGAGTATTGCCGCTGTGAACGCCCTGCCTGTCGGACTACCGAAGGCGCAACCCGCCATACCCCTGGTTACTCGCCCTGCCCTGCAGATTCGCAGTAGCCACGATGACAAACGCAAGATCCTGTTCGTCACCTCCGAACTGACCGATCTGGTCAAGACCGGCGGGCTCGCCGACGTGTCGGCAGCACTGCCCCGGGCGTTGGGCGCACGCCACGATGTGCGCGTGCTGATCCCCGGCTATTCGCAGGTAATCAACAGCGGTCACGCCATCCGCACGGTCGGCTCGCTGGGCGGCTATGCCGAGATTCCCGGCTGCCGCATTGGCCGGATGGACATGCCCGACGGCCTGATCATCTATGTGCTGATCTGCCCGGAACTCTATGAGCGCGAAGGCTCGCCATACGGTGACGCCGATGGCAACGACTGGCCGGACAATCCGGTGCGTTTCGCTCGCCTCGGACTGGCCGCTGCGGAAATCGCCGCCGGTACGGCCTGCATCCGCTGGGCGCCCGAGCTGGTGCACGCCCACGACTGGCCAGCCGGTCTGGCGCCCGCCTACATGCACTGGCGCGGGTTGAACACGCCCAGCGTCTTCACCATTCATAACCTCGCCTACCAGGGCAACATCGACATGGCGCAGCGGCGCCTGCTGGGAATCCCCGCCGAGGCCTGCGACCCGGAGCGCATGGAGTTCTACGGCAAGCTGTCCCTGCTCAAGGCCGGGATCGCCTATGCCAACCGTGTGACCACGGTGAGCGCTACCTACGCCGAGGAAATCACCACGCCGGAATTCGGCTGCGGCATGGAAGGCTTCCTCAGCATGAAAGCCCGGCAGGGACTGCTCAGTGGGCTGCTCAACGGCATCGACGAAAGCTGGGAGCCGGAAAGCGATCCCTATCTGGTGAAGGGTTTCAGCGCACGCAACTGGGAAGGCAAAGAGGCCAATGCCGCGTATATCCGCGATTCGTTCGGTCTCGAGCAGTGCCATGCACCGCTGTTCGCCGTGGTCTCCCGCCTGGTGCACCAGAAGGGTGTCGACCTGACCCTCGACGTGGCCCATGCCATCGTCGAAGGCGGCGGCCAGCTGGCCATCCTCGGCCAGGGCGATCACCAGATCGAGCATCAGGTTCGCCAGCTCGCGGCCCAGTACCCCGGCCGTGTCGCGGCCCACATCGGCTTCAACGAGACCGATGCGCGCCGCCTGTTCGCCGGCAGCGATTTTCTGCTGATGCCGTCGCGCTACGAGCCGTGCGGCCTCAGTCAGATGTATGCCCAACGCTATGCCTCGCTGCCCGTTGCACGTCGCACGGGCGGGCTGGCCGACTCCATCGATGACGGCATCACCGGGTTCCTGTTCAACGAATCCAATGTCAGCAGCTATCGGCAGGCCGTTCAGCGGGCGCTGGCGATCCATCAGCATCCTCAGCTGCTAGCCGCCATGCGTTGCCGGGCGATGGGGGCCGGCTTTTTCTGGCGTCACGCCATCGAACCCTATGACGCGCTGTACCGGAAATTGCTCGGAGAGCGCCGCGAGGTTCGTCTTTTAATCTGAAGAGGTCGTTCAATGCAGAAGCAGCGTGCCCATATCGGGCATCACGGGCCAGAGTTGCTGGAAGACGGGACCACCCGCTTCCGACTCTGGGCGCCCGATGCGCAAAACGTCAGTCTGATCGTTGTAGGCGCACAAACGCTGCCGATGACCGCCACTGAAGAAGGCTGGTTCAGCATCGATGCCCCTTACGGGGCCGGTACGCTCTACCGGTTTCTCATCGACGACGAACTGCATGTGCCCGACCCCGCCTCGCGGGCGCAGGCGGGTGACGTGCATGCGCCGAGCCTGGTGGTCGATACCCATGACAACTATCTGTGGCGCAACAGCAGCTGGCTCGGTCGTCCCTGGCACGAGACGGTGCTGTACGAAACCCATGTCGGTCTGTATGGCGGTTTCGCCGAGATGGAAAAGCACCTCGCCGGGCTTGCCGACCTCGGCGTGACGGCCATCGAGCTGATGCCGATCGCCGAGTTTCCCGGCGACCGCAACTGGGGTTACGACGGCGTTCTGCCCTACGCGCCGGAAGCGGCCTATGGCAGTCCGGAAGATCTAAAGCATCTGATCGATACCGCCCACGGCCTCGGCCTGATGGTGTTTCTCGATGTGGTCTACAACCACTTCGGCCCGGACGGCAATTACCTCGGCCGCTACGCCAGACACTTCTTCCGCCACGACCAGCAGACGCCCTGGGGCGATGGCATCGATTTCCGCCGCCGCGAAGTCCGCGACTTCTTCATCGACAACGCGCTGATGTGGCTGATGGACTACCGCTTCGACGGGCTGCGCTTCGATGCCGTGCATGCCATTCCCGACCGCAGCTTCCTCACCGAGCTGGCCGAGCGCGTGCACGCCACCGTGGAACCCGGTCGTCATGTGCATCTGGTGCTGGAGAACGAGGACAATCGCTCCAGCCTGCTGACCCAGGGCTTCACCGCGCAGTGGAACGATGACGGCCACAATGTGCTGCATACGCTGCTCACCGACGAAAGCCAGGGCTATTACGCCGACTATCATCAGGACGCGACTAGCAAACTGGCGCGCTTTCTTGGCGAAGGCTTCGTCTACCAGGGGCAGAACAACCGCCGTGGCGAATCCCGTGGCGAGCCCAGCGCGCACCTGTCACCGACCTCGTTCGTGCTGTTCCTGCAGAACCATGACCAGACCGGCAACCGCGCCTTTGGCGATCGCCTGGTTACGCTGGCCGATGCCGACGCGCTCAGGGCTGCCACCGCCGTCCTGCTGCTTTCCCCCATGGTCCCTCTGCTATTCATGGGCGAGGAATGGGGCTCGCGACAGCCTTTCCTGTTCTTCACCAGCCATCACGGCGAGCTGGCCGATGCAGTGCGTGAAGGCCGCCGCAACGAATTCGCCGAGTTTTCCGAGTTCGCCGACGAAGCCACCCGCGAGCGCATTCCCGATCCCAACGCCGTATCCACGTTTGAGCAGTCGCGGCCGGACTTCGGTGCGCAGACGCAACCGGGGCACGCCGAGTGGCATGCGCTGTACCGCCAGCTGCTGAGCATCCGCCATGCCGAGATCGTGCCGCGCCTGCCCGGTAGCGCCTTCCTCGGTTGCAGCGTGCTGGGCAATGCTGCTGTGCTTGCACGCTGGCAGCTGGGTGATGGCAGTCAGCTGCGCCTTGAGCTGAACCTAGGCGAACAAGCCGCTCTACTGCCCGCCTCGTCTAGCGCAGCGCAGCTGCTGTTCGCCAGCCGTGCGTCGGATGCCACGCCCGACCAATTGCCGCCTCGTATGGCCAAGCTGTATCTGGAGAAAGCCAAATGAGCGACGAATCCCTGATCCGCCTGGCGGAAGCCGCCGGGCTCTCCATCGACTGGGTCGATGCCGACAACCGCGAACAACGGGTCGAGCCGGCCGTACTGCGTGACGTGCTGACCTGCCTCGGGCTGGCGGCGGAAACCGATGCAGATATCGAAGCCAGCCTCGAGATTCTCGCGCACAAGAACAACCACGGCGGCGTGCCGCCGCTGCTGACCTGCGATCAGCACGCTGCACTGGACCTTTCCGCCTATTTTCCGGCGACCAGTCGTTTCGAGTTGCAGGCAGAAGATGGCGGTGTTCAGCAGGGCACGCTCGACAACCAGGCGCGCCTGCCAGCCATCGACACGCCCGGCTACTACCGGCTGACCATCGACAAGTATCAGCTGACCGTGGCTATCGCCCCGCTCTCCTGCCCTACAGTCGCCGAAATCGCCGGGGCGGACGCCTGGGGCCTGACGGTGCAGTTATACGGGCTGCGCCGCGCGGACGATGGTGGCCTGGGCGACACCCAGGCACTGGAGGCGCTGGTCAGCAACGCCGCTGCCCACGGAGCCGATGCGCTTGGAATCAGCCCGGTGCACGCCATGTTCGGCGCACATATCGACCAGTACAGCCCTTACTCACCGTCGAGCCGGCTGTTCTTCAATGTGCTGCACGCCGCGCCCGGGTCGATCCTTGGTGAGCGGCCGTTGCGCCAAGCCATCGAGACTTGCGGGTTAGGTGAGGAATTGAAACGGCTCGAGCGCCTGGAGCTGATCGACTGGCCGGCCGTGGCGCAATCGCGGCATCGCCTGTTGCGGCAGCTGTTCGACGACTTCAACAAGGGCGGCAACGCCCTGCAGGTGGATTTCGACAGCTTCCGCGCGAGCGGTGGCGAGGCGTTGGAAAACCACTGCCGCTTCGAAGCCCTGCACACTCATCTGCGGGACGCACAGGGCCACACGCAGCACTGGAACGACTGGCCAGGCGAATACCGCGACCCCTCCAGCCCGGCCGTTGAGGCCTTTGCCCGGGAACATGCCGATGAGGTGAGTTACCACGCCTTTGGCCAGTGGTTGATGGCCCGCGGCCTGGAACGTGCCCAGGTCGCCGCGCGCAGCGCCGGTATGCGCATCGGGTTGATTTCCGACCTCGCCGTCGGCGCCGATGGCGGCGGCAGTCAGGCCTGGAGCCGCCAGGCCGAGCTGTTGGCATCGCTGAGTGTTGGCGCGCCGCCGGACATCATGAATCGCGACGGCCAGAACTGGGGCATTTCCGCTTTCTCGCCCTGGGGCCTGCGGCAGAACGGCTTTCGCGCCTATATCGAAATGCTGCGGGCCAACCTCGCCCATGCCGGCGGCATGCGTATCGACCACGTGCTGGGCCTGAAGCGTCTCTGGGTCGTGCCCGCCGGTGCCGACCCGAAGCGCGGCGTGTACCTCAACTTCCCCTTCGACGACATGCTGCGCCTGCTCTGCCTCGAGGCCTGGCGCCACCAGGCGGTGATCCTCGGCGAAGACCTCGGCACCATTCCCCACGGCCTGCGTGACGTACTCGCGGCACGGGGAATCCTCGGCATGCGGGTGCTGCTGTTCGAACAGCACGACGGCCATTTCCAGACGCCTGCCCAGTACCCGGCGCAGGCGCTGGCAACCAGTACCACCCACGATATCCCGACCCTGACGGGCTGGTGGCACGGTCACGATATCGACTGGCGCATCAAGGTCGGCCAGGTGCCCGAATCGGACCGTGATGCCCAGTGGCAAGCGCGTGAGAAAGAACGCGCAGGGCTGAATCGCGCATTGTGCGAGTACAGCGGCAAGAACCCGGACGTGCTGCTGAACGCCGAGGAGGCGGTCGATGCCGCCATCTGCTTCCTGGCGCACACCCCCGCGCCGCTGGTACTGGTTCCGGTGGAAGATGCGCTCGGTCTGGAAGAACAGACCAACATGCCCGGAATCGTCGAAACCCATCCCAACTGGCGTCGCCGGTATCCCGGCGACAGTGCAACATTGCTCGACAGCCCGGCCAGTAGCCGTCGGCTGGCGTCCTTTGCGCAGGCCCGTCGTAACCATCGTGGAGCTGCGCATCGATGAAAGACCTAACCGCAACCATGAGACTGCAGTTTCACCGCGACTTCACCCTCGACGACGCTACTGCGCTGGTCGACTACTTCGCGGAACTCGGCATCAGCCACATTTATGCCTCGCCCCTGCTGACCGCCCGCCCCGGCTCCATGCACGGTTATGACGTGATCGACCCGACCCGCATCAACCCTGAACTGGGCGGCGAACCGGCGTTGCAGCGTCTGGTGGAGGCCCTGCGCGGCAAGGGCATGGGGCTCATCCTCGACATCGTCTCCAACCACATGGCGGTCGGTGGCTCGGGCAACGCCTGGTGGCTGGACGTACTCGAGTGGGGCCGCCGCAGCCCGTACGCGCAGTTCTTCGACATCGAGTGGAATTCGCCGGACCCCCTGCTCGAAGGCCAGTTGTTGGTGCCCTTCCTTGGCAGCGACTATGGCGAGGCGCTGCAGCAGGGCACCGTGAAGCTGCGCCTGGACGTTGATAACGGCTCGCTGTACGCCGAGCATTACGAGCACCGTTTTCCGATCACCCCGCCGAGCTACGGCGAGGTGTTGCGTGCCGCCGATCATCCGCAGCTGCGTACCCTGGCGCAGCACTTCGATGCCCTGAAGACCGAACCCGCGCCGTACCAGGCCGCTCGCTTGCTACGCACCGAGCTCGCCGAGCAGCTGCAGGACGCCAGCACCCGCCAGGCGCTGGAGCAGGCGCTCAATGGCTACGACTCCACTACCGATGACGGCTTCCGCCGCCTGCACAGCCTGCTGGAACGTCAGAACTATCGGCTGGCCAGCTGGCGGACCGCGGGTGATGACATCAACTGGCGGCGCTTCTTCGACATCAATGAGCTGGGCGGCCTGCGCGTCGAACGTCCGGTGGTGTTCGAGGAAACCCACGCCAAGATTTTCGAGCTGATCGGCGATGGCCTGGTCGACGGCCTGCGCATCGACCATATCGACGGGCTGGCCGACCCGCGCGGCTATTGCCGGCGCCTGCGCCGGCGCGTCGATCGGCTGAATGCCGGGCGCCCGCAGGACGCGGTGCAGGATCACGTGCCGATCTACGTCGAGAAGATTCTCGCCGGTGGCGAGCGGCTGCATGACGACTGGCGTGTGGACGGCACCACCGGTTACGAATTCATGAATCAGGTGTCGTTGCTGCAACATGACCCGGCTGGCGAATCACTTCTGTGCTCGTTGTGGAGCGAGACCAGCGGACGCACCACCGATTTCATGGAAGAGGCTCGCCAGGCTCGCCAGCTGGTGCTGACCGGCCCGCTGGCAGGCGACTTCGAAACCGTCGCCCTGTCGCTTTTGCAGGTCGCCCGCGGCGACGTGATGACCCGCGACATCACCCTCGGCGCGATTCGCCGCGCGCTGCTGGAGCTGATCATTCACTTCCCGGTGTATCGCACCTACATTGCCGCGCCGGGCCGCCGCGAGGCCGATGAACCGTTCTTCCAGCAGGCGCTGGACGGCGCGAAGACGACCTTGAGCGAAGCCGACTGGCCGTTGCTCGAGCATCTGCAGCGCTGGCTCGGCGGCGAAAGCCTGCGGCAACTGCCGCGTAGCCTGCGCAAGATTCGTCGCTACGCCTGCACACGCTTCCAGCAGCTGACCTCACCGGCTGCGGCAAAGGCCGTGGAGGATACCGCCTGCTACCGCTCCGGCATTCTGCTGTCGCGCAACGATGTCGGTTTCGACCCACAGCACTTCAGCGCGCCATTGCAGGCATTCCACGACGAGTGCCTGCAACGCGCCGAGCACTTCCCGCGCAACATGCTGACCACCGCGACCCACGACCATAAGCGTGGCGAGGATACCCGCGCCCGCATCGCGGTAATCAGCGAGCGCGCCGAATGGTTTGCCGGCAAGGTGCGGCGCTGGCGCGAGATGAGTGCCAGCCACATCCAGCAGCTTGGCGACGGTGCGGCACCGTCGCCCGGCGATGAGCTGATGCTGTTCCAGATTCTGCTCGGCAGCTGGCCGCTGGACCTGCGGGCCGACGACAAGGCGGCGATGGAGCAGTACTGCACACGCATCCTGCAATGGCAGGAGAAAGCCCTGCGCGAGGCCAAGCTGCGCACCACCTGGAGCGACCCCAACAGCGATTACGAAAGCGCCTGTCGGCAGCACGTCGAGTACCTGCTACTCACCGGCGAAGGTGCACCATTACGGGACGAAATCGCTGCGGCCGCTGCCGAACTGGCCCCTGCCGGTGCGTTGAACAGCCTTGTGCAAAGTCTGCTGCGCATGACCACCCCCGGCGTGCCCGACCTCTATCAGGGCACCGAGTACTGGGACTTCAGTCTGGTCGATCCCGACAATCGGCGGCCCGTGGACTTCACTGCACGGCAGCACAGCCTCGCCATCGCGGCCTCGCTCGATGAGCTGCTGCAAAGCTGGCACGACGGTCGCATCAAGCAAGCTGTGATCCGCCGCACACTGCAGCTGCGTCGACGCTACCCGCGGCTGTTCAGCGAAGGCCGCTATCTGCCGCTTGCGGTTTCTGGCGAGCAGGCCGAGCAGCTGCTGGCATTCGCCCGCGAGCTGGAAGGCGAGTGGGTGGTAGTCGTGGTACCGCGGCTGGCAGCGGATCTGCTGGGGGATCGTGGAGTACCGAGCATTCCGGCGCAGCACTGGGGCAACACCCGGATTGAACTGCCCGAGGCGCTAAACGGTAGTGAATTCGAGCGACTTTTCGACGGAACGACAGTCTCATCCCAACAAGCCAGCCTAGAGGTTGCGCGCGTTCTGGACGGACTATCGGCGGCCGTCCTGCATACGTCTATGACCGCAAATGGAGAATCCCAACAATGAGTTCAGAAGAGCAACGTATCCGCGAGTTCGCTTATCAGATCTGGCAATCCGAAGGTTGCCCGGAAGGCGAAGATGAACGCCATTGGGCCATGGCGCGCAAGCTGGTCGAGGCCGAACACGGCGCTTCCGATGCCAAGCCTGCCAGCCGTCCACGCAAGACCGCCACCAAACCCACCGACGCCACACCCAAAGCCAAGAGCAAGACCAAGGACGTTAAGGATGCGAAGGACGCCCCGGCGGCCAAGCCCCGCGCGAGCCGTGCTGCACCCAAGGCTGGCACCGATGCCAAGGCCGGCACCCCCGAAACTATCAAGAAAACACGCACCTCGCGGGCAAAGAAGGAAAGCTGACCGGCGGCAGGCATCTTGTCGGCGTGGGATCGGTCGAATGATCGTTCGCGCCGACACCCGCCTCGGCACGCCATCCGGAATCCGCCTTTGGAGATTTCATGAGTAAGAAGAAGCCCTACGTGCCGCAGGTTACGACCCCGTCCAGGATCAGCGAGGGCTTGCCCTTCCCGCTCGGGGCAACCTGGGACGGCCTGGGGGTCAATTTCGCCATTTTCTCCGCCCATGCCACCAAGGTTGAGCTTTGTCTGTTCGACTCCAGTGGCGAGATCGAACTCGAGCGTATCGAGTTGCCCGAGTACACCGATGAGATCTGGCACGGCTACCTGCCGGATGCGCATCCCGGGCAGATCTACGGCTACCGCGTATACGGTCCGTACGACCCGGAGAACGGCCATCGCTTCAACCCGAACAAGCTGCTGATCGACCCCTATGCCAAGCAACTGGTGGGCGAGCTGAAATGGTCGGAAGCGTTGTTCGGTTACACCATCGGTCACCCTGATGGCGACCTCAGTTTCGACGAGCGCGACAGCGCACCCTTCGTGCCCAAGTGCAAGATCATCGATCCGGCCTTTACCTGGGGCCGCGATCACCCCGTGCAGGTGCCCTGGGACAAGACGATCATCTACGAGACCCACGTGCGCGGTTACACCATGCGCCATCCGGCGGTGGCGGACGATGTGCGCGGCACCTTCGCCGGCTTCAAGACGCCGGAAGTGATCGACTACATCCGCAAGCTTGGCGTCTCCTCGATCGAGCTGTTGCCGATCCATGCCTTCGTGCAAGACCAGCATCTGCTCGAAAAAGGCATGGCCAACTACTGGGGCTACAACAGCATCGCCTTCTTCGCGCCGCACCCCAAGTATCTGGCCAGCGGCAAGATCACCGAATTCAAGGAGATGGTCGCGCACCTGCACAACGCCGACCTCGAGGTGATTCTCGACGTGGTCTACAACCACACCGCCGAGGGTAACGAGCGCGGCCCGACCCTCTCCATGCGCGGCATCGACAACGCCTCGTACTACCGCCTGATGCCGGACGACAAGCGCTACTACATCAATGATTCCGGCACAGGCAACACGCTGGACATGAGCCACCCGTGCGTACTGCAGATGGTCACCGACTCGCTGCGCTACTGGGCGACCGAGATGCACGTGGATGGCTTCCGCTTCGATCTGGCGACCATTCTCGGCCGCGAGCATGACGGTTTCGACGAGCGCCACGGCTTCCTCGTCGCCTGTCGCCAGGACCCGGTGCTGGCCAAGACCAAATTGATATCCGAGCCCTGGGACTGCGGCCCCGGCGGCTATCAGGTTGGCGGTTTCCCACCGGGCTGGGCCGAGTGGAACGACCAGTTCCGCGATACGGTGCGCTCGTTCTGGAAAGGCGACGACGGCCAGCTGGCTGATTTCGCCAGCCGTCTCACCGGCTCCGGCGATCTGTTCAACCAGCGCGGGCGGCGCCCGTTCAGTTCGATCAACTTTGTCACCGCCCATGACGGCTTCACGTTGAAGGACCTGGTTTCCTACAACCACAAGCACAACGAGGACAACGACGAAGACAACCGCGACGGCAGCGACAACAACCTGTCGTGGAACCATGGCGTCGAGGGCCATACAGACGACCCGGAGATCAACGAGCTGCGCTATCGGCAGATGCGCAATTTCCTCGCCACGCTGCTGTTCTCCCAGGGCACGCCGATGATCGTCGCCGGTGACGAGTTCGCCCGTACACAGCACGGCAACAACAATGCCTATTGCCAGGACAGCGAGATCGGCTGGGTCAACTGGGACATCAGCGAAGACAGCTACGGCCTGCTGGGTTTCGCTCGTAAGCTCATCCGCTTGCGCCAGCGCTTCCCCATGCTTCGCCGTGGGCGCTTTCTTGTCGGCGCCTACCACGAAGAGCTGGGTGTGAAGGACGTGACCTGGCTGGCGCCGAATGCGGAGGAAATGTCCATCGAGCAGTGGGAGGACGCACACAACCGCTGCATGGGCATGCTGCTTGACGGTCGAGCCCAGCCTACGGGCATCAGACGCGCAGGCTCCGACGCAACGCTGCTGATCATCGTCAACGCGCATCATGACCTGGTGAATTTCACGCTGCCGGAGGTGCCGCAGGGTATCTACTGGAATCGCCTGATCGACACCAACCACCCGACCGCTCGACCGGAACGGTTCGACTTCAACGACGAATACGCCGTGACCGGCCGTTCGCTGCTGCTGCTCGAACTGATCAAGTCCGACGAGTGAGCAAAGGCGCCTCGGCCCAGTGGCCGGGGCACTTATGCTGGCTTTCTCCGGGATCGCGTGCCTGGCATCCATTGCTGCCCCTTCCACACCAACTTGTTTTGTGGGGAGCGGTCGGGGCCACCCGGCCTCGACCGCGAAGCGGTGCTTCAACAGTTCAGTGGCACGGCTGGCTTGGCGTCCCTGAATGTCAGCGCACTGAACTGGCGTCAAGTCAGTAGTCGCGCGGAAATTCGGGCTATAGGCGCCCTTCCCACCTCACGCCAAGTCCATAACGGATGTGGGAGCGGTCTCGACCGCAAAGCTCCTGTACCGCTACAGACTTAGTCCCGC
>ERZ1673962.584-NODE-584-length-23615-cov-117.693209_pt1 | contig 23615 bp, 23 predicted proteins | sample MGYA00580188_ERZ1673962 | MGnify/ENA primary metagenome ERZ1673962 (study PRJEB41334, sample SAMN05608104) | rock metagenome | biome: terrestrial subsurface; feature: shale formation; material: shale | place: USA: Pennsylvania ... | reverse complement strand
GCGGCTCGTCGAGCAGCACGCGTACCTCCAGCCAGGGCAGGTTGTCGTCGAACAGCCCGGTGGGCGGCAGCGCTTCCAGCGCGGCGATCACCTCGGCCAGCGACGCGCGACCGATACGGATCATTTCCACCGCGCGCGGCACCGGCAGCTGTTCGACGTTTTTCAATTGGTCGCCGTCGAGTTCGACCAGCAGCACCTGATGCGGGTAGTTGACCTCGGCGAACGACAGCGGCAGCGGCGAGCCGCTGTAGCGGATGCGCGCCTGCCCCGCCACCTGCTGCGGCTTGTGCAGGTGGCCGAGGGCGACGTAGGCGACCGATTCGGGAAACAGGCTGGCCGGCAGCGCTTCGGCGTTGCCGATAACGATATTGCGCTCGGACTCCTCCGACACCGCGCCGCCGGCCATGTGTGCGTGGCTCATGGCGACCAGCGCCTGGCCGGGCTGGCGTGCGGATTCGGCGGCGGCGATGAGGCGTTCATGCACCTGACGGATGCCGGCCATGTAGTCGTCGCCCAGCGTCATTCCGGTGACTTCGGCCGGACGCAGGAAGGGCAGGGTGAGACACCAGGCGGCGGTGTTGCCAGCGGCGTCGTGTAGCGGCACCAGCAGCCGCTGGTGATCCAGCTGGCCCTCGGCGACCCAGCTGATGCGGCCGACGGCGTGGGCGTTGAGACGCTTCATCAGTGGCGCCGGCAGTTCGATGCGCCCGCCGGAATCGTGGTTGCCGGCGATCATGACGATGTCCAGCTGCGGGAGTTTTTCGTGAGCGCGGACGATGAAGTCGTAGAGGCGCTCCTGGGCCTTGAGTGGCGGGTTGACCGTGTCGAACACGTCGCCGGCGATCAGCAGGGCGTCGGCGCGGTGGGCGACCAGCTGGTCGAGCAGCCAGGCGAGGAATTGTGCGTGTTCGTAGTCGCGGTCCTGGCCGTGGAGGGTCTGGCCGAGGTGCCAGTCGGAGGTGTGGATCAGGCGCATGGGCTCAGGCTCATTGTGGGCGGGTGCAGTGGCGAACCGCTGGCTTGGGATGGGCGGTGGGTGGTTGCGTCGGATGTAAGGCTTGTGGGAGCAGTCTTGACCGCGAAGCTGGTTGGTTTTTGAGTTTTTAGGTGGCTGCCGCTCTTCGTGCCGGTATGAGGCGCCGGTTTCGCCCTGCTGGGCGACTCACTTTTTTCAGTCGCGAAAAAAGTAAGCAAAAACGCTTGCCCCTGCATCCGGGTCTCGCTGCGCGAGACTTCCCTCATTTCATCCACGTTCCGGGGGCCGGCGTACAAGGGCCATCCATTGCCCTTTACGCCTCTCGCGGCATCCATGCCGCTCACTCCCCTCCACGCGGATTCCATTCGGCCTCCTGAAAGGGGCGTTTGGTGTTGCCTGAAAGCTTGTGCAAATGGCAATGGGCGGGGGGCGTTGTAATTGGCCACATCTACACTCTGCTTGGTTGATCCGCGTGGCAATACACAGGGCGTAGGGACCATCATTGGTTCTGCACGCGATAAACGGCACAGACTTTCGCCTCTACTATCTCTCGGAAACTCACAGGCGACTCGGACCCAAGTCCCCGTCAGGAGGCCGAACGTAGTCGCTGTGGAAGGGGTTGAGCGGCATGGATGCCGCGAGAGCTGCGCAGGGCCATGGATGGCCCTGCGCAGCGTGCCCCTGGAATAGCGATGGAGTGAGGGTACCCTTCGCGCAGCGAAGGGCCGGATGCCGGGGTGGCCTTCTTTTTGGTTACTTTTTCTTGGCCAGACAAGAAAAAGTGACGCGCCGTGAGAGGCGCAACCCGGATTCCAGGCCCAGGAAAGCGCGGCGCTCACATACCGAAATCCGTGCCGACGCTCTTCGCGGTTAAGACCGCTCCCACATGGAGGCAGCGGCCCTTCACGGTCACGACCACCCCCACAAGCCCTCACGAGTACAACCACCCCTTCAACGCTTGCAGATTCCCCACCTGCAGCTGCTGCGCCGCCGCATTGGCCTGCACGGTGTTCGGGTCGATGCCGAAGCGCTGCAGCACGTACTGCACCAGCGCTCCGCGCGTCTCCACCGGCAGCTGGCCCTCGACCATGCCGAAGTCCACCTCGATGATCGCCTTCTGCGCAGGGCTCAATCGCGCGTCCGGCTCGATCAGCACGGTCACCGGCGTGTTCCACGCCTCGTCCTGCTCGCGGGTGTGTTCGCTTTCGTCCATCAGGTCCGGCTCGCCACGGAAGCGGCTGAGCACGAAATCGCGGTATTCGCGGTTCTTCTCGCAGTAGGCGCGCACGTGCCAGCGCATGCCGGTGAACACCAGCGTGTGCGGCGCCATCACGCGGATTTCCACCTCGGGATTGGCCAGCGAGACGTACTCGCTCTCCAGCCGCAGCCCCTCGCGACAGGCCTGCAGGATCGGCCGCAGCACCTCGGGTCGGATACTGCGGTCCGGCACCTGCAGTACCTCGGTATGCGCGTAGGCCAGCGCCAGGCCCTCGATATGCGGGGCGCGCACACGGTTCTGGTCGAGTAAATGCAGATAGGCGCTGGCGCTGCCGTCGATGAACAGCGGCTGGAAGCCTTTGGTCGGCTTGTAGCCCTTCAGGTGGCGGTCATATGTCAGGTTTTTGGGCGCATGTTCGTTTAGGTAGGTGTTGATGTCCTTCGATGCCTGCTGGCGGCTGATGCCGAAACTCTGCATCAGGTGGCCCGTGGTCAGGCGGCCTTCCCACCAGGCGATGGTCTCGATCAGCCGGTAGCGCAGCGCCAGGTCCCAGCGAATCTGACTGATCGATTGCTTGCGTTTCATCGCCTCTGCACCTGTTCCAAAGATTTACATGCCTATGTCGAGCAGGTCGACGTGTCGCGCAACGCTACATATATTCGGGGTATGTTTCAACTCGATCCGGTGGATGAGGAGACCCTGACATGAGCCTGATGATCAATGCGTTGGTGATGTCCTGCATGGCGTTCGTTGTGATGCTGTTTCTGGCCTGGCTGGCCTATGGCAGCGGCAATCGGAAGGGGTGATGAGCGTTACAGTTCTATGAAGATCAGTGGATTCCCGATGGACGGCATGAATCTCCGAGCGACGAACAGGGTCTTTGTCTCAGGCTCATTGCTAGAGATGCTTCATGAAGACTCTTTCCCGCTACCTGGCCGAAACCTTCACCTCGCAGTACCGCACGCGCGTCGAGCCGCAAGCGGACGGTCGCCTGCTGGTGCATGTCGGCTATCCGATCAATGGCACCCACGCCACGCGCATCATGGCCGGGCACCAGGTGCAGAACACCCTGCTGGTCGAAACCATACTCGAAGACATGCGTAACGAACTGGCTCGTCCGCAATGATGCTCAGCGCGTCGCCGGCAGTGCGATGCGCACCCGCAAACCGCCCAGCGGGCTTTCTTCAAGACTCCACTCGCCACGCCAGGCCGTCAGGATATCGCTGACGATTCCCAGCCCCAGACCGTGACCTTCCGCCGACTCGTCCAGCCGTACGCCACGGTTGATGACCTGCTCGCGCTGTGCCGCCGGAATCCCCGGTCCGTCGTCGTCCACCAGCAGGACGAAGCCATCGCCGCTGCGCTCGATGCTCAGCTCGACGCGGCTACGGGCCCACTTGCAGGCGTTATCCAGCAGATTGCCCAGCAGCTCGAGCATGTCCTCGCGATCACGCGGCAGGCGGCAGCCGGCGGGCGCCTGCCAGCGCAGGTCGAGGCCGCTGCGGTGGATCATCGCCAGCGTATCGAACAGTGCCGGCAGTTCCGCGTCGCAGTCGAAATGCGCACCGGGCAGCACGTCCACCGATAGCCGCGCCCGGCCCAGTTCACGGCTGACCCGTTGCTGGATCTGCTCCAGCTGCTCCTGCAGGCTGGCCTGCAGTTCGGGGTGGGCGGCGAGTTCTTCGCGTTGCACCAGGCTGCCGAGCACTGCCAGTGGCGTCTTCAGCGCGTGACCGAGGTTGCCCAGGGCATGTCGCGAGCGCTGCAAGGTGTCCTCGGTGTGGCTGAGCAGGTGGTTGATCTGCTCGACCAGCGGCTGCAGCTCGACGGGCGCCTGCTGGTCCAGCTGCTGGCGCTGGCCCTGCTGCAGCTGGGCGATCTGCTGCCGCGCGCGCTCCAGCGGGCGCAGTGCCAGCCCCATGGCGTAGCGCTGCAACAGCAGCAGGGCGAGCAGGGCGAAACCGACCAGGCCGAGGCCGCTCAGCCGCACGCGGGCAAAACTTTCGAGGACCGGCGTGTAGTCCTGCGCCACGCTGATGATGATCGGCTGGCCGTCGCGGCGGTACTCGGCGCGATAACCCAGCAGTCGCTGTTCCTGCGGGCCGTCGAGCAGTTCGTCCGCCAGGCCCGCGCGTTCCGGCCATTCTGGCGAGGCGTCCCACAGCGAGCGGGAGCGCCAGGTGCGCTCGGGCAGTTCGATCTTGAAATAGTGGCCGGAGAACGGCCGTTGATAGCGCGGGTTGAGGCGCTGCACGTCCAGCTGATCGCCGTTCGGCCCCTTCACGAGGGCAATCAGCAGGCCCTCGGTTTCCTCGCGCAGATCGGTTTCCAGACTGCGCCTGAGGCCTGACTCGAAGAGCCACAGGCTGGTCTGCACCAGCACCAGCGCGACCAGTAGCAGGGTGGCGATCAGCGCCAGGCTGAGGCTGCGCTGGATGGACTTCACGGCTGGCCGCCGAAGCGATAGCCCTGGCCGCGGCGCGTTTCGATCAGTTCGCGGCCGAGCTTGCCGCGCAGCCGGTTGATATGCACCTCGATGACGTTGGAATCGCGCTCGGTTTCACCGTCGTACAGGTGTTCGGTCAGCTGGGTTTTCGACAGCAGCTGCCCCGGATGCAGCATGAAATAGCGCAGCAGGCGGAATTCTCCGGCGGTGAGTTCGATGTCCTGACCATCCTTGCGACAGCACTGGCGCGCCTCGTCCAGTTCCAGGCCGCCGGCCTGCAACATGGGCTGGTTGGCCAGGCCGTGGGCACGGCGCAGCAGCGCCTGGATGCGCAGCAGCAGTTCTTCGGGATGAAAGGGCTTGGTCAGGTAGTCGTCGGCGCCGGCCTTGAGACCGTCGATGCGCTCGGCCCAGGAGCCGCGCGCGGTAAGGATCAGCACCGGTGTGGTGAGGCCGCCGGCACGCCAGTCGCGCAGCACCTCCAGCCCCGGTTTGCCAGGCAAGCCGAGGTCGAGAATGATCAGGTCATAGGGCTCGCTGGCGCCCTGGTATCCGGCGTCGCGGCCATCGGCCAGCCAGTCGATGGCATAACCGTTGCGGCTGAGGCTGGCGACCAGTTCATCGGCCAGTGGAACGTTGTCTTCGACCAGTAGCAGACGCATCAGTCTTCTTCATCCTTGAGCAGGCGCCCGTCGCGGGCATCCAGTTCGAGCTCGCGTGCAACGCCGTCGGTGGTGAGCAATTCGATCTCGTAAACGTAGATGCCATCTTCCTCCTCCAGCTCCGCTTCCAGCAGGCTGGCCCCCGGATAGCGCTCCATGGCGCGCTGGAGCAGAGCTTCCAGCGGCATGATGAGGCCCTCGCGGCGCAGCCGCAGGGCCTCATCCTGGTCCAGGTCGCGGCTCGCCGCCGGAGTGGCAGCGAGCAGCAGGGTCAGTGGAACGGTTACGAAAAGGGGGGCACGCATGGATGGCCTCAGTCGTCCTGATGGTCCTTCAGCACTTCGCCGGTCTTGGCGTCGAGCTCGACGTCCCATTGCACACCTTTGTCGTCGCGCAGTTCAAGCTGATAGACGTAGCGGCCGTACTCTTCTTCCAGCTCGGTCTCCTCGACGGTAGCGCCGGGGTGCTTGGCCAGTGCCGCTTCGTTGAGCTTCTCGAACGACTGAATGGTGCCGGCATCGCGCAGCTTCAGTGCTTCGTCGGGACCGATGTCCTTGGCCATGGCCAGGTTGGCACCGAGGGCGAGGGTGGCGGCGGTGAACAGCGTAGTCAGTGTTTTCATGGTTTTGATTCCTGTGGTTGGTTTCGACGATTCACAGGTTACGGGGGCTTGCTTAAACGAAACTGAACGTCGCCAGGCGGCTGCGAATGCACCGTTCGGGCGAGGGCGAACCGCGCCATGGGGACTACGCTTGCTGCAGGTCAGCACGACCGATCGATCGGGGTGAGTCGTCATGAAAACCGTGTTTCTCGTACTGCTTGCGACCCTCGGGCTGAGTGGTCAGGCCTCTGCCGAGGATCTGCTGAAGCCCTCCACCACACCGCCACCGGTCGATGATGTGGCGGCTGGCAACAGCCTGGATGCCGAGCCCGCTTACCAGGCCGAAGGCGTGATCCGCGCCATCGATGCCCGGCAGGGCAGCGTCACCATCGCCCACGGGCCGGTGCCGGAGTTGAAGTGGCCGGCGATGGTGATGCCGTTCAAGGCGGACGCCGCACAGCTCGGCGGGCTGGCCGTGGGCGATGCGGTGGAGTTCCGCTTCAGCAACGGCGAGATGGACCCGCAGATCGTCTTCATTCGACGGCAGTAGCCTCAGCGTCGCGCCTGCTCGTGGCAGCAGCCGGCGGGCTCTGGGCGTCCGCTCGGGGCAACGCGATCATCGCTGTCGTAACGGTCGTGCAGGCGTACCCAGTCGGTGAGGTTGTGCCGCGGGCCCGTTTCGTTGCGACCGTTGGGCGTCATGTCCAGCAGGACATAGGTGCCGAGCAGTTCTTCCGCGCCGCGACCATAGGCCGAGAAGGTGTGGAAGATGTCGCCCTGTGGGTCGCGGTAGAAAACACTGAAGCCCGACAGCTCCTCGCAGACGAAGGGTTGCCAGGCGTAGTTGTAGAAGACCTTGCCCTCGACGATGTCCTCGGCATCGAAGGACACGTGGAAGTCGCGGTTGAACGTGCTGCCGGCCGACGACAGCCAGCGGAACTGCCAGCCCATGCGCTGGCGGAACGCCTCCAGCCGGTCGAACGGCGCGCGGGAAATGGCGGCGAAGCTGACATCATGCTGCAGCAGGTGCAGTAGCGCACCGCCGATATGATCGGCCTCGAACGAACAGCCGACGCACCCCTCGGTCCAGTCCGGGCCGAACATGAAGTGCTTGATCACCAGCTGGCTGCGACCCTCGAACAGCTCGCTCAGGCGGACCGCGCCGCTGGCATCGTGAAAGCAGTAGTCCTGCGCAAGGCGTCGCCAGGGCAGTTGCCGACGCTTTTCGCTGAGCGCATCGCGCTGGCGGGTGAGCTGTTTCTCTTCCTGCAGATGGGCGCTGTGGGCGGCCAGCCAGTCCTGATCGGATACGACCTTGTGCGTTGCCATGTAGACCTCCAGGGCGCGGATTGGGGGGCGAGCGCGGAGCCACTGCCGCGCGGCAATGGCCCTGTGACAGAGTCGATTGGCGCCGGGCGAAATCGACATCGGGCCAGTGAGCGTCCGGCGGCGGGCGGCGCGGCGGTTGAACTTAGCGGCCGCCGCTGCGCTCGTAATTCATGCAGGGGCCAACCGTATGGCCCGATCTGATCCCGTTCGAAGAAGGAATAAACGAGATGTACAACAAGACACTGACCGCCGCGCTCGCCGTTGCCATCCTCGGTTCTGGTGCTGCCTTCGCCGCCGACAAGCCCGGCGCCGACTGGATCAGCCTCGAACAGGCCGTAGAGAAGGCCAAGGCCGCCGGCTACACCGAACTGCACGGCATCGAGGCCGATGATGATGGCTGGGAAGGCGAGGGCATGAAGCAGGACGGCAAGAAGTACGAGTTCAAGATCGATGGCCGTACCGGCGAAGTGACCAAGGACAAGGAAGACTGAGCCTGCGCGTTCCTCTCGCCTGGCGTCTTCGCTGAGCGCATCGCCTGCCCCCTGGCGGCGCTGCGCTCAGCAGCCACTTGCCACAGCTCTCCCGCAACGGGAGGCAGCTACTGACAGAGCAGGTATCATCCACCTCCCTCGTCGCTACCGTGTAGCTGCATTCATGTCCGCTTCCAGTTCCCGCCCCAGCACCCTACATCTGCCGCCAGGTGATTGGCCTACCGTGCTCGACTGCCTGTGCGCGCACTTCCCGGCGATCAGTCGCGATACCTGGCTCGATCGCATCGCCCGCGGCCGCGTGCTTGATGCGCAGATGCAGCCGATCGATGCCGCGCAGGCCTATCGGGTAGGCATGCGCATTCATTACTTTCGCGAAGTGCCGAATGAGACCCCGGTGCCGTTCGAAGAACGCATCCTGCATGTCGACGAGCATCTGGTGGTAGCCGACAAACCGCACTTTCTCTCGGTGATGCCGGCCGGGGAATACGTCAACGAAACCCTGCTGGCGCGGCTCAGCAAACGGCTGGGTAACGCCGATCTGGTGCCGATTCATCGTATCGATCGGCTCACCGCCGGTCTGGTGCTGTTCTCGGCCAACCGGGAGAGCCGTGGTGCCTACCAGGCGCTGTTCCGCGAGCGGGAGATCAGCAAGCGCTACGAGGCAATCTGCCCGGCGCTGCCGCATCTTGAATTTCCCCTGCGCCGACGCCTGTGCATGGTGCCGGGCGACCCCTTCTTCCTGATGCGTGAGGGCGAGGGCGAGCCGAACAGCGAAACGCTGATTGAGGTGCTCGAACGGCGCGGCGACCTCTGGCGCTACGGGCTCTCCCCCATCAGCGGCAAAAAGCACCAGCTGCGCCTGCACATGGCCACGCTCGGCGCCGGTATCTGCAATGACCCGTTCTATCCCGAGCTGCTCGAGCGCAGCGAGCGTGAGGCCGACGACTATGTGCGGCCACTGAAGCTGCTGGCGCGTGGATTGCGCTTCAGCGATCCGCTGAGCGGAGCGCTGCGCGAATTCGAGAGCAAGCTGCAACTGGATTGGTAATGCCGGCAGCCATGGCCATGGTGGCTCGTGGCCGTCAGCGCGCGTTTGATTGAACATGGCGGCGTTTTGAGGGGCTAGCACCGCCTGCGGGCAGGCTCAGAGATCCACCACGCCCACCGTCATGCCTCCACAAACGTAGAGCGTTTGGCCGGTTACGAAGCCGCTGCGTTCGTCGAGCAGGTAGGCGACGGCATGGGCGACGTCGTCGGCAGTTCCAACGCGCTTGACCGGCACTGAGTCGATGATCTGTTGCGTGCGCGGTGAGCCGGGGGGATTGGCCCGGTCGAACAGCTCCGTGCGGATCGGTCCGGGGCCGACTGCGTTGGCGGTGATGCCGTGTGCGCCCAGCTCCAGCGCCCAGACACGGGTCATGCCGACCAGTGCTGCCTTGCTTGCTGCATAGGCGGTGCGCAGCTCCTTGCCCAGCGCGGCCCGGGAGGCCATGTTGACGATGCGACCGAAGCCGGCTGCCTTCATGCCGGGGAGCAGCGCCTGCATGCACTGCATGGCGCAGCGCAGATTGAGCGCCATTACCCGATCGAGTTCGGCGAGCGTCTGCGCTTCGGCGGTCGCCGGGCAGACCATGCCGACATTGTTCACCAGGCGGGTGATCGGGCCGCGCGCCAAGGCTTCGCGTAGCGCCTCGGCCGTGGCCTCCGGATCGGACAGGTCGGCGCGAATACCGCTGCCTTCACGGTCGATGATAATGGGATCGTAACCCTCTTCGCGGCAGCGCTCGGCGGTGGCGGCACCAATGCCGGCGGCACCACCGGTGATCAGGACTCTAGGTAGGCTCATAACGATCTCGCAGGGATTAGACAGTCGCCACAGGCGTCAGGGGTGAGCCAACGGCGCCCGGCAGCCGAAGCGGCGGGGCGGTGAGGAAGAAACGGTAGCGGGCCTGGCGACGCAGATATGCCGCCAGCGGGCCGAGGTGCCAGAGCTCACCCAGGTGAACGCCGAGCTTGAACAGGCAATGCTGGTGCAGCGGCAAGGCGGCGCAACAGGCGTCGCCGCCTGCGGCCGGATAGGCCTCGACCGCATAGTTGTCCGCCGCGATTGCCGCCAGTTCGCTGTCGGTTATCCACTGCAGCAGCTTTCCGTCACGTCCGTCGAGCACCGCACAGCGCTCGGTCAGGGTCTTTGCGTCGGGCTGGCGGCCCATGGCGAGGACCGCGTCGGCAAAGCCGGTATGGAGGCAGACGATATCGCCGCGTGCGATTTCGACCCGGTCGGCTTCAAGTACGCGCATCAAGGAGTCATAACCCACCAGTGTCCGTGCCGGCCCCAGGTGGGCATGCAGGTCGATCAGTGCGGCGCGGCCCTGCACGCCGGTTTCAGCCATCCGCTCGATGCCCAGCGCGCCAGCCTGCGACGTGCTTTCCGAGCGCATACGCTCCTGCACGCCGGCATCGTCCGGGTGCTGCGGGCCGCGGATATGCTCATCGGCGGCGTAGCCGTTGTAGTAGACGGGCCTGGGCGCGCCGTTGCCATCCACGTCGAATAGCGCGCCCACATGCGCCAGGCTGTCCCATTGGGTCGAGTACTGCAGATGCAGTATCGCCAGGTCGTCGCACACGACGTCTGGCCGCCCTGGCTGCAGGTTGCCCATGCGGAAATTGAAGTTGACGCCGCCTTGGCGCAACGTGGGTCGCAGCACAGGTGGATGGCGATTGGGATTGAGGGCACAGCCGCCCGGATGGTCCAGCGGCAGGCTGAGGCAGAAGGTCTTGCCGTCGCGCACTTCGGCGATGCCCTGAAGCACTTTCTCCGCGGTGATCAGGTTCAGCCTGCCGAGCTGATCGTCTTCGCCATAGTCGCCCCAGTTCGAACCCTCTGGACGATGCTTCCAGCGTCGGTTACGCATGCACTGCTCCCAGGCGGTCGTGAATCAGAGAAAGCACCGGCCCGCGAGATAGGCCTTGCGCCAGCGGGTGATGGTGACTCGCTCGAAGAGCTCGACGCGGCTGAACGGATCGTCTGCAATGAAGCGCTCGGCTTCGTCGCGTGTTTCGAGGTCGACCACATACAGGCCGCCGCCCAAGTCGCTGCCGTCATCAGCGAGCTTGGCGCCGCAGGCGAGCAGCAAGGCCTTGTTCGCCTCGAGAAAGCGCAGGTGCTCATCGCGCGTCTCGCGCCGTAGCTGTTGGTGGCCAGGTTTGTCGAAAGTTTCGATCAGGTAGGGCATGGACCACCTCAGTTTGGGGCCAGTGCAGACGGATGCTGAGCCAACGGGGTGACCTCCAGCGTCATGTAGGGGTACAGCGGCAAAGCGCTGAGCTTCTGGTGCAGCTCGTCGTTACTGGCCACATCGAACACGCTGTAGTTGGCGTATTGGCCAACCACGCGCCACAGATGACGCCACGTGCCGTTGCGTTGCAGCTCCTGCGAGTAGGCCTTTTCCTTGGCGATAAGCGCGGCGGCGTCGGCCGGATCGAGGTCGTGGGGGATGTTCACTTGCATATGGACGAGGAAGAGCATTAGACGGCTCCGGCCGTTGATCGCCAGAAAGTGGCGGGTCTTAGACCGTACGAGGCGCATGGTCCGCAATGCAATCCTCCTCGATGCCGAGTTGTTCGGTAATCGAACGCTTTATCACGGACAGGAGTTCTGGCTCCAACGTCGAACCGCGCTCCCTCGATGGAAAATTGAGCACCTTATTTAAGGTTCGATAATCGAACATTAAATCGATTATCGAATTGCAGGCGTAGTGGCCGTCCGCCTACCGTTGGGCTTCAACTAGAACAACAACGGCGGGGATCACGATGAATGCGTTAGCCAATTTTTTCACGCGATTAGTCAATCGCTACATGCCTGACCCGTTGGTGATCGCCATCGGCCTGACCGTGCTCACATTGCTCCTGGCCGTGCTGGTCGAGGGCGCAAGCCCGCTCGATGCGACTCGCTATTGGGGGGACGGCTTCTGGAATTTGCTGGCTTTCAGCATGCAAATGACGGTCATTCTGTTGGCGGGCTATATCCTGGCCCGTACCCCCTTCGTTGACGGCATGCTTGATCGCATCACTGCTACCGTACAGACGCCATTCGCCGCCATCGTGGTCGCTACGCTGATCGGCACCATCGGCAGTTGGCTGAACTGGGGATTCGGTCTGGTGATCGGCAGTATCGTTGCGCAAAAGCTGGCGCTCAAGGTGCGGGGCCTGCACTACCCGCTGGTCATCGCGGCAGCGTTTTCCGGCTTCTCGGTTTACGGCATCGGATTGTCCGGCAGTGTGCCCTTGCTCATCGCTACGGAAGGGCATTTCCTTCAGGGTCAGATGGGGCTGGTGCCTCTGTCGGAAACCATATTCAGCGCGCCACTGCTGATCGCGACCGCGCTGGTAGTGCTGACCCTGCCACTGTTCAACGCCTGGCTTCACCCGAAGAACACGAAGGATATCGTCGAGATTGATCCGGCCACTGTTGCCGTGCCGTTCGAGCCGAGCCTGGATGGCAGGCAAGACATGACCCTGGCCGACCGAATGAATCACAGCAAGGTAGTCGGTGTCGTCATTGGCCTGCTCGGGTTGGTCTACGTTGGTTTGCACTTTATCGAAGGCGGTTCGCTGGACCTGAACACGGTCAATTTTATTTTCCTGTTTCTCGGAATCCTGTTGTTCGCGTCTCCTGCCCGCTACCTCGCCGCGCTGGGCGAGGGAGTCAAGATCGTTTCCGGATCATCATCCAATATCCGTTTTACGCCGGCATCATGGGCATCCTCGTGGGGTCCGGGCTGGTCGTTTCGTTTGCGGAATTGTTCGTGCGTATATCCACAGCCGAGACCTTGCCAATCTGGTCGTTCGTCAGCGGTGGCCTGATCAATATTCTCGCGCCATCGGGCGGTGGGCAGTGGGCAGTGCAAGGGCCTGTAGTAATCGAGGCAGCGCGCGAACTGAACGCATCGTTCGCGGCAACGGCACTGGGCGTTCAGGTGGGGGACCAATGGACGAACATGATCCAGCCGTTCTGGATTCTGCCGGTCCTGGCCATTTCCAAGCTGAAGCTGCGCGATGTGATGGGTTACATGGTGCTGATTCTGGGCTACCTGGGGGTCATCTTTGGCGGCACCATTTGGATATGGGGCTATCTGTCGGCCTGATCATGCGGGGGCTGGGCACCTTTGTGTTGGGCTCCAGTCCATACATGGACAGCCCAGCCCCTGGTGCAGCCATGCCCGAAGGTCCTTCCATCGTCATCCTGCGTGAAGAAGTCGCGGCATTCGCCGGGCGCACCATCGAACGTGCCGAGGGCAGCGCCAAGATCGACATGTCCCGGCTGGTCGGTCAGGTGGTGCGTGGCTTCCATAGCTGGGGCAAGCATTTCCTGATCGAGCTGGACGACGTCTCCGTCCGCATCCACCTGCTGCTGTTCGGCAGCTATCGCATCAATGAGCGCAAGGACGCCGTAGCACGGCTGAGCCTGGGCTTTGCCAACGGCGAGCTGAACTTCTACGCCTGCTCGGTGCAGTTGATCGAAGGGCCGCTGGATGCGACGTACGACTGGAGCATGGACCTGATGAGCGACGCCTGGAGCCCGCGCGCCACGCTCAAGCGGCTGCGCGAACGTCCGCAGCTATTGGCCTGCGATGCGCTGCTCGACCAGACGCTGTTCGCCGGCTCCGGCAACATCATCAAGAACGAGGTGCTCTACCGCATTCGCGTGCATCCACTGTCGCTGATCGGCGAGCTGCCGGCGGCCAAGCTGCGCGAGCTGGTGCGTGAAGCGCGTACCTACAGCTTCGAGTTTCTCCAGTGGAAGCGGGCCGGCGTGCTCAAGGCGCACTGGCTGGCCCACGGCAAGACCACCTGCGTGCGCTGCCATATTCCGCTGGTGAAGGTGAAAGAGCTGGGGCGCAGCCAGCGCCGGGCATTCTTCTGCGAGCGCTGCCAGAAGCGCTATGGCGACTCAGCGCAGATCGTGGCCGACGAGCCGAGCGCGGTGGATGAGGGGTGAGGTGGACAACGGCGCGGCCTTGTCCACGCGGCTGGTTCGCCGCCGCCGAGGTGGTCGCCGGGTTCCGGTGGAAAAGCTGCGCGTTTTCCACCCTACGGCAGCCGTGGTGTTGGGGCGCAGATGGCCGGCCGGTGCAGGGTCCTCGTAGGGTGGACAACGGCACCGCCTTGTCCACGCGATTGATTCGCCTCCGCCGAGGTGGTTCGCCGGGCTCCGGTGGAAAAGCTGCCGCGTTTTTCACCCTATGTGCCGCTCGTTGAGTATCGCCTCAGCGCAGCAGCGGCCTGAGCGCCTCGGCCAGTTGCGGGGCCATGCTTACTGCATTGCTTTCATGGGCGATGCAGTCGGTGCTCCAGATCTGACCGACGCCGGCAGCGCGGATCACCGCCAGCGCATCGTCGGCGAAGAGGGCGTGGGTCACTGCGACGTCTACCGAGGCGGCGCCGGCGGCCAGTAGTTTCTCCGCGGCGTTGGCAAGGGTGCGGCCGGAACTGGCGACGTCATCGAGCAGCACCACATGGCGCCCGGAAAACTCCAGCGCCGGCAGTGCGATGTCGACCTGGCGATCGCCGTGGCGCACCTTGTTGCACACGCCGTGTTCGAAACCATGTTCGACGGCAGCGGCTTCGATCCACTGCAGCGCCTCGGCATCCGGGCCGATCAGCAGGGCATCGGGATGCCGCTCGGCGATCAGCCGTGCCAGCGCCGGTGCCGCGCACAGCGTGACGGCATCTTCCAGCGGCACGGCTTCCTGCAGGGTGGCGACGCGGTGCAGGTGCGGGTCGACGGTGATCAGCCCGTCGAACTGGCTGGCCAGCAGCTGGCCAAGCACCCGCTGGCTGACCACTTCACCGGGATTGAAGGCGATGTCCTGGCGCATGTAGGCCAGATAAGGCGTGACCAGGATCAGTCGCCTGGCGCCCAGTCGGCGCGCCTCGCCGGCGATCAGGAGCAGCTCGACCAGCTTCTCGTTGGGATGGTCGAGGCCGCGGTAGATCACCAGCTGCTCGGCGATGGCCTCGCCTTCGCCCAGTGGCAGACGCAGGCGCAGTTCGTCATCGGGAAAGCGGTGGCGCTCGACTGCCGCGGCGGCCAGCCCAGAGGCTTCGGCCAGTCGCAGGGCGGCGGCGCGCTCGTCATCGAAATACAGCAGCTGGCTTTGCATCGGCACTCCCGAAACGGTTTTTGGCTGTCCGGCGCTGCCGACCTGAACCTCTGGCGATCTCGGCGCGGCAGTCCGCCTGAATGGGATACAGACAGCCTGCGATGCGCAGCCGTTCGCCGGGGGTGGTCAGTCGTCGTCAGCGCGCTGCCCAGCCGCCGTCCATGTTCCATGCCGCGCCGCGTACCTGGTCACCGGCTTCGCTGCAGAGGAACAGCGCCATCGCACCCAGCTGTGCAGGGGTGACGAAGTCCAGCGAGGGTTGCTTCTCGGCCAGCAGGTCGTGGCGGGCGCGTTGCTCGTCGCCGCTCTCCCGCGCGCGCTCGTCGATCTGCTGTTGTACCAGCGGGGTCAGCACCCAGCCGGGGCAGATGGCATTGCAGGTGATCGGCGTGGTGGCGGTTTCCAGCGCGACGACCTTGGTCAGCCCGACCAGCCCGTGCTTGGCGGCGACGTAGGCGGCCTTCTGCTCGGAGCCCACCAGCCCGTGCACCGAGGCGATATTGATGATCCGCCCCCAGCCGCGCTGGCGCATGCCGGGCAGGGCCAGGCGTGTGGTGTGAAACGCCGAGGACAGGTTGATGGCGATGATGGCGTCCCAGCGCTCCACCGGGAATTCCTCCACCGGCGCCACGTGCTGGATGCCGGCATTGTTGACCAGGATGTCGACGCCGCCGAAGTCGCGCTCGGCGTAGGCGAACAGCTCGGCGATCTGCGCTGGGTCGGACACGTCCGCACCGTGGTGGCCGACCTTGTGGCCGTGGCGGCCGACTTCGGCCAGCGCTGCCGAGGCATCGCCGAAGCCGTTGAGAATCAGGTTGGCGCCGGCTTCGGCCAGCTTCAGCGCGATGCCAAGGCCGATGCCGCTGGTGGAGCCGGTGACCAGTGCGGTCTTGCCTGTGAGGTTCATGGTTTCTCCCGCTTGGCGGCGACCGCGCTGGGCGGCGCCTCGTTTTTCTTGTTGTCGGAAGGCAATCGCAGATGTCGTGATGCTCGCCGAAATCGGCGAAGCGCCGCGATCAGACGATGCCGGTAGCGTAGTACACACCGATCACGAAGAAGGCCGCGGCCGTGGCGATCAGGGTGATGGCAAAGATGTCCTTGTAGGATTCGCGGTGGGTCAGCCCGGTGACCGCCAGCAGGGTGATCACCGCGCCGTTGTGCGGCAGGGTGTCGAGCCCGCCGGAGGCCATCGAGGCGACCCGGTGCAGCACTTCCAGCGGAATCTGCGCGGCGTGGGCGGCGGCGACGAAGCTGTCGGCCATCGCGGCCAGGGCGATGCTCATGCCGCCAGAGGCCGAGCCGGTGATGCCGGCCAGCAGGTTGACGGTGATGGCCTCGTTGATCAGCGGATTGGGGATCGCCGAGAGCGCGTCGGCCACCACGATGAAGCCCGGCAGAGAGGCGATCACCGCGCCGAAGCCGAATTCCGACGCGGTGTTCATCGCCGCCAGCAGCGAACCGCCGACCGCCGTGCGGCTGCCCTCGGCGAGCTTGCCGCGCAGGGTGCCGAAGCTGGTTGCCAGCACCAGCGCGATGCCCAGCAGCAGCGCCGCTTCCACCGCCCAGATGGCGGTGAGCTTGCCGACCTCGGTGACCAGCGGGGCGCTCATGCCGGGCAGCTGCAGGCTGTGGCTGGTGCCGTAGAACTCGGGAATCCAGCGGGTGAACAAGAGATTGGCGACCAGCACCAGAATCAGCGGCGACAGCGCCAGCCAGGGGTTGGGCAGGGCGATGTCGGCCGGCGTCTCCGGCTCGTTGCGCAGGTTGGTGCCGTAGCCTTCGCCGGCGGCAATGGCCTTGCCGAGCTGCCACTTGAGATAGAGCATGCCCAGGCCGAATACGAAGAGGGTGCCGATCAGGCCGAGCCAGGGCGCCGCCCAGGTGGTGGTGTTGAAGAAGGTGGTGGGGATGATGTTCTGGATCTGCGGCGTGCCGGGAATGGCGGTCATGGTGAAGGTGAATGCGCCGAGGGCGATGGTCGCCGGGATCAGCCGCTTGGGCATGTTGCTCTGGCGGAACATCTCGGCGGCGAAGGGGTACACGGCAAACACCACGACGAACAGCGACACGCCGCCGTAAGTGAGCAGCGCGCAGACCAGCACGATCACCAGCATCGCCTGGCTGGTGCCGAGCAGGCGGATCGCCGCGGCGACGATGGAGCGCGAGAAGCCGGACATCTCGATCAGCTTGCCGAACACCGCACCGAGCAGGAACACCGGGAAGTACAGCTTGATGAAGCCGACCATCTTCTCCATGAAGATGCCGGTGAACGCCGGCGCCACGGCGGACGGGTCGGTGAGCAGCACCGCACCCATGGCGGCGATGGGAGCAAACAGGATGACACTGTAGCCGCGGTAGGCGGCGAGCATCAGCAGGGCCAATGCAGCAAGGGCGATGACGACGCTCATCGGGGACGATCTCCTGGCCCCGTGCGGCACGACCGAACGCTGCCGAGGGCATTCGGGGACTCGCTGCTGCACGGCAGGCGCATTGTTTTTCTTGTTTCGGCTGCGGACAGGCCGCACGGTGATTTAGCGAGTTCCGTGCCAGATACGCAACTCGCTGATTTGCATGGTCTTTATCTTGAGTGTCCAGATCGTTGGACGGCGCTTGTGTCTTGCATCCTGGACAGTGCGGTCCAGCATTCCGGACAACGTCGCCGTCCGGAATGCTCCGGCCTCAGGTCAGGAAATAGAGCCCGCCGGCGATCACCACGCCGGAGAACACCAGGCAGAGCAGGCAGTAGCCCATGATGTCGCGGGCACCGAGCCCGGCGATGCCCAGCAGCGGCAGCGCCCAGAACGGCTGGATCATGTTGGTCCAGGCATCGCCCCAGGCGATCGCCATGGCCGTGACTTCCGGTGCCACGCCGAGCGCGGCGCCAGCCGGCAGCATGATCGGCCCCTGCACTGCCCACTGGCCGCCACCGGAGGGCACGAAGACGTTGACCAGCCCGGCACTGAGAAAGGCCAGCACCGGGAAGCTCTCGGTCGTCGACCAGGTTACGAAGGTGTCAGTGACCTGTCGGCCGAGCGATACGCCGGCCGCATTGGCGCCGACCATCATCCCCATGATCCCGGCGTAGAAGGGGAACTGCACGACGATGCCGGCGATGCCGCGAATGCTCTCCTCGATGGCGCGCATGTAGCGCTCCGGCGTGCCATGCATCAGCAGGCCGGCGAAGAGAAAGATCGAGATCACGATGTTCAGGCTCAACGCCAGGCCGTTCTCGCTGAAGTGCCGGTAGAAGAACAGCACCGCCAGCGCGACCATGATCAGGCCGAGGGTGCGGCTGTCGTCCAGGCGCTGGGTAGCGGTCTCCCGCGGGATGTCGCTTGGCTGGGGTTCCTCCAGCAGCGCCGGGTCGACCACTTTCGGCGTCTTCGGCTGCATGGCCCAGTTCAGCAGCGGCAGGCCGACCACCAGCACGGCGATGATGATCAGGTTGTAGGAGGCGAACAGCGTCTGGCCGACGCCGATGGCCTCGGTCAGTGCGCCACCGGTCATCTTTTCCAGATCGGCGCCACCGCTGGCCAGCGACAGCGGAATCGAGCCGGAAAAGCCGCCGTGCCAGATCAGGAAGCCGGAGTAGGCCGAGGCCACCAGCAGCGGGTAGTCGACGCCGCGCACCTGGCGCGCCAGCGCGCGGGCGAACACTGCGCCAATCACCAGGCCAAAACCCCAGTTGATCCAGGAACCGGCCAGCGCCACCAGCGTCACGAGAATGATCGCCTGCCCGGGGGACTGCGGGATGCGGGCCATGCGGTCGAGCAGTCGGTTGATCGCCGGCGCCCGTGCCAGGGCATGGCCGGTGACCAGGATCAGCGACATCTGCATGGTGAAGGCCAGCAGGTTCCAGAAGCCGTTGCCCCAGTGCTGCGCCATCGCCGGCAGGCCCTGACCGGTACTGAGCATGGCGGCGATCAGCACGATCAGTGTGAGCAGGATGGCGAAGACGAAGGGCGAGGGGAGGAAGCGTTGCACCAGGTAGACGCTGACCGCGGTTATTCTGTTGAGCACGATGGGGTTCTCCCTTGTTGTCGTTATGTCGCCGCGCAGGTGCGGCGCTTCGCTTATGAGTGCGGCGGCGGCCGGCTGTTCCGCCGTACCCGGTCTCAGGAGATTGCTTTATGCGTATTGCGTTGCTGCTATCGCTGATGGCCGTCGCGACCACCGCCCAGCCCGCCGAGCCGTTGCGGCTGCAGCTTGGCGGGCATCAACTCCAGGCCGAATATGCGGATACCTTCTTGCAGCGCCAGCGTGGTCTGATGGGGCGTAGTGAACTTGCCAGCGACAGCGGCATGTTGTTCCGCTTTGATGAAGTGCGCCGGCACTGCCTATGGATGAAGGACACGCCGCTGCCGTTGTCCGCGGCGTTCTTCGATGAGGACGGCGTTCTGGTCGATGTGATCGATCTGGAGCCGTTCAATACCGAGATTCGTTGTTCGAAGCGGCCGGCACGTTATGCGCTGGAGATGGATCAGGGCTGGTTCGCCGAGCGGGAGATCGGACGGGACGCGCGGCTGGAAGGGATACCGGAGGAGTAGGCGTGCAAGCGGTGCGTCGGTGCGTAGGGTGGATAACGGCGAAGCCTTATTCACCGTAACCAGGCCCGACGCATGCGGATGTCTGGGACGGTGTCGGAGGCGATCTTGGTGGACGCGTGGAAAAGGCTCTGGCCGTTTTCCACCCTACGCTTTCATTCCCTCGTGGCGGCTGCTTCGCCCGTAGGGTGGATAACGGCTCCGCCTTATCCACCGCCTGCCGCGAATCCGTCTGTAGGCTCAATCCAGCGGCAACTCCGTGGTCCGCTTCACCTCGCTCATGGCGATATGCGAGTGCGCCTCCTGCACGTGGGGGCGTTGCAAAAGCTGGTCGCGCAGGAAGCGTTCGTAGCTGTCGATATCGCGCGCCACCACCTTGAGCAGGTAATCCGACTCGCCAGCCATGGTGTGGCACTCCAATACCTCGGGGTAACCCACCACCGCCCGCTCGAACTCGTCGAGGTTGCTGCGCCCGTGGGCCGAGAGCTTGATGTTGACGAACACCGTCATGTTCAGCCCGAGCTTCTTCGGGTTGAGCAGGGCGACCTTGCGCTCGATCAGCCCCTCTTCCTGCATGCGGTGGATGCGTCGCCAGCACGGCGATTGCGACAGTTCGACCTTCTCGGCAATTTCCGCCGCGGAGAGATCGGCGTTGTGTTGCAGAAGCAGGAGGATCTTGCGATCGATGCTGCTTAGGGGCGAAGTCTGCATGGTCGTGCCTGTTTTCTTGTTGTTAGCGAATGGGTCATGCACAGAAGCGCTGTTCTACCGCAAAAGTAGAAAGAAAATCTCTCTTCGTCACGGCCAGACTGTTAATCGACACGCGACGGTGGGGTGATCCCCTGCCGATTGCCGGCGTGGAGAAACAACCGTGCGGTTTCTCCATGACTGCGTCAGGCGGGTAGCGAACAACGCCACCCTGACTCCGATAACAACAAATTAGGAGCGCCCCATGTCTCTGGCCGAGATCCGTCTGGACGACAAGTACCGGCTTGCAACCGGTCATCTTTACCTCACCGGCACCCAGGCGCTGACCCGCTTGCCGATGCTGCAGCATCAGCGTGATCAGGCCCGTGGTTTGAATACCGGTGGCTTCATCTCCGGCTATCGCGGCTCGCCATTGGGCGGGCTGGACAAGAGCCTCTGGGAAGCCCGCGACTACCTCAAGCAACACGCCATCCACTTCCAGCCGGGCGTCAACGAAGAGTTGGCCGCCACCGCGGTGTGGGGCAGCCAGCAGACCAACCTGTTCCCCGGCGCCAAGTACGACGGCGTGTTCGCCATGTGGTACGGCAAGGGCCCGGGGGTCGACCGCGCCGGTGACGTGTTCAAGCACGGCAATGCGGCAGGTGTTGCACCCAACGGCGGCGTGCTGCTGCTGGCGGGTGACGACCACGGCTGCAAGTCCTCGACGCTGCCGCACCAGAGCGAGCATGCCTTCATCGCCGCCTCGATTCCGGTGCTGAACCCCGCCAACGTTCAGGAAATTCTCGATTACGGCATCATCGGCTGGGAACTGTCGCGCTACTCCGGCTGCTGGGTGGCACTGAAGACCATCGCCGAGAACGTCGATTCTTCCGCCGTGGTGGAAGTCGATCCGCTGCGCATGCAAACGCGCATCCCAGAAGATTTCGAACTGCCCGAGGACGGCGTGCACATCCGCTGGCCGGACCCGCCGCTGGCCCAGGAAAAGCGCCTCAATCTGTACAAGATTTACGCTGCGCGCGCCTTCGCCCGCGCCAACAACCTCAACCGGGTGATGCTTGATTCGCCGAATCCGCGCATGGGCATCATCACCACCGGCAAGTCCTATCTCGACGTGCGCCAGGCGCTGGACGACCTTGGCCTGGACGAAGCGCTGTGCGCCTCGGTCGGCCTGCGGGTGCTCAAGGTCGGCATGAGCTGGCCGCTGGAGCCGGTCTCGGTGCACGAGTTCGCCCAGGGGCTGGACGAGATTCTGGTGGTCGAGGAGAAGCGCAGCATCATCGAGGACCAGCTCACCGGGCAGCTCTACAACTGGCCCGTCAGCAAGCGTCCGCGGGTGGTCGGCGAATTCGACGAACAGGGCAACTCGCTGCTGCCGAACCTCTCCGAGCTGACCCCGGCGATGATCGCCCGGGTGATCGCCAAGCGCCTCGCGCCGATTTACACCAGCGAAAGCATCCTCACCCGCCTGGCTTTCCTCGATGCCAAGGAGAAGGCCCTGGCCGCGCGCAGCTACAGCACCGTGCGCACGCCGCATTATTGCTCCGGTTGCCCGCACAACACTTCGACCAAGGTGCCCGAGGGCAGCCGTGCCTCGGCCGGCATCGGCTGTCACTACATGGTGCAGTGGATGGACCGGCGCACCGAGACCTTTACCCAGATGGGCGGCGAGGGCGTCAACTGGATCGGCCAGGCGCCGTTCACCGACACCCCGCACATGTTCCAGAACCTCGGCGACGGCACCTACTTCCACTCCGGCAGCCTGGCCGTGCGTGCGGCCGTCGCGGCCGGCGTGAACGTGACCTACAAGATTCTCTACAACGATGCCGTGGCCATGACGGGCGGCCAGCCCATCGACGGCGAGCTGCGCGTCGATCAGCTCAGCCGGCAGATCTTTCACGAGGGCGTCAAACGCATCGCCCTGGTCAGCGATGAGCCGGACAAGTACCCGACCCGCGATAGCTTCGCGCCGATCACCAGCTTCCACCACCGCCGCGAACTGGATGCGGTGCAGCGCGAGCTGCGCGAATTCAAGGGTGTCTCGGTAATCATCTACGACCAGACCTGCGCCACCGAGAAGCGTCGTCGGCGCAAGCGCGGCAAGCTGGAAGACCCGGCCAAGCGCGCCTTCATCAACCCGGCGGTGTGCGAGGGTTGCGGCGACTGCGGTGAGAAGTCCAACTGCCTGGCGGTGCTGCCACTGGAAACCGAACTGGGGCGCAAGCGCGAGATCGATCAGAACGCCTGCAACAAGGACTTCTCCTGCGTCGAGGGCTTCTGCCCGAGCTTCGTCACCGTGCATGGCGGCGGGTTGCGTAAGCCCGAAGCCGTAGCTGGCGGTATCGAGGCGGCGACGCTGCCCGAGCCGCAGCACCCAACGCTGGATCGCCCATGGAACGTGCTGATTCCGGGTGTCGGCGGCAGCGGTGTGACTACCCTTGGCGCGCTGCTCGGCATGGCCGCGCATCTGGAAGGCAAGGGCTGCACGGTGCTCGACCAGGCCGGCCTGGCGCAGAAGTTCGGCCCGGTGACCACCCACGTGCGCATCGCCGCGAAGCAGAGCGACATCTACGCGGTGCGCATCGCCGCCGGTGAGGCCGATCTGCTGCTCGGCTGCGACCTGATTGTCGCGGCGGGCGACGAGTCACTGACCCGCCTCAACGAGCAGATCAGCAACGCCGTGGTGAACAGCCACGAATCGGCCACCGCCGAGTTCACCCGCAACCCCGATGCCCAGGTGCCCGGCGCGGCCATGCGGCAGGCCATCAGCGCGGCGGTCGGCGCCGACAAGACCCACTTCGTCGACGCCACCCGCCTGGCCACGCGACTGCTCGGCGATAGCATCGCCACCAACCTGTTCCTGCTCGGCTTCGCCTATCAGCAGGGGCTGCTGCCGATCAGCGCCGAGGCCATCGAGAAGGCCATCGAGCTCAATGGCGTTGCCGCCAAGCTGAATCTGCAGGCCTTCCGCTGGGGCCGTCGTGCCGTGCTCGAACGCGAAACGGTGGAGCAGCTGGCACGTCCGGCTGAAATAGCGGAGCCGATCTGTAAAACCCTGGAAGAGATCGTCGAGTGGCGCGTGGATTTCCTTACCCGCTACCAGAACGCCGGGCTGGCGCGCCGCTATCGCCAGCTGGTCGAGCGTGTGCGCGAGTCCGATAGCGCGGACGATCTGGCGCTGTCCAAGGCCGTCGCCCGCTACTACTTCAAGCTCCTGGCCTACAAGGATGAGTACGAGGTGGCGCGCCTCTACAGCGAGCCGGAATTCCGCCAGCAGCTCGAGGCGCAGTTCGAGGGCGACTACCGGCTGCAGTTCCACCTCGCCCCGGCCTGGCTGGCCAAGCGTGACCCCGTCACTGGCGAGCCGCGCAAGCGCGAGCTGGGACCATGGGTGCTCAATGTGTTCGGCGTGCTGGCCAAGTTCCGCTTCCTGCGCGGCACGCCGCTCGATCCGTTCGGCTATGGCCACGACCGCC